>Ga0299913_10004790_pt1 | contig 11426 bp, 9 predicted proteins | sample RVTome_9_FD_201360 | JGI IMG/M metagenome (GOLD analysis project Ga0299913, IMG submission 201360) | Soil microbial communities from uranium-contaminated site in the Upper Colorado River Basin, Wyoming, United States - RVT155D38 (version 2) ... | reverse complement strand
GCCCGCCTCCCCCGCCTTCATCCAGACGAGCCCGGCCGCACCGAGCTGCTTGGCCCGATCGGTGAGGCGGTCGAGGGCGGCGCGCGTCATCGTGCCCTCACCGCTCACGCACATCCCGAGCACGGCGTCGGCGGTCTGGAAGGCGCGGAACTCGGTGGCGGCGAACGCCTCGCTCACATCCGTGAGCTGCATGCTGAAACGGAGGTCGGGCTTGTCGACGCCGTAGCCGGCCATGGCGTCGTGCCACGTGATCCGCTCGGGATCGGCCGGCCGGACGCCCGTGACGTCTTCGGCCGCGCTCAACAGCGCGTCGGTGATGATGACCATGACGTCGTCGCCATTGCCGAAGGTCATCTCGACGTCGAGCTGCATGAACTCGAACTGCCGATCAGCGCGCGGATCTTCGTCGCGCAGGCAGCGGGCGATCTGGTAGTAGCGATCGAGCCCGCCGACCATGAGGAGCTGCTTGAACAGCTGCGGGCTCTGCGGCAGCGCGTAGAACGCCCCGGGCTGGAGCCGCGATGGCACCACGAAATCGCGTGCGCCCTCAGGCGTGGACGCGATGAGCATCGGAGTCTCTACTTCCACGAAACCGCGCGCGTCCATCACGCGCCGGAACGCGGCGTTGACGGTGGCGCGCAGGCGGAGGTTGCGCTGCAAGCGCTCGCCGCGCAGGTCGAGGTAGCGATAGCGATAGCGGAGCGACTCGTCGGCGTCGTGGCGGGCGTCGATCGGGATCGGCGGCGGCTCCGCCGCGCTCAACACCTCGATGGTCGCCGCCGCTACCTCCACGTCACCCGTCGCCAGCTCGGAGTTCGCGGTTCCCTCCGGCCGCGGTCGGACGTCGCCCTGCACGCGCACGACCCACTCGTTGCGGATCGCGTGCGGATCGCCCCCGCCGACGAGTCCGCCGTCGGGGAGTCGGTCGGTGTCGACCACGACCTGGACCAGGCCGGCCGTGTCACGCACGTCGAGGAACAGCACGCCGCCGTGGTCGCGCTGGTTCGCGATCCATCCACAGACGGCGACGGTTTCACCGGCGTGGTCGAGACGGAGGTCGCCGGCGCGATGCGTGCGCATGGACGTCGCCGTCACGCCTTGCCTTCCTCTCCGCGAAGGCGCAGCCATCCTGCCAACTGCTCTCGCGGCACCTCGACCTGATCGCCGCGCTCGAGGTCTTTCACCGCGACCTCGCCCCGGCTCACCTCGTCCCGACCCAGCATCACGCCGTAGGCGGCGCCGGACCGGTCGGCCGCCTTCCACTGCGCCTTCACCGAGCGACCGCCGTAGGCCCGGTCGGCCCGCAGGCCCGACTCTCGCAGCTCGTGCAGCACCATCGTCGCCTCACCGCCGCCGACACCGTCGACGACGAAGGCGTCGAGCCGGTCGCGACGGGCGTCGCCACCCCCAGGGGCGGCGGCCGCCAGGAGTAGCCGCTCGAGCCCGAGCCCGAAGCCGATCCCCGGCGTGGGTGGACCACCCATGTCCTCGGCGAGCTGGTCGTACCGGCCGCCGCCGGCGACCGCGTTCTGGGCCGCGTCGAGAGCGTCGGTGACGAACTCGAACGTGGTGCTGGTGTAGTAGTCGAACCCGCGGACCAGGCGGGGCGTGAGCTCGTACTTGATGCCGATCGATCCCAACCCGCGCTGGACCGCCTCGAAGTGCTCGCGGGACGCGTCGTCGAGGTGCTCGGTGAGCTGCGGCGCCCGTTCGACGACGTCCTGCCAGTCCTCGCGTTTCGAGTCGAGGATCCGCAACGGGTTCGCCGCGACCCGATCGCGGAACTCGTCGCCGAGGTCGCGCCCGTAATCGAGCAGGTAATTCCGCAGCTCGGCGACGTAGCCGGCGCGGCTCTCACGGTTCCCCATCGAGTTCAAGAGCAGGGTGCACCCGGTGACGCCTGCCTGCTGGAGGAAGCCGTGCGCGAGCGAGATCACCTCGACGTCGACATCGGGGTCGTCGGTGCCGAGCACCTCGGCGCCAACCTGCCAGTGCTGGCGGTACCGACCCTTCTGGGGCCGCTCGTAGCGAAACAGCGGCGTGACGTACCAGACCTTCCACGGCACGGTCGGGCGGTGCTGCACGTAGGCGCGCACGACGGGCGCCGTGCCCTCGGGCCGCAAGGCGAGCGCCCGACCGCCCTTGTCCGCGAAGTCGTACATCTCCTTGCTGACCACGTCGGTCGACGTACCGACCCGCTCGAACACCTCCCGGTGCTCGAACACCGGCGTCACGACGAGGCCGTACCCGAACCGCTCGGCACGCCGCGCGAACGCGCTGACGACCTCGATCCACCGATCCGTCTCCGGTGGGAGCAGATCGTGGGTGCCCGCGGGGGCGCGGTAGACCGAATCATTGGCCATCTCTATGGCCTCGCTCGCTGCGGCCGGGGATACCCCGGCCGCGGGCGCTCGCTCGGACGCCATATTCCGGCGCGACAGATTGGTGCTGCCCCTTCCATACGGGGATGCTACCGAGGGGCTTGCCGGAACCTCGGTGCTAGTTCTGGTGGCCGCTCGTCTTTCCCGGGAGGACCCGATACGCGTCGTACACCGAGTCGACGCGCTTGACCGCCTTCATGATCGACTCGAGGTGCCCGGCGTCGGCCAGCTCGAAGTCGAAGCGCAGCTTCGCCACCCGGTCGCTCGAGGTCTGGGTCGTGCAGGCCAGGATGTTGACGTGCTGGTCGGCCAGCACGTCGGCGATGTCGCGCAGCAACCGCGAGCGGTCGAGCGCCTCCACCTCGACGGTCACGACGTAGGTAGCCGGCTGGTCGTGGTCCCACTCCACCTCGATGAGGCGTTGCGCCTGGGTCGCCAGCCCGGTGGCGTTGGCGCAGTCGGTGCGATGGACCGAGACGCCTCTCCCTCGCGTGACGAAGCCCATGATGTCGTCGCCCGGCACCGGCGTACAGCAGCGCGAGAGACGCACCATGACGTCGTCGAGGCCTTCGACGTGGACGCCCACCGTGCGCTTCTGGCGGGTGCGGGGCGGCCGTCGCACCGTGACCGGGAGCTGCTCCTCGCCGCCCCGAACCTCGCGCTGGACCCGCTGGACGACCGTGCTCGACGCCACGTGCCCCTCGCCGATGGCGGCGTAGAGCGAATCGAGGTCGGCGTAACTCATCGCGTCGGCCACCTGGGCGATGACGTTCGAGGCCGCCAGCTTCTGCACCGGCAGCCCGTCCTTGCGCAGCGCCTTGAGCAGCTCCTCCTTGCCTCCTTCAATGGCGTCTTCGCGTCGCTCACGCGAGAACCACTGGCGGATCTTGGTTCGCGCCCGCGGCGTCTGGACGAACTGGAGCCAGTCGCGGCTCGGCGCCGCCCGCTCGACCTTGCTGGTGAAGATCTCGACCGTGTCACCGGAGGTCAGCGCCGAGTCGAGCGGCACCAGCCGCCCGTTGACGCGCGCACCGACGCACCGGTGCCCGACTTCGGTGTGGATGGCGTAGGCGAAGTCGACCGACGTCGCCCCCGCCGCCAGCGTGATCACCTTCCCCTTGGGCGTGAAGACGAAGACCTCGTCCTGCTCGAGGTCGACCTTCAACGACTGCATGAACTCGTCCGGGTCGGACGTCTCCTGCTGCCAGTCGACCATCCGCTGGAGCCAGGCCAGGTCCTCGGCGGGCGAGTGCTGCTCCTTGTAACCCCAGTGCGCGGCGATGCCGTACTCGGAGCGGCGATGCATCTCCTGGGTCCGGATCTGCACCTCGACGGGCTTTCCCTGGGGCGCCACGACAGTGGTGTGCAGCGACTGGTAGAGGTTGAACTTGGGCATCGCGATGTAGTCCTTGAACCGGCCGAGCACCGGGTTCCACATCGCGTGGATGGATCCGAGCGCGCCGTAGCAGTCCTTCACCGAGTCGACGATGACGCGCACGCCGACCAGGTCCTGCACCTCGTCGAACTCCTTGCCCCGCACGACCATCTTCTCGTAAATGGACCAGAAGTGCTTCGGACGGCCGCTCACCTCGGCCTCGATCCCGAGCTCGCGGAGGCGCACGCGTAGCTCGTCGACGACCTCGCGGAGATACTGATCGCGTTCGGGCGAGCGGGTCGCGACCATCTGCTCGATCTCGGCGTAGCGCTTCGGGTGGAGCACCGCGAAGGCAAGGTCCTCGAGCTGCCACTTCACGTCGGCGATGCCGAGGCGGTGAGCGAGCGGCGCGTAGATGTCGAGGGTCTCCTGGGCAATGCGGCGCTGCTTGGCCTCCGGGAGCGAGGCGATCGTGCGCATGTTGTGGAGCCGGTCGGCCAGCTTGATCAGCAGGACGCGGATGTCCTTGGCCATGGCCACGAGCATCTTGCGCAGGGTCGCCGCCTGCTGCTGCTCGCGAGAGTCGAACTGGAGGCGATCCAGCTTGGTGACGCCGTCGACGATCGCCGCCACCGGGGCCCCGAAGCGCTCCTCGAGGTCGGTGGCCGTGAGCATGGTGTCCTCGACGGCATCGTGGAGCAGGGCGGCGGCGATAGTCACGTCGTCGAGCCCGAGGTCGGCGAGGATCATCGCCACACCGAGCGGGTGAGCGATGTAGGGCTCCCCCGAGTGGCGGACCTGCTCCGAGTGGGCGTCGCGGGCGACGTCGAAGGCCCCCTCGATCAGCGCCGTGTCGGCCCGGCGATGCCGATCCCGGAAGGCGGCGATCAGGGGGGCGACCTGGACGTCGACGTGGTGCCGGCGCCAGGGCAGCACCGAACGCCGATCCGTCTTCGTCTCCAGCGTTACTGGCTCACTCACTGCGACGCAGGATACCTGCGTCGCGGGCGTTCACTCGCCTTCCTACCTGCGCTTTCTCCGGCGTTGCTGGCGCGGTCGGGGCGGGCGCGTGGCGCCCGGAGCCGCCGGCGCTGGCCGTGGTGCGGGCGTCGCCTGGCGAGCTCGCTCGTCGTCGGTGAGCACGCCGATCGGCTCGGACGCGGGAGTCGCCACGGCGACGACTTCGCGTCCCGAACCGCCCGATCGCTCCCGCAACGCTCTCATCCGCGGCTCGCGTTCCTTGAGCGCCGCGAGGACGGGCGTCGCCACGAAGATCGACGAGTATGACCCGGCGACCAGCCCGACGAAGAGCGCAAGGGCGAACTCACTGAGGGCTACGGCACCGAACAGACCGGAACCGACGACCAGCAGCGACACGACGGGCAGGAGCGCCACGAACGACGTGTTCAGCGAGCGCATCAGCACCTGGTTCATCGAGCGATTGACCATCGCCGTATACGTGTCGCCGCGCACGCTGCCGAGCGTGGCCGCGTTCTCCCTCACCTTGTCGAACACCACAACGGTGTCGTAGAGCGAGAAACCCAGGATGGTGAGGAAGGCAACGACGGTGGCCGGCGCCACCTCGAAGCCGGTAATCGCGTACACGCCGGCGGTGATGATCACGTCGTGCACGACGGCGGCGAGCGCCGAGATCGCCATCTTCCATTCCCACCGGATCCAGAGGTACAGGGCAACCACGGCGAGGAAGACGATCAGAGCGCGCACCGCCTTCTCGCTGACCTGCCGCCCCCACGAGGGACCGACCTCCCGGACCCCGACGATCTCGCCGAACTCCCCGAGGACCGATTCGAGTTCGCCGCGCTGGCCCGTCGCCAGCTCCTCGGTCTCGACGTGCACGGTCTCCTGACCGCTCTCCCGGTCCTCGCGGATCGAAATCTGGGCGTTCGCGAACCCCGTCGGCCGGAGGGCGTCGCGTACGGTCCCCACCGACGGGGCGTCGCCCTCCACCTGGACGTCGATGGCGGTGCCACCCGTGAAGTCGATACCGAGATTCAGGCCCTTGAACAACAGGCCGGCGACGCAGATCACGAGCACCGTGCCCGACACCGCCGCCCACCGCCACCGCCGGCCGGCAAAGTCGAAGTGGGTACGCCCGTGGAATACGTCCGAGAGCGTGTGCCGGGTGCCGTCGGGCTTCATTACGCCGTTGCGTCCCCGGCGTCGAGCCCGGAGGCGATGCCGATGTACTTCATCCGGAGCAGGTTGGGACGACGGGCCAGCAACACGACCAGCGGGTGCATGAAGAAGTAGGTCACGATCAGGTCGAACAGCGTGGCGAGGCCGAGGAAGAACGCGAAGCCCCGCACCGATCCGATGGCGAGGAGATACAGCACGGCGGCACCGATCAGCGACACGATGTCGGCGGCGAGGATCGTCTGAAAGGAGCGGGCGAAGCCGCGGTCCACCGACGAGCGCACGGTCTTCCCCGACCGCACCTCGTCCTTGAGCCGCTCGAAGTACACGATGTACGAGTCGACGGTGACCCCGACCGACACGATGAGCCCGGTGACGCCGGCCAGCGTCAGGGCCAAGCCGACCGTCTGCCCGAGGTACACCACGATCGAGTACGTGAACGCGGCGACGAGCGCCAGGCCGAAGATGACCACGAAGCCGAGCAGCCGGTAGAGGGCGAGCATGTAGAGCGCGACGAGAGCGATGCCGATGAGGCCGGCGGCGATACCAGCCCGGAGCTGGTCCTTGCCGAGGGTGGGCGAGACGTTCTCGACCGTCTGTTGCGACTCGTCGAAGCGGACGGGTAGGGCACCGAACCGCAGCAGCCGGGCCAGATCCTCGGCGTCACCCTGGCTGAAGTCGCCCGAGATCACGACCGTGTCACCCTCGAACGTCGACGTCTGGAATGCCGGCGCCGACTGGACCTCGCCGTCGAGCGTGATCGCCATCTGGTTCTGTGGCGGCGGCAACGGGAATTGAGCGGCGGCGAACGCGTTGATCTTGTCCTGGCCCGAGTCCTTGAAGTCGACGTCGACCGTGTAGCCCTGACCCGACGCGAACTGGGCGTCGGCGCCGGAGATGTCCTCGCCGGTGAACGGACCGCCGGTGCAGTCCTGGTCGACGCAGGCCGGGCCCAGGAGGAACCGGGGGGTATCTTCACCCGCCTCCTCGCCGTCGCGGAGCGGGAGCACGACGCACGCCTCCGACTCGTCGGCCTCGGCCGACGTCGTGGGCACCTCGGGCAGCGCCGCCAGCTGGGTCAGAGCCCCTTCGACGTCACCGGCGGTGCAGGCGTCCATGGCCGGCTGGGCGGCGGCGATGGCGGCCGCCTCCTCGGGTGGGATCGTGGTCGTGGTCGTCGTGCTGCTCCCGGGCGTCGACGTCTCCGTAGGTGCGGACGTCTCGGTGGGTGCCGATGTCTCGGGCGGGGCGGTCGACGCGGTGGTTGTCGTGGCCGCGGCCTGCATCGCCTCCGACGGAACCTCGGAGAGGACAGGTCGGAATCGCAACTCGGCGGTGCGACCGACGAGGCGCTGCGCCTCCTCGCGGTCCTTCACGCCGGGCAGGTTCACCACGATGTTGTCGCCCTCGCGGGTGACCTCGGCTTCGGCCACCCCCAGGGAGTCGACTCGATTGCGGATGATGTCGACGGCGACGTCGAGCGACCCCGTCGACGGGTCGCCCACCGGCACCAACCGCACCGACACCCCGCCCTGGAGGTCCAGCCCGAGGACGGGGCTGTTCCCCGAGAGCAGTGTCGCTACGAACGCGACGACCACCACGACGCATGTGGTGACGAGGTAGACGACGTTCCGGCGCACGAGTGAGTTGGTCTAGCCGGTTGTGGTCTCGTCGGTGCTCTCGCCGCCGACCTGACGTTCCGGCACCACTTTCTGGGCCACGGCGTTGCGGGCGAGCCGGATCAGGACGCCGTCGGCGATCTCCAGGCGGACGACCTCGTCGTCCAACGACCTGATGGTGCCGTGGATCCCGCCGGTAGTGATGACGTCGTCCCCGACGACGAGAGACGCCACCATCGCCTGGTGGGCCGCCATCCGGCGCCGCTGCGGGAGGACGATCAGGAAGAAGAACGCGACGACGATCAGGCCGATGTAGAGGAGAGCGATCATGGATCCTTCGAAGACAGGCAGATGAGAGCCGACGGGACGGTTTTGGATGCTATCGCCGGCCGCGTCGCGAGCCGGATCAGCCCTCGAACAACCTCGGTCCGGTCCCGGGATCGACCGGCGCGGTCAGCCCCAAGTGCGCGTAGGCGGCGCGGGTCGCGACGCGCCCGCGCGGCGTGCGCTGGAGCATGCCTTCCTTCAACAGGAACGGCTCGTACACGTCCTCCACGGTGTCGGGTTCCTCGTGGACGGCGACGGCAAGGGTTCCGAGACCGACCGGTTGGCCCGCGAACGTGACGCAGAGCGCGGTGAGGATGGCTCGATCGACCTTGTCGAGACCGAGATCGTCGATCTCGAACAGCGCCAGTGCGTCGCGCGCGGTGGGCGCGCTCACGGTGCCGTCGACGCGGACCTCGGCGTAGTCGCGCACCCGCCGCAGCAGCCGGTTGGCGATCCGGGGCGTTCCCCGGGACCGGCGGGCGATCTCGACGGCGCCGTCGTCGGCGAGCGGCACGCCGAGGATGCCGGCGGCGCGACGGACGATCGCGACTAGCTCGTCGGTGTCGTAGAAGTCGAGGCGGGCGACGAAGCCGAAGCGGTCGCGCAGCGGCCCGGTGATGAGACCGGTGCGCGTGGTCGCGCCGACCAGCGTGAACCGCGGCAGGTCGAGGCGGATGGAGCGCGCCGCCGGGCCCTTGCCGATCACGATGTCGAGCTGGAAGTCCTCCATCGCCGGGTAGAGCACCTCCTCGACGATGCGCGGGAGGCGGTGGATCTCGTCGACGAAGAGCACGTCGCCGTCGTCGAGGTTGGTCAGGATGGCGGCGAGGTCGCCGGCTCGTTCCAGCGCCGGGCCACTGGTGATACGCAGCGCCACCTCGAGCTCGGCGGCGACGATGCCGGCGAGCGTGGTCTTGCCCACGCCGGGCGGGCCCGCGAACAGCAGGTGGTCGACGGCCTGCCCCCGCTGGCGAGCGGCGCCGAGCAGGATGTCGAGGTGCTCCTTGAGGCGCGGCTGGCCGACGAACTCGGCCAAACGCCGGGGCCGGAGCGTGACCTCCTCGGCGACCTCGGCCGGCTCGGTGTCGACGCGCAGGACCTCTTCTCTCGGCATGGCGCTCGCTAGGCCCGACTCGCGGCCAGCTGCTTCAGCGCGTCGCGCAGGAGGTCCTCGACCGCGCCGTCGCCGTCGATACGGGCGAGTGCCTCCCGGATCTCCTCGGGCTCGTAACCGAGACCGCTCAGCGCCGCCCGCACCTCGGCCCGCGGCGAGGTGCCGTCGGCGTCATCGAGGTCGACCTCGGGCACGTCGAGGCGGGCCTTCAGGTCGACCATCAACCGCTGCGCGGTGCGTCGGCCGACGCCGGGGACGAGCATGAGCGAGTCGACGTCGTCGTCGACCATGGCCCGGCTCAACGCGCTGGGCGTGTGCACCGACAGGATCGCCAGCGCCAGCTTCGGCCCGACCCCGCTGGCGGTGATGAGCACCTCGAAGGTGTCGCGCTCCTCGCGCGTCGTGAAGCCGAACAGGATCATGGCGTCGTCGCGGACATGGAGGTGTGTGAACAGGAACGCCGGCTCCCCCGGCCGCAGCTCGGGCATGGCGCCGAGCGGCACCAGGGCCCGGTAGCCGACGCCGGCCGCCTCGACGACGACCTCGCCGGCGGCCGACCGGTCGACGACCGTGCCCCGCACCGAGCCGATCATTGCGCCTGCTCCCGGGCGACGGCGGCGGCGATGGCGCGGTCGAGCCGCGGCGACGGCGCGCCGCCGGCGGCGGCTTCGATGCGTTCGTCGTGACCGACGGCGGCTCGCAACGAGACGCCGCCGAGATGGCACACGGCGAGGGCGAGGGCATCGGCGGCGTCGGGCGGCCGCGGGAGCTCTTTGAGGTGGAGCACCCGCATCACCATCTCCTGCACCTGCGCTTTGTCGGCGCCGCCGTGGCCGACGACGGCGAGCTTCACCTCGTTGGGGCTGTAGTTGGCGACCGGGATGTCGCGCCGGGCGGCGACCACGAGCGCCAGCCCGCTCGCCTGCCCGACCGACATGGCGGTCCGGACGTTGGCCTGGAACAGGACCCGCTCCACGGCGAGCGCCACCGGGCGGATCTCGTCGACGAGGATCTCGAGCTCGTGGGCGAGGGTGGCGAGACGCTCCGGCAGGGGCCGGTCGGGGCTGGTGCGGATGACGCCGCAGGCCATCGGCTGGAGCTCGCCGTGGCGGCCGAGGCCCACCACGCCGTAGCCGCAACGGGAGACGCCGGGGTCGATGCCCAGGACCGGACCGAACACGCGTTTGATCCTACGGTGCGAGGCGCCGCCGGTGTGGGACCCCGGGATCAGCGCAGCGCCAGGAAGACCACGACGATCACGAGCACCACGATGCCGGCCACGACCGGCGCCAGGCGCTTGGCCACTGGCAACCCGGCCGTGCGCAGGAGGTCGACGGGCACGGTTTCGGCTGGTTCGGCGGCCGCTTCGCTCGGCCCGCTGAGGACTCGCTGTTCGAGGCAGGCGACGAACTGCCCGAGGAGCTTGCTCGACACGTCGGCGAGCACGCCCCGGCCGAACTGGGCGACCTTGCCGGTGACGTTGAGGTCGGTGTCGAGCTGCACCTGGGTGCCGTCGCCGTCGGCTTGCAGCGCGGCCGTGATCGTGGCCGACGCATTCCCCTGCCCGCGCGTGTCGCGGCCCTGGGCACGGATGACGGCGCGGTGGTTGGTGTCGTCGCGCTCGGTGATGCGGGCCGTCCCCTTGTACTGCGCGGTGATGGGCCCGACCTTGACCTTCATGACGCCGCCGTACTCGTCGCCGTTGACGTCCTGGAGCTCGGCGCCCGGCATGCACGGCGCGATGCGCTCGATGTCGAGCAGGAGCGCCCAGGCGTCCTCGACCGGTACCGGCACGCGGAAAGAGTCTTCGATCTTCACGTGTCCTCCAAGCCCTGCAGGTCGTCGAGCGTATCGACGTCGGCGGGATCGCCGGAACCCGAGCAGTCGACCTCGACGACCTCGTAGCGGTCCATGAGCGCCCGGGCGCCGACGTCGCCACGCAGCCGGCGCGCCTCGACCCAGAGCGAACGCCCGAGCAGGACCGGGTTGCCCCGATCGCCGCCGTACGTGGCCACCGCCAGCTGCGCCCCATCGGCGTGGGCGGCGGCGAGCCGCCGGTAGGCGTCGGCACCGACGCGCGGCTGGTCGCCGAGCCCGATGCACACTGCCTGCACCTGCGCGTAGGGCTCGAGCGCTTCGAGGGCCGCGCCGAGGCTGTGGGCGATTCCACGGCGCCACCGCGGCGCTCGTACCACGGTGACGCCCTGCGGCGCCGCTTGGCTGACGACACCGGCGCGATGGCCCACGACCAGCACCACCGGCCGCAGCTCGCTCGCCATGGCGGCGTCGAGTGCCCACGCCGCCAGTGGCCGACCGTGCAACGACACGAGCGGCTTGGGTGTCCGCCCCCCCAGGCGTGAGCCCTCCCCGGCGGCGAGCACGGCCACCGCGACGTCGCTCACCTCAGGCTCTCCCGCTCTCGGCGCCTTCGGCGCCGGGCCGCTCGGGCCCCGGCT
>Ga0299913_10004789_pt1 | contig 11426 bp, 8 predicted proteins | sample RVTome_9_FD_201360 | JGI IMG/M metagenome (GOLD analysis project Ga0299913, IMG submission 201360) | Soil microbial communities from uranium-contaminated site in the Upper Colorado River Basin, Wyoming, United States - RVT155D38 (version 2) ... | reverse complement strand
CGCGGTGTTGCGGGCGGGCTCGACCGGTCGGACCTTGCCGACCACGCCGATGGCGCCCTCGACGGTCGGGACGTGGCTGCGGTCGTTGACGTTCGGGCACATCCGTCAGCTCGACCGGCTGACGGAGCTGCTGCTGGCCCGTGCGTGGGCGGCGGGTGCCGGCCCCGGTACCAGCCCGCTCGTGGTCGATGTGGACTCCACCATCTGTGAGGTGCACGGCTACGCCAAGCAGGGCGCAGCGTACGGCTACACCCGCACACTCGGCTACCACCCGCTGCTGGCCACCCGCGCGGACACCGGCGAGGTGCTGCACACGCGGATGCGGACAGGATCAGCCAACACCGCCCGCGGCGCGCAACGGTTCGTCCGTGAGACCGTCGGACGGGTCCGCCGCGCCGGCGCCACCGGCCCGATCACGCTGCGGGCGGACTCGGGGTTCTGGTCGACCAAGGTCATCGCAGCCTGCACCGATCACGACGTCCGGTACTCGATCACCGTCCGCCAGACCAAGACCGTGGTCGCAGCCATCGCCGACATCGACGACACCGCCTGGACCGACATCGCCTACCCCGACGGCGGCAAGGCACAGGTGGCCGAGACCACCCTCGACGACCATCAACGGTTGATCGTGCGCCGTACCCGACTGGTCGGCGCGCAGGCGCAACTGTTCCCCGACTGGCGTCACCACGCGTTCGTCACCGACCGCACCGGCACCGCCGTCGACCTCGACGCCGACCACCGCCACCACGCCGTGTGCGAACTCGCGATCCGCGACCTCAAGCACGGCGCCGGGCTGGTCCACTGCCCATCCGGGGTGTTCACCGCCAACGCCGCGTGGGCCGTGCTCGCCACCGTGGCGCACAACCTGCTGCGCTGGACCGCGATCCTCGGCGGCCTGGCGACCGGCCCGGTCGTGGCCAAGACCATCCGCCGGCGCTACCTGACCATCCCCGGACGCATCACCCGCTCAGCGCGACGGCTCACGCTGCACCTGCCCGCCCGGTGGCCGTGGCGAGACACGTTCATGCAGGCGCTGTCCCGGCTACGACGCGTCACCATCCCACAGCCCTGCTGACCCGCCGATCCCGGCACGCGCCGCCTTTTGCCACGGCGCGTGTGTCGCCACGCCCGCCATAGCGATGCCCGCCGCCAAATCGACCCAACCGCGCCCGCCGAGGACCTCACGATGCCCTCGGACACCTCACAGCCAGCAACCCGTCCGTCGCCTCCATCTCGGACGGGAAACGGTGGATCCAGGCTCAGGCACTTGGCAGACGCGTGAGCGGGCCGCTTGGACTGTCGACGCAGCCTGATCAGCGTTCTGGCGTCGCGCGAGCAGCCCGCAGAGCCTGTCGATGGGGTTGGACGAGTATGAGTGGGGCGGTGATGCTGCATGCTTCGGGCACCAGACAGAGCCGTGGTGTGGACGCCCGTCGATCGGTGGCTGTGTCAGGGGTGTCAGACAGCAAACAGGGACGCTTACGTCTGGGATGGTTTCTTGATCGAGCGCCAGGGTCGTCGCCGGAGGCGTGTTGTGTCGGCGCGGATCGCTAGCTGCTCAGCGCGCTGTGTGGAGTGGTCGCGTACGTCGCTCTCGTCGACTGTCTGCATGACGCCGTCGGTCATGACGGTGCGCCCATTGATCATGACCATGTCGGGCTCGTCACCGACGGCCGAGTACACGAGCGCGGATACGGGGTTGTGGAGGGGCGATGCGAAGAAGTTCCCGCAGTTGAGGACGACGAGGTCAGCCTTCTTGCCGACTTCGAGCGACCCGATGTCATGGTCCATGCCGAGAGCGCGGGCACCCTCGAGGGTGCCCATCTCGAGCACCGTTTCGGCGGTCAGCACCTCAGCGTCGCGGTGGAACCCCTTGTGCATGAGAGCGGCGAACTTCATCGCATGGATCATGTTGTGGTTGTTGTTGCTGGCCGGTCCGTCGGACGCGAGCCCCACCGTGATGCCGGCGTGCAGCATCTCGGGGATGGGGGCGAATCCGGAGGCGAGGTAGAGGTTGCTGCACGGGTTGTGTGAGACCTTGACGTCGTGGTCGGCCAGCAAGTGGACATCCGACGTCGTGCATTGGACGCAGTGCACGGCGAGCGTGTCCGGTCCGAGTACGCCGGTGTCGGCGAGCACCTCGACGTCGCGACGGCCGAATCGCGCGATCGCGTTCTGGATCTCGAACGGTGTCTCTGATACGTGCATCATCACGCGCGCTTCTTCGTCGTCGGCCGCTGCCCTGGTGCTGGTGAGAGTGTCCCGGTCGACTGTCCAGATCATTGCGGGGGCCAGCGCTACACGGATCAGTGAGTCGTCCTTGTTGTGTTTGCGTATGAGCCGAACTGCGTCGCCGATGGCGACATCGACGTCCTCGATCAGGCCCTGCGGAACGCCGACTTCGCTTCCCGTCGTCATGAAGCCGCGGCCGACGAGGCCTCGGATTCCAACCTCCTGCAGAGCGTGGATCACCTCGTCGGTCAGTCCTTCCTCGGGGTGGACGTACATGAAGTCAGCGATCGTGGTGGTGCCGGATTTAATGGCTTCGACTGCTCCGTGGCGGGCGGCGGCGTGGACGTCCGGCGCCGTCAGCTGTGCCGCGCTGGGACCGGTCATCTTCACGAACCAGTCCTTGAGCACCATGTCGTCGCCCAAGCCCTTGAGCAGGGTCTGGAACAGGTGTGTGTGCGTGTTGACCAACCCCGGGATGATGATGCGGTCCGTGCAGTCGACGCTCCGGCTCTCCTCATTGCGCTGATGCACCTGCGCGGATGTTCCGACGTCGGCGATTCGGTCACCGACCACGAGGACGGCTCCGTCGTCGATGATGTCGCGTGTTGCGTTGAGGGTGACGACGGTTGCGTGGTCGAGCAGTTTCGCCGTCACGTTGCTGGGTCGCTTGCCTGCTGGATGAGGCCGAGCACGCGGGCGGGGGTGTAGGGCCCGTCGCTGGTCAGGGTCACGCCGAGCGGCGCAAGCGCGTCGGCGAGCGCATTGACGATCGCTCCGGGCGAGCCGACGGCACCGCCCTCTCCAGCGCCTTTGAATCCGTAGGGGTTCAGGGGGGTAGGTGATTCGAGATGTGCTGTCTCGATGTGCGGGATGTCGGATGCGGTCGGCAGCAGGTAGTCCAAGAACGACGTGGTCAAGGGCTGACCGGTCTCGTCGTAGGCGAACTCTTCGAGCAGGGTCCCGCCGATGCCCTGTGCGACGCCGCCGTGCACCTGGCCGTCGACGATGATGGGGTTGATGACCCGACCGCAGTCGTGGACGACCCCATAGCGAAGGATCGTCACCTGTCCTGTGCGCGGGTGGACTTCGACGATCGCGATGTGTGTCGCGTTGGCGAAGGCGATGCCCGGCGCCTGGTGGCGGTGGGTGGCTTCGAGGTTGAACTCGAATCCTTCCGGGAGTTGGTTCCAGGCTGTGGCGGCCTGCGCAAGCTCACCGAGGGTCATCGCGTGGCTGGGATCGCCGATAACCTGTGCTGTGCCTTCACGCCACTCCAGATCGCTGGGGCTGACCTCGAGCAGGTGCGCCGCAAGGTCCATGGCCTTCTGTCGGACCCTTCCCGCGGCGAGCCGTGCCGCCGCACCTCCGATGGCGGCGCTTCGACTCGCGAACGTGCCGACACCGTCTGGGATCAGGTCGGTGTCGCCGTGGAGCACTGTGACGTCTTCGAGGTCGATGTCGAACTCGTCGGCCACCAGCTGAGAGAAGGTCGTGACGTGTCCCTGGCCGTGTGGTGATGAGCCAGTCAACACGGTCACCTTGCCGGAGCTGTCAACGCGGACGATGGCCGACTCGTACGGTCCGATGGCCGTCTCCTCCACGTAGCAGCAGATGCCCAAACCGACGTATCGACCGTCGTGTCGTGCTGCGGCCTGTTCGTCGAGGAACTCGTGGTAGCCGATCAGATCGAGGCCCATCTGCAGACAGCGGGGATAGTCCCCGCTGTCGTATTCGACCTTGCCGGCCAACACGATTTCGGTGCCGCGATCCGACGGGAGCTCGTCGGAAGTGAGCATGTTGCGCAGCCGGAGCTCGCCGCGGTCCATCCCGAGGTTGAAGGCGATGATGTCCATCATGCGTTCCATGACGAATGCCGCCTGTGGGTGGCCGGCGCCCCGGTACACCGCGAGTGGCGTCTTGTTCGTCAGCACGCTGTGGGACTCGGCGCGGTAGTTGGGAATGCGGTAGGGGCCGCGCAACATCGCCGAGAAGATCGACGCTGGAGTCGTGGCCAACGTGAACATGGCCGCGCCGTTGTTGGTGTACGACGTGACGCGTACCCCAGTCACGGTTCCGTCAGCGTTGACGGCGGCCTCGACGTCGTGTGTCTGCTCTCGTGCCTGTGTCGTGGAGAGCATGTGCTCGCGCCGGTCCTCGATCCACTTGACCGGGCGACCGAGTCGCATCGTGAGCACTGGGGCCAGGACCTCTTCCGAGTAGAACTCGCATTTCGCGCCGAAGCCGCCGCCGACGTCGGGAGCGATGACCCGGATGTGGCTCTCCGGTAGTGACACGACGCCGGCGAGGAACTGTCGTGCGAGATGCGGGAACTGAGTGGAGCTCCACAGGGTGACGCGGCCTGTGCCCACCTCAGCGGCGGCGATCACACCGCGAGTCTCCATCGGGATCGCGCCGTAGCGATGGATGTCGAACCTCTCGCTGAAGACGCGATCCGCAGCGGCGAAGGCGGCGTCGACGTCGCCGACCTCGTGGTGGATCGTGTTGGCGACGTTGGTACCGAACTCCTCGTACAGCACGGGTGCGTCATCCCTGAGCGCTGACCCGAGATCGACGACCGGATCGAGTGGGCTGTAGTCCACGTCGATCAGATCGACGGCATCTTCGGCGGTGTAGGGATCGTCCGCGACGACAGCGGCCACGGGCTCGCCGACGTAGCGGACCTTGCTGTCCGCCAATACGGTGTGCAGCGCCTGCTTGGAGTCGGGAAACAGGTCGATGCAGGGCAACGGTCCGACCAGGTCACGGATGTCGTCGAAGGTCACGACATCGAGCACGCCGGGATGCTGGCGTGCCGCGGAGATGTCAATGCTGTTGATGCGTGCGTGTGCCAACGGTGATCGAAGGACCGCCATGTGCACCATGCCGTTCAGTTGGATATCCGCGACGTAGGTGCCGCGTCCGAGCAGCAGCCGCTTGTCCTCCCTGCGCTTGACCGCCCCGCCGACGTACTTCGGTCGTGCGGTCACGACGGCACCTCCTGACGTGATGCGGCCGCGCGCACCGCCGCGATGATGTTCTGGTAGCCGGTGCACCGGCAGAGATGACCACCGAGCATGTCCAGGATCTCCTGATCGCTCGGCTCGGGGTGCTCCTCGAGGAACGCGGCTGTCGAGATGAGAAAGCCTGAGGTGCAGAAGCCACACTGCATGCCGTGCTCGTCATGGAACGCCTGCTGGACGGGATGAAGTGCCTGCTCATCGCCGAGCCCCTCGACGGTCGTGACCTGCTGACCGTCGACCTGCACGCCGAACAGCAGACAGGAACGGACGGGACGGCCATCCAGCAGTACGGTGCACGCACCGCAGACGCCTTGCTCGCAGGCCAGGTGGGTGCCGGTGAGTCCGAGACGGTCTCGGAGGAGGTCCGACAGCAGCAGGCGCGGAGGTACTCGCACCTGATGCGCTACGCCGTTGACCTCCACGTCGACGAGAACTTCGGTCGCCACGCTGTCTCCTTGTCTCAGCCGGCTCGTGCGGCCGCCTTCGCCATGGCTGATTCGATCAGGACGGGCAGTACCGATCGGCGGTATGACGCGGTCGCATGCACATCGTCGCTGGGCGAAAGGCGTGCTTCGTCCGGAACCACTGCGGCCGCTCGTGCGAACGACTCGTCGACGGCCGGGCGGCCGGTCACCGTCGCCTCGACCGCGACGCAGCGGATCGGCCGTGCGCCCATGCCTGATACGGCGACTCTCGCTGCGGTCACCGTGTCGTCGCTCACCTCGAGTACCGCTGCCACGCCAACGATCGCGAAGTCACCGGGTCGCCGAGCGATCTCGACGAATGCGCTCCCGACGCCGGAGCCCTGTGCAGGGAACCACGCCTCGGTGAGCAGTTCGTCGGCTTCGGCGGTTGTGGTGAAGTGGGAGGTGAAGAACTCGTCGGCGTCCACGAGTCGCTGGCCCGCGGGTCCGACGAGTGTCATGCGCGCGTTGAGGGCCACAGCGACGGCCGGAAGCTCCGCGGCAGGATCATGGTGGGCGAGGCTGCCGACGACGGTGCCGCGGTTGCGCAACTGTGGGTGTCCGACGTAGTGGAGCGCATCTGCCACCAAGGGACATGCGGACTGGACGATCGGCGATGCCTCCGCGTCGGCCTGCCGTGCGATCGCACCGATGGCAACCCCACCATCTCGTTGTTCGATGTGGTTCAGCTCGTCGATGCGGTTGATGTCCACGAGCAGACCCGGCGCCGCCAATCGAAAGTTCATCAGTGGCACAAGGCTCTGTCCGCCCGCGAGCACACGAGACTCGTCGGGCTCAGAGGCGAGGACGTCGACCGCGCCGCTGATCGTCGTCGGTCGTACGTAGTCGAACTCGGCGGGCTTCATGTGCGTGTTGCTCCCGACGTAACGGTGCGGCGAGCGTACGGTCGGTTCGCGGAGCCATGCCAGGGACACAACGACAGTTCTGACGGCCGGTAGGGTGGACGTTCTGTCACGGTGGGAGGCCACGATGCCCATACCGCTGAGCGAGGTGCTGCAGTTCGAGGTCGTACAACGAGCGAAGCCACGCATCCTGAACGGGAACGACCTCCTCGATCGCATGGTTCGGTGGGTCCACACGAGTGAGCTGGTCGAGGCGGCTGCGCTTCTCAACGGCGGCGAGCTCCTCCTCACCACCGGATTGGGGCTCGCCGGTCGCGGCCCTGTCGCGCAGCTCGGGTATGTGGAGAAGCTTGCCGACCGCGGCGCTGCTGCGCTCGTGCTCGAACTCGGCTGGACGTTCTCCACAGCCCCGGACACGCTGATCGACGCAGCGCGCGAGTTCGACATGCCACTGATCACGTTGCATGAGATCGTCCCCTTCGTCGAGATCACCGAGGTCCTGCAGACGCACCTCGTGTACGCCAGGGCGACAGCCCTGAATGCGGACCGTGACATCAACGACCTGCTGTACCAGCGACTCCTCGACGGCGATGGCCTGTCGGGACTTGCGGATGCGCTCAGCGGCGTGCTCGGCTGTCCCGTCCTGATCGAGAGCTCCACCGATCACCAGCTCACGTGGTCGGGCCTGCCGAACGACGCCGAGCCACGCGAGACGCTCGAAACGAGCCGCATCGACACAGCCCCCATCGAACTCCTGGGCAACACCTGGGGATGGTTGCACGTGGCGGACCCGCCGGAGGACTCACCGTACCTGCTGGCGGCTGCGCTGGAGCGCGGGCCCAGTGCAGCCGCGCTCGCGCTCCTGCAGGGCCCACAGCTGCTACCCCTCCGTGCCCGCCGGCGCCAGGAGTTCGTCGACGACCTGATGCGCGGCCGGTTCCAGTCGGGAAGCGATCTTGCGTCCCGCGCGGCACTGGTCGACATGCGGGTACCGACGGACGGCGTGTTCGTCGGGTTCGCCGTCGGAGACTTCACCTCGGACGACGACCAGATCGCGCTCTACGCAGCAGAGGCCATCGCCAGCAGCTACGGGGGCCTTGCCGCGGAGACGCAGGACTGCGTGCTCGGCATCCTCGCGATCGACACCTGGCGCAATGCCCAATCCCTGGTCGACGAGATCCTCTTAGCAGTGGAAGAGCTGATGGTCCGCCGAGGCGCGGTCAGCACACCGCGCATCGCGCTGGGCCAACCGGCGCACGGCCTGGAGTCGCTCGGCCGCTCACTTCGAGAGGCTCGCGGCACCCTGCGCCTCTCCAGCGAGCTCGGTGTGCGCGAACGCGCCGTCACCGCGGCGGGGATGGACGCTGACCGGATCCTCGCGGAGGTCGTCGACGATCCTCAGGTCGTCTGGCTCATCGACGACCGGCTCGGCCCGCTGATCCGACACGACAGCGAACACGGATCCGATCTCGTCGGCACCTTGTGGTTGTACCTCACACACGGCTCATCCAAGACCCGCACGGCCCAGGTGCTGCACCTGCGCCGTCAATCGCTGTATCAACGGTTGGCCAAGATCCAGGACCTCATCGGCGCCATCGACGACCCACAACGTCGTGTCTCGCTGCTGCTGGCGCTGAAGGCCCACGAGCTTCGCCAGCGCCGCGGCGCTCACTGATCCCGCTCGATCACATCCGACAGAGCAGCCGGCATGACCAGCCGGCGGATAGGGACCAGGTGTCGTCCGCGCGGGCCGAGAGCGTCAGCAGCGCTGGCAGAGGCGGAAGAACTACGGGCGCGCCTTGAAGGAGACGACATCGACGGCATCAAGCGCTCGCCACACTGGTAACCGTAACGCTCGTCATATCTATTGACGAGTGTCAGACGACAAGGCCGGTCGGACCCTCAGAAGACGCCCGTGGTGTCGTTTGACCCCTCAGTGGGTCCCGGGATCACTTCGACGCCGGCTGCTCACTCGCAACGCGAGCCGGAACAGGCCGCTGACCTGCAGGAATGGGAAGCGCGCCCTGAGGGATTCGAACCCCCGACCTTCTGATCCGTAGTCGTAATCGGTACGTTCGCAGACGTCCGTACAAGGCTCTGACCTGGGCGTTTGTGGCCACTGGTTGCCGTCCAGTTCGCCGAAGTTCGCTCCAGTGGGTCCAGGATTGGGTCCAGGGATGCCGGTCATGAGGAACGTCGACATGGCGCGCTGCCGTACATCCGAACAGCGGCTGCCGACCGCCCCGTTTGTCTGCCCAGGCCGGGTCGGCGACCGTCGCGCGGGCGCCGCCCACGGCGGACGGCTCAGGACGCCTCGACCTTGTCCACAGCTCTAAGGGGGCAGTGTCTCACGATCCCGCAGCATCGGGAGATCAACGAACGCACCGCGCGCGGCATCATCACGACCGCACAGGAGGTGACCCGGGATGGCAGCTGAGCCGGCGGCAGCGGACCGCTACCGGGCGGTGGCCACGCGCTCCGGCGCACCGGCGACCCGGCGGCGGCGCACTGGCCGTCGGTGGCCGTGCTCCACGACACTCATCCTCGACGACCTCGTCGAGCAACGGGTCCGGCTCCCAGCGCTCGTGGTGGAGCCGGCCCGGGCTGCCATCGCAGCCTACGTCAAGAGCGTCCCCCTGCTGATCGACCCCCCAGGCGACGAGCCACCTCCCCCGCCGTTCGACGGGCTGAGATCCGCTGGCGTGCCACTGCGCCCAACGGCGCAGACAGATTCGGCGATCCTCCGCGCGGCACCCACCCGACGGGCGGTGGCCGGGGTCCTATCCCACCAAGGATGGGCCTGGCCCTTGTGAATCGTGGCACACGACCTGCCTCGGAGCCGTGGGCCGGGGTGGCGGTGTGGCGGCGTCCACCAAGTCGCATGAAGGCCGGAGCAGGCCGCTGGACAACACTGCAAGACCTTGACCTCACACCGGCTGTCGGCTGACCCGAACAGCCTGGGCAGCCTTCCACGGGCAGGCCGGCCCTGCGGAGATCAGCCGCCACCCGACCGTCGGCCGTCGCCTCGAATCCTCGTGGATCCGGGGTTCCCCAATAGCGGCTCCAACGTCGCCAGTGGGGACATACTTGCCTGATGCTCGGAGTCTTCGAGTCCGAGGTCAGCCCGGGCTCGCCGTCCGTTCGCTGCCTCGGCGACGACGACCTCGATTCGGTTGGCCCGTGTGTGTGGTCGCGTCGCGCTGATGATCCACCAGAGCATCTGCTTGCGGGCGCTCGAGGGGAAGCGGTCCCAGTTGGCTCGTGCTCGAGAGTGTTGGTCGAGCGCGGTGGCGAGGTCGGCGGGTTCTTCGAGGTCTTCGACTTGGTCGGAGATGGTCCACCATCCGTTCGCCTTCGCCGCGTCGATCGCGGCTCGACCGGCATCCGTCATCAGCCCTCGCGCTTCCATGTCGGCGGCGCGCTGCCGGTTGAGTCTGGACCAGGGGCTCCTGGCCTTGCGGGGGGTGATCAGCTGGAGGCCACGGTCGTCGTCGAGGGGAGCGGCGGTGGAATCGATCCACCCGAAGCAGATCGCTTCTTCGACGACTTCGGGGTAGGGGCAACGTGGTCGGCCGGTGCCGGTGCGCCAGGAGCACAACCACACGCCACGGGTCGATGTGTGGTTGTGCTCGAGCCATGATCGCCAGTGCGGCCGGGCTTCGGCATGGTAGATCGGGAACTCGAACTTCCACCTGGTGGGGTGGCCGGACGCCGACGGCGGCTGCGGTTACGACGTGGTCACACGATGCCGTCTGCGTGCCGGCCCAGCCAGGTAAGGATCGCTTGGTTCGTCTCTTCGGGCTGCTCCTGCTGGATCCAGTGACCGCAGTCCAGGCTGACGATTTCCACGTTGGGCACGAACGCTGTCAGGTTCGCGCCCCTGGCGACCACGTCCCGGTCGCCGTAGATCATGAGTGCGGGCTGCTGGATGATCGGTTCCACATCCGCCAGCAGGTGCCAGTTGCGGTCGAGGTTCCTGTACCAGTTGATGCTGCCCGTGAACCCTGACGATTCGAAGGCGGACACGGTGACTGCCAGTTCGTCGTCGCTCATCAGTGGCTCACCGGGTGGTGTCTCCGCCCGGGCGAGATTGATCAGCGCCATCCCGGGCTGCGGCTCAGGCGGCGGCGCGTTCGTCCGGAACATGTTGCGAAGGAACTGAGATGTGTTGTCTTCGAATACGGCGTCTGCGACGCCTGGCTGCCGGTTGAAGTGGACGAAGTAGAAGTCGCTGCCGAGCGTCGCCTCCATCGACTCGATCCACGGCTGATCCCCGCGTTCGAGGTACGGCATGGCCAACGCGACCACCTTGTTGACGCGGTCTGGATGCAACAAGGTCAGCCCCCAGACGACCGCTGCTCCCCAGTCGTGCCCGACGAAGGTGGCGTCGTCGTATCCGTAGTGATCGAGCAGTGCGACGAGGTCGCCCGCCAGATGCTCGATGTCGTAGTCCGCTACGTCCGTCGGGCGCGACGAGTTGCCGTAGCCGCGCTGGTTCGGGACGATCACGTGGTAGCCCGCCGCGGCGAGGGCTGGGATCTGATGGCGCCAGGAGAAGGCGTGTTCCGGCCAGCCGTGGCACAGCACGATCGGATTCCCGACGTTCTGCTGGCCTGCTTCGAAGATCTCGAGCCCGATGTCGTTGACGTGCACGAGCGTGGACTCGGGAAAGTCGTGAAGATCAACCATTGCGGTTCCTCGTTGTCTGTGTGATTGATCAGGGGGACGAAGCCGCACGAGAGACTGAGTTGGCGCTGCGCACTGGCGGGCCGAGGTCGGACTCGGCGCGGGCAATGGTCCCTGGAAGGCCATCTCGCGGTCGTCGGGAAGGCTATGTGGGCACCCTA
>Ga0299913_10004788_pt1 | contig 11427 bp, 14 predicted proteins | sample RVTome_9_FD_201360 | JGI IMG/M metagenome (GOLD analysis project Ga0299913, IMG submission 201360) | Soil microbial communities from uranium-contaminated site in the Upper Colorado River Basin, Wyoming, United States - RVT155D38 (version 2) ... | reverse complement strand
ACCCCCGGTCCCGAACACGTCGACGCGCTCGTCGCAGTGCGGGCACGGCAGCCAGGACATGTTCTCCACGACACCGGCGATCTGCTGATGGGTCTGCAGCGCGATCGTGCCGGCCCGTTCGGCAACCTCGGCGGCGGCCTGCTGCGGCGTCGTCACGACGAGGATCTCGGCTGGCGGGACCAGCTGCGCGACCGAGATCGCGATGTCCCCGGTGCCTGGCGGAAGGTCCATGAGCAGCACGTCCAGGTCGCCCCAGAACACGTCGGCGAGGAACTGCTGCAGGGCACGGTGCAGCATCGGTCCACGCCACAGCACGGGGGCGTTGTCGGCGACGAACATGCCGATCGAGATGACCTTCACGTCGTGTGCGACAGGCGGCAGGATCATCGACTCGACCTGGGTCGGTCGGCCCGTGACGCCCAGCATGCGCGGCACCGAGTGACCGTAGATGTCAGCGTCGACGACGCCGACCTTGAGGCCGGACGCGGCCATCGCCGCCGCGAGGTTCACCGTGACCGAGGACTTCCCCACCCCGCCCTTGCCAGAGGCCACCGCGAACACCCGGGTGAGCGAGTCGGCCCGGGCGAACGGGATCTCCTTGTCGGCCTGCCCCCCGCGCAGCTGCCCCTGAAGGGCCTGACGCTGCTCGGCGCTCATGACGTCGAGCTCCACCTGCACGCCGGTGACCCCGTCGACCTGTTCGACGGCGGCGGTCACCTCGCGGGTGATCTGATCGCGCATCGGGCAGCCGGCGACCGTCAGGAACACCCCGACCCGGACCTCGCCGCCCGGCTGGATGTCCACCGACTTGACCATGCCCAGCTCGGTGATGGGTCGCCGGATCTCCGGGTCGTTCACGGTCGCCAGCGCGGCGTGGACGAGCTCGGACGTCGGGATTGCGGGCATGCACCGATGCTACGTGGCGATCTGCGGCCTCAGGACCGACCCGGGTCGGTCGACTGGTCGTCGGCCCGCTCGTCGAGCTCGTCGAGGAGCTGGCGCAGCTCGGAGCGCACGAAGTCGCGGGTGGCCACCTCGCCGACGGCCATCCGCAGCGCGGCCAGCTCGCGGGTGAGGTAGTCGGTGTCGGCGATGTTGCGCTCGGCCCGGGCGCGGTCCTGCTCGTACTGCACCCGGTCCCGGTCGGCCTGCCGGTTCTGTGCCAGCAGGATGAGCGGCGCGGCGTAGGACGCCTGCAGCGACAGGATCAAGGTGAGGAAGATGAAGGGGTAGTCGTCGTAGGCCAGACCGTCCGAGGCCACGGCGTTCCAGAGCAGCCAGACGACCACGAAGACCGTCATGTAGACCAGGAACCGGCCCGTCCCGATGAACCGCGCGATGCGCTCGCTCAGCCGGCCGAACGCGTCGGCGTCGTAGGCCGGGGTGGGGACCAGGGCGCGCCGGACTTCTCGCGGCTGGTCCAGGCGACCCCGACGGCGGCGCTCAAGGGCCATCGGGGCCCCCGGAGATGTGCATGGCGGAGCGGTCCTGCTCACGCCAGTCGTCGGGCAGCAGGTGGTCAAGCACGTCGTCGACGGTGACGGCTCCGATCAGGTGGTCGGCGTCGTCGACGACGGGTGCGGCGACCAGGTTGTAGGTCGCGAGGTGGTGGGTGATCGCCGGCAGCGGCACGTCAGCGCGCAACGGCTCGATGCCTCTGTCGACGACGCCACCGACCAGCGTCGACGGCGGCTCTCGGAGCAGTCGCTGGATGTGCACGATGCCGAGGAACTTCCCGGTGGGAGTCTCCAACGGCGGACGGCAGACGTACACCTGCGCCGCCAACGCCGGGGACAGCTCCGGGTTGCGCACCTGGGCCAGCGCCTCAGCAACCGTCGCGTCCGGAGGCAGGACGACCGGGTCGCTGGTCATCATTCCCCCCGCCGAGTCGTCGGAGTACTCGAGCAGCCGTCGCAGCGGCGCTGCCTCGTCCGGCTCCATCAGCTCGAGCAGCTTCTGGGCCTCCTGGTGGGGCAGCTCTCCCAGCAGGTCTGCTGCGTCGTCGGGCTCCATCGCCTCGAGGATGTCGGCCGCGCGCTCCTGCTCGAGCTTGCCGAGGATCTCCACCTGGTCGTCCTCGGGCAGCTCCTCGAGGACGTCGGCGAGCGTCTCGTCGTCGAGCACCGAGGCCACCTCGATTCGGCGCTTCGGTGAGAGCTCGTGCAGCACGGTCGCCAGGTCAGCCGCGTTGAGCTTCTCGAACGTCGCCAGCAGGTTGGCGGCACCCTGCCCTTCCTCGACGAGGGAGAGCCCCGACACCTCGTCCCAGTCGACGGTCAGCGCCTCGCCCCGTCGGCGCAGTCCCTTGCCCGGCCGGCGCACGAACAGCCGCGTCACGGCCCAGTCGCGCGTCCGCAGCTGCTCCATCGCGACGTCCTCGACGGTGACCGGGCTGTCCTGCAGCGTTGCCTGGCGGTCGAGCAGCTCGCCGAGGACGAGCGTCTCCGCCGGTCGCTGCTGGAACCTGCGCATGTTCACCAGACCGGTCGTGATGACCTGGCCGGCGTCGATGGAGGTGACCCGGGCCATCGGCAGGAAGATGCGCCGGCGGCCGGGGACCTCGATGACCAGACCAAGCACCCGGGGAGGCTCGCGGCCGATGCGCAGGGTCACGACGACGTCGCGCACGCGCCCGACCTGGTCGCCGATGGGGTCGAACACGGCGATCCCGGCCAGGCGCGCGATGAAGATCCTCGTCGGCGCGCCGCTCACAAGCGCTCAGGCTACCTGCGGCGCCGCGCTCTCCGTCCGATCACGAAGGGCAGCGCGCCGCGCGTCGTCGCCGGGCTGGCGGGCGGCGCCGCAGCATGGGAGCGGTTCGACATCCGGCCAGGGGCCTCGATCACCTCGCCGGTCGGGGTGATGCGCGTGACCGTCGACTCCCGGGCCCAGCGGACCGGCTGCTGCTCACCGTCGACCGGGTTGAGGCGCTTGGCGTGCAGCTCGGGGACCACGCTGTCCCACTCGGGCGTACCCGGGCTCACGTCGGACGCGGTGCCGATCCAGGTGACCAGGCGCGTGCCCGTGTCCTTGCTCCGAACCGTTACGGTCAGCAGCTCGCCGTCAGGCATGGCGGGGAGGGACTGTTCCTGGCCACCGCTGACGACGTACAGCGCCCCGTCGTGCCAGATGTGCCAGGCAAGCGAAGACCGAACGTGGCCCGCCCGGGCGAGCCAGGACATCGCGGACTTGCGACAGGCCTCTTCGACCAGTGCCGTCTCGCGCTCCGTGGACACCGGCGCAGCGTCCCACATGACCGACAATGGCCGCATGCAGGACAGCGGTGGGGCGGGCCGACCTGCGGGGCCGAGTGCCGTGCACCGCCCCCCGACCGTCGACCTGCTCCTCATGCCGATCGGCATTCTTGCAGTGTCCACGTCCGGCCCGCTGATCGCTGCGGCAGCGGCTCCGGCGCTCGCGATCGCCATGTGGCGCAACGTCTTCGCTGTCGGTGTGATTGCGCCGTTCGCGGTGGCGCGTCATCGCGCGGAGCTGACGGGGATGACCCGACGTGAGTGGCGCTGGTCACTGGCGGCTGGGGTCCTGCTCGCCGCGCACTTCGCGACCTGGGTGCCGAGCCTCGACTACACCTCGGTCGCGTCGGCCACCGCGATCGTGTGCGTGCAGCCGGTCTGGGTGGCCCTCATCGCACGGCGGATGGGCCACGACGTACCTGCCCGAGCCTGGTGGGGGATCGGCCTGGCGCTGGCGGCGGTGGTGGTGCTCACCGGGGTGGACTTCTCGCTGGACCCGCGGGCACTCGTCGGTGACCTGCTGGCGCTGGCCGGGGGTGTGTTCGCCGCCTTCTACACGGTCGCCGGCGGCGAGGTCCGCCGAACCGTCAGCACCACTGCGTACACCCTGGTCTGCTACGGGATCTGTGCTGTCCTGCTGTTCGTCACCTGCGTCGCGTTCCGCCAGCAGCTCAGTGGTTACACCGCCGAGACCTGGGTCCAGCTGCTCGCGCTCACGGCCGGGGCGCAGCTGCTCGGCCACTCGCTGTTCAACCGGATCCTGCGGACGACCAGCCCCACCGTCGTGTCGCTGGCGATCCTGTTCGAGGTGCCGGGCGCGGCCGTCATCGCCGCCATCTATCTGGGCCAGACGCCGCCGCTGGCTGCCATCCCCGCCGCCGCCCTGCTGCTGGTGGGGCTGGCGCTCGTCATCTCCTCGCGTCCAGACGACACCGAGCCGTCCGTCCCCGCCGAGTGAGGCGTCGCTAGGCTCCCCGCACCCCTGCCGGAAGGTGGTACCGATGGGCGAGACCCGCCCCCTGCGCGCGCGCCGCTCCTGCCTCGCCGTCCCTGGCAGCAACCCGAAGATGCTTGGCAAGGCACAGGGACTTCCCGCGGACCAGGTGTTCCTCGACCTCGAGGACTCGGTCGCGCCGATGGCCAAGGAGGACGCCCGCGCCAACATCGTGGCGGCGCTCGGCGAGGGCGACTGGGCGGGAAAGACGCGCGTCGTACGCGTGAACGACTGGACGACGCAGTGGACCTACGGCGACGTCATCGCGGTGGTCGAAGGCGCCGGCGCCAACCTCGACGCGGTCATGCTGCCCAAGGTGCAGGACGCGTCACAGGTGCACGCCCTGGACATGCTGTTGACCCAGCTGGAGAAGACCCTCGGACTTGACGTCGGGCGAATCGGTATCGAGGCGCAGATCGAGAATGCCCGCGGGCTGGTCGAAGTCGATGCGATCGCGGCGTCGTCGCCCCGGATCGAGACCATCATCTTCGGCCCGGCCGACTTCATGGCCTCGATCAACATGCGCTCACTCGTGGTCGGCGAGCAGCCACCGGGGTACGACGTCGGCGACGCCTACCACTACATCCTGATGCGGATCCTGATGGCCGCGCGCACCTACGACCTGCAGGCGATCGACGGTCCCTATCTGCAGATCAAGGACGTCGAAGGGTTCCGCCGGGTGGCGGGCCGTTCAGCTGCCCTTGGCTTCGACGGCAAGTGGGTGCTGCATCCGGGTCAGATCGACGCGGCCAACGAGGTCTACTCACCGAGCCAGGACGACTACGACCACGCCGAGCTGATCCTGGACGCCTACGAGCACTCCACGTCGGAGGCAGGAGGCATGCGCGGCGCCGTCATGCTCGGTGACGAGATGATCGACGAGGCGTCGCGCAAGATGGCGCTGGTGGTCGCGGCGAAGGGCCGGGCGGCCGGCATGTCCCGCACGTCGTCCTTCGAACCACCGAAGGCGTGACAGCGTCCTAGAAGCCCGCTGACGGTGGCCACTCGTCCTCGAGCAGGGCGAAGTCAAGCTCGTCGCACCACTCGCCCTTGACGAACTCGTTGCTGAGGAAGTGCGCTTCCTGCCGCATTCCCAGCCGCCGCATCAGGCGGGCGGACGCCACGTTGCGCGCGTCGCAGCGCCCGATGACGCGATGCAAGCCCAGGGTCCCGAAGGCGAGCTCGAGCATCGCCCGGGCGGCCTCGCCTGCGTAGCCCTGGCCGTGGTGGTCGGGATGGAACAGGAAGCCGAACTCCGCACCCCGGCTGCCCGCATCGATCATGTGCAGGATCACCTCCCCGAGGTACGCGCCGTCGTCGTTGCGGCTCACCGCCAGCGAGAGGGTCTCGTCCACGTCGCCGAACCCCGTCTCGCCGACCTTGCGCACCAGCGACGTGCGGGACTCCTCGCGCGTGCGCGACCCCCAGTAGAGGTAGCGGGTGACGTCGTCGCGACCGCACATGTCGCTGAAGGCGTCCAGGTCGTCCATGGCGTAGGCGCGCAGGGTCACCCGGGGGAGCACGATGGGCAGGTCGACAGGCGGCACCGGCCGACGGTAGCCGACGCCGATCAGGGCTGCGGCATACTTCGCCGTAACCGCCGCCGCCTGCAAGGAGAACTCGTCGTGGCACGCCTCGCGCAGACCGAAGGCCTGACCGACATCCAGCAGGAGATCCTGAAGACCGTCCGCGACTTCGTGGACAAGGAGATCCTGCCCCACGTCGCGCAGCTCGAGCGCGACGACGAGTACCCGCAGCGGGTCGTGGACGGCATGAAGGAGATGGGCCTGTTCGGGCTGATGATCCCGGAGGAGCACGGCGGGCTGGGTGAGTCGCTGCTCACCTACGCCCTCGTCGTGGAGGAGATCGCCCGCGGCTGGATGAGCGTCAGCGGCATCATCAACACGCACTTCATCGTCGCCTACCTGATCCAGCAGCACGGCACGGACGAGCAGAAGGCGGCGTTCCTGCCGCGGATGGCGACCGGCGAGGTGCGCGGCTCGTTCTCGATGTCCGAGCCCGCGCTCGGCTCGGACGTGAGCGCCATCTCCACCAAGGCCGTGCGCGACGACCACGACTTCCTCATCACCGGTCAGAAGATGTGGATCACCAACGGCGGAACGTCCAACCTGCTGGCCGTCCTGGTGAAGACCGACGAGGGCGCCGAGTCGGCGTACCGGAACATGACGACGTTCCTCGTCGAGAAGGAGCCAGGCTTCGGCGAGACGATGCCGGGGCTCACCATCCCCGGGAAGATCGAGAAGATGGGCTACAAGGGCGTCGACTCGACCGAGGCGGTCTTCGACGGCTTCCGGATTCCGGCCGACCGCGTGCTCGGTGGCGAGACGGGCAAGGGCTTTTACCAGATGATGGACGGCGTCGAGGTGGGCCGCGTGAACGTCGCGGCCCGCGGATGCGGTGTCGCGCTGCGGGCGTTCGAGCTCGGCATCCGCTACGCCCAGCAGCGCGAGACGTTCGGCAAGCAGATCGCGCAGCACCAGGCCGTGATGTTCCGGCTGGCCGAGATGGCGACCAAGGTCGAGGCGGCGCACGCGATGATGGTCATGGCGGCGCGAAAGAAGGACGCGGGCGAGCGCAACGACGTCGAGGCCGGGATGGCGAAGTACCTCGCGAGCGAGTACTGCAAGGAGGTCGTCGAGGACTCGTTCCGCATCCACGGGGGCTACGGCTACTCCAAGGAGTACGAGATCGAGCGGCTCTACCGCGAGGCACCGATGCTGCTGATCGGCGAGGGCACGTCCGACATCCAGAAGATGATCATCGGCCGTCGCCTGCTCGAGGAGTACGCCCTGCGCAGCTGAGACGTACCGGGCCCGTCGTACGTTGGACGGGCGTTCCCCGACCAGCTCGACGAAAGGTTGTCATGGCACAGCGATCGCAGGGCCTGCCCACACCGCCGACCGGGCTGCCGGTGGGTTCCTACGACACGTACGCCGAGGCCCAGCGCGCCGTCGACTATCTGTCGGACAACGAGTTCGCCATCGAGAACGTCACCATCGTGGGCAGCGACCTCCAGATGGTCGAACGCGTCACCGGCCGGCTCACCCGCGGCCGTGCCGCACTCGGCGGCGCCGCCTCCGGTGCCTGGTTCGGACTCTTCGTCGGGACATTGCTCGGGCTGTTCTCCGAGGACACCAACTTCTTCGTGCTGCTCCTGTCCGGCCTTGCCTACGGCGCGGTGTTCGGCGCGGTGTTCGGGCTGATCGGCTACGCGGCCACCGGAGGTCGACGCGACTTCACCTCCAACAGCCAGATCGTGGCCAGGCGTTACGAAGTGCTCTGCCAGCACCAGCACGCAGAGGGTGCCCGTGACCTGCTCGCGCGGCTGAGCCTCAAGGGGTGAACGCGGGCGCTGCCCGCCACCGGCTGGCCCTGCTGATCCGGGATCAGGCGGACGGGTGCGGGCAGCTCGGCTCGCCGCTGTATGCCTCGTTGCTCACCCATCTGGCCGATGACGTCGAGGCCGGCGGGCCGGGCGCCGAGGTGCTCGCCGGCCACGAGCGGGACCCGGGCCCGTCTGCGGTGGCGCTGCGGTTGATGGGCGGTGTCCACCGGCTGGTGCTCGAGCAGCGAGCCCCCCGGCTGGCCCGGTTCTTCCCGTCGGTCGGCGGGCGGCCGGACGGCGACGGAGCGTGGCTCGCCCTGCAGGCGGTGCTCGACGAGCACCGGGACGAGCTGCGGCCCGGCCTCGACCAGCCGCCGCAGACCAACGAGGTCGGCCGGGCCGGGGCCCTGGTCGGCGGGCTGCTGCACATCAACGCCTGGTCGCCCGGTCCGCTGCGGCTGTTCGAGATCGGGGCCAGTGCGGGGCTGAACCTGCGGGTCGACCACTTCCGGGTCAGGCTCGCCGATGGCCGGGGCGTCGGGCCGATCGGCTCGCCGGTCCATCTCGACGACCCGTGGCGTGGGCCACATCCTCCCCTCGCCGACATCGACGTGGTCGAGCGCGCCGGCTGTGACGTATCGCCGCTGGACCCGACGACGACCGAGGGTCGGCTGCGTCTCACGTCGTACGTCTGGCCCGACCAGCTCGATCGCCTCGCGCGCCTCCGTGGTGCCCTGGACATCGCGACGCAGGTGCCCGCGGTCGTGCACGAGCTGCCGGCGGCCGAGTTCGTACGACGTGTGCAGCTCGTCCCCGGCACGACCACGGTGGTCTGGCACTCCGTCGTGTGGCAGTACCTGCCGCTGGACGAACGCACAGCGGTCTGGGAGGGCCTGACGGCGCTCGGCGCCGGCGCCAGCTCAACCACGCGGCTCGCACACCTGCGGTTGGAGCCGCAACGCCGGACGGCCGGCGCCGACCACGAGTTCCTGGTCCGGCTCCGGACCTGGCCGGGCGGTGACGACCGGGTTCTCGGTGTCGCCCACCCCCACGGCATCCCGACGAGCTGGGAGTGAGTGGCAGGATTCCCGCATCCCGGCAGAGAGGACCGTCATGCAGTTCGGCCGCTTCTACGAGGAGTTCGAAGTCGGCGCCGTCTACAAGCACTGGCCCGGCAAGACGGTCACCGAGTACGACGACCACCTCTTCTGCCTGCTGACGATGAACCACCACCCCCTTCACCTGGACGCGCACTACGCGAAGAACGAGACCGAGTTCGGCCGGAACGTGGTGGTCGGCAACTACATCTACTCGTTGCTCCTCGGGATGTCGGTGCCCGACGTGTCCGGCAAGGCGATCGCCAACCTCGAGGTCGAGTCGCTCAAGCACGTCCACCCGACGTTCCACGGCGACACCATCTACGGCGAGACGACCGTGCTGGACATGACGGAGTCCCGGTCGAAGCCCGATCGCGGTGTGGTGCAGGTGGAGACGCGCGGCCTCAACCAGGACGGCGTCGTCGTGTGCGTGTTCCGGCGCAAGGTGATGGTGCCCAAGCGGCCGGCCGAGTCCGAGCAGTCCTAGCGGTCAGGCTGCTTGCTGGCTGGTGCGGTTCGCCGCCCAGAAGGTGCGCAGCACACGAACCTTCTCCTGGAAGTGCTCGTCGCGGCCCAGCGGCCCGGTGGTGGGCGCTGCGAGGCGGGTGCGGCGGCTCTTGCCGTGGTGGACGACCACCGTGGAGATGCCCAGGGACATCTCGACCTCGATCTCGTGCACGTCGTCCCACGGGATCACCATCGAGGGCAGGGCGTGGATGACCAGGCCGCGGCGGGTGGCCGAGGTCCCGATCCACCAGGTGGCTGCCGCCATGCCGAGGAGGCCGATCCCGACCAGCGCCGTCCGCCAGCTTCCGCCGAAGCGGCCGTCATTGAGCACGACGTCTGCCCAGACCAGGACCTGGAAGCCGAGCACGCTGAGGGCGAAGGCCCGCCGCTGGGACCAGGTCAGCCCGAACTTCACCCGCTTGCCGTCTGGTCCCAGGACTGCCGCCATGTCAGCACCGTAAGAGTTCACAGCACTTCATCGGGGCGAAATACGGAAGTCTTGACCACCCGGCGCGACTCAGGTCGGGAGCATGCCCCAGCTCGCCAGCGCGTCCCAGAGGCCGTCCGAGAGACGGAGCTCGCGAAGCTCTCGCCGGGACACCCATCGGACCTCGTCAGCGTCGTCGCCGGCCACAGGCGTGGTGGCCACGGCCAGGGCGCAGGCGTAGTCCCGGATGTCGAAGATCGTCCCGTCCGGACCCGGCCGCTGCACCGTGCCCACCCGCAGGCCGACGACCACGTGCAGGCCGGTCTCCTCGAGCACCTCGCGGACCACCGCGTGCTCGTCGGACTCGCCCGCCTCGACGCGGCCGCCGGGCACGGACCACCGCCCCTGGGCGGGTTCCCGGGCACGTCGTACGACGAGCAGGCGCCCCGTGTCGTCATGGACCAGTGCACCCACACAGGGGATACGCCGTTTCGTGGTCGCGGGGTCCGGGAACATCTCCGTCAGCCTAGAGAACGGGGTCACCGATGACTGCCGTCCTGATCATCCTCGCCGTCGTCCTGGTTCTCGTGATGGCCGGGAGCCTGTTCGCCACCGGAGCAGGCCCGACGAGGAGGCGTGTGGTTGTGCGGCGGCCGGCGCGCCGGCGCCGCGTCGTCGAAGAGGTCGTCGAGGACCCGCCGGTCACCCGTCGCGTCGTGGAGGACCCGCCGGCCACCGTCGTCGACGAGGACCCGCGGGTCACGCGCCGCGTCGTGGAGTAGCACGGAGACCTTGACGACGACCGCCTGGGGCGGGACCGTCGAGCCATGAGGGCCGACCCGAGCTGCCCGCGCTGCGCGGGCCGGCTGCACTCTCCTGGGCTGTGGTCGAGCGACTGGCTGTGCGACCAGCACGGGGCGGTCGCCCCGTTACAGCCGGCGGTCCAGCCCAGTTCGGAGACGCTCCGCCGGCTTGCGTCGACGTCCCAGGTGCCCGTCTGGTCGCCGTGGCCGCTCCCCAAGGGCTGGCTGGTGACCGGCCTGGCACAAGCCGGCGACGAGCGGACCGGAGCCCGGGCGAGCGCGGTGGCCTGTTCCGGACCCGCGCCCCTCGGGGGCGTCGGTGAGCTGGTGCTGGTCGCCGAGGAGCCGGGCATCGGTCTCGGAGCGCACCTCGGCGGGCTCGAGGGACCCGACCCCGGCGCCGTCCCGGACACGCAGCCGCCGCACGCCAAGATCCACGCGGCCGGTCACCCGACCGCGATGTGGGCGCTGCCAGGGGCCCCCGACCGAGCCGTCTACGTCGGTGAGGCACTCGGCTGCTGGCTCTGGGCGATTCTGTGGCCCGAGAGCGCGGGCTTCCTGCTGATCGACGAATTCGTCCTGACCGACCTGCGCGACGCCGGTCACGACCTCGACATCCCCTTCGGGGCGTTGTCCCCACGCCTGAGCGGCTGACCCGGGAGAACCGTCGTCGGCCCCTACGCTGTGGGGCGTGTCGATCGACCTGCACACCCACAGCTCCGCCTCCGACGGGACCGAGACCCCGGCGGAGCTGGTGCGGGCGGCATCGGCTGCCGGCCTGGACGTGGTCGCGATCACCGACCACGACACCACCCGCGGATGGGCCGAGGCGGAGGCCGCGCTCCCCAGCGGCCTGCGACTGGTGCGTGGCGCCGAGATCTCCTGCGTGTGGGACGGCATCAGCCTCCACCTGCTCGCCTACCTCTTCGATCCCGCCCACGAGGAGCTGGCAGCGGAGATGGCGCTGGCCCTTGACGATCGGATCCCTCGGGCCAAAGC
>Ga0299913_10004787_pt1 | contig 11428 bp, 15 predicted proteins | sample RVTome_9_FD_201360 | JGI IMG/M metagenome (GOLD analysis project Ga0299913, IMG submission 201360) | Soil microbial communities from uranium-contaminated site in the Upper Colorado River Basin, Wyoming, United States - RVT155D38 (version 2) ... | reverse complement strand
CGGGCTCATCGCCGTTTTAAACATGATACCATTCATGGGGCTGGACGGCCAGAAAATCTTTGGCTGGAACAAGCTGGTCTGGGTGCTGACGTTTGCCGCGGCCATCGGGCTCTTTATAGCGGGAGACCTCCTCCGCGGCGGGTTCATAGCGGGCCTCTTCCAGCGGTTCTTTTAGCTGGTCAGGGACCCTTGTATTCGATAATAGAATAGAACGCGTTCTTGCCCGAGTCGTCAAAGTTCAAGCTCGGGGTGAGGATTCGCATCATCCTGCTCTTTGCCGCGTCGGCGACTTTCCAGATGAATCCTTTTGGGAGCTGGATCTTTGTGTCCTGCTCTTCGCCTGTCACCGGGTTTTTGAAACTTTCCAGCTGTACATCGATCACGCCTGGCACCGAGAAGCTGCTCTTCTTGCCGTCTATCCTGACTGAAATGTCGGCAAACTGCGGCTCCAGCACGTACTTGAACGTCCCGGCAAACAGCACAAACGGGCCGTCGCCGTTGGCCTTGCCGGAAAAAATGTCCAGTACCGCTTTTCTCTGGTCGTCCGTCGCCTTTTTGCTGATGAAAAGCTGGGTCGTGCCGTTGCCTTCGTGGATGGCCTTGGGCCACGACGCCGCGAATACCACGTCGATGCCGTCGAGCCTGACGGCGCCATAGCTTCCGCTCCTGATGTGGTAGAGCACAAGCGCCCTGCAAAAGCCGTACGTGGGAAAGCCGTTAAAGTTACACGGGCAGCCATAGTCGCAATTGCACGTTTCAACGTAATCCGCTTCCATGCTCCATTTTGGAATCTGTGCAGCCGATGCCGACATGCCTATTCGGTATGCGCACAATGCTTTAAGATTTTTGGAATATTCTTACGCGACTCATCCTGGATAAGGGCATTCTGTGTTCATGCATCAGCACATGGTCGTTGCGTCAGGCGGCAGTTCTTCAAGGAATACGTTTGCCTGCCGCAAGCTGCCATCCCGGGATACTTCAAACCTGACGCTGTCGCCGACCTGTTTCTGCCCCAGGACTGTGCAAACGTCGTCGATCACATTAATCTGCCTGCCGTCCATGCTGACGATAATGTCTCCGCCGATCGGTATCTGCCGATCCTCTATGACAAAGACATCATCGGAACCTCTCAGTCCTGCCCTGTCTGCAGGGCTTGCATCAGTAATTGTGAATATCAAAAAGCCGTGCTCCTGGTCCAGTCCCAGCATTTCGGCTGCATCTGGAGTCAGGAACCCTCCGTCGGTGATGCCCGTCCACGGCTTTATTGGAGCGTTGGCAGAGACAAAGTAGAACGAGCCTCCAACTACTGAAATCAGCAGACCAAACGAAATGAAGGTGTTTGTGGGGTTTTGCACCGCATAATTCTATTCAAAGTGGGGCAATAACCTTTTCGACTAGATCGCGCCGTACTTTGGCAGGAGCGCCCTGCATTCCCTGCAGCCAAACATCGGCACCCTCGACCCCTGCCTCACGGTAGCAGTGTCGCCTATTATCAGCCTGCCCTGCGCTTCCGCGGCTTTCATCCTTTCCATGTCGCTTTCCTGGATGCCGTAAATGACCGGGATTATCGTCACCACCCTTTCGCATCTTTCGCAGTAGCCATGAGAGACCTCGCGCGGGCTTGCCAAATGGTAAATGGAGTGGAGCCTGTCGGCCTCTTCCTTTGTCATGCCGAATGCGTCTGCGAGCCGGTAGTTAATCCTGTAGTAAATGGGGTCGCCTTCGTCGTACTCGTTGTCCTTCAGGTACGAAACGTGGAGCTCTTTTAGCATCCGGTCAATGTCGGCCTGCCTGCCCACAGCCGGCTAGCTCGTTCGACCTTATAGAAGTCTTGCTGCTGCAAATCCAATTAGACATTTAAGAAAAAGGCGGAAGCAGGATAATTCAATCCTGCCGGCTAGACGTCGTAGTAGAGCATGAACTGCCGCTCCTTGGACCCGGCGTAGGCGACCTCTTCCCGCTTTAACGCAACGTACGTATCTATCAGGTCGCCCTGGAAGCAGGGCTTCAGGTAGTCCTGGTCGCTCTTTAGCGCCTCAAGCGATTCCTGCAGGCTGCCGGGGAGCGACCTTATCCCGCGGCCTGTTCTGGCAGAGTCGGACATTTTGTAAATGTCCTCGTTGACCGGGTCTCCGGGCTCTGTCTTTTTCCTGATGCCGTCGAGCCCCGCTGCCACTATCGCAGAGAACGCGAGGTACGGGTTGGCCGACGGGTCCGGGGCCCTGAACTCTATCCGCTTTGACTTTGCGTTGTTCCTGTCGTTCACCGGCACGCGCACCACCGCCGACCTATTGGCCCTCGACCAGGCGGCGTAGACCGGCGCTTCAAAGCCGGGAACCATCCTGTGGTACGAGTTGACTGTCGGGGCGACAAGCGCAGCCAGTGAAGGCGCGTGGCCCAGAATTCCTCCGATAAAGTACCTGCCCGCCTGGCTGAGCTCTGCATAGCCGTCGCCCGCGTCGTAAAAGACGTTGGTCGCGCCTGCCCACAGGCTGGTGCTGACGTGCATCCCCGATCCGTTGTCGCTTTCGCTGTCACTCGGATCGCTTTCGCCAAAGACGGGCTTTGGCATAAAGTTTGCAACCTTGTTGTGCCTTTTGGCCACGCTCCTGACGGTGTCCTTGTACACCTGCACGTTGTCCGCGGCTTTTGTGAGCGTGCTGTGCATAAAGTTGATCTCTATCTGGCCGCTGCTCGCGACTTCGTGGTTCATATTAGTTACGCTGATGAGGTAGTTCTTTTTCAGTATCTCGGCGACTTCGAACCTCAGTTCCATGAGCGAGTCCTGGAACGGCGGGGCGTCGTAGCCTCCCTTCCTCCTGATCGGGTACTTGCCGGCGCGCTCTGCCGACATGATCTCCGGCCCGCCCTTTCCAAATACGATGTCGTCGAAAATGAAACACTCGACCTCCGGTCCCGCCTGGCACAGCAGCCCTTCGCGTGCAAGGTGCTCCTCCATGAGCTGCGAAACGTGCCGCGGGTCCCTGACAAGCCTGCCCCTGCCAAAGCCCTCGTACACGTCGGCGATCACCGTGGCGACCCTGTAGCTTGACATCGGCGCCAGCTTTAGAGTCGACCTGTCCGGGAAAAGCAGGAGATCTGACTCGTCTATCTTTGAAAAGCCCCTGACCGACGAGCCGTCCACGCCGACGCCGCTCCGCAAAAAGTCCCCGCTGTCGCTGGCAATGTATTTTGCCAGGAACCTGCCGGGGACGTCGGTATACCTTATCTGGACAAATTCAGCGTCTTCAAATCCCGTCTTGTCTGCTCCGTGCTCGAGCGAATCCTTTAGCGTCATAAGGATCTGTTAGTTACTTGTAGGATATAAGGTATAACATTAAAAATACTAATATTTGACAAGTGTTAACAGAAAATGCTTTATATCTGTTAATCCAATGCACAGGCGGTAACGCATGGACGATACAGATGTAAGGATACTCAAAAAACTGTTGCACGACGCCAGGATGTCGTACCGCAGGGTGGCCGAGGAGATCGGAGTGTCGTCTCCAACCGTGCTTGCACGGGTCGACAAGCTCGAAAAGGAAGGCATCATCAAGTCGTATTCTGCCATGCTGGACCACGAAAAGCTGGGCTACGACCTGACTGCCATAATCGACATCACCGCGACTAAGGGCAAGATATTCGACCTTGAAAAGCAGATAGCAAAGTTCCCAAACGTGTGCGCGGTCTACGACACGACAGGGCTCACCGACATGACGATCATTGCCAAGTTCAAGAGCAGAGCAGAGCTTTCAAACTTTGTCAAGAAGGACCTTTCGCTGCCTTACGTCGAGCGCACCAACACCCACGTCGTGCTGGTGACTGTAAAGGAAGACTTTCGCTTCGCCGACGCGTGATTACAATTTTTCTAGTAGCTCTGCACGATGGCTATATATGTTCGCGGCGCGCTATTTTGATCACCTTAAATGCAAGCGTCAGTGGTATGCTCTGCATGCAAGAACGAGGTCGTGGTTACAGATCACGAATGCGGCGAAGTTATTTGCAGCCGCTGCGGAATTGTGATTGACAGGATCGAAAGCCCGGCCGTACAGGATTGGCGCGCCTTTAGCGTCGACGAGTTTTACAGAAAGAGCAGGACCGGCGCACCCACTTCGCTTGCCCGCCCCAACAAGGGGCTGCTCACGATCATTGGAAGTTCAAAGGCAAACGGGCTGAACTTTAACCGGATAAGCGTGTGGGATTTTAGGATACAGGCCGCCAACGACAGGAGTCTGAAGCAGGCACTACCAGAGCTGGAGCACCTGAAGGAAAGCCTCGGGCTGCCCGACGCCATAGTCGAAAAGTCGGCCTACTTTTACAGAAAGGCAAGCAGGACCGGGATGATAAAGGGGAGGACGGTGTCCTCGGTCATTGCCGCTTCTGTCTATCTTGCGTGCCGCGAGCTGGAAAACCCGAGAATGCTGAGCGAAATCGCGGCTGCCGGCAACGTCCCGCGCAAAAAGATCTCCCGCGACTATCGGGTGCTGGTGCGCACGTTTGACCCCAAGATCCCGGCGGTAGACCACGCCCGGTGCATCACCAGGATCGCAAACAAGGCCGGCGTCAGCGAAAAGACAAAGAGGGTAGCCATAAGGATAATGCGCGAAATCGTCGCCATGCAGATCTCTGCGGGCAAGGGCCCGATGGGCATCGCCGCGACCGTCCTGTACATCGCCTGCCTGAACGCCGGCGAGGTAAAGACGCAGAAAGAGCTTTCAATTGCGGCCGGGGTCACTGAAGTGACGATCAGGAACCGCTACAGCGAGCTAAAGAGATACCTTCAGGACTTTGCAAAGTCATCGTCGCTGGTAATAGCCCTGTTCGTGTTCGTCTTCCAGTCGCCTGTCTTTATCCACTCTGCCGCAAGGTATGCCACGGCCATACTGCACTGATCAGAAAATAATTTCAAAAGCGATAATAACATGCGTCGCTAGCCTGATCATGGCATTTTCTTCATGACGTGAGGCATCATACAATGGTTTAGAAAAAACAAAAAAGAGCCGGTCTAGGGCTCTATTTCCCTTGCTGACAGGTTCTTGAACTCGAACTCCGAGTCGTCCAGCCTGAACGAGACGCGCGACTGGGCCTCGTCGATGACGTGGTCCCTGCTCCCGTCGCAGTAGCTGTCTCCGTTGATGCTGAGGTCGCCGTCGTCGGTATATTCTGCCACCTTTTACCAGTCGTTGCCTTCGTCCCCTTCGTCAGCCCACAGCTCCAGCTTTACTTCGTTGCTGCCGAGGTTGTAGGCCGCGAACTTTACCCCGATCCATTCGCCTCTGGGATTGTTCACCGCGTCCTCAACTTCGCCAACCATGTCGGAGTACCCTCCGTTGCTGTGGTACAGCTTTTTCTTGAAATAGGCGTCGCCGTACGCGTCAAGCATCGCATAGTAGCCAAGCGCGTCGCAGCCGCCATTGTCCTTGTAGCTGTCACCGTGCCTTGCTATCATCGTAATCTCGTCGTTGCTCCCAAGCAGCCTGAAATACCCTGTCATCTCCACGTCCTGCCATTCCCCGCGGTCGGGCCGATCGACGTGCATCCTGACGCCTTCCCTGTCAGAGCCTGTCGTCACATCCATCCTCCAGACGCCATCGTCGATCACTTCCATGCCGTCGATCGTCTCCAGCGTTCCAAGGTAGAATGGAAAGCCGTCGTAGTGGCCGTGCGAGGGCTCTGGGTCGCCGTCTTCCATGTGCCATTCAGACCCGTCTTCGTCCTTGGTATCGTATAGTTCTTCTATGCCAAAGGGATCTGTTGCAGCTTGGGCCGCGGTTGCTGAAGACATTAACATGACTGTGGCTAGGATCGCTGTACTGATAGCAAATGCTCGATCATTTTTCTTTATTGTTCTTCGCATCGGGAGCAGACCCGACAGCTATAGGATAAATCGGTTCTGCAAAGTATTTTACGAATTGGTTTTTCATTTGTCCTGCGGCGCGACAAAATGGTTGTTCAGGCCGACCAGCAGCCTTGTCATGTGATGGTAGTGGGACAGAAACGCCCAACCCTTTTCAGTCGTCCTGTATTTCTTGTCTTCAGATTCTTCGAGCAGTCCGAGCTCGACCAAGTGCCAGAGGTAGAATTTCAGCATCTGGTGGCTCAGGTTTGCCTTGTACATTATCTTGGTCCTCTTGTTCCAGGAGTTGCAGAGGGAAAGTATGTCGGCAATGATGTCAATCGTGCCCCTTACCCCCCTCCTGAATACTCCCGTGTAGCCATCTTCAGCAGCACCGGACAATAATCACATCCCTCCTTTATGCAAGAACAGCGGGTTGCATGTAATTTAAGGTCGATATATTATGACTATAGATGGCAAACGCTAGAGGTTTCTTCTATGGAGCAACGGCAAAATGCCTACCCGAGCGAGACCGTGACTTCGGCAGAATTCCCATCGCCCGCGTCATTTCCGCAGCCAGAATTTTCAGAGGGACCGGAGGCACCTGCACTGTTTGCAAAAGGATGGTCAGAAGCTATTAACTGACATTGAACGCCACCGTATGCTTCTCTACCAAAGGTGCACAGCTGTTAAGCGAGCTCCAGACGAAAATTTCACCCGTATAGATGCCCTGTTCACTTGGCAGCCATGACGCGGATGGGTTGGCTGACTGGCTGGGCATCAGCGAACCTGGCTTCAACGACAGCGAGCTGGCGGCCCCATCATCGTTGATAATCTTTACGATGAACATGAAAGGTTAGGAAACTTGCTCGTCGTTGATCAGGGTTGCAGTAATCGCGATATTCTCGCCAACCCTGCCTTCGCCTGACATCATCTCATTGCCACGAACATCGAAGAGCGCTGCACTTTCTATAAAGACCTTGTCAAAGACGTCTTTTTCGAGCACGTTAATCGTGGCTTCCACTTGCTTGGTTGAGAACCTCGCGTTGATGGTCCACTGACCTGCTTCGGACGACGACAGGTCAAAAGTCCACACGAAATGCCCGTCGCTGTTTATCGCAAATTCGGCGATCCTAAACGTATCTCCGCTGGGCGTGTAGACGTTAAATCTTAAAAGGTTGTTGAGGTCGAGCGGGGGCTGTACCTGCACTGTTACCTGGACGGCTTCGTCCAGAACGTACAACACCTCATTTGTAGACATGTTAATCCCGGCAGGCTCTACCATACCTGTGGAACCCCGGGCGGCATGCAGCGGGAAGGCTGCGGCAAGCAACGCCGAGAAGCGTGAGACAGTAATTGCAGTGGCTATGGTCCTTGGCATTTTTCAAAGCATCGGGATTTACCGATTTGAGCTGGTTGGTTATCCATGTTGACACGCCTAGTCAACACATTTTGCACGCGCTCACTGCAGGTAGCCGTAGGAAAGAAGGAGGTCGCTGTCCCTGACCCACCCGCTGCCAATGTCCGTTCTGTAGAACATGTTTGGTATCATGATATTGGACACCCTCCTGTACACCTGCTCCCTGGCCTCTTGCGTGGTGCTGCCAGAGCCTGTCACCACAAGAGAATACCCAGACCTTCCGGCGATGCGCCAGTCGTTTCCTTCCCTCTTGACTTCGCCGAGGTGGATCCCGTCGAGGTTCTGGTTCTTGAAGAGTATTGTCGCGTCTTCAGAGAATTTCCTGAACGTCCTGTCGTCGTTGAACGGGAACGGCGGCACTGCCACAACCACCCCGATCTGGAAGCCCTTCTTTGTGTTGAGCTCGACGATTTCGCCCTTGGCGACGGAATGGAGGAACTTGCCCCACTTGCTGGTGATGCCTTCCATGTGTATTGATATCGTGGGATAGCCGAACCGTGACGTGAACTCTAGCGGGTATATGCCGGTTCCGTTCGCTATGCAGTTGATGTCGATATAGCCGACATAGCCGGAAGCGGCAAGGTTCTCCTTCATTTTTTCAAGTGTCAGGTCAAACATCCTGCTCCTCTGGATCCACATCATCAATGTTCCCATCTCGCCTGTGCTGGGGCCGATGTTGCCGGGGAAAAGCCGCTTGTGCTCAAAGTTAATGTTTACGGGCCGGGCGAACTCTTTTCCGTTAAAAAACGCTCCCACTGCGACTTCGACGCCCGATGAGAACTGCTGTATCTGGAATATCTTGATCTTGTTCGACCAGTTCTTTTTGTAGTGCGCCAGGACGTTGATCACGTCGTTGCCGTCGGCTTCCTGGCCCACGAAGAGCAGCTCCTTTTCGTTCTGCGCCTTCCCGCTGGGCTTTATCACATACCTGCCGGGAGTGTCTTGTACAAACTTCATGGCTTCTTCGAAATCTGAAAAGTTCCAGTTAGGGAGGACCGAGACGCCGGCCTTGGCAAGCTCTTGCTGACCAAACTCCCTTTCGTTCTCCAGCCTGTCGGTGTATGCGCTGCCGCCCATGACCTTCCTGCCTTCCGCCCTCAGCTTGTCCGCGGTCCTGCCAAACCCGGTGTCGTCAAAGACGATCACGTCGGCCCAGTCGATCTGGTCTTCCCATGAATCAACTTTTTCCACAAAGCCGTCGCCGACGTCCTTTTCCGTCGCGCTCTGGACAAAAAACTTGACATCGTTGCCTTCCTGCTGCAGGACATGAGCGAGATCGATGCTCAAAGCTTCCGGAGACACGAACAGGAACTTCAAGTCCTCTGTACAAAGGTATTGTAATTTTAAAGACTATCGGTCGCGCCAGCAATTCTTTAATAGCTTTGCGCTTTTCTAATCAGTATGGCTGAAGCATACGTACTTGTCAACTGCGACCTTGGAACCGAAGACGGCGTAATCAAAGAGCTAAAATCCATATCCGGAGTTTCCGAAGTGAAGGGCGTATTCGGCGTCTATGATGTAATCGCGAAAGTGAATGCGCCTTCCGAAGGCGATATCAAGAAGGTAATCGCAAAAATCCGCTCAATGAGCAGTATCAAGTCGAGCCTTACTATGATGGTCATTGAAGGGCAGGGCACGTAATTGCGAACCGTGATAATAGAATACGAGGCTGCATAAGATTAGTATTAACAACAATATCTCTTTTATTTGTTCCGCTAAGCTCAAAATTAGCGGGAAAATTGGCGATACTAATTGAATGAAGCTGACTACTATGATAGATGCTTATACATTCCATGTGTAAAGGAGTACGTCCTTACTATCGATCGTTGCAAGCCACCTTTCTACTTTACGATGATCATCCTCATCCAATAGATTAAACGGAGATTTGTCATCATCTTCGAGAATTACATAGCACTTTCTGCCGAATATGCTGCGTATATCAAGACGCTCGTTAAAAAAGACCTTCAGTTCTGCAGGCACTTCTACCTCAATAGCTATAGCGCAAAAAGTCATTTTTTTCCGCATCAGAATTCCTAGTCATAGGAAGGAATAAAGGATTGCTCTAAAATATCACAATTCGTCTATCTTGAAATTTCGGAGCAGCGATAATCTAATATGATGTTCTTATTAACGATCCTGAACAATTAACAAATATACGATAACTAATGCAACTCCTGCATCCACTCACAGCCAGATCAAACTAGGTATAGCTTTTTTGTATGTAATATCTCGAACATACAATATTCTTTATTATCTTGCTGCCAGTAGCGGGTAGGACTCATTTCCACATGCATCCCTCGCACCAAGTGACTAACGTCAAAGCAGCGCTTGATAGAGCTCTGGATCTCCTAGGAGCTGAAATGAAAAATGCTGTTTATCTTCACCTTGGGCTAAAGTACGGTATAACATTTGCCGACGGATACGCACCCACAAAAGAAATAGAGGATGCCCTCTTCATCTTGTTCGAGAATGGTGCGCAGCCTCTCATTAAGAAATTTAAGAATAATCTCAGTAGCATCTAGGTAACGCAGAAAAATCGACTTACGAATATCTTTTTGTCTAGGCTTGGGATGGTAAAGTCATGTGCCTCAAGAATGAGCACCAATTGTACGTTCAGTACCAAAAGAATTTTACACTATTTCTTTAATAGCAAAGCCAAAAAGAAAAGATGCCAATTTGACAACAGAAAAGAATTACCTCTCTTCAAAACAGCATCTCAATATTCTTAGGGACAATGCAATGTTCTCAGATTCTGAAACAGCGAAGAGAAATGCCGTAGATGAAATGGTGGAAAGTTACGGGCCAAAGTCATTGCCAATCCTTGAAGAGATAATATCGTCGATAGGAATTCCCTATGATGGCTTCAAGATATACTGCGTTGAGGCAATGAAGAAAGTTCTAAAGTGCAACAAAGTGATATGAGTTAGCTTGGCGATGCACTATATAGTTATGATAGTTTAGATAACAAGAACATTGTTTTACTCGCTCCAATAATCCAAATCCATCCTTGAGCGTATGCTTGCGAACATTCCAATGGAGATTATTGAGTGGAATATGAGCCGTTACATCGGTTGAGTTCTTGACAGTACTTCTAGAAGATTGAATGCAAAACATCTAAACTCACCAAGAATACATTGGCTTATTGGAACATTGTAGGCATGCCAAGTATTGCGTTCATTACGAAGAGCATTCAAACCCCTGTAATAATGACAGCGATATTGGTTTGTGCGCTGTTTCTTGGGTATTTCACTTTTACAACGATACGAATGGGATTCAGGAATTCGTTGCGGAGCCTGAACTCTCAATTCAAAATACGAAGATCATACCTGATTAACGTTTATTTACATTACTATGGTGTAATTTCTCGGCACTTTTCCGATATATTATAGATCCAATCTTTGCTATGATAAATGTGTCAGAGTGTCCGTTAGCTGATTCCCATCGATCTCAAGAAGATCTATTCTGCAATCCCTTGTTGATTACATGAAGTAACTAGCCTTCTTTCTAATTCTTGCAGCGTAGACAAAATAACTGCCCCGTAGGTACAGTGACGACGGCAGTACTCTATGATCAATTTACAAGTCATTAGCAGCTTTTAGTTAATGCCGAAATTCATTGATTCCTAATGTGAGAACCCACTCAAGAATCGCTGATAATTCATGAAATAAGACGTATGACTAACACTTCGTTCTCGCGCTGGAGCTCAAAATCAATACAAGATCGGTAAATGATTATTAGCTTGGCCGGTTTTATTTACGAATCGTCCTCTGATGTCATCGTAATGGGAATGGAGGGTATTGTCTGATGGGTTATGGTGCTATGGTAGCATTAGTAGGCTTAGCGTTCAGTATGATTTCAATTAAGCTAATGTCAATAGTTGAAAATGCACAAATCGTGATAACGGGAGCTATTGAAAATAATCAACGATTCTCCAAATATAATACCCTAGTTGTTGCCTTTGCCATTGGAACTAGGAAATTCCTCGCGATAAGGGTAGGAATAATATTCTTCGGAAAAATTAGTGCCATCATCTTTGCAGCAGAATCAATGTATCCAGAAAAAGTCGTAGAACGGGCTACACTGGGGATAATGAATACGGTTCTTCTTTCAAACAGAATTAACAAGGTAGTTGCTAAACACGGAAGACATGCCGCAAAGCGCATAAAGACAGG
>Ga0299913_10004786_pt1 | contig 11428 bp, 12 predicted proteins | sample RVTome_9_FD_201360 | JGI IMG/M metagenome (GOLD analysis project Ga0299913, IMG submission 201360) | Soil microbial communities from uranium-contaminated site in the Upper Colorado River Basin, Wyoming, United States - RVT155D38 (version 2) ... | reverse complement strand
CGGACCCGACGGCGGCGTAGGTCCAACGTCCAATTGCCGCCACCCGGCCCGGGGGCTAGCCTTCGCGACTGGCGAGACCGGATGGCGATCGCGGAACGGAGGCGGAGCAATGAGACTGGAGGCCCTCTCTTCGCCCGTGCTCACGCGCACGCTGCGGGCCGCCGCCGGCGACCAGGCGCTGGAGCTGGTCGGCAGCAGCCACGCCTTCCATGCCATGCGGCTGCGGCTGGAGCAGGTGGCCGGCACCGATGCCACCGTACTCCTGCTTGGCGAAACCGGCACCGGAAAGGGGATGGCGGCCCTCGCCCTCCACCGCCTCAGTGCGCGGCGCGACGCGCCGTTCGTCAACGTGGACTGCACGTCGCTGCCGGCCACCCTGATTGAAAGCGAGCTGTTCGGCCGCGAGAAGGGCGCGTTCACCGACGCGCGCTCGAGTCAGCCGGGCCGGTTCGAGTTGGCGCACGGCGGCACGATCTTCCTCGACGAGATTGGCGAGCTGCCCCAGGACGCCCAGGCAAAGCTGCTGCGCATTCTGCAGCACGGCGAGTTCGAGCGACTGGGCTCGCCGCGTACGATCCGGGTGAACGTCCGGATTGTCGCCGCAACCAACCGCCACCTGACCGACGAGGTGAAGGCCGGCCGCTTCCGTCGCGACCTGTACTACCGGCTCAATGTCTTTCCGATCACGATGCCGCCGCTTCGCGAGCGCAAGGGAGACATTCCCGCTCTCGCGGAGCACCTCGTGCAGCGGCTCGCGCGCCGGCACCATCGGCAGATCGATCCAATTCCCCGGACGGTGCTCGAGACTCTGACGGCACATGACTGGCCCGGGAACGTGCGAGAGCTCGAGAACGTGCTGGAGCGCGCCATCATCACGACCACGGATTCGATGCTCCGCATCGTGGAGCTGCCTTCCGAGGCGCTCGACCTGCTGCCGGGGGATCCGACCAGCATGCTGGTGGACGTGGAGCGCGCGCACATTCTGCGGGTGCTCCGCGCCACGGCCTGGCGCATCGAAGGGCCGCGCGGCGCCGCGACGACGCTCGGGCTCAAACCCAGCACACTTCGCAGCCGGATGCGGAAGCTCGGCGTGAGGCGGACGGCCGAGCAGGAGCCCGGGAGGGCCGCCTTCGTCGCCTGATCTCGCATGTCGTGTGCAAGTGAGCGTCGCCGGAACGACTAGAATCGTGTGGCACGGGTATGGAGCCTGAGCCACGCGTGTTCGTCGTTGACGACGACCCGAGCGTGCTGCGCGCGGTCGAACGCCTGCTGCGGTCGAACGGGTTCCTTGTCGAGACGTTCGCGTCGCCCGCTTCCTTCCTCGATCGGCTGCCGCACGACGGAGTCGCCTGTCTCGTGCTCGACATGCGCATGCCCGGGTTGAGCGGGCTCGACGTGCAGAAGGCGGTCGCCGCGAGGGCACCCGAGATGCCCACCGTGTTCCTGAGCGGCGCAAGCGACGTGCACACCGCGACGACGGCCATGCGGAAGGGGGCGCTCGATTTCCTGGAGAAGCCGATCGATGCAAGTCAGCTCGTCGAGGCCGTCTCGCGCGCACTCGCCACGGCGGCCGAGAGCCTGCGGCGGCGCCGGGAGGAGGCCGAGTACAGCCGCCGCGTCGCGCGGCTCACGAACCGCGAGCGCCAGGTGTGCGACCTGGTCGCCCGCGGCCTCCTCAACAAGCAGATCGCGTACGAGCTCGGCACCAGCGAGAAGACCGTCAAGGTCCACCGCGCGAGGGTGTTGCACAAGCTGGAAGTGGATTCCGTGGCGGCCCTCGTCTGGATGCTGTCGCGCCTGCCGAAGCCGCCGCCGGCCTGAGTTCGTGGCGCCCGCGACCGGACGCGGTCGCGCGATGCTCTGCCGAAGACCGTTCGCATCAGGACCCGCCGGGAGCCCGTCCTGTCGCGCCTTCCTCCCGCCGTTTCGACAGGTACCCGCTTTGCGTGGACGATCCGCGCCGATTCGATCCGCCGCCGATCGCCCGGCGGCAGCCCTCGCGAGGACACCCATGTTCGAGCAGCTGGTGAACGATGCAGCCGCCCATTTCAACGTGCCGGCCGCGGGCACGGAGTCGCTCCTCCGCGGGCTGCTGGCGCTCATCACCAGCGCGCGTACGGGTGGGGCCGAGGGATTCGTCGAGCGGTTCCGCCGCGCCGGTCTCGAAGACGTCGTGACGTCCTGGTTCGGGGGGAGGGAAGGCCGTTCGATCACGCCGGCCCAACTCGAGTCCGCCATCGGAAGCGTCACCCTGGACCGGCTGGCCGGATCCAGCGGCCTCACGCGCGGCCTGGCGGCGTCGGCGCTCACCTACCTGCTTCCGAAGGTGATCGGCAGGCTGACGCCGGGCGGAACGCTGCCGTCGATGAACACCATCGTGGCGCACGTCGGCGGTTGGCTCGATCGGCCTCCGGACGTCGATCGGGGGATCACCGCAGGGCGGCCCATGGCGCGCATCGAACGCGTCGAGGAGCCCCGGGGGTGGCCCGTCTGGCTGCCGTGGGCCGCAATCGCGGCGCTCGCCTTCGCCGGCATCCTCTGGCTGCGCACGCCCGGCGGTACGATCGATCCCCAGCTCACGCTCGCGAACCGCGACGGCACGATCACCTACGCGGGCGTGGTCCGGGACGAGGAAAGCCGCATGGCCATCCAGGACGCGCTCCGGTCGACGTTCGGCCGCGGCAGGCTGGATGGCGAGCTGCGCGTCGACAGCCGGGTGAAGCGGGCGGACTGGCTCCCGCGCGTCGGTCATCTGCTGCCCGCACTGCGGACTCCCGGCGTCGAGCTGTCCATCAGCGGCGACCGGGTGGACGTCCGCGGGTGGCTGTCCGACGCCGAGCGGCAGGCGCTCGGCGACCGGGTCCGCGGCATCATGGGGCCCAGCGCCTCGATCGGCACCCTCGGCGACCCGGAGTCCGAAGCGGTGCGTGCCGCCAACGACCAGGCGATCGCGGCATTGCGCGCGGTGGGGACGTCCGGCGGGTCGGCGGACGCGCTCGTGCAGGCGCTCAACATGACCGTCATCATGTTCCCGGTCGGAAGCGCGCAGCTTCCAGCAGACGGCCTCGAAGTCATCGACATCTGCGCGCAGGCGCTCAAGCGGGCTCCCCCCGGCTCGATCGTCGAGGTGCAGGGGCACACCGACGACACGGGAGATCCCGACCGGAACCTCGCGCTGTCGCAGGCGCGAGCCGAAGCCGTCAGGGAGGCGCTCATCAGGGCGGGCGTTCCGGCCGCGCTCCTGGCGGCACGCGGGTACGGCGCCACGCACCCTCGCGCGAGCAACGAGACCGAGTACGGGCGCTTTCAGAACCGCCGGATCGAGTACGCGCTCATCCCCGCCGCTACCGCTCGGCAGTCGAGGTAGGATGTCCGTCCCCTGCCCGAAGAGGGGACCAAAGTAGCCTTCCAGAGCAGCCTCGTCGCGATCCGGCGCCCGTGGAACGAGAACTCCCTCCAGAAGCGAATGCCCGCCGTATACTCCCGGTGCTCGTCCCGCGTGTCTCCAGTCGAGGCGGACTGGAGGAGAGAGCGGCGTATGATCACCGTTCGTTCCGTGGAGATCGGGGTGTGCGCCGGATTCGGTCCCGGATCGAACGGCCGCTCGTCCCATGACTGCGAGGCGCTCGAGTGCGTAAGGCCGCCTTCGTGCTGTTCGCGACGCTGGCCACCGCCGCGGCGTTCCGGGCGGCGCCGGAGCCGCTTTCGGTCACGACCGCCTTCGTGCTCGCCGTGGTAACGGCGATGGCCATTCACGCCCGCCTCTCGGTGGGCCGGTGGGCGACGGGTGCCGCCGTGATGCTGTCGGGAGCGCTGCTCGCCGGGCTCGGGGCGCCTCCGCGGCTGATCGGATCCGCTGTCATCGGCGGGCTGGTGGCGGCCGAGATCGTATCGCGACGTCCGCGGCGCTCCGCCGTCCTGCACGCCGCCGCCTGGTCGGCGGTCGCGGCGGGCCTGGTCAGCCTGTCCGGCCTGGCGCTGACGGTGTCTCTCGAGACGGACGAAGCGCTTCATGAAGGTGCGGGAGCGTTCGCCGGCGCGCTGCTCAGCGCCCCGCTGGTCCTGACCTTTGGCCGTCCGGCGGAATCGCTCTTCGGCCATACGAGCCGTCTCACGATGACGGAGTGGCTCGGGTACGACCACCCCCTGTTGCGCGAACTTGCCGCCGCCGCTCCGGGCACCTTCCAGCACTCCGTGAACGTCGGCGTGCTCTCCGACGCGGCCGCGCGTGCCATCAACGCGGACGCGCTGCTCGCGCGCGTCGGAGGGCTCTATCACGACGTCGGCAAGACGCGCGCCCCGCAATACTTCGTCGAGAACCAGCGGGACGGCAATCCGCACGATCGACTCGACGCCTGGGAGAGCGCCCGCATCCTTCGCGCGCACGTCACCGACGGGGTCGATCTCGTGACCGCGCACGGGATGGGCGACCAGATTGCCGACTTCGTCCGCGAACATCACGGCACCGGCACCATGAAGTCGTTCCTCGAGAAGGCGGGCGCATCGCCCGGGCGCGGTCCGGCCGGCGAGACGTACCGCTATCCCGGCCCGCGGCCGCGCTCACGGGAAACGGCGGTCGTCATGATGGCCGATCAGGTCGAGGCGACGGGACGGGCGGAGCGTCCCGCCGATGACGCCGCCTGCGAGCAGATCGTGCGCCGGACGATCGATCGAATCCGGAACGAGGGGGAGCTGGAGGATGCCGGACTCTCGCCGGGCGAGCTGACCGCCATCGGATCGGCGCTGGCGCGGACGCTGGCGGCGATGCACCACAATCGCACGACCTTGCCACCGGTGGGATCGCCGCCGCGCATCCGGCGGTTCCGGCTGGTGCCGCGAGCCATGCTGCGGGGCTGAACGGTCCCGCCGTTTGGAGTGGCAGAACTGCGTGCGGCTCCGGCCCGGTGAGGCGGCGGCTCAGGGCAGGTCGATCACGGCGCCGAGTCCGGCGTGGACGAAGCGGTCCTGGAAGCGGTCGCGGAATACCGCGAAGCCGAGCTCGCTCGTGCAATGACCCGGGGCCACGCGCTCGACCTTCAGCTCGTCGCGGAGCACGTCCGCGACGCGGCGGACCTCCGGCTCCGGCGTGAGCACGAGATGGAATCCGCCCGTCACGAGGTGCAGACGGGCGTCGATCTTCGCGGCCTCCTCCAGGATCTTCTCCACACCGGGGTGGGAGCAGCCGACCACGACGACGAGCCCGCGAGCCGTGCGGACGGCGAGCGAGACCTCGTTCATTTCCATCGTCCCGGGCTTCTGCGATTGCGTCGTCAGCACGTAGAAGCCCGGGAGGATCTCCGTCGTGGCCGTGACGTGCGCGAACCGGGCTTCGGGCCACGGCGTCCCGCTGACGAACCGCTCCGGCGGATTGCCGTCGAAATAACGCAGGCTCGGCGGGAGTCCCGGTTGCGGCGCGAAGAACGATCGCGGTCCTTCGCTCTTGAAGTAGGCCCCTTCCCGCGGCGTCCAGATGGTGACGCCGGGATTGACCGTCACCAGGTGGCTCAGGCCGGTGGTGTGATCGCCGTGCCGGTGGGAGATCACGACCGCGTCCAGCCGGCGGAGATCGATGCCGAGGTGGTCGACGTTCCGCTGGAAGATGCGCGCGTCGTTGCCCGTGTCGAACAGGACCCTTCGCCCTCCGTGTTCGATAAGCGCCGCGAAGCCCCAGTCCTTCTGCAGAGCGGAGGGTGGCCCGAAGGCGTCGTAGAGGACCGTGATTCTGCTGCGGTCCTGCGCATCAGCCGCAGGCGTCAGCGCGAGCAGCAAGGTGGCGGCGACGAAGCGGACGCATGGAATCATGTGGCGGCTCCCCGGGCCAGCATCCGGTGCGCAGCCCGCCGTTCGGGGGCGCGCTGGACTTGTCAAACGATACGCCAGGTCCGAGCCGCCCGCGCCCATCAGCAGGCCGGCGGCTCGGCTGACGACCGGCCGGATGGCGTGATACCCTCGCCCGGCCCGCACGTGACGGCCGGTCCCTGGCGGCGGGCCCTCAGGAGGAAGCGTTCATGACATCCGTTCGCAGAGCCCTCGTCTCGGCGCTCGCCGTGGCGCTCGTCGCCCCGATCGCCATCACCGCCCAGGATCTGCACCCGTCCCGCCGGCCGAGCCCGATGGGCATGGCGCGCATCACCCTCGGCGACACGTACGTGCGCGTGGTCTACAACCGGCCGTACAAGCGAAACCGGGACAACATTTTCGGCACGAAGGACAGCGGCGCGCTCGTGCCCTACGGCGAACGCTGGCGCACCGGCGCCAACGAGGCGCCGGAGATCACCGTGACCGGTGATGTCACCGTGGGCGGCAAGCCGCTCCCCGCCGGCACGTACTCGCTCTTCACGACGCCGGGGCCCGAGACATGGCAGGTCCACTTCAACTCCCGCCTCGGCCTCGACGGCGTCGGCATCTTCGCCAACGACGAGTTCACGCCCGTCGATCTCGCGCCGACCGACGTGCTGGTGGTCCCGGCGCCGGCGACCGAGCTGCCCGAGGACAAGGAAGTGGACCAGTTCACGATCGAGTTCGAGAAGACGGCGACGGGCGCCGACATGGTCCTGCGCTGGATCCGGACGGAGGTCAGGGTCCCGATCGCGCCGGCCTGACGCGGATGCTCTTCATCGTCCACGTCTCGGCGCGCGTCCGGCCGGAGCACGTCGAGGCGTTCCGCGACGCCGCGATCGAGAACGCGCGCGCGAGCGCCGGTGAGCCCGGAGTCGCCCGCTTCGACGTCCTGCAGCAAGCCGACGACCCGACCCGGTTCATGCTGCTCGAGGCGTACCGGTCGCCCGAAGCGGCGGCCGCCCACAAGGAAACGGCTCACTACCTCCGGTGGCGCGACGTGGTCGCCGGCCTGATGGCCGAGGCGCGATCCAGCGTGAAGTTCGCGAACGTCTTCCCGCCAGACGATGAGTGGTGATGGCGTGGGAGTTCGCGACGGCGGGACGGCTCCTGTTCGGCGCCGGCGTGCGGGGGCAGCTCGCCGAAGCCGTGCGCGCGTACGGCCGGCGCCCGCTGCTCGTCGCCGGGCGCGGCGCGATTGCCCGCGGCCAGATCCCTGAGATCGCCGAGGCCGCGACGGTGGTCGTCGAAGGCGAGCCCACGCTCGACAGCGTGAGGGCGGCGGCCGGCGTCTTCCGCCGCGAGCGCTGCGACCTCGTCGTCGGCATCGGCGGCGGGAGCGTGCTCGACACCGCGAAGGCGGCGGCTGCGCTGGCGGCCAACAGCGGGGAGCCGCTGGATTACCTCGAGGTCATCGGCCGGGGACGTCCGCTCGAGTCGTTGCCGGCGCCCTGCATCGCGGTGCCGACCACCGCCGGCAGCGGATCCGAGGTGACGCGCAACGCGGTGCTGGGATCCCCCGAACACGGCGTCAAGACAAGCCTCCGGCATCCGTCGATGCTTCCCCGGCTCGCGCTCGTCGATCCGGAGCTCACGCTCACCGTCCCGTCCCCCGTGACCGTGACCACGGGGCTCGATGCGCTGACGCAGCTCATCGAGCCGTACGTCTCCGTTCGCGCGAATCCGCTGACCGACGCGCTCTGTCTCGACGGCATCTCGCGCATCGCGCGCGCCCTGCCGGTCGCCGCCTCGCCAGACGGGGCCGGCGATCTCGACGTCCGGACCGACATGTCTCTCGGCAGCCTGTTCGGAGGACTGGCGCTCGCCAACGCGGGCCTCGGCGTCGTGCATGGATTCGCCGCGCCCCTCGGCGCGATGTTCGGCGCGCCGCATGCCGCGGTATGCGCCGCACTCCTTCCGCATGGGATGGCGGCCAACCTGCGCGCGCTGCGGGCGCGCGCTGCTGGCCATCCCGCCGTCGACCGGTACCGTCGAATCGCGATCGCCCTCACGGGGGACGCGGCGGCGTCACCCGAGGATGGCGTCACGGCGGCCGCGTCGCTCTGCCGACGGCTCGGCGTGCCGGGCCTGCACGCGCACGGCGTCGGCGCGGACGACGCCGGAGAGGTCTGCCGCAGGGCCGTTCAGGCCAGCAGCATGAAGGCGAATCCGATCGAGCTGAGTGCCGGCGAGCTGCGCGAGACCTTGCTCGCTGCCCTGTAACTGACGCCGCATGGGGCAACGAACGTGCCGCATACATCGCATCCGGCTGCGCGGCGATGACGCCCTCCGTGCTGCTTGAGCAGCTGTTCGCGCGGACGGGGACGGCTAAGTCTCTATTCCGGAGACGCTCTCGCGGTCGACGCGGGGCGTGCGGCTCACCCCACCTGCGTGCGCCGGTAGCGCTCGCGCTGAAGCGCCGGGCTCGTGAAGGCGATGATGATCCCCGACAGGCCCACCAGCGTGTAGATCAGCCGGCTCACGGCGGTCGTGGGGCCGCCGAACAGCGCGGCCACCAGATCGAACTGGAAGACGCCGACCAGGCCCCAGTTGAGCGCGCCGACGATGACGAGAACGAGCGCGATCCAGTGCAGCGTATACATGACCCTCTCCCTTGGCGCGAAGCCCGACGCGCGGGGCTCCAGTTGCACGTCCAGTGCCGACAGGCGCGACCAGCGAGAGGTCAGCGGTCGGATGTCGAGCACGGCCGTCACGCGAGCCCGACCGAATCCTTCCAGGAGCGCTCGCGCCCGTGTCGCCGACTGTGCCATGCGCGGGCGGTGTCACCGCCGCTGCGTTGCCTACTATATCGACATCTGATATAGTTGGCGCCGACTGAGATGCCTCCCCTGACCCCTGCCGTCGTGCACGTCCTGCTGTCGCTCGCCGAAGGGGAGCGCCACGGCTATGCCATCCTCAAGGACGTCGAGCGGCAGACCGAGCATCGTGTGAAGCTCGGCCCCGGCACGCTCTACGGGACGCTGCAGCGCCTGATGGAGCTGGGCTGGGTGGAAGAGACCGACGGACCGGCCGAGCCCGTCGATCAGCGCCGGCGGTATTACCGTCTGACGCGCGGGGGGCGCGAAGCGCTCCGGGCCGAGGTTGCCCGGCTCGAGGCCGTCATCGACGCAGCTCGCGCCCGCCGCATCGTGCCCAGGACGACTCGCGGCTGAGTGGAAGGAGCGCAGGAATGCGGGCTTGGACGCGGCTCGAAACCGTGCTCTACGAAACCGCGCTGTATCTCTATCCGCCCGCGTTCCGGCGCGAGTTCTCCGGCGAGATGCTGCGAGATTTCAACGACGCGCGCCAGGAGCCGCACGTGCTCGCGGACCGCCGCCAGCTGTGGGCTTTCAGGGGCCGGATGGCCGCCGATCTCGCGAAATCGATCCCGCTGCAGTGGGGGCGGTCCGGATGGCCGGCGATTGTCGCGCTCTCGCTCGTCGGCCCGCTGCTCTCCGGCCTCGCTGCGCGCACGCTCGTCCGCCCGGCGCACTTCACGATTCCGAGCGGCACCGATCAGGACGACCTGCTCGCGATGCTCGTGGTCGTGCTGCTGATGCTCTTCATCGTCGTCGCCACGATCATCTTCACCTTCTGGTTCACGCACTTCCGGCTGCGCCGGCGGGTCTGACGCCATGCTGGAGGCGCGGGCTCTGACGAAGCGCTACGACGGGCTGCTCGCGCTGGATCGCGTCAGCTTCACGCTTCGGCGCGGGGAGATCGTCGGGTACCTCGGCCCGAACGGTTCCGGGAAGAGCACGACGGTCAATCTGGTCGTGGGACTGCTCGAGCCCAGCTCGGGCATGGTGACGCTGGACGGCCTCCGGCTCTCGGATGACCCTGTCGCCTGCAAACGCCGAATCGGCTACGTTCCCGAGGAGCCCTTTCTCTACACCCACCTGACCGCGGCCGAGTACCTGACGCTCGTCGGCCGGCTGCGGCTGATCCGGCGTGCGGTGCTGGACTCGCGAGTAACCCGGCTCCTGACGCTGCTGCAGCTGCACGACAGCCGCTATCGGACGATGGACGAGTACTCGAAGGGAATGCGGCAGCGGGTGCTGCTTGCGGCGGCGCTGCTGCACGATCCCGATCTGCTCGTGCTCGACGAGCCGTTCTCCGGGCTCGACGTCAACGCCGGCCTGCTCTTCCGCGCGCTCCTCCAGCGGCTCGCCGCCGAACGCAAGATGATCCTCTTCAGCACCCACCGCTTCGATCTGGTCGAGAAGCTCTGCTCGCGTGTCGTCATCCTCTCCGGTGGCCGCCTCGTCGCCGAGCACGACGTCGCGTCGCTGAACCCCAGCGGACCGGACTCGCTCGAGCAGATCTTCGTGCGGGTCACCGGGCAGCCCGACTACGCGCCCGTCGCCCGTCAGATCCTCGAGGCCATCCGGGACTGACGCGCGTGCGGGAACATCCGCTCTTTCATCTCACGCGTCACTTCTTCAGGAGCCTGTTCACGCTCGGCGTCCTCTCGGAGGTCGGCACGGGTTCTTTCGCACGGATGCTGCCGGCGGCCGGCGGCGTCCTGGCGGCCCTGGGGCTGGTCTTCGCCCGGGTGTACCTCGAGAAGTACGGCGCGTTGAATACGGTCGGGCACCCGGAGCCGTACCGGCTCGCCGCGCTGGGAGACCAGGCCTTCCTCCTCGCGCTGCCGATGTGGATTGCGGCGTTCGTCACGATCCTCGTCGGCCACGCGCTGTTTCCCGACGAAACGGACTATCGCGTGCTGATGCCCCAGCCCGTGACGCGGCGGGTGGTGTTTCTCTCGAAGTTGTTCGCGCTCACGGTGTTCTGCGGACTCGTCGTCGTGTGCTCCCACGCGGCGCTCTTCCCCGTGTTCCTGCTGATCGCGATGAGCCCATGGGCCGAACAGGGGCTCGCGGCACAGGCGGCGGCACGCGCGACGTCCGGACTGCTGGCGTCCGCGTTCGCGGTGCTCGCGGTCGTCGCCGTTCACGGGGTGCTTGTCGCGGCGGCGCCGCGGCGCCGCCTCGTCTCGGCGTCGGCGCTACTCAGAAGCGGACTGCTGTGCGCGCTGGTCGTGTCGCTGCCGCTCCTTCTGAGATTGCCGGGGCAGGGGCGGGCCATCATGACCGGCGAGTCCTGGGTGTTCGCCGTCCCACCCATCTGGTTCGTGGGCCTCGAACGCCGGCTGCTCGGCAGCGGGGAGGACGCCACCGTGGGCGGGCTGGTCCTGGCCGCCGCGACGGCGCTGCCGGCGGCCGCGGCGGTGGCGATGTGGAGCTATGCCGTTCTGTATCGCCGCTTCGATCGAGTCATGCGGGCTCCGGCTCGAACGCGGGCGGGCCGGCCGCTCGCCCGTTCACCGATCCGACGATTCGCGTTCGATACGCCGTACGCCCGCGTGTTCCTGGGCGTCCGCAGGTTCACGATGCTCACGCTCCGCCGCAGCGTGCTGCACCAGGGCATTCTCGTGGTCCTGTCGGCCGCCGGCGCGGGCCTGGTGCTGAACAGCCTGATCGGGGCGGACGTGGCCGGATGGTGGCGGCGCGGCGGCGCGCCCGGGCGTGATCTGATCGACGCGGCGGCGACCGGATCGTTCACGCTGATCTTCGTCGCCGCGCTGGCC
>Ga0299913_10004785_pt1 | contig 11429 bp, 9 predicted proteins | sample RVTome_9_FD_201360 | JGI IMG/M metagenome (GOLD analysis project Ga0299913, IMG submission 201360) | Soil microbial communities from uranium-contaminated site in the Upper Colorado River Basin, Wyoming, United States - RVT155D38 (version 2) ... | reverse complement strand
CCCATACGGCCAATGGGACGTCCAGCAAGGGGAGCCCCGGCTTCGGGATCACGTCGGTCAGGGGGCGGAGCCGGCTCCCGATCCCGGCCGCGAGCAGGACGGAAGCAAAAAGGGGCAAATCACGTTCAACTTGATAGGCGTTCGGGTCGTTTATAGAGGTAGAGGACACGGACGTAACGCTAAGGGCCGGAGCCGGCAGGCTCGGCCTTGTCTGGGGGGTAGCCGGAAGATCATGAAGGTGGCGGCAAGGGTCTCGTTGGCGCTCGTTCTGCTTACGGCAGGGCTGGTCGCACCGCGCTTCGGGATCGGAGCGGCCCTCGCACGCGTGAACGCCATCCAGCCCGTTCCCACTCCTCTGTTGTCCGACATCATCGGCGAGCCGGAACCCGAGCCCGAACCGTCCCAAGACCCGGGCGAAGGGGGCTCCGGTGGATCGGGGAGCGGCTCCGGTGGATCGGGGAGCGGCTCCGGTGGGTCCGGTGGCGACGGCTCCGGCGGAGGTTCAGGCGACGGATCGCCGGATGGCGACCGCGATGGCGACGGCAGGGTCGAAGGCGAGGACGAAGGTCCGCGCCAAGGCGGCCGCGGGGGCCGCGGGGGCAATGGACCGGTGAACGTCCTCCCGCCCTCTGGCACGCCGAGCATCCCCGGTTCCTTCACGACGGACGAGCTGATGTCGATCGCCGCACATCTCCGGTCGCTCGGATGGTCGTCGCGCGATGTGATCACACGCGTGTTCCCGCCGTTCATCATCGCCGGTGAAGCGACGTGGATCGATACCTGGGGCGCACCGCGCTACGGCCCCGGTCCCATCGTCCGCACCCATGAGGGACAAGACGTGTTCTGCGACTACGGCGATCCGGTGCTCGCGCCACAGGCCGGCTATGTGAGCTTCAGTGATGGAGGGCTCGGCGGGATCACCGCACGCGTTCACACGTCGGATGGCGCCTACTGGTACCTCACGCACCTCTCGGATCTGAACACCGAGGAGCTGAGCGCCGGCGACCAGGTCACACCCGGCACAGTGCTCGGTTACTGCGGTAACTCCGGGAACGCGGCGACGACCTCACCACACGTGCACTTCGGTTGGTACCAATCGAGTGGCGTGGCGAAGAACCCGATGCGGTCGCTCGTGTCGTGGCTGCGGGAAGCCGAGGACCGCGCGCTGAATCTCCTTGCCAGTGTCCAGAGCGAGCGCCAGAAGAAGCTGCCTGCCCTGACGGCAGCGCGCCGCTTCGGCGATGCGTTCGCACCAGACGCATCGGTCCTGCCCGGTGGTGCCGGTGAATCGTTGTGGGCTTCGGGATCGTCTCCGGCGACCGGGACCTTCGCGCTGGCCCAGGCCGCGCTGCAGGCTGCACTGGCCGAGCGGGTCGACGAGCCCGGCACGGTCGTTGTCCCCACGAGCGAGGGGGCCGGGGTCGAGGGCCTTCTCGATCCCGAGTCGACTCTCGCTCAGCTCCTCAAGCGCCGCCACGCCGACGAGACCGGGGACTGACCACCCGGGACCGGAAGTATCCTCATGCCGCTCATCGGCGGGATGCCCGAGCGGCCAAAGGGAGCGGACTGTAAATTCGCCGGCTTATGCCTACCCAGGTTCGAATCCTGGTCCCGCCACCACCTCGAACGGCAGTGGCAGGCCGGATTAGGTTGGAGCATGTCTAACGACCACACCGCCTTCGACCACACAGCTTTCGACGAGCTCCAGCAGCGCCTTGCTGCTCTCGGCCCTCGTGCGCTCTCCGACCTGACCGACGGCACGATCGTCGTGTTGCCGTCGATCACTTTTCCGGTCGAGGAGCTCCGCAAGATCATCGGAATCGGGCGCTACGAGGAACGGCTGCTGTGCCTGCTGTTGTTGTTACGGGAACCGGGCCTCGAGATGGTCTACGTCACATCGCTCGACATCGACCGGGACGTCCTCGACTACTACCTATCTTTCCTGGCCGACCCCGAGGATGCTCGTAGGCGACTAACGCTCGTATCGCTCGACGACCTCGATCCCCGGGCCCTGAGCGAGAAGCTGCTCGACCGGCCCGACAAGATCGCCGAGATCCGCACTGCGATAACAGAGCCCGACGCGGCCTATCTCCTACCCTTCAACGTCACCGCGGCCGAACGCGCGGTCGCGACCGAAGTCGGGATCCCGATCTACGGGCCCCGACCCGGCCTCGCCTACTCGGGCAGCAAGAGCGGGTCGCGTCATGTGGCGAAGGAAGCAGGTGTGGCGGTCCTGCCCGGCAGCGAGGATCTCCACTCGATCGCCGCCGTCGACGACGCGCTGCGAGCGCTGGGTACGGAGGTTCCAGATGCCGAGGCCGCGGTGATCAAGCTGAACTACGGATTCTCGGGCCAGGGCAACGCGGTGGTCGAACTCGGTGGCCTCGAGGGCTCAGCGATTGATGGATCGGTGACGTTCTGTGCCGCGGAGGAGTCGTGGGCGTCGTTCGGCCCGAAGATCGAGCGTGACGGAGCGATCGTCGAGCAGATGTTGCGGTCATCGGGGATGGCGTCACCCAGCGTGCAGATGCGGATCGCCCCCGACGGGTCGTGCGAGATCGTGTCGACCCACGACCAGATCCTCGGAGGCCCCGACGATCAGGTGTACCTGGGGTGCCGGTTCCCGGCCCGCGCCGACTACCGCGCGGAGATCTCCGAGGCCGCCGTCCGCATCGGCAAGATCCTCGCGGCCAAAGGCGTCGTCGGGTCGTTCGGGATGGACTTCCTGGTCGCCGATCGGGGGATGGGCCACGAGGTCTATCTCAGCGAGATCAACCTTCGCCTCGGGGGCACGTCTCACCCCTTCTACATGGCGAGGTTCGCCACCCTAGGGAGCTACGACCAGGCTGCGGGCGAGTTGATCGCCGACGGGCACCCCCGTTGCTACGTCGCCACCGACAACCTGAAGTCGCCCGCATACAAGGGCCTGTCACCGGGGCGGTTGATCGAGCGCCTCGCCGAGCGCGACCTGGCCTTCGACCCTGCAAGCGGTACCGGGGTGGCCCTCCATCTCCTCGGTGCGCTGGCGGAGCACGGAAAGCTCGGGGCCACCTGCATCGCTACGACCCCCGAAGCGGCCGACGATGTCTATGCCGACTTCGTGGCCACGCTTGACGAACTGGCCGCCTCGTAGTCACCCCGTCCGTCTGGGGCCCCCCGGCCGTGGCCCAGGTGGGCTACGCGCTAATTAGTCACTCCGTGCCATTCAAGGAATTTCCAGGTTGCCGATGCCTAGGTAACGACATTTAGGGGCGAACGAGGAAAGCGGAGGGGCAGTGCAGCGAACAGCAACGATCTTCCCGGTCGAGAGCGTGCGGCGCGTGGCAGCAGCGATGCTCGCGTCCGTCCTGCTCGTTACCGGGCTCGCGTCCGCCCCGGCTGCGGCCGAGGGGGCCGAGCGCCTCGTCTCCGTCATCATCCAGGGCGTCACCCCCGGAGCGGTCACCGAGGCCGTCGAGTCCGTCGGTGGCACCGTCACGCAACCACTTCCGATCGTCAATGGTGTATCCGCCGACGTCCCGGCATCGAGCGTCCGCACCGTTCGCTCGATGCCGGGCGTCCTGAACGTCACCGCCGACTCGCCGGTGGAGTTCATGGGTGGCCCCACCACCCACGATGCCAAGCGCATCCAGAAGGTCGTCGGTGCCGACAAGCTGTGGCAGCAAGGCGTTCACGGTACGGGGGTGTCCGTCGCGCTCTTGGATACCGGTATCGATGCATCACACCCCGATCTCGCCGGCCGGGTGATCGCGTGCGAGGACCTCTCCCACGAGCGCGGCACGGTGGCCCACTGTCAGGACACCTACGGCCACGGGACGTTCATGGCCGGTCTCATCGCCGGTAACGGGGCTTCGTCCAACGGCAAGTACACGGGGGCCGCGCCGCAGGCGAACCTGGTCGCGATCAAGGCTGCCGGTTACGACGGCTCAGCCGATGTCTCCAACATCCTCGCCGGGATCCAGTGGGCGGTCGCAGCGAAGGACACCTACAACATCCGGGTCCTGAACCTCTCTCTCGGCACGAACTCTTCGCAGGACTATCGCGTCTCGCCGTTAAACTTCGCGGTGGAGCGGGCGTGGGACGCCGGCATCGCGGTGATCGTCTCTGCCGGCAACACCGGGCCGGATGGCGGCACCGTGATGAAGCCGGGCGATGACCCTCTCGTGATCACCGTTGGCTCTTCGAGCGACATGGGCTCCATGAGCATCAACGACGACGTCGTCACTACATTCTCGGGCCGTGGCCCAACGCGGTCCAATGGATTCACGAAGCCCGACGTCGTCTCTCCCGGCATGCACACGATCTCGCTCCGAGCAGTTGGGAGCGCCGTCGACACGAAGTTCCCGAACTCGAGGGTCGATGGGATGTACTTCCGGGGGTCCGGTACCTCGATGTCGACCGCGACCGTCAGCGGCGTCGTAGCCCAGATGCTCCAGAAGAACCCGTCTCTGACCCCGGATGGCGTTAAGGCCCACCTCATGGGAACGGCGCGAGCGATCTCGACGACCGGCTCGAACACCGTCGGTGCCGGGCTCATCGACGCTTACGGGGCAGCCACTGCGGTGGCTCCGAACCCGGTCAACGTCGGGGTCGTCCGGTCGACCGGGCTGGGCTCGCTCGAGCTCGACCGCGGGACGCTCCACCTCGATGTCCAGACGCCGCTTGGCGCGCTGACGCTGACCGGCGAGGTGACCGCGCTGGTCAACGACGCGGTTCAAAGTCCCGATTCGCTCGTCGCCTGGACCGGCTCCAACTGGACCGGGAGTAACTGGACCGGCTCGAACTGGACCGGCTCCAACTGGACCGGGAGTAACTGGACCGGCTCCAACTGGACCGGGAGTAACTGGACCGGCTCGAACTGGACCGGGAGTAACTGGACCGGGAGTAACTGGACCGGCTCGAACTGGACCGGCTCGAACTGGACCGGGAGCAACTGGACCGGGAGCAACTGGACCGGCTCCAACTGGACCGGCTCGAACTGGACCAACGTTCACTGGGAGGGCAGCAACTGGACCGGCTCCAACTGGACCGAGGCCGACTGGACCGGGAGCAACTGGACCGGCTCCAACTGGACCGGCTCCAACTGGACCGGCTCCAACTGGACCGGCTCCAACTGGACCAGTGCGTGGTACGCCATGGCATGGGATTGATGTAAGTAGGGGACGTCGACACTAGGAGCACCGGCGAGGCTAGGGAACGGTCCCTAGTCTCCCGGCGCGTTACGCGTAGCATCGGGGCGAGATGAGATGGAATGAGGCCCCCTGGGCCTTCCGTATCTACCTGATCATCCTCGTCGGCGCGCTCGGTGCCGTCCTCGGGACGCACGTCCCCAACCCGGGCGGGCTTCGGAGCTGGGTCATCTGGGTCTTCTTCGTCCTCCTGCTCGCGGCTTCGGAGGTCGCTGCCCTGTCCTTCCATCAAGCGGGGAGCCGCTATGCGCTCAGTCCTTCGGAGGCGATCCTGCTCCCGATGGTCGTGGCCCTTCCTATGGACCAGGCGCTCTGGGGGGCTGCCCTCGCCAACGCGATCGCTCGCCCCCATCGGTGGCGGGTGGCCCCGATGCAGGAGGCTTTCAACGTCGCCCAGTACGGGTGCGCGGCGATATTCGGTGTGTACGTCTGGTCGTCTCTCAACGCTGTCTCGGACGGGCTCACGGTGCGGGATGCCGGCGCGTCGGTCGCGGCCGTCCTGGCCTTCGCCTTCGTGAGCCATATATTCGTCGCCGGCGCGATCGCTCTCGCCAAACGGGGTGGCTTCCGCGCAACGACACTGGCGGTCGCTCCCGCCTTCCTTCTCAACCTCGGTGGCAACGTCGTCTTCGGCCTGCTCTTCGCCGCCGCGTACGAGACCTCCCGATGGACGGCAGGGCTGTTCGCTCTCGCTCTGGGGGCGTTGTTCTTCGGATATCGGGCGGTGCTCCGACAGCAGCACGAGCGAACCCGGATCGAACATCTTCACGAGGCTAGTCGCGCGCTTTCGGCCAGCCCGAACCTCCGCGTGAGCTTGGCAGGCTTCCTGAAGGCATGTGCCGACACCATGTCGGCGGTCGCTGCGGACGCCCTGGTCAGATTCGACGGGGAACTCCGCCGGTGGACGATCGTCGACGGTGAACGCGTCGCCGAGATGGCCACCACCGACGACGAGGGTCTGAACGATCTCGCTCACCATCTCGACCGGAGCTCGGAACCCCTCGTGGTGGGCAAGGATGACGCCGGTCCCGGCCGAGAGCTCGCCGACCGCTTGGGATGCGCCCTGCTGCTGGCCGTCCCGTTGATCGACGATGACGATGAGTTCGTGGGAGCCCTGATCATGCGGGACCGCGTAGGCCCCGAGGCGTTCGGCCGCGAGGACGCCCGCCTTCTCGAGGCTCTTGCCGGCGAGTTGATGGTGAGCCTCGGCTCGCACCGGTTGTTCCTCGAGGTGATCGAGGAGCGTGCGCGCTTCGCTCGCATCTTCAAGGGGTCGACCGAAGGCATATGCCTGATCGACGGATCGGGCACCGTCAGAGCGTGGAACCCCGCGCTAGCGAGGATCACCGGATATCCGGCGGCGGAGATGATGGATCGGATCTGGTCCGACGTGATCACGATCCGGGATCGCTCCGAGGACCGCGTCCAAGGTGACGAGCTCATCGGGGTCGAGTCCGATGACGAGCTCGAACTCGTGACCCGGGCGGGACCCTCTCGGTGGATCACCGTCCTCGCGGGTCCGGTGGGAGATGCGGACGACGGAGGCTGGGTGGTTCTCGTTCGGGATGTGACCGCAGAACACGAGGTTGAAGCTGCGAAGTCGGACTTCCTGTCGACGATCTCTCACGAGCTACGGACGCCGCTAACGACGATCAAGGGGTCGCTTCAGGTTCTATCCAGGGGACCGCAAAATCTGCCCGAAGACCTTGCCGGCCAGATGATCGGGGTGACGACAAGAGGGGCCGAGCGCTTGGAGCGTTTGGTCATGAACCTGCTGGCCGTGTCTCAGATCGAGAGCGGGACGATGCCGGTCTTCCCCGATGCGCTCGATCTCAAGGCAACGGTTCATGAGCGCATGGAGGCCCTGCTGCGGGATCACCCACGAAAGACGTTCGTTTCCCCAGAGCACGCACTCATCGTCCGCGCCGATCGAGAGCGGATGAGCCACATCATCGAGCATCTGTTGGAGAACGCGCAGAAGTTCGGGGGCCCGGAGGGCGAGATCAAGATCGAGATCGCGCACGAAGCCGGCTTCGCTCACCTGTCCGTGTCCGATGACGGGCCGGGGATTGCTGTCGGCGATCGGGAGCGGATCTTCGAGCGCTTCGTACGCCTCGGCGATGTGCTGACCCGGGAGACCCAGGGGGCAGGCATCGGGCTGTTCATCGCGAAGCGTTCCGTCGAAGCGATGGGGGGCCGGATCTGGGTGGAGAGCAAGCTAGGAGAGGGCTCGACATTCCACGTGACGATCCCGATGGCGAGGCCGATGGCCGTAGCCGACGAGGCCGACTCCGCCTAGGAATCTTTGGTTTGACGCCTAGATCCTTATCGAACCGAGACGATGGCGGTGGCGCGCTGCCGTCGAGTCATGCTGCACTGTTATGGAGCGATCGGCACGAAATTGTCGCTGACGCGGCCGTTCTTCGGGTGAACGCACACCCAGCCATCACCGTTCAGATCCTCCGGATGCGCAAACCCGGGCTGCTGTAGCACGCCAGGGCCTCTGCAATCTTTGATAGGTCGAGCGGCACTGGCCACCGGAGCTGCGGCAAGCGGCACAACGAAGACCAGAGAGACGACGAGCCTCGAGCCCTTTTTCATGCTGTCCCCTTCTATCGCTTGAGTGTTCGTTGTACGCCGTGCGTTTCGTTGCTGCAAGGGGTGCAAACGAGACGTATCGTACGAAAGAGATTGACAACGACGCCCTCTATAATCTGTTTGATGCGAGCTGCGCCCGGCATTCATGTCGAGTGGGTAGATGACGAGGCCGTCGCCTTGAACCCCGAGAACGGGCGCATCCACTACTTGAACCCGGCTGCCGCTCTCTTCTATGCGCTGGTTCTGGAGAATGGGTACGAGGGTGCTATGCGCGAATTGAGAAAAAACTACAAGGTGCGATTCCGGAAAAAGAAGAAGGAGTTGGAATTCTTAATCCACAACATGAAGGAGCAAGGACTATTAATAGATGAGTGACACGTCGGACACCGAAGTCGACAGATCAGCTCTAGAGAGTTCCGCTCTACCGGAGGAAAGGCAGTCGGGCGGCTGAGGTGATCCCTTCCGCGACCTAGTTTGGGTCGATTCACGATGGTTCGAGGCCGGCGACACGTGGCTGGAGGTCAGATCGACGAAGCGCGATCTGCTGGATGCTTACGACGTCTTCACCGATGAACCCCCAGACGGAATGGATCATCACGAGGGGGCTCTCAGCTTGGTATTGGAAACCACATCACGTAAGGGCAAGCGCAAACTTCCTTCACTTTACGTATCTACCTACCAAGTTACGGCAGATCGCGATGTCGCCAAGGTCCTCAGGCGGCTCGTGAAGACGGTTGATGCCCTCCGCTTGGCGACCAGCGAGTCGGTCTTTGCGATACATCCGATCCGGCTCGGTGATCGCTTCGGCCTCTATGGGAGGGATTTCTTCAGTCGGCACTCGTTCCGGAGGAAGCTCATGCGCCAGGGGCTCGAGTTCGCCGAGGATCCGTACGTCCTACTGACTAGAGAGGCGACCTTCAGTTGTGGGGACTGGGGATCTTTCCAACCGTCTTTCGCGGTGATGTCGGTGGACATGGAGGAGGCGGAGGGGATCAAGATCGTGGAGGGAGCCTCCGTATTGTTCAACCTCCTCGCCATGCGCGTCGGCTTTCCGATCGCCAGTGATCTCTCGCTGATGAGACAGGCCCTGTCCGGGGTCATTGCAGTCGGCTCCGACAAGGCTTCGGCCCTCAGCGAGTTCCTTGAACCGCTGACCGACTGCGGGTGATCCGATCGACATCACGCTCGAGATCCTGGGGGGCCGCGTAGGGCTCAAGGTCGACGATCTCGAGGTAGGTCGGGTGCTGGAAGAGCTCTGGGAGCCCTTCTTGATCCCATCGGTGTCGTCACCGACGGACATGCACGTGCGTGGAGATGTGGGCACCGAGTTCATTCTCGAGACAGGCGACCGGGTGCTAGAAGTCACCCTTGATCCATGGCAGATGCTGCTGCGACTGAAGACCGAAGTCACTGCCCTAGCTCTAGACCAACTCCCAGGGCTCATCGTGATCCATTCCGCGGGGGTCGAGGATCTATCGGGTAACGCGATGCTCCTAGTCGGTCGTGCCGGGGCTGGCAAGACCACCCTCTCAACGGATCTCACCATGCGTGGCTTCGCCTTCCTGGGCGACGACCTGGTAGCTATCGATCGGATCACTCGAGAGGCCCTTCCCCTTCCGCGTCCACCCGCGTTCAAGGGGACGGTGCATACGCAGACAGGCTTGTCCGATCGATGGAGACCACCGGACTGGTTAACCCTTGACCCTGCCCCTTTCATGGTGCCGGCTGCTTCCCTAGGTCCACTCGCGACGCGACCCATCCCGATCGGCCGCTTGATCTTTCCTCGTTATTCGGCCGATTCGTCCGGTTCGGCGCGCCTCCTTTCTACCGCTGAAGCTGTAGCGGCGACGGGGGAGCAAACTCACTCACTCGACAAGGTGATTCTGCCGGTGATCCTTGCCATCTGCCGAAAAGTCGAGGCTGTGGAGGTCGAGTACGCAAGCACCGCACAGTTCCTTGAAGTGCTGACATAGCCACCAGCGGCGGCTATCCTTACTGCGTGCAGACCGAAACGCGCGCAGATCCTCGGAACGAGACGGGGACCTCGGCAGACCTCGACCGCCGCAGGTTCCTGAAGCGCGCCGCCACGGTCGCATGGGCTGCACCCACGATCATCACCGTCCTGTCCTCACCGGCTTACGGGCAGACGTCCTGCCCCTCTGGCGACAACCTGGGCGCTGCCTGCAGCGCGACGACATTGAGCTGTAATACCGCGACGGGAGGCTGCGTGTGCTGCGCTGCGGGGACGGCAAATGCCGGGCGCTGCGGCTTCCTCTCAACCGCCTTGACCGGTAACCCGTGCGCGGCCAACGGCACGAACGGTCAAGCGATGGCGTCCTGTTGCCAGGGTCAGTGTGGAACCACTGGAAATACCAGGACCGCCTGCAGGGTGTGACTTGTCGGCCGACCTTGAATTAAGGGCGGCCCTGCTCCAACTAGATTTTGCTGCGGTAGAAGTCTTCTCGTTATTGGATGGTGCGGGCGTCTCGTCGTTACTTCTGAAGGGGCCTTCATTCGCGGAGTGGCTATTCGACGATCGCCGAGATCGTCTGTATACCGATGTGGACGTGTTGGTGCCATGGGAAAGACTCAATGACGTCCGCGAGATCCTTACTTCGAACGGGTACTGGTTCGACTCGGACCACCCCCTCGGCATCCACTTGACATTCTTTCGTCGCGAGACGAATGCCCGGGTTGAGGTTCACACCACGCTGCTGGGCCTTGGGGTCGACGCAGCGAAGGTGTGGCCTATCTTGAAAGAGCATGCGGAACCCCTCTGGGTGGTCGGCAAGGAATTGCGCGGCCTCAACGAGGTGGGCCGAGCCCTCCATGTCTTACTTCATGCAGCGAGTGACGGAGAAGGCCACACCCTCGATGACCTGGAACGTGCCTTCGATCGGATGGAACCGTATCGATGGATCGAGGTGCTCGATCTGGCCGACCGGTTGGGTGCCCGCGATGCGTTCGTGGAGGGCATCGGGATGGCGCAGCGCGGGAAGGTGGTGTTGCACGAGCTAGGGGTTGTGCACAAGGTGTCCTTCTCCGTCCGTCTCAGGACGGAGAAGGCGTCGAACGCGCGTCAACTGCTCGCGCTACTCGGAGATGCTCCGGACCTGCGAACGAGACGGTCGATCGTCCGCCGAGCACTGTTGCCGTCGCCGGCACTCATGAGGCAACGGTACCCACTCGCTCGCAGAGGAACGTTGGGTCTCGCCTCGATGTACCTATGGAGGTTGGTGGTCTCGCCGATCAAAGCCTCCTCCGCCATCCCGTCCTGGTGGGCCGAGCACCGGCGATGACTGCCAGATACCCACGTCCATAGGTGGCGGCGGTATCCTGCGCAAGCTTGCCCCCTTAGCTCAGTCGGCAGAGCGTCTCCATGGTAAGGAGAAGGTCCGCGGTTCGATTCCGCGAGGGGGCTCGGATCCGGACATTTGGTACGGATTCCCCTGGCGGCGTAGCTCAGGGGCAGAGCAAGCGGCTCATAATCGCTGAGTCGGTGGTTCGAGTCCACCCGCCGCTACTAGCTAAACCCGGACACCGCTTCTACCGACATAGGTAGGGGAGGTGTTCGCCGTGTCTGACCGGTTCTGTCCGAGATGCAACGCTGAGGTAGAGGACGTCGGAGGCTTCTGTCTCTTG
>Ga0299913_10004782_pt1 | contig 11429 bp, 9 predicted proteins | sample RVTome_9_FD_201360 | JGI IMG/M metagenome (GOLD analysis project Ga0299913, IMG submission 201360) | Soil microbial communities from uranium-contaminated site in the Upper Colorado River Basin, Wyoming, United States - RVT155D38 (version 2) ... | reverse complement strand
AGAACTCTGTGCGGCTCGCCCGACTAGCCCCCATCGATCGGTGCCGGTGTCGGACTGAGCTCCACCTCATGGACCCGTCGACCGTCGGTACTCGTGACCCGAAGTCTCCACCCCTCTTCTTCGACGATGTCCCCGGTCACAGGTAGTCGCCCGAGACGGTCCATTATCAGCCCGCCCAACGTTTCATATTCCCCCTCGGGGAGATCGACCCCGTATTCGGAGAGCTGGTCGGGTCTCACCAGGGCGGGCGCCAGGATCCGACCGTCACGCGTTCTGGTTGGCTTTCTCTCCCGACGGTCATGCTCGTCGCGGATGTCGCCAACCAGCTCCTCAGCAATGTCCTCCATCGTGATGATCCCGGCCGTCGAGCCATGCTCATCGATGACGATGGCGAAATGGATACGTGTCCGTCTCATCTCATCCAGCACCGAGCGGATGTGTGCGGACTCTGGAACGAAGAGAATCTCTCTGATCAGCTCACTACCGATCGTGTGATTCTCGTCCTCGTCCGAGACACCCATCAGGTCCTTGACGTGTACAAAGCCGAGGATGTCGTCGAGGTCACCTCGAAAAACCGGGATACGGGAGTGGCCGGTCTGTTTCATGAGCCGCTCGATGTCGGCCACCGTCGCACCAGCCTCGACAGCCATTACGTCCGGCCGGGGGATCATCGTCTCGGCAGCATCCAGATCCCCGAAGACGATCGCCCCGGCCAGAAGCCGATGGGCGAAGTCTTCGATGACACCCTCCTCCTGACCGGTGGCGATGATGACGGCAAGATCGTCTGCGGAGTGGCCGACGTCGAGTGAGTCAGTGGGATCGACCCCGAAGAGGCGGAGCACACCATTGGAGATGGCGTTGAGGGCTGCGATCAGAGGCCGGAATACGATTATGAAAACTCTGAACGCATGTGCCAGTGAGGTAGCCGTGCGTTCCGGGCTGGAAATGGCGATGTTTTTCGGGGCCATCTCGCCCACGACCATGTGGAGGAACACCACGATCAAGAGGGCTACGACCAGGGCGATGACGTGGACCACGCCCTCGGAGATGGGAACACTGCCCAGAACCTGCTCGAGGAAATGAGCAATAGCGGGCTCGGCGACAGCTCCCAAGCCCAGGGAAGCCATCGTGATCCCCAACTGCGCGGCAGTGAGGCTCAGTGCGAGGTTTCGGTTCAATCCGGCGGCGATGCGGGCTGACGACGTCGGCCTTTGCTCCAGCACGTTGCGTCTGGCGGTGATGTAGGCGAACTCAGCCGCCACGAAGAATCCGTTGGCCAGGAGCAGGAGCACCATGAGCAAGACCGGGCCGACACTCACGACTGCCCCCCACTCGGACGCGTCTTGATCACTCTCACATGGTCGACACGGTGACCCTCCATCCGAAGCACCTCGAACGCAAGGTCGCCGACCGCGATCACCTCACCCTCTTCCGGGAAGCGCCCGATGGAAGCCACCAAGAACCCACCGAGAGTCTCGTAGTGGCCCTCCGGCCACTCGTAGCCGATGCGCTCCTCCACGTCATGACGGTGAAGCAACCCGGAGAGCAGGTCAACCTGCTCCGATTCGGTGACACCGCCGGCCGCCTCGTCGTATTCGTCTTCGATCTCCCCGAAGATCTCCTCGAGGAGATCTTCGATCGTGATGATCCCAGCGGTGCCACCGTATTCGTCTATGACCATGGCCATGCCCCGACCTTGGGTCTGCAGCTGGGTGAGGAGGTATTCGAGCCGGCTCGCCGCAGGTATTCGCAACCCGGGCTCGGCGATCTCTTCGACCGGGGTCAGGGCCCTTCGGGAAGCGGGGATGCCAATGGTGTCTTTGACATGGACGATGCCCACGATCTCGTCGAGGTCCAACCCGTAAACGGGAAACCGGGAATGGCCGGTCTCCTGGGCGATTTGGCGGAGCTCCGAGATTGGTTGATGCCTGTTGATCGCCACCACGTTCACCCTGGGAATCATTGCCTCCGCAGCCACCTTCTCGGTGAAGGTGATTGCCCTGGTGAGCAATTCCATCTCTTCGTCGTCGAGACGCCCCTCCTCGCCGGAGGAACGGATCATCAGCTCGAGTTCCTCCATCGACCTGACTCCGGCGAGTTCGGCTCTGGGCTCGATGCCAAACCTGCGCACCGTCCAGTCGGCTGAGTTGTTGAGGAACAGGATGAGCGGTCGCACCGCGCGGTTGACGATCTGCATGGGGATCCCGAAGAGCACAGCCGACCGATACGGACGTGAGATGGTGAGATTCTTGGGCACCAGCTCGCCAAAGACCATCTGCGCCGTGGTCGCCAGGACGAAGGCCATTGCCACGGATAGCGCAAGGGTCGTCCCCTCACTCATGAAGTCGAACACGCCGAACAACGGGGTGAGGGCTGCGGCAAGGGTCGGCTCCGCGATTGCACCAAGCACCAACGATGTGATGGTGATCCCCAGCTGGGCTCCGGAAAGCTCGAATGAGAGGTTTCGGAGCGAGTTCAATATGCGACGCGCTCGCCGGTCACCTTCGCGCGCACGTCGCTCAACAGTGCTGCGTTCGACGGCGACGATGGCGAACTCTCCGGCAACGAAGAACGCATTGGCCAGGATGAGGATGACAACAGCCGTCAACCCCAAGTAGGTACTAATGAGGCATCTCCGTGGTCAGCGCCTGGTGGTCCGTCGCCACCGTTGTGAGAATACCCGTCATTCCTGGGGTCTTTTCAGCCAGGCCAAGGCCGCCGCGGCGATGAGCACCAATCCGGTGACGATGGTCCATGCGTTGGCGGGCTCATGGAGTGGGAAGCCGGGCTCGACGACCTCCAGGGTCTCGACTTGGAGAAACGACTCGCCCTGGCGGTCTTCGCTGTGGTGAACCCACACGCCGGTCATCTGGACCACCGGTCCCCGGTTGCGGTAGCCCCCAGGTGGATCCAAACCTGCGGCAAGATCCACCGGGATCCGAACACCCACGCCGATGTTGCCACCGTCGGGGCGCTCGCTTTGGAGGAGGGGTACCAGGGCGTAGCTATCACCATTGAGCTGGGTCCACATCGAACCGTCATCCCGGAACCCGTAGTCACCAATGAGCTCACCCTCAACCACCACGGCGACGCCTGACAGCCCCGCCGACTCCGCGATGATTTGGCTCACCGTGACCTCTTCGGAGGCCTCTGCCGGTGCCGCCATCACGAGAAAAGCTGCTGTGGAGAGGAGCAATTGAAGCTTTCTCATTGACCCCTCACCCAGGCGACGATGAAACCGAGCAATGAGAAGACCGCAACAAACTCGAGACGACCGGCCCACATCTGCAGCATGTACACGAGCTCGAGGAGAACCGGCATCGTCGGGTCGGTTACACCTACGGACAGACCCACATTCGCCGATGCGCTGACCGACTCGAACAAGGCCGCCTGTAGGGGGATGTCATAGGCCAGGCCAATCCCTGCGCCGAGAAGGTAGAGCCCCACGTAGAGCAGCGAGATGATCATCACCGATTGGATGAGTGGAGGATTGAGGTGCTTGCGCCCGGATTGGTGATACGCGGTTCCCACGACGGCATGTTCAGGCAGGAGCACCTGGCGGATCTGGTTCACCACGGCCTTGATCGTCAACCCGATCCGAAGCGACTTGACCCCTCCGGCGGTCGAAGAACCCATTCCCCCCAGGGCCATCGCAATGGCCATGCCTCCGAAAGCGAGACCGCTCCACGTTCCCAACTCGGTGGGCGACACGGTGGAGAAACCCGTCCCGGTGTGAGCCGACAGGACCTGGAAGAAACCTTGCCGGGTCAGCCCGATCGCAGATGTGAAGACCCCGGTGACCGCCAGACCGAGCAACGTCAGCAGCATGGTGAACCCAAAGGTGGAGAGGATGGTCCGTGTCTCCAGATTTGCGAGGACCGCCCGTCGCGGCGAGCCACGCCACAATGCGTAGTGCATTCCAAATGACATGGCACCCGCCACCATGAGGATGGACGTCACCGCTTCGTATGTGCCGGAGTGGTAGTACCCGATACTGGTCGACTGTGGGGAGAACCCGCCGGTGTCGAAGGCGGCAAAGAACGTCATCAGCCCGTGAAACAAGGCCCGGTGGAGATCGAAGCCAAGCACGAGCCAGCCCACCAGACCCAACGCAGTCACACCAAATACGAGATGAACGACTGAGACTGCCCAGATGAACCGTGCCGTCGACGTGACCGAAGGAAGGATCCGTTCGTCCCGCGCCTCGCCGAAGTAGAGAGTGATGCCACCTGTGCCGGCAAATATCGAAAGAGCGGCCAGGATGATTCCCTGACCACCGAGGAATTGGAGCAGGTGACGCCAGAAGTTCAGTGATGATGCCAAATGATCGACGTCGCTGAGCAGCGAGAGACCGGTGGTGGTCAGCCCGGACACCGCGTCGAACAACGCATCGATCGGCCTGACGAAATGACCTGACAACAACAGGGGGATGGCGCCGATCACGGGAACGATGAGCCACGTCAAGGCAACGACAACCATTCCGTGACTCCAGTCGAGTTTGGGCTCCGGCGGAGCCAGCCGGACCCCCACGATCCCCGCCAGTGCAAAGACCCCGGTCATCAGCAGAAAGGAGCCGAACGGGTGCCACTCTCGTGTAATTGCGGCCCAGACCAGCGGCAAGAGGCTGGCCGCCGCTACCACCAGGAAGATACGACCCAGGTAGAAGCTGATGACCCTGAAGTCCTCGCTGACCGGTCGAACCAGCATGTCAGAGTATTGCCAGGATCAAAGCCGAGATCACGAGAGCGATCACGACCAGTCCGGCGACGATCGCTCCCTCGATGGCGAACATGATCAAACCACCGAAAAGACGTTGGGAGCTCACCCGCGAGCGACTCACCGGCTCCGTCAATGCTTGCGCCCGTTGCGATAGCCCAACGCAGCCCGTACCTGATCTTCGAGCTCCACACTGCTCACTGCGGTCACCTGGTCCCCTGCTTTCAGGATTGTCGATGCGGTGGGAACAGTCACTTCGTCTCCGCTGACCAGTGCGATGAGGAGCGAGCCCTTGGGCAAGCGGAGCTCGGCGACGGGCACCGATTCGACGTCGTCGGGCACGTCGATCTCGTAGACCGAGACCTCTCCCCGCCCCAGCAGGGTTATGTGGCGGAATTCGTCCACCTCCACCTCGCGGGATATCAGCGTGGCCATCACGTCGGTCACCGCTACCACCGGGATCTCCAGCGCCTCGAATGTGGGCCGGTTCAACGGATTGTTGAGACGAGCCAGGACGTGTTTCGCTCCCAATGTCAGAGCGAGCTGGCAGGCCACCAGATTGACCTCGTCGAGACCGGTCACCGCAAGCACCCAATCGGAGCGGTCGGTGTCTGCGGCCTTGAGAAGGTTGATGTCGGTGCCGTCGCCTTCGAGAACCAACACCTTGGAGTCGTCCGAGAGCTCCTCGGCATGGTGGTGGTGCTCCTCGATCACAGTCACCACGTGACCCACCTTGAAGAGCTCCTTGGCCAGGAACGAGCCAACTTTTCCGCCACCGATCAGCGTGACTCTCATTTCTTCACGGCCAGGTATTGCAAGATCTTCCTCCTGGCACCAGTGCGGGCAGCCGCCACCACGAGGTCGCCTTCAGCGAGCACGAAATCCTTGTCCGGGACGAAAGTCTTGTGGCCGCGATGCACCGCAGCCACCCTCAATGCCCCCGGCTCCTGGAGCACGTCCATGGCCTGGCCTGCTCCGTTGGGTCCCACGGTCATCTCGACGATCTCCACGTCGCCCCCGGAGAAGGTCACGTGATATGAGAACTCCTCGCGCACGACCTGTTCGTGGATGACTTTCGACGTGAGTTTGGCACCGGGCACGAAATTCACACCGAGAGCGCGATAGGCATCCTCCCGGGCTGGATCGTCGAGCCGGGCGAAGGCCTTGGGGACGCCGAACACCCGCTGGGCGACCTGGACGGCCATCGCATTGGCGTTGTCCGAGTCGGTCGCTGCGATGAACGCATCGGCCAGTTCGATACCAGCATCCTTCAACACACGCACGTCGTATCCAAGCCCCTCATGGGTTGTGCCGTTGAATGTCGACCCGAGACGGTCGAACATGTCTGCTCGATTGTCGATGACCGAAACGTCGTGGCCCTCCTCCGAGAGTGTCAAGGCCAGGTCGCTCCCGACGCGGCCACAGCCGGCGATCACGATGCGCACCCATTCCTCCTATTCCTATCTCAGCCAGAGCATCGTCGCAGAACAGGCTAAGGGGAAGTCGAGCCGCCGTGTTGGAAACATTGAGAAGACCGGTGATTTCCCACCCGAAGGGTCAGGCTCTTACTTCCTGTCTCATGAACGATATGTAGGCAAGAGCGAACAGCGCCGCGGTCATCGCCAGCAGGAACACCATCTGTGGCCACACGATCCCCAAGCTCTGGGCCAGGTTGAGCTCCGAAAGGATGGCCCGGTCGACCTGCTCCAACGTGAGCAGACCCGTGGCCCTGACTTCAGGGTCCAACAGGACGGTGGAACCTTGCTCGAACAGGGTTATTGGCGAGATCTGGGACACCGCCTGCTCGGCACGAGCGTTGGCCAACAGACCCGCGTTGGTGCCGTCGTCAGGGCTGGCCAGACCGGCGATGGCGCCAAATATGAAGCCGCCAAAGAGAGCCAGGACCAGCCAGACTCCCACGGGCACCAGCGCCGAAGTGGCAGCTCGCGAAGTACGCACTGAGACCAGCGTGGCCAGGCCCTGCCAGAAGGCGACGTAGATGACTGCCAGGAGAAGCCAGACGAACAGCCTGGTCACCTCCTGCAGTGACGGTACGACTCCAAGACGGAAGATTCCGATACCGGCGACGAAGACCACGAGGGCGGTCAGCATGATCGCGATCACCGAGATGCCGGCGACGAACTTGCCCAGGATCACCTCGTCGCGGTGAATGGGTTGGGAGAGCAGACGGGGCAGTGTGCCCTGGGCCCGCTCACCGTTGACCGAGTCGAAACCGAACATGATCCCCAGCATCGGAGCCAAGAAGCTCACGAAGATTATGAGTGGAAATGGGACCGGGTCGACGGTGACCGTGAAGAGCTTCAGGAACAACGCGGTGATTCCTTCCGCGTCTGGCGCGATGTCGCGGATACCTCCCGAAGCGGCAAAGACAGCCGCCGCTGTCGCGATGCCGAGGACCCCAAGGAGAACGATGAAGCGCCCCGAGTAGAGATGGTCGGCCAGCTCCTTGGCCGCTACGACCCTCCAACCACCCCGACTGGCCTCCGGTCGGGATTCTGACCCCGCCTGTTCGGTGATGACGTCGCTCTCGGTCATACCGGAACCTCCTCGCCTTCGAAGTAGCGGCGGTAGATCGCATCGAGATCCTCGTCGACCCGTCGCACGCCGACGAGCCGCGACCCGTCGGCGATGAGCCGATTCACGGTCTCGGGCAGAGTGCCGATGTCGAGTGTCGCAATCCACGAGCCGGGTACACGGCCGTGAATGACGTCGTCGACAGTGTCGATTCCCTGCAACCGTCTCAGAGCGACTTCGGCTTCATCGTCGAACCGGAACTCCACACGGGCATGACCTACCTGTTGTGCGGCGAGCTCGTCGGGTCGTCCATGGGCGACGATCTTGCCTCCGACGAAAATCGCGACACGATCACAAACCGCCTGCACCTGGTTCAGTAGATGGCTGGACAACAGCACAGTGACGTCTTGTTCCACCGCCAACGCTCTTATGAGATCGAGGATCTCAGCAACACCTTCGGGGTCGATTGCCGTGGTCGGCTCGTCGAGAATCAGGATCGAGGGGTCTTTCACCAACGCGTCTGCGAGACCCAGACGTTGCTTCATCCCCCGCGAGTACTCGCCTGAGGGCTGATCGGCGGCGGGGTCCAGACCCACCTGAGACAAGAGCTCGTCGATTCGGGCCTCGGCATTCTCTATGTGGTTCAGCCGTGCGGTAAATCTCAGGTTCTGACGCCCGGTCAGGTCGTCGTAGAAGCCCACTGCGTCGGGTAGGTAGCCGACGTGACGTTTCACCTCCAGTGGATACCGGCGCGGGTCGAGGCCCAGCACCTCCATCGAGCCGGAGGACGGCTCCGTCAGACCGAGGAGCATGAGAATGGTTGTCGTCTTCCCCGCTCCGTTGGGCCCGAGAAGCCCGAAGACCTCGCCTTTTTCGATGTCGAGGTCGAGCCCATCGACGACGGTCACCTCTTCGTAATCTTTGGTCAGGCCTGCGGTCCGGATGGCGCTGGTCACGCCGTCACCTCCTGCCGAAACGGCGGAACACCCAGGCCAGTCCGGCCAGGGTGAGCGCGATCAGGGCTACACCGACGAAGCCCCAGAGTGCGGATGGGTTGACCGTCGTCCGGATGTCCACCGACGCGTTCGCCTGCTCGCTGTCTGCCGAGAATGTGATCACGTAGTCACCGGCGATCGCCTGATCAGATGGTGTGACCGTCGCGACGGCATTCACCGACTGACCCGCCTCGATCTGGCCGATCGTTGGTTCTGTGAATGCGACATCCCATCCACTCGGTGGGGTCGACGTGAGCTCGATGTTCTGCATCGGTGCGGTGCCGGTGTTGGTGAGGACGAGTTGGACCTCGCTGGAGCCGTCAGCACTCACTTCGGTGGAAAGCCGTTGGTCGACGGTGGTCATCTCGAGCGAGAACGAGCCGACAATCTCGACAATCATCTCCGCCTCGACTGAAGACTCCGGGGAGTTTGCCTGCACCGAGATGTTGTATTGACCCGCCTCGGCGCGGGGCGGCGAAGTTGCCTCCACGTTGATCGTGGCCGTCGATCCGGAATCGACCTGGATAGTCGCCGCCTGAGGCTCGTTGGAAGGCTGAGCCGTCACGTCCCACCCGGCCGGTCCGGCCGACTCGAGCTCGAATTGGAGGTCGGTCGGGGTGTCGTTGCGCAGCTCGACAGTGAACGAGGCGGCGTCTCCTGCGGGGACGCGAAGTCCCGGAAAGTCGGGTGTGAGGGTGACGTCACCCCCGGCCAACGCGGAGACCCTGACCTGAAGGGGTAACTCGACCGATGCTCCCCCACCGGTAGCCGTGACGGTGAGTTCATAGACATCTTCCGCTGTCTCGGCGGGGATGCTCACGTCGAAGGTCAGCTCCGGGGCCGTAGCTCCTGCGGTGACGCCATCGACCTCAAACCCGCCACCCCGAAATGCCCCGGTCCATCCCTCCGGCAGCCCGCTTGCCTGCAACGAAACCTCGGTCGGTTGGGGTGCCGTGATCGTCAATGTGTAGCTCGCCTGATCCCCGGCCTCGACCGCAACGCGTGGATACGGTGTAGTGACGGTGAGCTCGTCCGGTGCCGGCTCGGCCGGCTCCTCTTGAGCGGCCACCGGGATCGCGAGTGCAAACATCACCACCACGATGAGCCCTACAAGTGAGCGTAAACGCAACATTTCGTCGGTCCCTCCATTGACTGATTCGTCCAGTGCTGTGCCGCACCGTACGCAACCCGGCTTTCGTTTGGGAATTGTAAAGCCCACGCGAAGACCCGATTAGTTGGCTACCGCGTTCCTAATGCTCTAGGGCCCATATATGGGCCCTAGAGCGTTTCGTTCGCGGCACCGGAGCCAGACCACTCACTCCCCTGGTCGCAATTGGAGTCGACGAAGGAACTGTGCGTTGATCGCGACGATGACGGTGGACGCACTCATCAACACCGCGGCGACGGCCGGGCCGAGCACGATTCCCGCCCAGGCGAGAGCACCGGCGGCCAGCGGAAGGGCGAGGATGTTGTATCCCGCCGCCCAACCCAGGTTTTGCAGCATCTTGCGATAGCCGGCGCGGGAGAGTCGGATGATTCCGACCACACCTCTTGGGTCATCCGACGCCAGCACGATTCCGGCAGACTCGATGGCCACGTCGGTCCCCGCTCCGATGGCGATGCCGACGTCGGCCTGTGCAAGCGCCGGAGCGTCGTTGACCCCATCTCCGACCATCGCCACCCTGAGCCCCTGTTTCTGAAGCTCGGCGACCTTGGCGTGTTTGTCTTCGGGGAGAACCTCAGCCATCACCTGATCGATGTCCAGATCCTGTCCGACGGTTTCGGCCACCTCATGGGCGTCTCCGGTGATCATCGCCACCTGGATACCCAATTCATGCAATTCGGCTATCGCCTCACGTGAGTCAGACCGAACCTCGTCCTCCAAGGACACAGCGCCGATTATGGAGCCACCCTGGATCACATAGAGAACCGCTGCGCCTCGCTGACGCCAGCCCGACACAGATTCCTCGACCGATGCCGGGACGTCGATGTTCTGCTCGCGCAGCAGAGCGGGTCCCCCGACGGCCACTCTCGACCCTTCGACTGTGGCTTCCACACCCCGACCACTCATTGCCCTGAAGTCGGTGGCCGAAGCCAGCTCGCCACGTTCCCGCGCCGCAGTGACAATCGCCCGGGCCAGGGGATGCTCGGAATCGGCTTCGACCGCACCGGCGATGGCGAGTAGTCGACTTTGGTCACCATCCACCGCCATGACCTCATTCAAACGATGGCTGCCCTTGGTGAGTGTCCCGGTTTTGTCGAACAGGACGATGTCGATCTCTCTCATCTCTTCGAGTGCGAGCCGATCCTTGACGAGGATCCCGTTGCGAGCCGCCAGACCGGTCGAGATCGATACGACAAGTGGGATGGCCAGGCCCAACGCATGGGGACAGGCGATCACGAGAACGGCCACGGTCCTGACCACCGCTTGGTCGGGCTGCGCAACGCCAAGCCATGCCACGACCGTGATCACGGCGGCACCGACCGCGACGTAGAACAAAACGGCTGCCGCCCGATCGGCAAGCACTTGGGCACGGGAACGGGACTGTTGTGCCTGGGTGACGAGTCGTTGAATACCCGCGAGAGTGGTGTCGTCGCCCACTGCCTCCACCCGAACGCGGACCGAGTTGTCGGTGGCGACCGTTCCTGCGACGACCCGGTCTCCTTCGTCTTTCGCAACCGGCTTGGACTCCCCGGTCACCATCGACTCGTCAACTTCGACCTGGCCCGAGATGACCACTCCATCGGCAGGAACCCGGCCACCCGGTCGAACCAGCACAACGTCGCCAACTCGGAGGGCGGACACAGACACTGTCTCCGCTTCCCCATCGGTGATCCGCTCGGCTTCGTCGGGCAGCAACTCCGCCAACGCCGCCAATGCCCCTCGCGCCTGTCCGATAGCGCGCATCTCCATCCAATGACCCAGGAGCATGATGGTGATCAGAGCAGCCAGCTCCCACCAGAACTCGAGATCGAACCAGCCGGCAGTCGTCGCCAGTGAGGCAAGAAAGGCGACCGTTATGGCCATGCCGATGAGCAGCATCATCGCCGGCTGGCGGTCCCTCGCCTCTTGGACGGCTCCCCTGAGGAACGGCGAGCCGCCATAGAAGAAGATGATCGTGCCGAGAATGGGAGCTATCCACTCCGAGGCAGGGAATGAGGGTGCGGTATAGCCAAACCAGT
>Ga0299913_10004781_pt1 | contig 11431 bp, 8 predicted proteins | sample RVTome_9_FD_201360 | JGI IMG/M metagenome (GOLD analysis project Ga0299913, IMG submission 201360) | Soil microbial communities from uranium-contaminated site in the Upper Colorado River Basin, Wyoming, United States - RVT155D38 (version 2) ... | reverse complement strand
CCTGGCGCCACAGGGACAGGTGGACGCGGCCGCCCGACGGCGAGTACTTCACGGCGTTCTCGACGAGGTTGGCGAGCACCTGGCGCAGCATGTCGGGGTCGGCCGCGACGGGCGGGAGGTCGTCTGCAGCCGCGAGCTCGATGACGACGCCCGGCGGCGCGTGTGCTCTTGCGGCCTCGACCGCCTGAAGCGCCGGGGGGCCGGGGTCGCAGTGCTCGAGGACGAACGCGAAGCTCCCGGACTCGAGGCGGCTCGCCGCCAGCACCTGGTCGACGATCCGTGCGAGGCGGTCGGACTCGCCGGCGATCACCGCGAGAAGCCGGCGGCGGTGGTCGTCGTCGAGCTCGACGTCCTGGCGCCGGAGCGTCACCGCCGCGCCGTACACCGCGGCGAGCGGCGTCCGCAGCTCGTGCGAGACGGTGGCCACGAACTCGCTCTTGAGCTTCTCGATGCCCCGCTCCTCGGTGAGGTCGCGCAACGCGTAGACCGTTCCGTCGGGGAACTGGACGGCCGAGATCGAGATCCAGAGCTCGCGGTCGCCCAGGTCGAGCGGCAGCGTCTCCGCGTGCTTCGCGGCGTACGCGGGCGCGCTCGCGACCGGGACGAGCGGCTCGATCGCCTCCCAGCCCGGCAGCACCTCCTGCGGGCGGCGCCCGAGGGCGTCGTCCCCGGGGATCCCGGTGACGGCGGCGATCGCAGGGTTCCAGAGGCGGATCACGCCGGTGCCGTCCACGAAGAAGACCCCGTCCCCGATGTGGGCGAGGACGCGCGCCGCGCGCTCGCGCTCTTCCCGGACCTCCTCCTGCAGGCGCGCCCGCTCGAGGACGTCGCCGGCCTCGTTCGCGATCAGCTCGGCGACGGCCACGGCGACGCCGTCGAACCGGCGTGGCTGCGAGACGGCGTAGAAGGTCAACGTGCCGACCGGGCTGCCCTCGTGGCGGAGCGGGACGACGAGCGCGCTCCTGGCGCCCACGGCCCGCGCGAGCTGCATCTTCAGCCGCCGCTCCTGGACGACGTCGTTGACGACGAGCGGCCGGCCCTCGGTGAGGAGGCGCTGGTTGAAGTCGTCGGAGACCTCGATCACGAAGGTCCGCCAGAGGTCCTCCTCGATGCCGCTCGCGGCCTCGGCCACGAGAATCCGCCGCTCGGGGTCGTAGAGCAGGAGGACGGCCGCATCGGCGCCGACGACGGGGGCGGCGGTCTCGAGGATGTCGCCCCCGACCTCCGCGACCGGCCCTGCCTTGGAGCTCAGCCGGGCGATTGCCCCGAGCACCTCGAGCTCGCGGATGCGCTGCGGCCGGGCGGCACGGCGGCGCAGGCTCTCGCGGCCGCGGCGCGTCGCCATGGCGATCCAGACGGCGGTGGCCAGCGCGGCCGCGAGGATCGACAGGGCGATGAACGGCGTCGAGTCGACCGCCCAGCGCCCGGTCACCCCCATGGCGAAGATGTAGAGCTGCTGGACGGACGAGGCGACGAGCAGGAGCCCGGCCGAGAGCGTCAGCGCTGCCCCAGTGAAGCGCCGCTCGAGCCACCAGGCGCGGAGCAGGAGCAGGCCGAGGCCGAGCAGTGCCACTCCGAGCCACAGGAAGAACCAGCTGAACTCCACGGAAGGGTCCTTCCGCCGAGTATAGGAAGCCGAAACGCGGCCGGGCTACGCTGCGTCGGCCGCCCGCGGGAGCTCGGCGAGCTCGACGGGCTCGGCCTCGGGCTCCGACTCGGCGGCGCGCTCGAGCTTCGTCTCGAAGCGGGAGAGGCGGCGTTCGGACTCCGAGAACTTCGTCTGCGCGTTCCCGAGGTGCTTGCCGACCACCTCGAAGTCGCCCTTGAACCTCGCGAAGTCGCGGTTCAGGTCGGCGACGTAGGCCATGACCTCGTGCGCGTGCTCCTCGATCCGGAGGCCCTTGAAGCCCTGGGCGAGCGTCAGCAGGTAGGTGTAGAAGGTATTGGGGGAGACGGGGAAGACCTTCCGCTTCTGCGCGTGCTCGACCGGGTTCGCGTCGCCGCCGATCCGGTTGCAGACGAGCTCGTAGTAGACGCCCTCGACCGGGAGGTACATGAACGCGAACTCGTACGTGCCTTCCTCCGGCCGGATGTACTTCTCGGCGATGGCGTCGATGTGACCCTTCACGTCCCGCGCGAACGCCTTGGCGTGGAGCTCGCGCGTGACGTCGTCGTCAGCCTCGACGAAGCGCTGGAAGTTGTCGAGCGGGAACTTCGCGTCGACGGGGATGAGCGCCCCGTCGAGCCGGATGACGGCGTCCACGCGCTCCCCGCTCGTGAACCCGTGCTGGAGCGCGAACTTGTCCGCGGGCAGGACGTCGGCGAGGAGCTGCGTGAGGAGCAGCTCGCCGACGCCGCCGCGCGCCTTCGGCGGCCGGAGCATCTGCTCGAAGCGCTGGAGGTCCTTCAGGCGCTCGTTCATCTGCGCGGTGGTCTCGCCGACCTTGCCGAGCCCCTCGTGCATCCGCGCCGACGTCTCCGTCATCCCCGCCAGGCGCCGGTCGACCTTGACGTCCATCTCGCCGAGCCGGCGGTCGACCTTCGTGTCGAGCTCGCCGAAGCGGCGGTCCATCGTCTCGGTGATCCCCGCCAGGCGCCCGTCGATCTCGGCGTTCCGGCCCGCGAGCTGCTCGGCGCTCTCCGTGCGCAGCCCGGTCAGCTCGGCGCGCAGCACGCGCACGACCCAGACCGCGCCGGCCGCGAGGAGGGCGGCGAGGACGACGAGGATGACAACGGTCCCGACCATGGGCCAACGAACAGTAGGGGCGGGGTCGGACGGCGTCCCGCGAACGGCCCGTTAAAGCGCCAAATCCGGCGAGCCCGAGGGCTTACCGGATCTGGCAGGCGGGAGCCTAGCGGCCTCCGGCGCGCGCCGTCAACCGGTCCCGAGGGGAAAGTCTTCGCAAACAGCATCTTTTTTCGGTAGAACCCCTGCGTGCGCCGTCCCGTCACCGTCGCCTGCGCCCAGGTCGAGCCCGTCGTCCTCGACCGGGAGGCCTCGCTGGAGCGGCTGGCGGCAACCACGGCGGCGGCGGCCGCGAGCGGCGCCGGCCTCGTCGTCTTCCCCGAGGCCTACCTGCCGGCCTACCCCTCGTCGGTCTGGGCGAAGTACCTGGCCGGGCGGGCCGACCCGCGCGCCAAGGCGGCCTTCGCCCGCCTCGCCGAGGAGTCGGTCGAGGTCCCCGGGCCCGCCGCCGACCGGCTGGGGGAGATCGCGCGCGAGCAGGGCGTCTGGCTCGTCACCGGGGTCACCGAGATCGACCCGGAGCGGCCCGGGACGCTCTACAGCACGCTGCTCTACCACGACCCGGAGGGGAGGCTCGCGCTGCACCACCGCAAGCTCGTTCCCACGAACCACGAGCGGCTCGTCTGGGGCCAGGGCGACGGGCGGGGCCTGCGTGCGATCGAGACCGGCTTCGGGCGCCTCGGCGGGCTCATCTGCTGGGAGAACTACATGCCGCTCGCGCGCTTCTCACTCTACGAGTCCGGCGTCGAGATCTACGTCGCCTCGACCGCGGACGACTCCGACGCGTGGCAGGCGACACTCGTCCACATCGCGCGGGAGTCGCGCGCGTTCGTCGTCGCGCCCTGCCACTTCCAGCGCGCCGCCGCCTACCCGGACGACTTCCCCCTGCGCGAGGCGTTCGACGGGGTCGAGGTCGTCGGTCGCGGGGGAAGCGCGATCCTCGGCCCCGACGGCGGCTACCTCGCGGGCCCGCTCTACGACGAGGAGGGGGTTCTCTACGCGGAGCTCGACCCGGCGCGGCTCCACGAGGAGCGGCAGCGCTTCGACCCGGCCGGGCACTACCACCGGCCGGACGTGCTCAGGCTCGAGGTCAACGCTCCGCCCGAGAGCTCCTAACAGGATGATGACCCGCCCAGCGTGGCTACGCGGCATCGCTCCTCATTGTGTTAGGAGCTCTCAGGCGTGACCAAACGCTCCTCGCTCTCGCCGCGAAGCGACTTCCCCGTGCTCGAGGAGGTCGTCTACCTGAACACGGGCTCGATCGGGCTCGAGCCGCTGCCGGTGCAGCGCGCCGGCGAGGCGCTCGCGAGCCAGATCGCCGGCCGCGGCACGGTCGGGTTCGACGACGAGGTGGAGAAGCGGGTCGGCGACGTCCCGCGCGCGGCGGCCGCGCGCCTGCTCGGTGCGAGCGCGGACGACGTCGCGGTCGTCACGCACGCGACCGAGGCCCTCTGCCAGGTCGCCTGGTGGCTGAAGCCCGGCGAGGGCGCGAACGTCGTCTCCGCCGACCTCGAGTTCCCCAGCGTGACGTATCCGTGGCTTCGGCTCGCGCGCGACACGGGGGTGGAGGTCCGGCTCGCGCCCGCGCTGCACGATGCCGCCTCGTTCTCGCTGGACACGATTGCCGCGGCCGTGGACGAGCGCACCTCGGTGATCTGCGTCAGCCACGTCCAGTACGCGACCGGTCACCGGCTCGACCCCGCCGGCCTCGTGGAGCTCGCGCGCTCGGTCGGCGCCTTGCTCGTCCTCGACGCGACGCAGTCGGCCGGAGTCGTCCCGCTCGACGCGCCGGCGCTCGGCGTGGACGTGCTCGTCTCCTCGGGCTACAAGTGGCTCTGCTCCGCCCCGGGAGCGGGCATCTGCTACCTGCGGCCGGAGCTCTGGGAGCGGCTCGACCCGCCCTTCGTCGGGTGGAAGTCGACCGAGGACGCGATCGCCTTCGACGCGACCGCCATCCCGCTCGCCCGGTCGGCGCGGCGGCTCGAGTACTCGACGCCGGCCTACGCGGCCGGGGCGGCGCTGACCGCGGCGGTCGACTACCTGCTCGACCTCGGGATCGAGAACGTCCTCGAGCACGACCTCGCGCTCGCCGCCGAGCTGCGCGAGGGGCTGGAAGCGCTCGGCGCGGAGGTGCTGACGCCGGCCGAGGACGACCGGCGGGCCGGCATCGTCATCGCCCGCTTCCCCGGCCGCGAGGGCCCGGAGGTGGCGGCCGCCCTGGCCGAGGCGGGCGTGATCGTCTCGCCGCGCCTGGGGGCCGTCCGCTTCTCCCTCCACCACTTCAACGACTCGTCCGACGTCGAGCGGGCGCTCGGCGCGCTCGCAGAGGTCCTCTGAGCGCGCGCGTCCTCTTCGAGCCGGAGATCCGGGAGCTCGCCGGCCCCGCCGAGGCGCTCGCCGCCGTGCGGGAGGCCTTCGTCGCGCTGGCGCGCGGCGAGGCGACGCTCCCCGGCGTGATCGGGCTCGAGCTCCCGGACGCGCAGGGCGAGGTGCACGTCAAGGGCGCCTACCTCCACGGCGCCCCGACGTACTCCTTCAAGGTCGCGTCCGGCTTCTACCGGAACCCGGAGCGCGGGCTCCCGGTGGGCGCCGGCCTCGTCCTCGCCTTCTCCGCGGAGACGGGAGAGCTGGCGGCCGTTCTCTTCGACAACGGGTACCTGACCGAGCTGCGGACGGGCGCGGCGGGCGCGCTCGCAGCCGACCTCCTCGCCAGGCCGACCATCCGCAAGGCGGCGTTCGTCGGGGTGGGCGGCCAGGCTCGCTACCAGCTGGAGGCGCTGGCGGGCGTCCGCACGCCGGAAGTCGTCGCCGCCTGGGGCCGTGACCCGGCGAAGGCCGAGGCCTACGCCGCGGAGATGCGGGGGCGCCTCGGCCTCGCCGTCGAGATCCCGCTGTCGCTGCAGGAGGCGGTCGAGGGCGCCGACGTCGTCGTCACGACCACGCCGTCGCGCGAGCCGCTCGTCCGTGCCGAGTGGCTGGCGCCCGGCGCCCACGTCACCGCGGTGGGCTCCGACATGCCCGAGAAGCAGGAGCTGGACGCTGCCGTCCTCGCGCACGCGGACAAGGTGGTAGCCGACCGGCTCGAGGCCTGCCTCGAGAACGGCGAGATCCACCGGGCGGTCGCCGCCGGGGCGATCACCGCGGACGACGTCCACGCCGAGCTCGGCCAGGTCGCAGCGGGCGAGCGGCCGGGACGCGAGTCCGAGGACGAGATCACCGTGGCCGACCTCACCGGGGTCGGCGTCCAGGACGCCGCGCTGGCCGCGCTCGTGGTCGCGGCCGCCGCCGAGCGCGGGGCCGGCCGGCCCCTCGAGCCCTGAGCGCCCGCCTTCTCCGGGAGACGCCGGCGCCGCTCCTCGTCCTGGGCGGCGCCTTCTCCGTCCAGTTCGGCGCCGCCCTGGCGACCAGCGCCTTCGACGAGGTCGGGCCGCTCGGCTTCGTCTGGCTCCGGGTCGGCTTCGCCGCGCTCCTCCTGCTCGCGCTGAACGCGCGCGCCCTGCGCACCGCGGGGCGTCCCCCGCTGCGCTGGGTGCTGGCCGCGGGCGTGGCGGTTGCGGTCATGAACGCGTGCTTCTACCAGGCGATCGACCGCATCCCGCTCGGCCTGGCCACCACCGTCGAGTTCCTCGGGCCCCTGGCCGTCGCCGTGGTCGGCTCGCGCCGCGCGCTCGACTTCCTCTGGATCGCGCTGGCGGGCGCCGGGGTCGCCCTCCTCGGCAGCCCGGGCGCCGACCTCGACCCGGTCGGGCTCGCGTTCGCCTTCGGTGCCGCCGCCGGCTGGGCGGCGTACATCCTCCTGGCGAAGCGCATGCTGGCCGACTGGCCGATCGGCTCGGGCTTGACCCTGACGCTCCTGGTTGCCGCGGTCCTCCTCGCCCCGTTCGGCCTTGCGAGCGGCGGGAGCGGCCTCCTCGACGCGCGGATCCTGGCGATCGGCCTGGTGGTCGCGGTCCTCGGCTCCGTGCTGCCGTTCAGCCTGGAGCTGGCCGCGCTCCGCCAGATCTCGGCGGCGACCTTCGGGATCCTCCTGAGCCTCGAGCCGGCCGTGGCCGCGTTCGCGGGCGCGGTCGCGCTCTCGCAGGTGCCGAGCGCGGTCGAGGCGCTCGCCATCGTCCTCGTCGTCACGGCCTCCGCCGGGGCGAGCCTGCACGCCCGCCGCGTTGTCCCGCCCGAGGTCTAGTCGTACGCTACCCGCGTGGGGTGGGCGGCCTACTTCGACGAGCGCACCGAGACGATGCCGCCGGCCTGGACGCGGAGGCTCGAGGAGGAGCTCCTGGTCGACCAGGTCTCGCGCTGCTACGAGCGCTCCCCCTTCTGGCGGCGCAAGCTGGCCGAAGGCGGCGTCCGGCCCGAGCACGTGCTCAGCGCCGGGGACCTCCGGCACATCCCTTTTACGACGAAGGAGGAGCTGCGCGCCTCGCAGGAGGCCGAGCCGCCGCTGGGCGACTTCGCCTGCGCCGACCCGGTGGACGTCGTCCGCATCCACCTCACGTCGGGGACGACCGGGAAGCCGCTCGTCCTCGCCTACACCACCGAGGACCTGGAGACGTCCGCGCGCATCGGCGCGCGCGCTTTCTGGGCCGCCGGGGCGCGGCCGGACGACGTGCTCCTCCACTGCCTCAACTACAGCTTCTACACCGGCGGGCTCGTCGACCACGATTCGCTGGAGGAGACCGGCGCGACGATGGTTCCCGTCGGCCTCGGCCAGAGCCGGCGCCTGCTCGACCTCTGGGACGACCTGCGCCCGACCGCGCTCTTCTCCACGCTGACCTACCCGCTCTACCTGGCGGAGACGGCGCAGGAGAGGGGCCGCGACCCGCGTCTGCTCGGCCTACGGAAGCTGATCGTGGCCGGCGAGCCCGGCGGTCAGCTGGGGGGCACGCGCGCGCGCCTGGAGGAGCTGTGGGGCGCGACCATGCGGGACACGTACGGGCTCTCGGACGTGTGGGGCACGTTCGCGGCGGAGTGCGAGGAGCGTGACGGCCTGCACTTCTCCGGCCAGGACGGCGTGCTCGTGGAGCTCGTCGACCCGGACTCCGGCGAGCCGGTCGGGATCGAGCCGGGAGCGGCGGGCGAGCTCGTGTTCACGCACCTCGCGCGCGAGGCGACGCCCGTGCTCCGCTTCCGCTCGCGCGACCTGGCGGAGATCCTCGGCGTCGAGTGCGCCTGCGGGCGCACCGGCTTCCGCTTCCGCGTGGCCGGCCGCACCGACGACATGTTCCGGGTGCGCGGCGTGAACGTCTTCCCCAGCTCCCTGGAGGGGCTCCTGCGCGAGCGCGGGCTCGACCGCTTCGCCGTCGTGCTCGAGCGCTTCCCCGTCGAGCCGCCGGTCGAGGTGCTCGTCGAGGGCGTGGACGGGCGGGAGGAGGAGCTGGCCGAGGCCGTCAAGGAGCGCCTCGGCTTCACCTGCGTGATCCGGCCGGCGACCCTGCCGCGCACCGAGGCGAAGGCGAAGCGGCTCTACCGCCTCTACGACGGGGACGAGCGGCCGTGAGCGTCGCTCACCTGCGACTCGCTCCCGCGGGGGAAACCATGTTTCCCCCGCGAGCCCCCTTCTTCGAGACAGTGAAGGAACCTCCCGGTTCCCTCACACACCCTCCACACGCTCGCGGCCGCGAGGCGCGGCCGTGAGCGTCTCCGTCGCGCGGGAGGGCGCCGCCGCCTGGATCCGCTGGTCGCGGCCCGAGCGGCTGAACGCCTGGGACGGCGAGACGCTGGCCGCGCTCGGCGCCGCGCTCGCCGAGGCCGCCGGGTCGGACGCGCGCGCGATCGTCCTCCACGGGGAGGGCGGTGCCTTCTCCTCGGGGGACGACCTGCGCGAGACGGCGACGCTGACGCCGGAGCAGTGGGCGGCGACGCTCACGGGCTTCAACCGCCTGACCCGGGAGGTCGTCTCGGCGCGCCAGCCCGTGATCGCCGCCGTGGACGGCGTCTGCGTCGGCGGCGCCTGCGAGCTGGCGGCCGCCTGCGACGTCCGCGTGGCGAGCCCCCACTCCCGCTTCGGCTGTCCCGAAGTGGCGATCGGCCTCTCCATCTCGAACGGCTTCAGCGTCCTCGCTCCGCGCGCGGCGCGGCGGCTCGTCCTGACCGGCGAGCTGGTCGGGGCCGAGGAGGCGCGGCGGCTCGGCCTCGTGGATGTGGTCGCCGGTGACGTCGAGGACGAGGCGCGGCGGCTCGTGGAGCGCATCGCGACCCTCGCGCCGCTCGCCGTCGCCGGCTCGAAGCGGCTCCTGGACGCGGCCTCGCGCGAGGAGCTCGAGCGTGCCCTCGACCGCGAGGCGGCCCTCTGCGAGCAGCTCTTCGAGACGGCGGACGCGCGCGAGGGCCTCACGGCGTTCCTGGAGAAGCGCGCGCCGAGGTTCCGGGGCGCCTAGCTCGTCCTAGCTCAGGCTGATCGACCCGTCCTCGGCGAGCGTCCAAAACGGGTTGTGCGCGACCTCCCACGGGTGGCCGTCCGGGTCGTGGAAGACGCCCGAGTAGCCGCCCCAGAAGGTCGGAGCGCCCGCCCGCGCGACGGTTCCGCCCGCGCGCTCGGCCTCGCCGAGGACGGCGTCGACCTCCTTCGGCGAGCGGACGTTGTGCGCGAGCGTGATCCCGCCCCAGCCGCCGCTGTCCTCCGTGGCGGAGTCCTCGGCGAGCTGCTGCCGGCCCCAGAGGGCGACGACCAGGCAGCCGGCCTGGAAGAAGACGACGTCGTCGGACGGCGACTGCCCGCTCCAGCCCAGCGCCTCGTAGAAGGCCTTCGCGCGCGCAAGATCGGCCACGCCGAGTGTGACGAGACTGAGCCGTTGCTCCACGCGGGGCAGGGTAACACGAACGGATGTTCTATGCTGACCGGCGGGCGCTCTACCCTCGACGTCCCGGCATGGACGCGTTCTTCGGCAGCGGCGGACGGCTCTCCGCCTCGCTCCCCGGCTTCGAGCCGCGGGCGGGGCAGAGTGCGCTTGCCCAGGAGGTCGCGGACGCCTGCGAGCGGGGCGAGCACCTGCTCGCCGAGGCGGGCACGGGCATCGGCAAGAGCCTCGCCTACCTGATCCCGGCGCTCGTCTCCGGGCAGCGGGTCGTCGTCGCCACAGCGACGAAGGCCCTCCAGGAGCAGCTCCTGACGAAGGACGTCCCGGCCGCGGCGGCCGCGCTCGGGCGCGAGGTGGACGTGGCCGTCCTCAAGGGGCGCCAGAACTACCTCTGCCGCAAGAGCCTGAACCTGCTCGCGCTGCCGCTCTTCCGGACGGCCGAGGACGCCGCCGAGTACGAGCGGCTCCAGGACTGGATCGCCACGACCGAGACCGGCGACCGCGCTGAGCTCGACTTCGAGCCGCGGCCGACGCTCTGGGCGGAGGTGGCCGTCGGGCCCGACCGCTGCGCCGGCCGGCGCTGCCCGTTCCTGGCCTCGTGCTTCTCCGAGCAGGCCCGCGCGCGGGCGCAGGAGGCCGAGCTCGTCATCGTCAACCACGCGCTCTACTTCGCCGACCTGGCGCTCCGCGCGAAGACCGGCGACGGCGCGGGCGTCCTGCCGGAGCACGACGCCGTCGTCTTCGACGAGGCGCACCGGCTGGAGGAGAGCGCCGCCGCCTGGTTCGGCGGGCGCGTCTCGCTCGGCGGCCTGCGGCAGCTGCTCCGCGACGTGGAGCGGGCCTGCCGCGAGGCCGAACGCGCCGTCCCCGCCCGCGCCCTCGACGCGATCGACCGGCGCGGCGAGGAGCTCCTCTCCGGCCTCGACCCCGGCCGCGGGCGGCGGCGCCTGACGCAGGCCGACGCCGAGGCCGCCGCCGGGCCGGCCGGAGCGCTCGCCGCGGCTCTCGTCCAGCTCGCGGAGGCGCTGCGGGGCGGCGGGGAGGACCTCGACCTGCTGGCCCGTCGCGCCCTCACCGTCGTGGACGACCTGGGCGCCTGCCTCGCCGTCGAGGACGAGGACTCGGTCTCCTGGGCCGAGCACGGGGCGCTCGCGTGGGCGCCCGTGGACGTCTCGGACACGCTCCGCGAGATCCTCTGGGACCGGGACGTCGTGTCCGTGCTCGTCTCCGCGACGCTCGAGCCGCGCTTCCTGCGCGGCCGCCTCGGCCTCGACGAGGCCCGGGAGGTCTCGCTGCCCTCGCCCTACGACTTCCGCGAGCAGGCCCTCCTCTACGTCCCGGGCGCGTTCCCGGAGCCGCGCTCGGCCGGCTACGACGGACGCCTGGCCGAGGAGGTGCTCGCGCTCTGCCGCCTCTCCGAGGGACGCGCCCTCGTGCTCACCACGTCCTACCGGGCGCTCGACGGGCTGGCGGAGCGCATCGCGGGCCGGATCCCCTACCCGGTGCTCGTCCAGGGCGAGGCGCCGCGCGAGCGGCTGCTCGAGCGCTTCCGGGACGAGGTCGACTCCGTCCTCCTCGCCACGCAGACCTTCTGGCAAGGCGTGGACGTCCAGGGCGAGTCGCTCTCCCTCCTCGTCATCGACAAGCTCCCCTTTGCCGCCCCGAACGACCCGCTGGTCGAGGCGCGCTGCGAGCGCATCGCGCGCGGAGGCGGCGACTGGTTCGCCGAGTATGCAGTGCCGTCGGCCGTGCTCCAGCTGCGCCAGGGGTTCGGACGCCTCATCCGCGGCCACGGCGACCGGGGCGTCGTCGCGATCCTCGACCCGCGGCTCCGGACCCGCTCCTACGGTCGCCGGTTTCTGGAAGCCCTGCCGCCCGCTCCCCTCGCCGG
>Ga0299913_10004780_pt1 | contig 11432 bp, 6 predicted proteins | sample RVTome_9_FD_201360 | JGI IMG/M metagenome (GOLD analysis project Ga0299913, IMG submission 201360) | Soil microbial communities from uranium-contaminated site in the Upper Colorado River Basin, Wyoming, United States - RVT155D38 (version 2) ... | reverse complement strand
TCGTCTGCGGCTCGATGGGGCCGACGACCAAGGCCCTGTCGGTGACCGGCGGCGTGACCTTCGACGAGCTCGTCGAGCACTACCGCGTCCAGGCCCTCGGCCTGATGGCCGGCGGGGCCGACTACCTGCTGCTCGAAACCTGCCAGGACACCCGCAACGTGAAGGCGGGAGTGCGCGGCATCCGCCGGGCCTTCGCGGCCTGCGGCTGGGAGCTGCCGATCGCCGTCTCGGTGACCATCGAGACCACCGGCACGATGCTCGCGGGCCAGGACGCCGAGGCCCTCGCGGTCTCCCTCTCGCACCTCGATCTGCTCTACCTCGGTCTCAACTGCGCCACCGGACCGGAGCTGATGGCCGACCACGTGCGCACGCTCTCGGAGCTGGCACGCACCCGCGTCGCCTGCGTGCCGAACGCTGGCCTCCCCGACGAGGAGGGGCTCTATCACGAGGGCCCCGAGGTCTTCGCGGAGGTCTTCGGCCGCTTTCTGGACGCCGGCTGGCTCAACCTGGTCGGCGGCTGCTGCGGCACCGGGCCGGCGCACGTCGCGGCGCTGGTGCGGACGGTCGCGGGGCGGGCCCCGCGGCAGGTACCCCGCCACCACCGGGCGCTGGTCTCGGGCATCGAGGCCGTGGAGCTGACGGCGGACAACCGCCCCCTGCTCATCGGCGAGCGCACCAACGTCCTCGGCAGCCGCGAGTTCAAGCGGTTGGTGGCGGAGGGGGAGTGGGAGGCAGCCGCCGAGGTCGGCCGCGCCCAGGTCAGGGGCGGCGCCCAGATCCTCGACGTCTGCATGCAGGACACGGAGCGCGACGAGGGCAAGGACGTCGAGACCTTCCTCCAGCTGTTGACGCGGCTGGTCAAGGTCCCGCTGATGATCGACTCCACCGACGGCGACGTCATGGAGCGGGCGCTGGCCTGGTGCCAGGGCAAGTCGGTGCTCAACTCGGTCAACCTGGAGGACGGCCTGGCGCGCTTCGAGCGGGTGGCCCCGCTGGCCAGGGAGTGGGGCGCCGCGCTGGTGGTGGGGACCATCGACGAGCAGGGCATGGCCGTGTCCGCCGCGCGCAAGCTCGAGGTGGCGCGGCGCAGCCACGAGCTGCTGACCGACCGCTTCGGCGTCGCCCCGGAGGACCTCTGGTTCGACGCCCTGGTCTTTCCCTGCGGCACCGGCGACGAGGCCTACATCGGCTCCGCCGGGCAGACCATCGAGGCGGTCCGGCGCCTCGGCGAGGAGCTCCCGGAGTGCCGGACGATCCTCGGCGTCTCCAACGTCAGCTTCGGCCTGCCGGCCGCCGGTCGCGAGGTGCTCAACTCGGTCTTCCTCTACCACTGCACCAAAGGCGGGCTCGACGCGGCGATCGTCAACAGCGAGAAGCTAGCGCGCTACGCCGAGATCCCGGAGCAGGAGCGGCGGCTGGCCGAGCGGCTCCTCTTCCTCGATCCGGGCGACGTGGCGGGCAGCGAGGAGGCGGTGGCGGCCTTCACCGAGCACTTCCGCGGTCGCTCCTCGGCCGTAGGCGGCAGGCCCCTGGCCGACCTCCCGGTGGACGAGCGCCTCGCCCGCGCCATCGTCGAGGGGACCAAGGTGGGCCTCACCGAGAGCCTCGACGAGGCGCTGGCGGACTCCCGCTGGCCGGACCCGCTCGACATCATCAACGGCCCGCTGATGACGGGCATGGCCGAGGTGGGTCGACTGTTCAACGACAATCAGCTCATCGTCGCCGAGGTGCTGCAGAGCGCCGAGGTGATGAAGGCGGCGGTCGGCTACCTCGAGCCCCACATGGAGCACGCCGAGGGCCGCGGACGGGGCACCATCCTGCTCGCCACGGTCAAGGGGGACGTCCACGACATCGGCAAGAACCTCGTCGACATCATCCTCACCAACAACGGCTTCCGGGTGGTGAACCTGGGGATCAAGGTGCCGTCGGAGCGGCTGATCCAGGCCGTGCGTGAGCACCGCCCGGACGTCGTCGGGCTCTCGGGGCTCCTGGTCAAGAGCGCCCAGCAGATGGTGGCCACCGCGGGCGACCTCACCGCGGCGGGCATCGGCGTGCCGCTGCTGGTCGGCGGCGCCGCCCTCACCTCCCGCTTCACGCACGGCAAGATCGCCGCGGAGTACGGAGGGCTGTGCACGTACGCCAAGGACGCCATGAGCGGCCTCGACTTGGTGGAGCGCCTCCTCGATCCGGAACGGCGGGCGCCGCTCGAGACCCTGATCGCCGATCTGCGCGGCGAGGTGGAGCGCAATGGCACCGTCCCGGCACCTGCCCGTCCAGCAGCTCTACGCCCCGCCGCCGGCGTGCGGTCGGATCTCCTCGCCCCGGCTCCGCCGGATACCGCCCGACACGTCGAGTGGCTGGATCCGGAAGAGGTCTGGCGCTGGGTCAATCCCCAGATGCTCTACGCCAAGCACCTCGGACTGCGGGGCTCGGTGGAGCGTCTCCGCGAAGCCGGCGACGAGAAGCTGCGGGAGCTCGAGGAGATCGTGCGGCAGGTGCAGCGCGAGGCGCTGGCGACGCGCTTCCCGGTGGGGGCGGTCTGGCGCTTCTTCCCGGCCCGGGCGGCGGGCGAGACCCTGACGCTGCTCGATCCGGCGGGCGGCGATCCGGCGGCGGTCTGGGATCTGCCCCGCCAGACGGGAGGCAACGGCCTCTGCCTGACCGACTTCGTCCTTCCTGAGGCGGACCACGTCGCCCTCCTGGTCACCACCGCCGGGGAGGGCGTCCGCGAGCGGGTCGAGGCCTGGAGGGAGGAGGGCGAGTACCTGAAGAGCCACGTCTGGGCCGCCCTCGCCCTGGAGTCGGCCGAGGCCGCCGCCGAGCTCGTCCACGCGCGGCTGCGCGCCGCCTGGGGCTTCCCCGACCCCGAGGAGCTGCCGATGCGGGACGTCTTCTCGGCGCGCTACCGGGGCAAGCGCTACAGCTTCGGCTATCCGGCATGCCCCGACCTCGAGGGCCAGCGCCAGCTCTTCGCGGCCCTCTCCCCCGAGGAGATCGGCGTCACCCTCACCGAGGGCGACATGATGGACCCCGAGGCCAGCGTCTCGGCCCTGGTGTTCCACCATCCGGACGCGCGCTACTTTGGGGTCTGAGGGTCGCCCGCACGCTCGCGCCGAGGTCGTTCCGCCCTCCCGGGCGGGGGCTCGCGGTCGCACGGTCCGCCTTGCACGATGGCGATGCTCCAGGCGGTAGGATCCGCCGCATGACCCCTGCGGACCGACAGCGCCGGCAGCTCCGCTTCCACCGCTGGGCCCACGGTGCCTTCGTCGAGGCCCTGGAGGCGCTGGAGGAACCTCCCGAGCGCTGTGTCCGCTGGCTGGCTCACCTGGTGGCGAGCGACGCTCTCTGGCTGGGCCGGATCCTCGGCCGGCCGCAGCGGTTGGCCGTCTGGCCTCAGCTGGACCTCGCCGGCTGCCGCAAGGAGATGGCGCAGCTCGCCTGGGAGTGGCAGGAGTACGCCCGGAAGCTGGACCCGGAGGAGCTCGATCGGGCGGTCGCGTATACCAACTCGAAAGGGGAGCCCTGGGAGAGCCTGGTCGACGACATCCTCACCCACCTGGTCGTCCACGGCGCCCACCACCGCGGCCAGATCGCGGCCGAGCTGAGGGCCCACGGCGTCGCCCCGCCCTATACCGACTTCATCCAGGCGACCCGCTCCGGCGCGCTCGACGACGAGACCGACGGCGGATGAGCGGCCGGCTGCGGGCCGTCTACGAGCTGCGCTGCCCGCCGGGCGAAAGCCCGCAGGGCCGGGCCCGGATGATCGCGGTGGAGCAGACGGTGGAGATTCCCGAGGGCTGCTTCTCGGCCGCGATCGAGGAGCGCGTGGTGGGCCGGGTCGAGTCCGTCGAGGCGTTGGCGGACGGCCGGCATCGCGCGACGATCTCGTACCCGGCACGGGTGGTCGGCCCGCGCATCGGCCAGCTGGTCAACCTCCTGTTCGGGAACGTCTCGATGCATCGCGGCATCCGCCTGGTCGGCGTCGACTGGCCGGAGGTCGCGCTGCGGTCCTTTCCGGGGCCGGCCTTCGGCGTTCCCGGTCTCCGCGAGCTGACGGGCGTGCCCCGCCGGCCCCTGGTCTGCGCCGCCATCAAGCCGCTCGGCCTGTCCGTCGACGAGCTGGCCCGCGACGCGGCCGCCTTCGCCCGCGGCGGCGTCGACCTCGTCAAGGACGACCACTCGCTCGACGACCAGCCGGAGCTGGCTCCGTTCCGCGAACGCGTGGCGCGCTGCCAGGAGGCCGTCCAGCGGTCCAACGCGGTGACGGGCGGAGGCACCCTCTACGTGCCCAACCTGGGCGGGTCCCCGGCGCAGCTGGTGGAGCGCGCGACCTGGCTGCGGGGCCTCGGCGTGCGCGGAGTGATGGTCTGCCCCTCGATCCAGGGCCTCGACCTGGTGCGCTGGCTGGCCGACGACAGCGGCCTCTTCGTGCTCGGGCATCCTTCCTTCAGCGGCGCCCTGCTCGACGAGGAGCACGGCATCGCGCCGGCACTGCTCTACGGCCAGCTGTTCCGGATCGCCGGCTGCGACGGAGTGATCTTCGTCCACGCCGGCGGGCGCTTCGCGTGGAGCGGTGGTCGCTGCGACGCGATCGCCGCCGCCCTGCGTGCGCCGCTCGGGCCGGTGCGGCCCGCCTTTCCGGTACCCGCCGGCGGGGTGGACGTGCGGCGAGCGGCGGAGTGGGTGGCACGCTACGGTGCCGACACTATGGTGCTGATCGGCGGCAGCCTGTACCAGCAGGGAGACCTGGCCGCGGCTGCCGCGTCCCTCGTGCGCTCGGTGGCGGAGGCCGCATGACCGGGTCGCGAGTGCTGCGCCACTCCGGCTTCCGTTGGCAGGGAGTCGAGGTGCGGGCCTACAAGGACCCGGTCGAGGGCCTCTTCCGGGGCGTCACCCGGCAAATGCTCGCCGGGGGCGGGGAGGCGGGCACGCCTTGCGCCTTCGAGCTGCGCTATTTCGAGGTCGCGCCCGGAGGTTTCTCGAGCCTGGAACGCCATGGGCACGCCCACGCCGTGGTGGTCCTGCGCGGCCGCGGCAGCGTCCTGCTCGAGGGCGCCGAGCACCCGCTGGCGCCCTACGACTGCGTCTGGGTCGCCCCTGACGCCCCCCACCAGTTCCGCGCCGCCGAGGACGAGCCGCTCGGCTTCCTCTGCGTCGTCGACCGCGAGCGCGACCGGCCCGTGCCGATCGAAGAAAGAGGGACAGAAGAAAGAGGGACAGGTACAAATTAGCGTGAACTCGGGCTGGCCGTTCTCGGGCAGTGCGGGCTAATTTGTACCTGTCCCTCTCTTTCCCGCCCGGTCGCTTCAGGGCGCGGGGGCGGGTTGCGGCAGCAAGGCCAGCCGGCGGCGGCGGATTTGGCGCAGGAGCCAGTCGAGCTGCTCGGTGCGCTCGTCGGGGTCGGAGGAGAGGAGGTCGCCGAGCGGCGTGGTGCCGTCGATGGCGTCGCGCAGGCGCGCCGCGGCGGGCTTGGGCGGCAGCAGCCCGGCGGGCCGGCCGTCGAGCTGCGGGTAGTAGCCCGCCAGCAGATCGAGGGGCACGCTGAGCGGCGGAGCGCCCCTGCGCCGCTCGCTCTCCGCCTGCTCGAGCAGCAGGTCGGTGACCGTGATCTCCTCGGACTCGGCCTCCGGCTGCCGGCCGACGCTCTGCACGTCCATGATCCCGTTCTCGACGAGGTCCATGACGGTCTCGAGGAAGCGGAAGCTGGAGCCACCCACGCGGCGGTAGAGCATGGCGAGCGGTGTCCCGCCGATCCACTCCTCGGTGACCGTGCGGGCAAGAGGCGCCAGCTCTTCGCCCGGCCAGCCCGGACCCCGTCCCAGCACGACGTTGTCGTGAGGCAGCACTTCGCGGATGCGGGAGTGCTCGTCGACCCACCGCGTCCCCTCCATCGCGATGCCCAGCACGTGCAGCGGCGCGGGCAGGAGCTCCTCGTGACCGAGCTCCTGGTGGGAGAAGTAGAAGATTCCCCGGGGCCAGAGGAAGAGCTCGCAGATCGAGTCCGACATCTGCTGCGAGAGGGCCGCCTGCACGGAGCTCTCGTCCATCAGCTCGAGCTCGACGATGCCCTGGCCCAGTCGCTGGCCGCTCTTGCGGCAATGAGCGATGGCGCGCAGCAGCTCGGACTTGGAGAGCCGACGATGGGCCAGCAGGTAGCGCCCGAAATACTCGAGCGGATCGCTCGAGAAGCAGGCGACGATGTTGCCCTCCGCGAGATGCAGACGCTTCTCGAAGGTCGAGCGCTGGAAGACGAGGGCGCCGCTGGCGCGGTCGTTCGCCGCCCACTGCAGAACCTCCGGCACCGGAAAGGTGTTGAGCAGTCCGAAGAGCTCCATGACCTCCCCCTGGGTCCGGCGCCGCCTCAAGCGAGCGCTCCCAGCTCCTCCTCCAACCGTTCCCAGGCCGCCATCAGATCCTCGATCTCGGCCTTGAGCCGTCCCTGTTCTTCTTCGAGCCTCCTCACCCTACCGCGTTCCGCCCCCGCGAAGAAGGCCGGGTCGCAGAAGATCTCGTTGATCTCGTGCACCCGCGCCTCGGCCCTCTCGATCGCCGCGGTGACCACCTGGCGCTCCTGCTCCAGGCGGCGCCGTTCGCGACCGACCCCTGGCGCTTCCGGCCCTCTGCGCTCGCGCTCCTTCTCCTTCCTGCGCTCGCGCCGGGCGGCGAGGGCCGCCACCTCGGCGTCGAGGTGATCGTCCCCGCAACGCTCCACGTACTCCTCGTAGGTGCCGACGAAATCCTGCAGGCCGCGGCGCGAGATCTCGACGATGCGATCGGCCAGCCGGGAGACGAACCAGCGATCGTGGGAGACGAAGAGCAGGGTGCCCTCGTAGGCGCGGAGCCCCTCGACGAGAGCCTCGATGGCCTCGAGGTCCAGGTGGTTGGTGGGCTCGTCGAGGACGAGGACGTTGGGCTGCTCGACCCCGAGGCGAGCGAAGATCAGGCGGGCGGCCTCGCCGCCCGAGAGGTTCCTCACCTTCTTCTGCGCCTCGTCCTTCGAGAAGAGCATGGCACCGAGGCGCCCGCGCACGAAGCCGATGGGCTCGCCCGGGCAGCTCTGCCAGAGCCAGCTCTCCACCGTCTCGTCGCTGTCGGTCAACAGCTCGCGATGATCCTGCGCGAAGTAGCCGGGATAGGTCTCGTGGCCCCAAAGGACCTCGCCGCGGTCCTGCTCCACCCGGCCCAGGGCGATCTTCAGCAAGGTCGACTTGCCGATGCCGTTGGGTCCGATGATTGCCACTCGCTGGCCTCGCCGCACGAGGAGCGAGACGTCCTCGAGGACCCGGTTGTCGCCGTACGCCTTCGACACGTGCCTGATCTCCAGCGCCGTCTTCCCGGACTGGCGCCGCTGGTGGAACTGGAAGGTCGGGTAGCGGCGCGAGCTCTCGGGCAGCGGCTCGAGGGCTCCGGCCTTCTTTTCGATCAGTCGCAGCTTGCTCTGTGCCTGCCGGGCTTTGGTCGCCTTCGCCCGGAAGCGGTCGACGAACGCCTGGTGGTGCGCGATCTCCCGCTCCCGCTTGGTGAGCTCCTTCTCCTTGCGCTCGCGGTCGGCCACCTTGGCGAGCGCGAAGGCGGAGTAGTCGCCGGCGTAGAGGGTCACCGTCTGATAGTCCACGTCGAGGATGTGGGTGCAGACGTTGTCCAGGAAGCGGTGGTCATGGGAGATCACCACGACCAGCCCCTCGTACTGCTGCAGGAACTTCTCGAGCCAGCGGATCGAGAGGATGTCGAGGTGGTTCGTGGGCTCGTCGAGGAGCAGCGCGTCGGGGCGCGAGGCCAGTGTCTGGGCGAGCAGGACCCGTAGCTTGAAGCCTCCGGAGAGGATCGACAGCGGTTCCCGGTGCGCGTCGCCGGGAATGCCGAGGCCCTCGAGGATCTCCGCCGCCGTGGCCTCGGCGGTGTAGCCGTCGTGGCGCATGACGGTCTCCTCCAGCGCGGCGTAGCGGTCGGCGTCGAACTCCTCGTCGGCGCGGTGGAGGATCGCCTCCTTCTCCTGCATCGCCTGCCAGAGCTCGCCGTTGCCCATCAGCACCACGTCGAGAATGGGCACGCTCTCGTAGCGGAAGTGGTCCTGCGAGAGGACGCCGAGACGCAGGCGCTTCGGAATCGAGACGGTCCCCTCGCTGGCGGGCTCTTCGCCCGACAGGATGCGCAGGAGCGTGGACTTGCCCGAACCGTTGGCGCCCACCAGGCCGTAGCGGGACCCGGGGTTGAGCTGGAAGGCGACGCCTGAGAAGAGGGTCTGGGCTCCGAAGGCCTTGCCCAGGCCGGACACGGAGATCATGGGGCGGCGAAGGTTAGCATGGGCTGGCCTGCTCCTTGCAGCCGACGGCCCGAGGGTGGGCCGGACGCGGTGGGGAGCAAGGCAGGAGCCAGGACGTGGCGAGGAAGCAGAGCAGGCGGCGCAAGCCGGTGCGGCGCGCCGGACGGGCCAGACCACGGCTGTGGAAGCGGTGGCCGGTCCGGCTCGGACTGCTCGTCGCGACGCTTCTCCTGGCCGCCGGGCTCTGGCTGCTGGCGCCCTTCTGGCAGCTCTCGCGCCAGCTCGGGGAGCGGGCGAGCCGGCCGACGTCGCACCTCTATGGGGCCGCGCGCCAGCTGCGCGTCGGCGAGGCGATCAGCGTCCAAGCGCTCACGGCGGAGCTCGAGTCGATGGGCTACCGCGGGTCCTCCGACGGCCTGGCGCCGGCCACCTACCGCTTCGGCGGGGAGGGTGGCCGCATCCACGTGCGCAGGACCCCGACGCCCGCCGGCTGGCGCGGAGGCGGAGTGGTGCGGGTCGGGGTCTCCGGATCCCGGATCGACTCCCTCTCCTGGAACGAGACGCCGGTCGAGGAGGTCAGCCTGGAAGCACCCGTGCTGGCCGCATACTACGGCCCGGGACGGGAGGAGCGCCGGCCGGCTCGCCTCGAAGACCTGCCGGAGCACCTCGTCCAGGCGGTGCTGGCCGCCGAGGACTCCTCCTTCTTCGATCACGGTGGCCTCTCGCTGCGCGGCATCGCACGAGCCGCCTGGGTCAACGCCCGCGGTGGGGAATTGCGCCAGGGTGGCAGTACCCTGACCCAGCAGCTGGTCAAGAACCTCTTCCTCACCCGGGAGCGCACCCTGGGCCGCAAGGCGCGCGAGGCCGTCCTGGCGCTCTTCGTCGACGCTCGCTACTCCAAGCGGGCGATCCTCAACACCTACCTCAACGAGATCTACTGGGGGAGTCACGACGGCGCCAACCTGATGGGCGTCGGGGCGGCGGCCTGGGCGTACTTCGGAGACGTGCCGGAGCAGCTCGACCTCTGCGAGTCGGCCCTGCTGGCCGGGATCATCCGCTCGCCGGGAGGCGACTCCCCGGCCGCGCACCCGGAGCGGGCTCGGGCCCGGCGCGACTGGGTCTACGGTCGGATGGTCGAGGAAGGGTGGCTCGATGCCGCGCGGGCCGAGGCGGCGCGGCAGGCTTCCCTCTGCTACGGCCCGCAGCCGTTGGTTCGCGGCGGCGCGCGCTACTTCGCCGACGCCGTCGCCCGGGAGGCCGCCGAGCGGTTCGGAGTCGAGGATCCGGTCGGCGTCGGGCTCGCGCTCCTCTCGACTCTGCGTCTCCCCGACCAGCAGGCGGCCACGGCGGCGGTGGCTTGGGGCGTGCAGGCGCTCGAGGAAGGCTGGGAGACGAGCCCCCAAGGCAGCGGACCGCTGCAGGCGGCGCTGGTCTCGATCGATCCCCGGCGCGGCGATCTCCTGGCCTACGTCGGGGGCCGCGACTACGGTACGAGCCAGTTCGATCGTGTCGCCCAGGCCGTCCGCCAGGCGGGCAGCGCCTTCAAGCCGGTGGTCTACGCGGCGGCGATCGAGAGGCGGGTCGCCACGCCGGCGGGCTGGCTCGAGGACGAGCCTCTGACCGTGGCACTCGCCAACTCGACGTGGCAGCCGCGCAACTCGGACGGCGAGTACCACGGCTGGGTGACGGTCCGGCAGGCGCTGGAGAGGAGCCTCAACGTGCCGACCGCGCGCCTGGCGCTGGCGACGGGGCTGGACGCGGTGGTCGACATGGCGCGCCGCCTCGGCGTCCGGGGGCGCCTGGAGCCCTACCCGGCGCTGGCGCTCGGGGCCTTCGAGGTCACTCCCGGCGAGCTCGCCACCGTCTACGCGACCCTCGCGGCTGGTGGCGTGCGGCACCCCCTGCGCGGGCTGACGGCGGTCCTCGACCGCGAGGGCCGGGCGATGCCGGGCCGACCGCTGCCCGAGCCGGAGCGGGTCCTCGATCCCGCCGCCGCCTACGTCGTGACTGCGATGCTGCAGGGGGTGTTGGACCGGGGAACGGCGGCGGGGGTGCGGGAGATGGGGGTGCGGGATGCGGTGGCCGGCAAGACCGGGACGACCAACGATCGCCGCGACAGCTGGTTCGCGGGCTACTCCCCCGAGCGCTCGACGCTGGTCTGGGTGGGCTACGACGACAACGCTCCGACCCGTCTCTCGGGAGCGCGGGCCGCGCTGCCGATCTGGGCCCGCTTCGTCTGGAACGTCCGCCCCGCCGGCGGCTACACACCCTTCGACGTGCCCGCCGGCGTCACCACCGCCACCATCGACCCGCTCTCGGGCCAGCTGGCCACCGACCGCTGTCCGTCGGTGCTGACCGAGACCTTCCTCGAGGGCACGACCCCGGAGCACACTTGCTCGCTGCACGGCGGCTGGGGGGGACGGCCGTGGCGCGAGCGGGTGGCCGGCGACGAGAGCGAGAGCAGCGAGCGGCGGGGCCTCTGGCGCTGGCTCGGCCGGGTGCTCGGGGGGGACGAGGAACGGGCGGACGAGCCGCCGCCCGGGTAGGCTCGGCGCCGGTCCGCGGCGCGGTATGCTGAATGGCTCGCCGATCGGAGGCGGTCGGGCGAGACCCGAGTCGGACGTGCCGCGACACCGAGAGACAGCGCTCCTGGTCGTAGGGGCCAGGACCCACAACCTGAAGGGGGTGAGCTGCCGCATCCCGCACGGGCGGGTGACGGTGGTGACCGGTCCTTCGGGAGCTGGCAAGTCCTCGCTCGCCTTCGACACGATCTACGCGGAGAGCCAGCGGCGCTTCGTCGAGTCGATGTCGACCTACGCCCGGCAGTTCCTCGAGCAGATGGAGCGTCCGCCGGTGGACGAGCTCGCCAACGTGCTTCCGGCCGTCGCGCTCGAGGCCAAGAACTCCGTCCGCAACGCGCGCTCGACGGTGGGCACGCTCACCGAGGCCCTGGACGTGCTGCGCCTGCTGTTCACGCACCTGGGCGAGGTCTCCTGTCCGGCTGGTCACGGACCGGCGCGCAGCGCCTCGCCGGAGGCGGCCGCCGACGCCCTGCTGGCGGGGGCGGCCGGCACGCGCTTCCTGCTGGTGGCGCCGGTGTCCCGTCCGCGCAAGCGCGCCAACGACGCCCTGAGGGAGCTCGTCCGACAGGGCTTCGGGCGGCGGCTGG
>Ga0299913_10004779_pt1 | contig 11432 bp, 13 predicted proteins | sample RVTome_9_FD_201360 | JGI IMG/M metagenome (GOLD analysis project Ga0299913, IMG submission 201360) | Soil microbial communities from uranium-contaminated site in the Upper Colorado River Basin, Wyoming, United States - RVT155D38 (version 2) ... | reverse complement strand
CGCGGACTCCGACCAGGTCGGAGATCCGGCCGTACAGCGCGGTGGTGACCGCGAGCATCAGCACGTAGAGGCTGATCGTCCAGGCCGCGAGGCCCGGCGTCACGCCGAGGTCGGCTCCGAGGATTGGAAGCGTCACCGCCGCCGACGACGACCCCATGCCGGCGAGCCCGAAGAGGGCGCCGAGGAGGACGGAGACCCGGCGCGAGTCGTCGTGCGCCGGTGCGATGGTGCGCGCGGAACCGGTGGTGGTCATCGACCGTCCTCAACACCGCGCCGCAGGGGTTGATTCCTCGGTCCCGGCCGCGCGGGCTCTATCACCAGTCGCGCGGCCTCCGCCGGTTCGCCAGGTGGTACGCCGCCAGCACCCCACCCGCGGCGCCGAAGAGGTGCCCCTGCCAGGAGACGCCCGGCTGGCCGGGCAGCACTCCGAGCAGCACGCCGCCGTACAGCAGGAAGACGCCGACGCTGACGAGGATCCCGACCGCCCGGCGTTCGAGGAAGCCGACCACGAGCAGGTAGGCGAGCAGCCCGAACACCAGGCCCGAGGCGCCGACCGTGACCGAGCCGGCGGGCGCGACCAGCCACACGCCGAAGCCGCTGACGACCCACGCCCAGGCGAGCACACCGAAGAAGCGAGCCGTGGAGACCACCGCGACGATCAGTCCGAGCAGGAGCAACGGCACCGAGTTCGCCTCGAGATGGGTCCATCCGGAGTGCAGCAGCGGCGCGATGGCGATGCCGATCAGCCCGTCCTCGGAGCGCGGCTCGATGCCGTACCGGTCGAGGTCGCCGCCGCCGACGGCGTCCACGACCTCGATGACCCAGAGCACTGCGACGAACGCCGCCACGACCACCGCGGCCCGCACCCAGCCACGGGTCGGATCGGCACTGGTGGCGCTCACGTGGGGAACCTACCCGGGCAGCCCCAACGGGTCCGGCCCGTCTACTGTGACCCCACCGACCCACCCCCTCTCCCTCGAGGAGGACAGTGATGCCCGCGACCCGGGTGATGCCCACCGAGGAGTCCGCCGAGCTGGTCCGCCTGGTGCGCGACTTCGCGACCCGCGAGCTGCTGCCGCGCAGCGCCGCCGCCGAAGCCGACGGCACCTTCCCGCGCGACGTCTTCCGGATGCTCGGCGGGCTGGGGATCCTCGGCCTTCCCTACCCCGAGGAGTACGGCGGCAGCGGGCAGCCCTACGAGGTGTACCTCCAGGTGGTGGAGGAGCTCGCGGCGGTGTGGGCGAGTGTCGGGGTGGGGGTCTCGGTGCACGCCCTGTCCTGCTTCGGGCTCGTCACGCGCGGCACCGAGGACCAGAGGCAACAGTGGCTCCCCGACATGCTCGGCGGCGACCTGCTCGGCGCCTACTGCCTCTCCGAGGCGCACGCCGGATCCGACCCGGCCGCGATGCGGGCCACGGCCACGCGCGACGGTGACCACTACGTCCTCCGGGGCAGCAAGGCGTGGACCACGCACGGCGGCCACGCCGACTTCTACAAGGTGATGGCCCGGACCTCCGGCACGCGCGACGGGATCTCGTGCTTCCTGGTCCCGGCGGACACCGACGGGCTGTCCGCCGACTCACCCGAGCGCAAGATGGGCCTGACCGGATCGGCGACCGCGACGATGCGCTTCGACGACGTGCGGGTTCCCGCAGAGCGGCTGCTCGGCGAGGAGGGTGACGGGCTGCGGATCGCGCTGGCCGGGCTCGACGCCGGCCGGCTCGGCATCGCGGCGGTGGCCACCGGGCTCGCCCAGGGCGCCCTCGACCAGGCCGTCGCCTACGCCCAGGAGCGCGAGACGTTCGGGAAGCCGATCATCGAGCATCAGGGCCTCGCCTTCCTGCTGGCCGACATGGAGGCCGCCGTCCAGTCCGCCCGGGCCACCACGCTGCACGCGGCCCGGCTCAAGGACGCCGGGCTGCCGTTCAGCCGCGAGGCCAGCATCGCCAAGCTGGTCGCGACAGACCAGGCGATGAAGGTGACCACCGACGCCGTCCAGGTCTTCGGCGGCTACGGCTACACCCGCGACTTCCCCGTCGAGCGCTACATGCGCGAGGCGAAGGTGATGCAGATCTTCGAGGGCACCAACCAGATCCAGCGGATGGTCATCGCCCGGCACCTCGCGAAGGGCGGCGGCTCCGTCACCCACGGCTGAACCTCACTGCTCGACGAACCACCGGGCCAGCAGCGTGCCGTCCTGCTCGACCAGCGTGTGCAGCCGCAGCGGTACGTCGATCGGCGGCCCGTTGCTGATCCGCGGGTGCAGCCCGCCGATCACCCGCGGCACCGTCGTCGTGCAGATCTCGTCGGCCACCCCCTGGTCGAGCAGGTCCCGCAGCAGGTGCGGCCCGCCCTCGGAGAGGATCCGGCGGAAGCCGCGGTCGACGAGCGCATCGCGCAGCACGGCGAGGTCGACCCGGTGGGACCCGAGGACCATCACGTGCTGCGGCCCGAGCACGTGGCGGGCCTCGGCGAGCCGCTCCGCGCGCTCACAGGTCGCGAGCAGCACCTGTCCCGGCGGACAGTCGCGGAGCGTGGGAGGGACCGAGCCGCTGCGGCTGACCGCGACGATCGGGAGCGGATTCGGGCGGTAGCCCTCCTCGCGCAGCGTTCCGGCCCCCACCACGATCACGTCGGCCTGCTCGCGCAGCAGCCGGAAGACCACGTGGTCGGGCTCGTTGCTGATCGACCGGCTGGTGCCGCTCGACCCGGTCGCGGCGCCGTCGACGGTCGCCACCATGTTCAGCCGCAGCCACGGCTCCTGTGGAACGGCGTAGAGCTCGGGCAGGGGTACGTCGGGACCGAGCAGCACGCGCATGCGCCGACGTTAGCGGGGCTGCCTACACTCCGTCGGGTGATCACGTTGTCCGACCTCGCCGCCCTCCACGAGAGCTACGCCGACGACCTGGCCCGGTCGGTCGCGCCCGTGCACGTCACCGACGGCGTGGTGATCGAGGACGACGGTCTGCCGCTGCTGATGGGGGTCGTGAACCTGTCCCGCGACTCGACGTACCGCGAGAGCATCGCCGGCTCGACCGGCGCCGCTCTCCACAAGGCCCGCGTGCAGACCGCCCAGGGCGCCCGGATCGTCGACCTCGGTGCCGAGGCGAGCAACGACGACGCCGAGCGGGTCGGGCCCGACGAGCAGATCGAGAAGCTGCTGCCTGTCGTCGAGGAGCTGTCGCGCCACACCGCGGTGTCGGTCGAGACCTACCGGCCAGCCGTCGTCCGCGCCGTGCTCGACGCGGGCGCCCGGATGATCAACCTCACCGGCCGTGAGGACGAGGACGAGATGCTCGCCGCCGTCGCCGAGCACGACGCGACCGTGCTGATGTGCTTCGGGACGTCGGCCAACGTCCGCGAGCAGGACGATCTGCCGCGGGCGGACGACTTCGCGCCGTTCCTCGTCGATCACTTCGCCGAGCGGATCGAGCACGCGCGGTCGCTGGGCGTCGAGAAGATCGTGGTCGACCCCGGGATGGGCTTCACGTTCCCCAACCTCGGTGGCATCGAGCGCGCCAACCTGCAGACCCGCACGGTCACGCAGAACTTCCGGCTGCGCACGCTCGGCGTCCCGACCGCGAGCGTGCTGCCGCACAACCTCGACATCTTCGAGGACGAGTTCCGCAAGGCGGAGGGGTTCTTCACGGTCTTCGCGACGCTCGGTCGGGTGAGCCTGCTGCGCGTCCACGAGATCCCCCACGTCCGCACCGTGCTGCGCGCGATGGAGATGCTCGACGTCAGGTGAGCGGCAGCACCATGCCGAGCACGTCGGGCTGGTCGGCGGGCAGCCACGGCGTACGCAACCGGCACACCTCGCGCCAGCCGGCCGCCTCGTAGAGCAGCAAGGCGCCCGCGTGCACCGGCACCACGTCGAGGCACGGCCCGCGGTCCTGCTCCCGCAGCCATCCCACCGCGACGTCGTGCAACCGCCGCCCCAGCCCGGCGCCGCGCACCGTCGGGTCGACGAAGAGGGTGCTGATCACCCCGAGCCGGTCCGCCGGCAGCTCGTGGCCCCGCTCCCAGTGCGGACCGAACAGCTCGTCGGTCGCCTCCAGAACGGCGACGTGACCCACGGGTCGCCCGTCGGCGAGCGCCGTCCACGCTGCCAGCTCCCCCTCCCGTACGACGAACTGCTCGATCGGGAACGGCAGCGGCCAGCGCATCGGGTACCGGCTGGTGGGCTGCTGCGCGGCCAGCACCTCGACCAGCGTGGGCAGGTCCCTCTCACGGCGTCGCCGGATCTCGACGACCGGTCCGGCCCCGGTCACAGGTCGGTGATCCGGATCCCGGAGTGCGCCTTGTAGCGGCGGTTGATGCTGATGAGGTTGGCCGTCAGCGCCTCGACCTGGTGGCAGTTGCGCAGCCGTCCGCCGTACACACCGCGCATGCCCGGCACGACGGACGCCAGCGCCTGCACCAGGCCGGTCGCGTCCCGGTCGTCGCCGAGCACCAGCACGTCGGTGTCGACCGAGGAGACCTCCGGGTCGTCGAGCAGCACCGCGCTGACGTTGTGGAAGGCGCCGACCACGGTCGAGCCCGGCAGCAGGGCGGCGGCCTGCTGGGCGGCCGACCCCTCGACCACCGGCAGCGGGTAGGCCCCCTGCTTGTCGAAGCCGAGCGGGTTCACGCAGTCGACGACCACCTTGCCGGCGAGCTGGCCCGCGAGGTCACGGAGCAGCTCCGCGTGGCCGTCCCAGGGAACCGCCACGACCACGACGTCGCCCTGCCCCGCGGCGGTCGCGTTGTCGGTGCCCGACACGGTGCCGCCGGTGGCCTCACCGAGCTCGGTCGCGGTCTCGGCCGCCCGGTCCGCCGACCGCGACCCGAGCACGACGGGGATCCCCGCCTGCGAGAACCGGCGCGCCAGCCCACGCCCCTGGGGACCGGTCCCGCCCAGCACGGCCACGATCCGGTCGGTCGGGAACGGCGGCAGGTCGCTCATGGCCCCGGAGCCTAGTGGCGCCCCGGCGCCTGCCCGCCGCCGCCTCAGCCCGTGGGCGGAACGCCCCTAGTCGACCCGCAGGAACGCGCGGACGGCGTCGAGCAGGCCCCGGGCGTAGCGGGTCCGCCCGGAGGACGACGTCAGCAGGGCGGCGTCGCGACGGTTGCGGAGGTTGCCGAGCTCGACCATCACGGTCGGGACGTCGGACAGGTTGAGCGTGGCCAGATCACCCCGTGCCACCAGGCCGTGACCACCGGCCGTGTAGTCGGCGAGCCGGAAGTGCCGACCCTTCAGCGACGCCCTGACGATCTTCGCCAGCCGGCGCGACGGCGCGACGATGTCGCGGGTCCACCTCGGCCGGTCGGTGGGGCGGATGACGTGGAAGCCGCGGCCCGACGAGTCCGCGCCGTCGCCGTGGATGCTGATCTTGAGGTCGGCGTCGACCTGGTTCCCGCGCCGCCCGCGCTCGTCGACGCACGGTCCCCACAGCTCCTGGCTGTTGCGGGTCCGGGTGAGGATCACGCGGGCACCCTGCCGCTCCAGCCGCGGCACCAGCACCTTCGCCACCCGCCAGATCAGGGTGGGCTCCGCCACGCCGCCCCCGGTGCGGGACCCGACGGTGTTGCACGCCTTCTTGAAGCCGCCCGCCGGGACCAGCCGGCTGATCTTCTCGGGGAAGTGGTGGTTGCCGACCTGGTGGCCGGGGTCGATCACGATGGTGCGCCCGCTCAAGGGGGCGGCCTCGGCCGGCGCGTCCCCGGCCACCTCCTCGGCGGACGCCGAGACCGGCACCAGCAGCAGCGCGAGGACGACCGGGACGACGCGGAGCATCAGCCCGAGTAGCCCTGGGGGTTCTGGGACTGCCACCGCCAGGTGTCGGCGCACATCTCCTCGACCGTCTTGACCGTGCGCCAGCCGAGCTCGGCGTTGGCCTTCGACGGGTCGGCGTACGACGACGCCACGTCGCCCGGACGTCGGCCCACGACCTCGTAGGGCAGCTCGCGACCGACTGCCTTCTCGAAGGCGCGCAGCAGCTCGAGCACGCTGGTGCCTCGCCCGGAGCCGAGGTTCCAGACGTTGACGGCGTCGTCGGTGGTGGTGAGGGACTCGAGGGCCGCGACGTGACCGGCGGCCAGGTCCTCGACGTGGATGTAGTCGCGCACGCCGGTGCCGTCCAGCGTGTCGTAGTCGTCGCCGAAGACCTGCAGCTTCTCGCGGCGCCCGACTGCCACCTGCGCGATGTAGGGCATCAGGTTGTTGGGCACCTCGGACGGGTCCTCGCCGATCGTGCCGGAGGGGTGCGCCCCGACCGGGTTGAAGTAGCGCAGCAGGGCGAACCGCATCTCCGGAGCCGCGACGGCGACGTCCCGCAGGACCTGCTCCTGCATCACCTTCGTCCAGCCGTAGGGGTTGGTGGCGTAGGTGGGCCGATCCTCCGTGGCCCCGGCCTGGTCGTTGCCGTAGACGGTGGCGCTCGAGGAGAACACCAGCTTCGGGACGCCGTACCGCTGCATCGCGCGGACCAGGGAGAACGTCGAGCCGAGGTTGTTCTCGTAGTAGTCGAGCGGCTTGGCCACGCTCTCGCCGACCGCCTTGAAGCCCGCGAAGTGGATCACCGCGTCGAAGTCCTCGACGGCGAACAGGTACTCGGTCTTGTCGACGTCGCAGACGTCGAACGAGTGGAGCGGCAGAGCCGTGCCCGTCAGCGACTCCAGCCGCCCCAGCACGGCCGGCACCGAGTTGCTGAAGTTGTCGACGATCACCACGTCGTGACCTGCCTCGACCAGCCGGACCACGGTGTGCGAACCGATGTAGCCGGCACCACCACTCACGAGAACCTTCATGCCCGGAAGGGTATCGACCCGTCCGTCCGCGCCAGCGCTGGCATGATCACCGCATGCCGACCGCGCTGATCACCGGGATCACCGGGCAGGACGGGCTCTATCTCGCCGAGCTCCTCATCGCCAAGGGGTACGACGTGCACGGGCTGGTCCGCGGCCAGAACAACCCGCGGCGCGACCTGGTGGCCGACCTGGTGCCCGACGTACGGCTCCACACCGGCGACCTCACCGACATGTCCAGCCTGATCCGGGCGCTGCGCGAGTCCGACCCCGACGAGGTCTACAACCTCGGCGCGATCTCCTACGTCGCCTACTCGTGGGAGAACGCCGCGCTCACCACCGACGTGACCGGCAAGGGCGTGCTGAACCTGCTCGAGGCGCTGCGCCTCCACACCGGCGACGAGCCCGGCCGGGTCCGCTTCTACCAGGCGTCGAGCTCGGAGATGTTCGGCAAGGTGCAGGAGTCGCCGCAGCACGAGCGCACCCTGCTGTGGCCGCGCTCGCCCTACGGCGTGAGCAAGGTGTTCGGCCACCACATGACCATCAACTACCGCGAGTCCTACGGGATGCACGCGAGCTCGGGGATCCTCTTCAACCACGAGTCGCCGCGACGCGGCCCGGAGTTCGTCACCCGCAAGGTGAGCCGGGCGGTGGCGCGGATCTCGCTCGGGCTGGCCGACCACGTCACGCTCGGCAACCTCGACGCGCGTCGCGACTGGGGCTACGCCGGCGACTACGTCGAGGCGATGTGGCTGATGCTCCAGCAGCCCGCGGCCGACGACTATGTGGTCGCGACCGGCGAGACCCACTCGATCCGCGACCTGCTCGACCTCGCGTTCGGCCACGTCGACATCGACGACTGGTCGCCCTTCGTGCGGCAGGACCCGCGCTTCATCCGGCCCGCCGAGGTCGACGAGCTGATCGGTGACGCGGCCAAGGCGCGCGCGGTGCTCGGCTGGAAGCCGAAGGTGTCGTTCCCCGAGCTGGTCGCGATGATGGTCGAGGCCGACCTCGCGGCCACCCGGCAGGGCTGGTGACGCTGACATGGCACGGGGCTGCCGCGCGTTCGTGACCGGGGTCGGAGGGCAGGACGGCGGCTACCTCGCCGAGCGGCTGGTGGCCGACGGCGTCGAGGTGCACGCCCTGGCGCACGAGGCCGAGCCGCTGCCCGACGTGCCCGGCGTCGAGCTGCACGTCGGCGACCTCACACGCACCGACGACGTCCGCCGGCTGGTGCTCGACCTCGCGCCTGACGAGATCTACAACCTGGCCGCCCTCAGCTCGGTGGCCCGGTCGTGGGAGGAGCCGGACCTGACGGCCGCCGTGAACGGCGGCGCCGCGGTCGCGCTCCTCGACACGGCGTACCGCCTCCAGGAGCGGAGCGGCCGGCAGGTCCGGGTGCTGCAGGCGTCGAGCGCCGAGATCTTCGGCCAGCCCGACCGCTCCCCGCAGGACGAGTCCACACCGGTCCGACCGGTCAACCCGTACGGCGCGGCGAAGGCGTTCGCGCACCTCATGTGCCGCGTCTACCGCCACCGCGGACTCCACGCAGCCGCCGTGATCCTCTACAACCACGAGTCGCCCCGGCGCCCGCCCCAGTTCGTCACCCGCAAGATCACCTCCACCGCCGCCGCCATCGCGCGCGGTGAGGCCGACCGGCTGGTGCTCGGCAACCTCGACGCCCGCCGCGACTGGGGCTGGGCGCCTGACTACGTCGACGCCATGGTGCGCGCCGCCCGCGCCGAGCAGCCCGACGACTACGTCGTCGCGACCGGCGACGGCCACTCCGTCCGCGACTTCGTCGTGGCCGCCTTCGCCCGTGCCGGCATCGACGACTGGGAGCGGCGGGTCGAGGTCGACCCGGCGCTGGTGCGGCCCGCCGACGCGACCGAGCTCGTCGGCGACGCGACCAAGGCACGCCGGGATCTCGGCTGGGCGCCGACGGTCGGCTTCGACGAGCTCGTCGCGCGGCTGGTCGATGCCGAGCTCAGTCGGTGAGCAGCCGCATCAGGTAGTCGCCGTAGCCGCTCTTCTCGAGCTCGCCCGCGATCGCCGTGAGCTGCTCGTCGTCGATGAACCCCATCCGCCAGGCGACCTCCTCCGGGCACCCGATCTTGAGCCCTTGCCGGCTCTCGACGGCCCGCACGAAGTCGCTGGCGTCGTTGAGGTCGTCGAACGTCCCCGTGTCGAGCCAGGCGGCGCCACGGGGCAGCACCTCGACCTTGAGCCGGCCCTCGGCGAGGTACGTCCGGTTGAGGTCGGTGATCTCGAGCTCGCCACGCGCCGACGGCGTCAGCGCCTTGGCCCGCTCCACGACGTCGGTCCCGTAGAAGTAGAGCCCCGGCACGGCGTACTTGCTGCGCGGGTGCTCGGGCTTCTCCTCCAGCGAGATCGCGGTGCCGGCCCCGTCGAACTCCACGACTCCGTACGCCGACGGGTCGGAGACCCGGTAGCCGAACACCGCCGCACCGTCGATCTCACGGAACCGCCGCAGGTGCTGGCCCAGCCCGACGCCGTAGAAGACGTTGTCGCCCAGGATCAGCGCCACCCGCTGGCCGGCGATGTGCCCCTCGCCGATCACGAACGCCTGGGCGAGGCCCTCCGGCCGCGGCTGCACGGCGTACTCGATAGACAGCCCGAGCGCCGAGCCGTCGCCCAGGAGCCGCCGGAACTGCTCGGACTCGTGCGGCGTCGTGATCACGAGGATGTCGCGGATCCCGGCCAGCATCAGCGTGGAGAGCGGGTAGTAGATCATGGGCTTGTCGTAGACGGGGACGAGCTGCTTGCTGACCGCCCGCGTGATCGGGTGGAGCCGGGAGCCGGTCCCGCCCGCGAGGATGATGCCGCGCATGCGGCCGATCCTTGCAGACAGTCGCCGACCTACACTGCAGCGCGTGCAGCACGTACTGGTCACCGGCGGTGCCGGCTTCATCGGCGCCAACTTCGTCCACCATGTCCTCGCCCACACCGACGCGTCGGTGACGGTGCTCGACAAGCTCACGTATGCCGCCAACGAGGAGGCGCTCGCCGAGCTGCCGCCGGACCGCTGCCGGCTGGTCGTGGGCGACGTGGCCGACGCCGCGACGGTCGGCCCGCTGGTCGCCGAGCATGACACGGTCGTCCACTTCGCGGCCGAGTCGCACAACGACAACTCGCTGCGTGACCCGGCGCCGTTCGTGCAGACCAACCTGGTCGGGACGTTCACGATCCTCGAGGCGGTGCGCGAGTCGGGTGCCCGGCTCCACCACGTCTCGACCGACGAGGTCTACGGCGACCTCGAGCTCGACGACCCGAAGAAGTTCACCGAGGAGACGCCCTACCAGCCGAGCAGCCCCTACTCCGCGTCGAAGGCGGGGTCCGACCACCTGGTCCGCGCGTGGGTGCGCAGCTTCGGGGTGGCGGCCACGATCTCGAACTGCTCCAACAACTACGGCCCGTGGCAGCACATCGAGAAGTTCATCCCGCGCCAGATCACCAACGTGCTCGACGGCGGACGCCCCAAGCTCTACGGCACCGGCGCCAACGTGCGCGACTGGATCCACGTCGACGACCACAGCTCTGCGGTCCGGACCATCCTCGAGCGAGGGCGGATCGGCGAGACCTACCTGATCGGCGCCCAGGGCGAGCGCAGCAACCTCGAGGTCGTGCAGCTGGTCCTGCGGCTGATGGGCCGCGCGGAGGACGACTTCGACCACGTCACCGACCGGGCCGGCCACGACCTGCGCTACGCGATCGAGGCGGGCAAGCTGCGGCAGGAGCTGGGGTGGCGCCCGACGTACGAGGACTTCGAGGACGGGCTCGCGCGCACCATCGCGTGGTACCGCGAGCACGAGGCCTGGTGGCGCCCGCACAAGTCGGCGACCGAGCAGGGGTACGCCGCCAAGGGGCAGTGAGGCCGCCCCTCAGCGCTGGTGCAGGCCCTTGAGGGCCGGGCGGACGTCGGCGAGGTAGACGAACGTCGCGATCGTGAAGGCGATGTTCAGCAGCCCGATCGGGTTGCTCAGGAACAGCATGTTCGCGAGCACGCCGAGCCCGAGGATCGCGACCCAGGCGGGCTTGGTCAGCTTGTCGGCCGCCTGGTAGTGCTGCGGGCTGAAGCCGAGCGACGTCACGAGGGCGAAGATCTTGATCGCCAGCAGCGCCAGCGTGACGGCGAGCAGGACCCACCCTTCGATGCCGATCACGTTGTTCACGGCGCCCACGGTACTTCAGGGCACGCACCACGCGCCGGGCCCGAGGACGCCGAGACCCCCGGGGTCACACCCGGGGGTCACGCGTGCGGGTCGGTCAGTCGCCGACCTTCGCGGCCGCGTCGGTCACGGCGTCGCTCGCCGAGGCCGCGGTCTTCTTGGCCGCGGTCGCGGTGGCCTTGGCGCTGCTCTTGGGAGCGGTGCTCTTCTTCTTGGCCGTGGTGGTCGCCTTCGTGGCGGTGGCCTTGCTCGTGGCCTTGGTGGCCTTGGTGGCCTGGGTCTTGGTCGTCTTGGCCTTCGCCGTCGTGGTCTTGGCGGCGGCGGCCGTCGCCTGGGTGGACTCCTGCTTGCGGATCCGGGTCACGAGGCCCTCGCCGCGGGCGATCAGGTCGCCGTAGGTGTCGCCGACGGTCGAGACGTTCTCGTCGACGAACGCCTGCAGCTTGGCCGGGAGGG
>Ga0299913_10004778_pt1 | contig 11434 bp, 5 predicted proteins | sample RVTome_9_FD_201360 | JGI IMG/M metagenome (GOLD analysis project Ga0299913, IMG submission 201360) | Soil microbial communities from uranium-contaminated site in the Upper Colorado River Basin, Wyoming, United States - RVT155D38 (version 2) ... | reverse complement strand
CGACGGTGAGGAGAGCGGCCTGAGCCTGGCCTGAGCCAGAGACCGCCCGCATAGTGCCAAAGATCTCGTGCCAGGGCGTAACATGCCTATTTGGAGGAGTTACGGGATCGTGGTGTTGAAGATGGGTTAGGGCGATCCGCCCAACCTCCAAAAAAGTCGGGTAAGCATGGGGTAAGCAGACCCGCGACGGGGCCGGCGGGGTGAAGTGCCTGCTACGCTCTACCGAGCTCGCATGAGGCAGACAAGGCCCTTCGGTAGCCACTGCTCCGTCCCGTGACGGAAACCGACGCCATCCATGAGGCGGTCGCCGCCTTCCTCGTTCGCTGGGAAGGCGTGACCGGCCACGAGCGCGCCAACTACCAGCTCTTCCTGACCGAGCTGACAGCGCTGCTCGGCCTACCCACACCCGAGCCGGCCGAGGCGGACCACAGTCGGAACGCCTACTGCTTCGAGCGGCGGGTTTCGTTCCTACACGGCGACGGCAGCGAGACCATCGGCTTCATCGACCTCTACCGGCGCGGCGCCTTCGTGCTCGAGGCGAAGGACGTCAAGGCACCCGAGGGGCGGCGATACGACGACGCGATGCTGCGCGCCCGCGGCCAGGCCGAGGCGTATGCCCGGGCTCTGCCGTCCGCCGAGGGTCGGCCGCCGTTCGTGATCGCGGTCGACGTCGGCCACACGATCGAGCTCTACAGCGAGTTCAGCCGGTCGGGCGCCACCTACACGCCGTTCCCCGACCCGCGCTCGCACCGCATGGCGCTCGCCGACCTGGTGCGTCCCGAGGTGCGGGAGCGGCTGCGCATGGTGTGGCTCGACCCGCTGTCGCTCGACCCATCGCGGGAGTCGGCCCGGGTCACCCGCAAGATCGCCGGCGAGCTCGCCCAGCTCGCCCGCGCCCTGGAGGAGGCCGGTCATCCCGCCGAGCCGGTCGCCGCCTTCCTCACCCGCTGCCTGTTCACCTTCTTCGCCGAGGACGTGAAGCTGCTGCCGGCGGGCAGCTTCCAGGGGCTCCTCTCCGACTGCCGCGACAACCCGGCGCAGTTCGTGCCCTTGGTCGAGGAGCTGTGGAAGGCGATGAACGCCGGCGCCTTCTCGGCCGCCATCCGGGCCGACCTGCTGCGCTTCAACGGCAAGCTGTTCAAGGAGCCGCGCGCCCTGAAGCTCGAACGGCCACAGATCGAGCTGTTGATGGAGGCCGCCGAAGCGCGCTGGGACCAGGTGGAGCCCGCCATCTTCGGCACGCTCCTCGAACGCGCCCTCGATCCACGGGAGCGCCACCGCCTGGGCGCCCACTACACGCCCCGCGCCTACGTCGAGCGGCTGGTGCTCCCGACGGTGGTCGAGCCGCTGCGCGAGGAGTGGAAGACGGCCCAGGCCGCCGCGCTCACCTTGATGGAGGAGGGCAACGTCAAGGGCGCGGTGGCCGAGGTCCGCGCCTTTCAGGACCGGCTCAGCACGGTGCGCGTCCTCGACCCGGCGTGCGGCTCCGGCAACTTCCTCTACGTCACCCTGGAGCATCTGAAGCGTCTGGAGGGCGAGGTGCTCAACCAGCTCGAGGAGCTGGGCGAGCGGCAGGCGACGCTCGAGGTGCAGGGGCTCACCGTCGACCCCCACCAGTTCCTCGGCCTCGAGATCAACCCGCGCGCCGCCGCCATCGCCGAGCTGGTGCTGTGGATCGGCTACCTGCAGTGGCACTTCCGCACCCGCGGCAACGTGATGCCGTCCGAGCCGGTGCTGCGCGACTTCCACAACATCGAGCACCGCGACGCGGTCCTCGCCTACGACCGGGTGGAGCTGGTCACCGACGAGCGGGGCGTCCCGGTGGCGCGGTGGGACGGCCGCACGATGAAGAAGCATCCGGTGACCGGCGAGGAGGTGCCGGACGAGGACGCGCAGGTACCGGTCGAGCGGTACGTCAACCCGCGGAAGGCCGAATGGCCGGCGGCGGACTTCGTGGTGGGGAACCCGCCGTTCATCGGCGGCTGGCTCATGCGCAGCGCACTGGGCGATGGGTACGTGCAGGCGCTGTGGTCCCTCTACGACGACGTGCCGCAGAAGGCGGACTTCGTCATGTACTGGTGGGACCATGCGGCCGAGCTGCTGCGTGGCGGCAGGCTTCAGCAGTTCGGCCTCATCACCACCAACAGCGTCGGGCAGGTGTTTCAGCGCCGGGTGATCGAGCAACACGTCAACGCGAAGGCCGACCCGCTGTCGCTCGTCTTCGTCGTGCCGGACCATCCGTGGGTCGACTCCGCCGACGGCGCGGCGGTGCGTATCGCGATGACCGTGGCGGCACCGGGCCGGCAGCCCGGCCGGCTAGCTCGTGTCGTCTCCGAGGAGCGCGGCGGCGAGGAGGTCGAGGTGGGGCTGTCATGGAGCGCCGGTCTCGTCAACGCCGACCTGACGACCGGTGCGGACGTAGCTTCGGCCGTCGCCCTCAGGGCCAATGAAGGCGTCAGCTCGCCGGGCGTACAGCTCTACGGCTCCGGCTTCATCGTCGGCGCCGAGGAGGCGGCGGGGTTGCTCGCCGAGGCGTCGTCGCCGGCAGCGCGGCAGGTGGTGCGGCCGTACGTCAACGGCCGCGACGTGATGCAGACGACCCGGGGCTCCTTTGTCATCGACTTCTACGGGCTCGACGTCGAGCAGGCGCGCCGGATCCATCCGCTCGCCTTCCAGCGTGTCCTGGACTATGTCAAGCCCGAGCGCGACCACAACCGCCGCGCCTCCATTCGCGAGAAGTGGTGGCGCTTTGGTTGGGAACGGCCGGTTCTGCGGAAAGCCGTCGAGGGGTTGGAGCGCTACATCGCTACCGTGGAGACGGCGAAACACCGCGTCTTCCTGTTCCTCGGAGCCGAGGTGCTGCCCGACAACATGCTGATCGTCGTCGCTCACCAGGACGCTGTTTTCCTCGGCGTTCTTTCGAGCGCGATCCATGTCTCGTGGGCGCTGGCAACCGGCGGCCGTCTTGGAGTCGGCAATGATCCGCGGTACAACAAGACGCGCTGCTTCGAGACCTTTCCTTTCCCGGTCCTCTCCGTCCCCCGGGCCGACCGCATCCGCGAGCTGGCCGAGCAGATCGACGCACACCGGAAGCGGCGGCAGGAGGCGCATCCGGGCCTCACGCTCACCGGTCTCTACAACGTGCTCGAGAAGCTGCGGTCCGGCGAGGAGCTGACCGCGAAGGAGCGGGAGGTGCACGAGCAGGGGCTGGTGTCGGTGCTGCGGCAGCTCCACGACGACCTCGACCTCGCGGTGCTTGACGCCTACGGATGGGGCGACCTGGCGCCGCGCCTGCGGGTGGTCCACGGCACCGCCTCCCCTGCCGCGCTCGGCGCGGCGAGCCGAGAGGACGCCATGCGCGCTCTCGACGCTGAGCTACTCGAGCGGCTGGTCGCGCTCAACGCTGAGCGCGCCGCCGAGGAGCGGCGAGGGCTGGTCCGTTGGCTGCGGCCCGACTTGCAGACTCCCGACGGCGCCGCCGCTCCCCGGCAGGAGGAGATGGAGCTCGGCGAAGACGCGGCGGTGGCGATCGCCCCCGCCAAGCGCCAGCCCTGGCCGAAGACACTCACCGAGCAGGTGAAAGCCGTCACCGACGTTCTCGCCGCCAGCCCGGAACCGCTCAGCCAGGCAGACCTCGCTGCCCGCTTCACCGCCCGCGGCCGGTGGCGCACCCGCCTCGGCAACATCCTGGAGATGCTCGTCACCCTCGGACGAGCGCGGCAGGACGGCGAGCGCTACCGAGCGATCGTCGGCTGACCGGCTCCACACAGCCGGGCTGGTGCGCGAGGTGGTCCGCGGCGAGCGCGGCGACTACGAGCGGTGACGAGAAAGAGGAAGCCACGACAGCAGTTTCAGCTTGACTTACGCCACGTTACCGCCGTAGAATCAGCTCAGAAATCACGGAAGGAGGCTCAGCGTCCATTAGGAGGCGTGGCAACTTGCGCGAAACTGAGCCACTACCCGCTGCCGAATGCTTGCGCTGATTAGCGCCAGGTATGGTAGGATGCTCCGCGTACTACATTTGGGTCAAATGACTCCTGCGATGCGCCGAGTCGTCCTGCGGATCGTCTCCTTCGCCTTCGCGTGTTGTTGCGTCGGTCGAGAGGCAGTTTTTGCGCAGGAGCCGTTTCCGCACGCGCTCCATGTCGATCCCTTGGACGACCGCAACTTCGATCGCGCCGGAATCCTCCCCGAAATCCGCCAGTTGGCGGACTTGGTCGAAGTTAACTGCGACGATCTGCGGACGCTGGTCGGTCGTCTGCCCACACGGGAAACGGAGGCAGCGTGCCTGCTCCCGACAGCGTTGCAGGAATATACAAGAGCGCTCGCAGCGGTCGCGGGTGGGCCGCCGCTCGACCTCGACGCGATCGAGCGGCGCCTCCGCACCGGCGCGATCCTCGATGGCCGGCGGACCCGAGCGGAAGCCGCGCGAGCCGCGGCTCGATACTTCTTGGCCAAGGCTCGACTCATTAGGTCATTGGCTGCGACCGCCGACCTCTTCGCGATCTGGTTCCGCGTCGACTCCGACAACTTCTTCCGCTACGTATTTCCCCAGGTGAATTCGGCGCTAACGCGCGGCACCAGGATCTCGCCGGTACTCGCTTTTTTGCAGAATGCTAGCTGCGACGAGCGTCCCTGCGGTGATCCTCGGCTGGCGCCCGTACTGGCATTCGCCGCGAGGCCGGTGGCGATGGTGCGTATCGCGAACAGCGATGCGATCAACGCCAGCAGCTTCCTCGCGCGCTCAACATTCGAGCCCTACACGCACGTCCTGCGAATCGAGGAGGCTCTCGCTCGACTCCGTGAGATTGTGGCCGATCCCCGGTTCGATATTCGCCTCGTCATCGAGGACAATACCGACGACCTTGGGGTTCGGTCGCTCGTCGCGGCAGTAGTAGACCTCGAGAGCCAGCTCAAGGCCGCCGCTTGCTGGGTTTCGACCCCAGAGCGACAGGAGGCGCTCGTATGGATCGATGGTCGGGCGGCCGCCAACACTACGAGCGACGAGGCTACCCTGGACACGACAGCACTCAGCGCAGCGCCCGGTACTTTCCTGGACGAAGCAGGCGAGGAGGCTCGCGCGGCCGCGATCGAGATCAGCGACCGCCTGATCCGGCTGCGGGCCCTGCTGTCTCCTGTGGGCGCCCGACCATGACCTGCTGGCAACATCCGGCTAAGACTTACGGTGCCATCCTGGTCGTCGCTGCCGCCATCCTAAACATTTGCACGGACACTCACGCCCAACAATTGTCGGCGAGCCTCTCGCTTCAGGTACAAGCTACGGTGCTCGGGCAGGCGACCTGGTTCCGCCGCGGCGGCGATTTCGATTGTGGCTTTTTTCGGCCAGCCAGGCGCGACGAGAGCATGGGCACCATCCAGCTCACTAAGAACATTGATGCGTCCTTGAATCCTGACTTTTCACCACATAGCTCGAGCCAAGTCGACCTTGTCCACAGGTGGAGGGGGCATACGTTCGTCGCCCGCCGCACTGGGGCGACGCTCGACTTGGTCAGGCAGGAGGCGAGCGAGCGCATTACCATAACAGTGACAGACTTCCTGAACCAAGGCAGAAAGAGGTTTGATGACGGCGGGAAGTGCGGTCATACCGCAGGCTCTATGCGGCTCGCCTCCGACCGCCTCCGCGGGCAACTGCGGCTGACGGTGTTGCCCGAGTGGCCTGCGCGGGCGATAGCGGTGTCGTTCGAACGCCGCGCCGGCCTCTTTCAGAGGGTGATCGTGGACGGTGTTCTGCATCCACTCGTCGGGTCGCGAGCGGACGACCTCGTCCTCTGGGTCAAGGCCGGCGAGTCACCGACTCTCACATACGAGTTCGATGAGGCTTACGGGGGACTAAGGTCCGGTGCCTCGGGAACGGTGCTTGAGGTAAAGATCCGGTCCCTTGGCACAAGCCTGCCGTCGCTGGCGACGCTCTCCTCGACACTGAGTGGGCTGCCCCGCCGTGGCGCCGGGAAACCGCCAAACGCCACTCAGGTCCTCACTGCCATTGACGTGCTTCTCGGTGCCGTCAACAGCGACGACGCAGTGAGTTCTATCGTCGGGAATACACCGTGGAAGCAGCTCTTCGCCTTGACCGACGAGCTGTTCCGCTTCGAAGTCTGGCCTCTGCCGGGCACCGCCGAGGTAGCCCGCGATCTCAAGGTGGCGGCGCGACTCTTCGGCTTCTCGCTAGGGAAGGCGCTGCTCCAAGACCTGCTCACGGGTTGCGAGCCAACGACTCTGAGCTTGCCAGACGGTACTAACTTCGGCTCTTCGCGCGTATTGTTAATAGACGCCCTCCTGAAGTTCGCCACCGGGGTACTGGCCGAATACCCGACCACCACGACCCTGGCGGACGCGGAGGCGGCATTGAAGGCGTACTACGCGAACCGGCCACAAGGTTTTGAGACTGCGGTCGAGGCGCTTGCGCTAGCGAGTGCGGTCTCTCGGACGGCGACGCTCGATCGCCTTCTGTCGGAGACCGTCTCGCCGCTATCGCGCGCCGCCGAGCAGGAGCGGCTGCTCCGCGCCGGCCTCGAAGCGTCGATCAGCCCGGCGGCGACGGTAAGCGCGACGACGTTGGCAGCGGTGGCGAGCTTGCGGCAGGCCGCGCTCGCCGCTCTATCCGAGGCTCGCCGCGTTGTGAGCGTCGACTCACGTTCGGTCGACAACTACGGCATCCGGCTCTTCACCACCGACGCTCACCTGGTGCGGCTTGTAGTCGGTGACGTCGATCCCTACCTTGCGAACGTGCGCGACGCCTACCTGCAGGACGACGAGTTATCCGCGGAGATCGGCCGAGTCGACGAGTGCATCAAGAGCGGAGGCTGAACGAATGCTAGCGACCTCACGATGCCCGTTGTGCTCGCTGCTGACCGTGGTGGCGGTGAGCTTCCTAGCGGCCTCGGCACAGGCGCAGCAGGAGGTGGCCGAAGCCTATGTCGACGCCAGTTGGGCCGATGCGCAGGCGGTTGCTCGCGTGCTGGTGGCGCGCGACTTTCAGGAGGCCCTCAACGAGGTGGCTGACTGGCTGCAGATTAGCGCGGGCAGCGTCGACAGCGAGGGGCTAATGGCGGCACGGCAAGCAGTTGTTGAGGCGTTGAAACTGGCGTCGAGCTCCGACCTCTCCGATGTCGCCAGTAGCGAGGTACAACTGGACCAAGCGATGAAGCTATACCGCGACGCCACTGCCCGGCGCTACCGCCTCTCTTGGTACTCGGTCGAGCCGCTCCTCGCAACGGCGGCGCTGCCCAAACTGCTCCGCCGCGCCCACGAAGGTCTCGAGACGCGATGTGCACAGGGGGCGGCGCTTCCTGCAGATGACTTTTTGACCGCACCCCGCCCCGCGTTACCAGGTTTCCGGCTCAACTTCACCGCCCGCTTGTGGTATCAGACCGGCGAGGGAGAGAGTGGCCTGGGTGCTGACATGCCCACGTTCGATTCGCCCGGGAGCAAGACGGACGATTCGCGCGAGTTCTGGTATGGCGTCGGCTACGCGGCGGGCGCGGCGATCTGTGCGGCGACTGTGTATGGGGCACCAGCAGTCTCCCTCTGCGCCGCCGCTGGGGCGGCTTTGGTCGGCATCATCTATGCGCTGGTCGACCTCTTCGATAACCACGGCGAGATCGTGGCGATGGCTGACGCCGAGGCCTACCGCTTGAACAACCGCGCGATAGCCAGGGACGTGAGCGCGCTATACCGGGAGTATTGCAGCTATGGAGTGGACGCGGTCCAACGTCTGGTGGCATCTACGGAGATGACCGCCGCCGAGCAGCAAAATTTGCTCGACGCCACGTCTAAGGCCGATGTCGACGCGCTGCTCGAGCGCCTGAAGACTGAGCAGCAGGCCCGCTGCCACATCTCCCTGCAAGCGGCGTATGCGGCTGGCCACTGCCCGGCGTTGGGAACACCTCTGGTCGACGCCACCTACGCCAAGGACCCCTCGTGCGTAAGCACCGACGATCGCGGTGCCCGGTTCGACTGTCCGTTGGTGGTGACGCGGCAGGACTCTTTCTGCCGAGTAGCTCCCAACGGAACTCTTCGACGTCTGCCCGTCGAGCCCCAGGCGGACGGTAAGCTGCGAATCCGCGACGGGCTTGCGCAAGAAGACAGCCAACCTCTGTGCGAGTTGAGAAAGGTTGCCGACGGCTACTCGACCAGCGCTGACAGAGAATTCCTGCGGGCGCTCGCAAGCGAGCGTCAGGATCTCTCGTCGGTCGAGAAAGAGGCTACGGTCATCGCCACCTACCTTGCAACGCGAGTGATCCTCACGCTGCAGGCGGCGGAGCAGTTGGAGGCCAGGCTGCAGCTCGGAGAGGAGGAGCTCGACCGACAGCAGGCTTTCGCGCTCCGCAACATCCAGCGATTGATCCGGATCATCAGGCTGCGGCGACAAGCTCTCACGGTGCAGGCGCGATTCGTCGGCGCCGAGCGGGCGGTAGCCGGCCCGGCGGCCCAGAGTCTCGTCGACCTCACCGCGGCGATGATCGCGGAGACAGACGATCCCGGCAGCATGGAGAAGGTGGCCCGGCTGTCCGAGGTGGCGGGCCGAGCGACAAGGGACGCCGCGGTGAAGCTGCCGGGTAGTGTCGCCATCGATCAGCTCAGAGTAATGGCCGAGCAACTGAAAGCGGTGAACCAATGAGACGCTCGAGAGCCCTATGGGCGGTGGCACTGTGCCAGCTGGCAACGGCCGGCGCCGCTGTGGCTGCCGAGACCGGGGTCGACCGAGTGACTCGGCAGTTCCGCTGCGGCCATGCACTGGCGACCACCTGCACCGAGGTCAGCCAGGCATTTCGCGATGCTACGGTTGGACTTTCGATCTCCTACACCGAGACGCTCAGCAGTGCCGGTGAGGTGGTCTTCGTGCGGCAGAGGTTGCTTGTCGGCAAGGCCTCCCCTTCTAACCTGGTCGCTGCCCTCAGGCCCACCTTGGAGCTGGTCGCCGACCAGATGATCGTGTTTCGCCTGACCGTGTCTGGACGACCGCAGGAGTTTTCCACCACGTTGCCGCTGTCTGGTAACGACCCCGCCGGGCTCAGCCGTTTCGCTGACGCTGTCCACCACGAGGCCCTCAAGGCGCTCCGCGACAGCCGCGAGTTCGTCGGCACTCAGCGGCTGGCTATCGAGCACGAAACCGCACTTGCGAAGGAGTGGGAGAGCGCGGCGATCGGGCAGTCAGCGGCTGCTGTAAGCCGCGTCATGATGGCGCTCGCCGCCTATGATGACGCCTCCCCGCTCGCCGGCGAAATGGAGCTCGACCGCGCCTTCCAGGAAGCCCGTAGCGATCCCCTCAACGTCCCCCGGGTCCTGGTCGAGGGCGACGCGGTGGCTCGGCTGGAGAGCACGCTGGCGACTGCGCTGGCGTCGAAGGCTTTTTTTGAGGCCGCCGCCGCCGCCGCTGACTTGCAGGGGGCGAGCAGCCTCAGCGCCGAGGGCGCGGCCGCGCTCGGTACCATCCGCGGGCCGCACGGAGTCCTCGACTTCTCCCAACACCATCTCGAGGTGCCGGCGAGCCCTCTTGTCTCGTCGGAGCTGCTCGCGTATGCAGCCGGGCCAGAGGGACGCGGGCTGCGGGCGATCGCGAATCAGTTCGCAGCCGCGTGGGCCGAATTCGAGGGGCCCAGCCAGCTCGACGCCGGCGAGAGTCTGATGCTCACCGCCGGGCTTGCGCTCGTCCACCAGGCTGCTTCAAGTGGCAGCGACGGTGACTGGCGCATGCGGGACGCACAGCTCTATCTGGCGAACGGGGTGCTTGATGTCGTGCGCGGGTTCGCCGGTGGCTTCGCGGCGGGACTCGCCGACGCTGCTGCCCTCATTCCCGAGCTAGCCCAGGCACTGACCAAGGCTGCTGAACTACTCGCCGCATCACCGGAAAGGCAAATGGAGGCCGCGGTGGCGGTGATGTCGGCGATCCCGGAGATTCCTGGCGCCATACGGCTGGCAGTCAGCGCGACCTACGACCGGTGGGTGACCGGAAGCGCCGAACAGCGAGCAGAGATGTTGGGCCGATTGGCCTCTGAAGTGCTCATCGGCATCGCCACGGGCGAGCTCGTCCCCTACTTGCGCGTGCTCGCCGGCGTCGACGTTCTTAGAACCGCGCCGGCGCGCGCCACATTGAGCCGCGCGTTCGAGGCACTCGACGCCAAGGAGCTAGGAACCCTTTGGGCCAATACGCACCTCGACGACGGAGCGCAGGCCGCCGCCAAGCTGACGGGCCTGCTCCGCGAAAGTCCCGAGACGGCGCTCGAGCTGGCTCGCTTAGCCGAGATCGGCGCCGGCTCGGGAGCCGCCGCGGACATCATCGGCGACCTGATTGTCGGTTGGGACCTGATCGACGCGAAGGCGGTTCGTTTCGCCGCCGACGAGCTGCTGTCGCGCAACACGCCGCTTGAGGCCGCGGCGGTACGGTCGTGGGCGGGAAAGCTAGAGACCCTGCGCGCCAAAGCAGTAGCGGCGGGTGGGCTGCCGAGCAGCTCCGGCGAGCGAACGGTCGTTCGCGCAGTGCCACGTTACACCAAGGTGGACGATGTCAAGATCGAACTCTCGCCGGCGGCTGCTTGGGAGGTTTCGCCCAAGCCGGAAGCAGGACGATTCAAGCTGCGGCAGGAGCAGGCCTGGAGCACAGCCATCGTCGAGCCGGAGAAGGGAAAGCCCGCGGCCTGGGAGATGGCGATCAAGGAATATGGTGAGGAGCGGGCAAACAACCAATTCTGGCTGGTCGAAAAGACGGTCAAGCCCGTCAAGGTTCTTACTCTTGACGATGGTGTCCTCGGTCGCTTGGGTCTGACCAAGGAGGACGTTACCAGGCGCGTCGGCGACGAGGCCTACATCGACACCCACGCTGTCTCCCGGCTCGCTCGCGAACTGGGCTTCGACGCCATCGAAGCTCCCGCCGCGGTGTCCACCACCGGTGACTGGAATCTCCACATCCTCGATCGGCGACTGGTGCACGACTGAGAGGCCATTAAATCACGTGCCTGGCACCGCTAGCAAAGCTACCTATCTATTGAGGTGCGCATAAGTAATGTCCTACACGAGGCGCAAAGAAAGAGGACTGTGCGCCAGGAACGACCGCAGCAGCTTCTGGTCATGCTGGAGGCTGCGGGTGTGAGCCCGGGCGGTGTCGGCGAGCGTGTCGAGGTCGAAGAAGGCTCGGTTCGCGAAGGGATTGAGCTTCAGGAAACTCCACAGGTACTCGACCGGATTGAGCTCGGGAGCGTAGGGCGGCAGCAGCTCCATGTGCAGCGTCGCTGTGGCGACGAGCAGGGCACGCACGCGTTTCGAGCGGTGGGCCGGCAAGCGATCCAAGATCACGATCGCGGGCCGCCGCAGGTGTCGCCGGAGCTGGCGCAGGAACTCCACCACTTCGGCGGACTTGATGTTGCGGTCCGGGTAGAGCCGAAAGTAGAGGCGGACCGCGTCTCGCATCGGAGAG
>Ga0299913_10004777_pt1 | contig 11435 bp, 7 predicted proteins | sample RVTome_9_FD_201360 | JGI IMG/M metagenome (GOLD analysis project Ga0299913, IMG submission 201360) | Soil microbial communities from uranium-contaminated site in the Upper Colorado River Basin, Wyoming, United States - RVT155D38 (version 2) ... | reverse complement strand
CGGCAGCGGACAGGAGCGTCAGCGTCGCCGCTGGCAGCACGAGATGATGGAGCCGGTCCCCGATCCGTCCCCAGAAGCCGAGGTACTCGTGGAGAAAGGGATTGACCATCCCGCCGGCGGGGAAGAGCGGAAAGCGATACGCGAAGAGGAGGAGCACCATCAGGGCGAGCCAGAAGTCCGGCATCGAGTAGAAGAACAGCGTGCCGGCGCCGATGGCCCGGTCGGCCACGCCGCCCCGCCGGATGGCCTGGATGACACCCAGCACGATTCCGAGCAGAAAGCTCCCCGCGAGCGCGACGGCCATCAGCACCAGCGTGTTCGGAATCGCGCGCGCAAGCGCGTCGCCCACCGGCTCGCCGCGCGAGAACGAGGGGCCGAAGTCCAAACGCAGCGCGTTGCCGACGTACCGGACGTACTGCTCGAGGATCGGCCGGTCGAGCCCGGCGGCCGCGCGCCACTGAGCCCGCACTGCCTCGGGGATCGAAGGATGCTCGAGCGTCGCGCCGAAGGGATCGCCGGGCGCCAGCTGGATCAGGACGAAGCTGAGCGTCGTGACCAGGAAGACGACGATCGCGGCCTGCGCCGCGCGCCCGAGAAGGAATCGGGCCAAGCCCTACTCGCGGCGCGCGACGAGCGGAATCCGATCGCGATCGATGCGCTCATCCGCCGGGATCGACCACTGCGGAATCCCGATCCACCAGGCATCCGGCCGCATCCCCGTGATCCGCAGGCGCCGATGGATGCCGGCCACCGTCCGCGGCTCGTAGAGCCAGACGCCGGCCGCGTCGTCGATGATCGTCTGGTATGCGCGACGATAGTACTCGGCGCTCGCGTCGGCGTCGCCCGCGAACACCGCGCTGTCGAGGAGCGCGTCGAAGGTCTCGCTCGCGTACCCGCCGAAGTTCGACTCGCCGCCGCCTCCCCACGTCTGTCGGATGCCCGCCGGCGAGGGGTCCGTGCCCCACACCCCGAGCCAGGCGTCGAAGCGTCGCGCCTCCTGCCGGTCCAGGAAGCTGTTGAAGTCCATCTGATCGATCGCCACGCGCGCGCCGACCTGATTGAGCTGCTCCTGGAGGATCACCGCCGCGTCCATCCGTGGGCGGCTGCTCGTCGGCGTCAGGATGGAAAAGGCGAGACGCACGCCGTTGCGCTCGCGAACCCCATCGCCATCAGCGTCGCGCCACCCGAGCGAGTCGAGCAGCCGCCGCGCGCCATCAAGGTCGTAGGGGATCTGCCGCAGCACCGTGTCGCCGGCAATCGCGCGCGGGAAGGGCCCCAGCGCCACGTACGCGAGCGTGTCGTAGATGCTCCGCACCAGCCGCTCGCGATCCACCGCCATCGTCAGCGCCCGGCGCACTTCGCGGTCGGCGAACAGAGGATGCGGACGCGCGCGATTGCGCGAGTCGTGCAGGTTGAACTGCATGAAGCCGTACTGCAGGCTCGAGTACGGGACGAGCCGCAGCATCGAGTCGTTCGCCGCCTGCGCGATGTTGTCCGGCCGCAGGTTCTCGTACAGATCCGCCTCGCCCGTGAACAGCCGCGTCACGGCGGTCGTCGGATCGGGTGCCGGCGTCCAGATCACGCGATCGAGGTGCGGCCGGCCGCGCCAGTGCGTCGTGTCGGCGACGAGCTCGAGACGCGAGCCGCGCTCCCACCGCACGAGGCGGTACGGTCCGTTCCCCACCGGCCGCGACGCGAGCTCGGAGGAGCGCAGCGCCGACCGGTCCACCTCGGCCAGCAGGTGCGACGGCAGCGGGATGAGATTGTGCACGACGTCGTAGAACTGCTCGGCCGTCCGCCGCTTGAACCAGACGACCGCCGTCGACGAGTCCGGCGCGGTGATCGAGTCCACGTTCGCGAAGTACACCGAGCCCGGCGACCCGACGACCGGGTCGACGTACAGGGCATGGGTGACGACGACATCACGTGCGTGCACGGGGAGCCCATCGTGCCAGCGCGCGCGCGGGTCGAGCCGGAACGTGACCTGGAGCGAGTCGCGCGACCAGCTCCAGCTCTCCGCCAGGCGCGGCTCGAAGCCCTCATCGCCGAGCGTGTTGATCGGCGCCCGCAGCTCCGCCAGCCGGTAGAACACGAGATCCTGGACCTGGCGGCCGAGCATCGCCGTGATGATCGGCGGGAGCAGATAGTCCGGGTCGGCACCGACGGAGATGACGAGCGTACCGCCCGTCTCGGCATCGGAGGCGCCGAAATCGCCGGTGCAGGCCACGGACGCGGCGAGAAGTGAGGAGAGCAGGAAGACGTTGCGCATTGGTCCAAGGCCGAGGAGGGAGTAGCTACAGATGAAGGGCCGGGTGCCGCGCGTCAAGCACGATCACCGGCGCCAGGTCCAGTCGTCGTTCCGGTAGTGCACGAGCGCGCGCCGCATCGCCGCCGCCAGCATCGCATCGATCGACAGCGTGTCCGCGTCGGGGTCCTCGAGCAGCCGCGCCGACGCGAACAGCGCTTCGGCCACTTCATTCACCGCCGGAGGCCGGCCGAGTGCCTCCCGCAGCGTGGCGGGTGCCAGCGGCGCCGGCGCGGAGCTCACGAGCAGCCCGGCCAGGGCACGCTGGTCGTCTTCCACGAGGATCGAACCGTGCTGCAGGAGCGCTCCGTCCTCCCGCCACTGCGCGCTGCCCGCCAGCTTCCGGCCGTCGATCATCAGCTCTCCGGCGACGGGCACCTCGAAGCAGGGGGCCTCCGTCGGACGAGGCGACCGGCCGTCGCCGGCGGAAACCAGCACGCGCACGCCGAGTGTCGCGAGTCCGTGCAACAGGAGACGATTGATGCGCACGTACGATTCACGGAGGGAGCCCAGGCCCGCGACTGGCGCCGTCACGCTGTACGTCACCTCGCGGTGGTGGAGGATTGATCGTCCGCCCGTCGGCCGGCGCACGACGGCCAGCCCGAGCGCCTCGATGCGCCCGCGGTCGTAGCGGCCACGGGCGGTCTGATGGCGGCCGAAGGAAAGGGTCGGCGTGGCCCAGCCGTAGACGCGCAGTACGGCTTCGCCCGTCGCGCGGGCGCGCGCCATCAGCGCCTCATCGAGCGCCATGTTTTCGGCGCCGCCGTGCGGGGGGGAGAGAAGGAGATGCCAGCGCATTGCCGTCTCGGGTGGGCCGTTCGGGGAGCAGCGCAGGTCGGATCGCCGCCGAGTGCGGACGCGTCGCGCCGGAGGTAGATTTCCGCCGCCGGCCAGGCGCCGGCCCCGGATTCGACCTGACCCGAGCGATAATCTACCGATATGACGACCTCCAGCAGACCGGCGGCCGGCATCGAGCGCGACAGCTTCGTGCCCCGCCATAACGGCCCCCGAGAGGCCGACGTCCGCGCCATGCTCGAGCTCCTCGGCTACGACTCGCTCGACGCGCTGATCGACACGGCGGTCCCCGAGGGGATCCGGCTCCGGCGGCCGCTCGCGCTGCCGGACGGCCGGAGCGAGTACGAGGTACTGGCGGAGCTGCGGCAGACCGCGGCGCGGAACCAGATCTTCCGATCGTACCTCGGGATGGGCTACTCGGGCTGCATCACTCCGCCGGTCATTCAGCGCAACGTTCTCGAGAATCCCGGGTGGTACACGGCCTACACGCCCTACCAGGCCGAGATCGCGCAGGGACGGCTCGAGGCGCTGCTCGCCTTCCAGACGGTGGTGATCGATCTGACCGGGCTCGAGATCGCCAACGCGTCGCTGCTCGATGAGGGAACGTCGGCCGCCGAGGCCATGGCCATGTGCTACGGTGTGCGTGGCAAGGAGGGGAAGGAGATCTTCTTCGTCTCCGAGGACTGCCACCCGCAGACGATCGACGTCGTACGGACGCGCGCCCTCGTGCGTGGGGTGACGGTCGTGGTCGGCGATCACCGCACCTTCGAGTTCGGTCCGCAGGTGTTCGGTGCCCTCGTCCAGTACCCGGCGACCGACGGCGCCGTGCACGACTACCGCGAGCTCTGCGAGCGCGCGCACGCCGCCGACGCGATGGTCGTGGCGGCGGCCGATCTGCTCGCGCTCGCGCTGCTGACCCCGCCGGGCGAGTGGGGGGCGGACGTGGCCGTCGGCTCGACGCAGCGCTTCGGCGTCCCGATGGGCTACGGCGGGCCGCACGCGGCCTACTTCGCGACGCGCGACGAGTTCAAGCGCCACCTGCCCGGTCGGATCATCGGAGTGTCCAGGGATGCGGAAGGCCGGCCCGCGCTCCGCATGGCGCTCCAGACGCGCGAGCAGCACATCCGCCGCGAGAAGGCGACGAGCAACGTCTGCACGGCGCAGGTGCTGCTCGCGGTCATCGCGGCGATGTACGCGGTGTATCACGGGCCTCGCGGCGTGCGCCGGATCGCCGAGCGTGTTCACCGCCTGACGGCGGTGCTGGCGGCGGGACTGGAGAAGCTCGGTGCGACCGTCGTGCACGACGTGTACTTCGACACGCTGCGGGTGGAGGTCGAGGAGCGCGGCGCGGCGCGGGTGGCCGAGGCGGCACGCGCGCGACGGATCAATCTGCGCGTGATCGACGACGCGAGCCTCGGCATCTCGCTCGACGAGACGACGTCGCTCGGCGAGGTGGCCGATCTGCTGGCGATCTTCGGCGGGGGCCCCGGCACGCCGGCCGCGCAGGCGCTCGAGGTCGAGGTCGATGCGCGCTACGACGAGCGGTTCGCGCGCACCAGCCCGTACCTGAGCCACGAGATCTTCAACTCGTACCACTCCGAGACCGAGATGCTGCGGCTCCTCCGCCGGCTCGAGTCGCGCGATCTCTCGCTCGTGCACTCGATGATTCCGCTCGGCTCGTGCACGATGAAGCTGAACGCGACGGCGGAGATGTTCCCCATCACGTGGCCGGAGTTCGCGGCGCTCCATCCGTTCGTGCCGCGCGAGCAGGCGGAGGGCTACCGGATCATGTTCGAGGAGCTCGAGGCCGCGCTGGCCGAGATCACCGGATTCGCCGCGGTGTCGCTCCAGCCGAACGCGGGCTCGCAGGGGGAGTTCACGGGGCTGCTCGTCATCAGGCGGTACCACGAGAGCCGGGGCGAGGCGCACCGCAACGTGTGTCTCATCCCGCAGTCCGCGCACGGGACCAACCCGGCGAGCGCGGTGATGGCGGGGATGAAGGTCGTCGTGGTGAAGACGGATGGGCAGGGGAACATCGACCTCGAGGATCTGCGCCGGAAGGCGGCGGAGCACACGAAGAGTCTCGCCGCGCTCATGGTGACGTATCCGAGCACGCACGGCGTGTTCGAGGAGGGGATCCGCGAGGTGTGTCGGGTCATCCACGAGCACGGGGGACAGGTCTATCTCGATGGCGCGAACATGAACGCGATGGTCGGGCTCTCGCGCCCGGGCGACATCGGCGCCGACGTCTGCCACCTCAACCTTCACAAGACCTTCTGCATCCCGCACGGCGGGGGCGGTCCGGGGATGGGTCCGATCGGCGTGGCGAAGCACCTGTCGCCGCACCTGCCGTCGCATCCGGTGGTCGCGATCGGGGGACCGCAGTCGGTGGGCGCGGTCTCGGCGGCGCCGTGGGGGAGCGCGAGCATCCTCCCGATCTCGTGGGCGTACATCAGGCTGATGGGCGGAGAGGGACTGACGCTCGCGAGCAAGATCGCGATTCTGAACGCGAACTACATCGCGAAGCGGCTCGAGGGGCACTACGACGTGCTGTACGCGGGGAAGCAGGGCACCGTGGCACACGAGTGCATCCTCGACACCCGGCCGCTGAAGGCGAGCGCCGGCGTCGAGGTGGAGGACATCGCGAAGCGGCTGATGGACTACGGTTTCCACGCGCCGACCGTCTCGTTCCCGGTGGCGGGGACGCTCATGGTGGAGCCGACGGAGAGCGAGTCGAAGGCCGAGCTGGACCGCTTCTGCGACGCGATGATCGCGATCGCCGGCGAGGCGGCGGCGATCGCCCGCGGGGAGCTGGACCGTCAGGACAACCCGCTGAAGGGGGCGCCGCACACGGCCACGGCCGTCACGTCCGACGGCTGGAACCGCAAGTACTCGCGCGAGCAGGCCGCCTATCCGGCGCCCTGGCTGCGCAGCTACAAGTTCTGGCCCTCCGTATCGCGCATCGAGAGCGCCTACGGCGATCGGAATCTCGTCTGCGCCTGCGTACCGACGGAAGCGTATAGTCAGGCGTAGGCGTCGAGTTCAATCGCGCAACGGAAGAGGGAACCCGCGCGGCCGGCGGGTTCACACCTTGGCGTTCATTCTCCGATGTGCTTTCGATACGCAGCCGCGTCCAGAAGCCCGCTACGATCCGCGCCCTTCCCGACTTTGACCTTGATCATCCACCCATCGCCGTACGGATCATTGTTGACCAGCGCCGGCTCCTTGTCGAGGCGCTCGTTGATCGCGACGACCTCGCCCTCCAGCGGCGAGTAGAGCTCCGAGACCGCCTTCACCGCCTCGATCGTGCCGAACACGTCGTGCGCCGCGAGCTTCGCGCCGACCTTCGGCAGCTCCACGTACACGACGTCGCCCAGCTCGCCCTGCGCGTAGTCCGTGATCCCGACCGTCACGACGTCGGGCTCGCTGCCGGGCTTCACGTACTCGTGTTCGGCGGTGTACCGCAGCTGCTCGGGGATCTCGGCCACGTCTCGCTCCGCGACGGTTGGGGTTCGGGCGCGAAGTCTACGGGCCTCCGAGCGGCAGTGTCAAGGAACGGCGGGCGACGCGTTCCGCTCGCGCGCGTCCTGCTCGAGCGCCGACCACACCTCCACCGCGCGCGTCTCGAGTTGCTCGAGCGTGCCATCGTTGTCGATGATGTAGTCCGCGCGTGCGCGCTTCAGCTCCGCGGGCATCTGGGCCGTGATCATGTCCATCGCCTCCGTCTCCCGGAGCTTGCGGTCCCGCACCAGCCGCTCGAGCCGCAGCGGGCGCGGCGCGTCGACGAGCACGATGCGATCGAACTCGTCCACCATGTCGTTCTCGAACAGCAGCGGAATGTCGCAGATGCAGATCGTGTCGCCGCGCTCGCGCGCGTCGGCCACCAGCCGGTCGCGCAGCCGAGCGACCTCCGGGTGCACGATCCGGTTGAGCGCCGCCAGCTCGTCGGGCTCCTCGAACACGATCCGCCGCAGCGCGCCGCGATCGACCTCGCCGTCCGGCGCCAGCACCTCCGCCCCCCAGCGGCGAACGATGTCCCGGTACGCCGTGGTCCCGGCCTCCACCGCCTGCCGCGCCAGGGTGTCGGCATCGATGACCGTCGCCCCGCGCTCCTCGAAGTGGCGGGCGACCGTGGACTTGCCGCTGGCGATGTTTCCCGTCAGGCCGACGAGCAGCATGGCAGTGGGTCTCGAGGTGAGGCCAATGTCGAGCGAGCCCAGCCGTTCGGCGGGCCCGAATCCAACGTAGGACACTCGCTTGTCCTGTCAACAGATCAGGGCTTGTTTCGTGCCAGCTTCGGTCCCCGGGGGCGCCGGCATCGCCCTTGCCGGCCGCAGGATGCACCCCCACCTCACGGACGAGAGCTCGATGACCCCTCGCGACCACGACGATCGAGCCGGCGGACCCGGCGATGGCACCGACCCCGTCAGCGACGTCGCGCGGGTGCCCGCCGGGCCGCTGCGCGCCCGACCCCGGATCGACGACGACGACCTCGTCGGACCGCCAAGCGACTGGGGTCTCGACCTGGATCCGGCGCCGGCGCGCCAGGAGGAATTCGAGGCGCTCGTCCGACGCATGCTGTTGCTGCTCGGCGAAGACCCCGACCGGGAAGGGCTCCGAAAGACCCCGCAGCGGGTCGCGAACGCGCTCACCTGGCTCACCCGCGGTCACGGCCTCGACGTCGAGGAGGTCGTCGGCGACGCGGTGTTCGAGGAAGCGCACGCGAACATGATCATGGTGCGCGACATCGAGATGTACTCGATGTGCGAGCACCACATGCTGCCGTTCTTCGGCAAGGCGCACGTCGCCTACATCCCGGATGGCCGGATCGTAGGATTGAGCAAACTGCCGCGAATCGTCGAGATCTTCGCGCGGCGGCTCCAGGTGCAGGAGCGTCTCACTGAGCAGATCGCCGAGGCGGTGGAGGAGGTACTCCAGCCCCGCGGCGTCGGGGTCGTCGTCGAGGCCTATCACCTCTGCATGATGATGCGTGGCGTGGAGAAGCAGAACTCGAAGACGATCACGTCGGCGGTGCGCGGGACGTTCCGGGATGATGCGAAGACGCGGGACGAATTCCTGCGGCTCGCACATGGAGGATCGACACTCCTCACATGAACGTGGCTGCGGGAGCGTTCCCAGCCCTTGCCGCCGACCATCAGCCCCTGATGACTCGATCCGGCCGCCGGCGCCGTGGTACGGTCCTGCGGTCAGTCCGTGTCCTCACGTCGCGGACGGCGCTCGGATCGGTCGCCGGGCCCACGCCCGGAACGCTCGCCGCGGTCGCGAGGGGGTCGGTCCCTCGGAGCCTGCGGCGGACGGTCGCCGCGCTCACCGCGCTCGGCGAAGCCGCCCCTCCCTCTCGCGACGCGCGAGCCGCCGCCGCCGGCGCGATCCCGGGGAGTCCCGCGACCGCCGTGGCCGGCGCCGCCGGGGCCGCCGCGCGGCCCCCCCCGTGCGCCACCGTCCATGCGGTCGACGCGCGCGGCAGCCCGCCGACCGCGGATCATCGTCCCGGTCAGCCGCTCCGCCACCCGCTCCGCCTGATCGGGCGCGATCTGCACCAGCGAGTGCGACTCGCGTAGCTCCACGCGCCCGATCTGCTCGCGCGTGAGCCCCGCTTCGCCCGTGATGGCGCCGACCAGATCACCCACGCGGACGTCGTCGCGCTCGCCCACATTGATGAAGATCCGCGTCCACTCTCCGGACGGCGCCTCGGCGGACGACTCCGCGGTCCGGCGACCCGCGGCATGCTCGCGCGCCCGTTCCTGCTCACGCTCCCGCTCGCGCTCCAGCAGGCGCAGCGCGGCTGCGGCCACCTCGACGCCATCGTATTCCTCCAGCAGCGGCTCCAGCGCCAGCAGCTCGCGGGAGGGCGGCCCCTCGCGCAGCACTGCCCGCAGCTGCTCGCGCATCGCCACCTCGCGCGAGCGCGCCCCGGCCGGCGCACCCGAGAGCACGAGCGGCGTGACGTCGCCCGTACCTGCCAAGTGCCGCAGCAGCTCCAGCTGGCGAGGAGGCACGAGCGCGATCACGCTCCCCGCGCTGCCGCCGATGGCGGAATGCAGCTCCTGCCGTGAACCCGGGAGATCGTAGAGGATGACGAGTGCCGCTCCCCCCGCCCCCGCCCCCGTTCCCGTCGTGCCGGCCGCTGCCTCGTCGGCGGCTCCCGCAGTCTCGTCGCGCGCGCCGATCGTTCCGGTGCCGCGCACGAGGCGCAGCGTGTCGTCGCCCACGTAGCCCAGCGCCCGGCGCAGGGCGTCGACCTCGGCCTCCGACTCGGACGATCGGACGAACACCGCCGCGCTCGCGGGATCCATCTCGTCGAGCAGACGTCGGAGCGCGCTCGGACGCGCGGCGCCGGCGACGGCGAGATAGCGCAGGCTCACGGCCTCCTGCGGTTCGCCCACGCCGCCGCCGACGCGGCGCGCACGGCGAAGGTAGCGCTCCACGAACGCCTCCACTGGCTCCGTCACCCGGTTCGTGACGACGATGCGCGCAGCATCTTTCGGCACCTCGTTCATGATCGATTCGAGGGTGGCACCGGCACCGGTCGCGAGCACGTCGTCGAGCCAGGCCAGCACCAGGACGCGCACGCGCTCGAGCTTGAGCGTCGAGCCCTGGATGAGTCCGAGCAGCTCCGTCGGCGCGCCGGCGACGACGTGGGCCGGCCGGGCGCGCAGGATGCGCGCGGCGCGCGCCGTGCCGGTCGCCGGCAGCACGATGAGGCCACGGTTGCCCGCGAGCTGCGAGGCGACGCGCGCCGCCGTCAGCGCCGTGTCGGCATCGGGAGCGATGACCACGACCTGCGGCTCCGTGGCGTGCGCCTCCACCCGCTCGATCACCGGCGTCAGCACCTGCGCGAGGGATGCCGCATCGAAGGGCAGCGTGTACACCACGTTCTGGTTGCGCGCGATCCCGCCGGCGCTGGTGCCGGCGCTCCCTCCTGTGGTCCTGTCCGTCTCGCGCTCCTCCTGCTCCGCCACGGTGACCTCTCGATGTCAAACAGTTGAGATCCCGGCCCGCGGGTGTAGCCTTAGAGCCGAAGCTCAAAAGGTAGCCGGCTCGGCCGGTGCGCTCCACTCGGCGGCTCGATCCGTGACCGGAACCGCCACGCGCCCGCCGTTTGCGGCCCACTCGCTCATCACCGCTGACCCGTCCGTCATGACGCGTGCCTACGCGCCCTCCACCAACATCGCCACGCTCCGGGAGTCGGCTACCATCGCCGTGTCCGCGCGTGCCCGCACGCTCCGCGCGTCGGGTCGTCCCGTCATCGACCTCGGTGCGGGCGAGCCCGACTTCGACACGCCCGCGTTCATCCGCGCGGCCGCGCAACGCGCGATCGACGAGGGCGCGACCCGCTATACGGCGACGGCGGGCACCCAGCCGCTGCGCGAGGCGATCGCCGATCACGCCAACGCCCGGTTCCGGCGTGGCGGCATCACGCCCGCCGACATCGTCGTCTCGACCGGTTCCAAGCAGGCGCTGTTCAACGCGTGCTTCTCCCTGTTCGGTGCGGGCGACGAGATTCTCGTGCCGACCCCGAGCTGGACGAGCTACTTCGAGATGCTCTCGCTGGCGCGCGCGATCGCGATCGAAGTGCCCGGCGACCCGGCGCGAGGCCTCAAGGTCGATGCCGAGGCGCTTCGCGAGGCGGCCACGCCGCGCACGCGTGGCGTGATGCTCAACTCTCCCTGCAACCCGACGGGCTCCATCTACTCCGCCGAGGAGCTGTCGGCGATCCTCTCCCTCGCGTCGGAGCACGGGTGGTGGGTCCTGAGCGACGAGATCTATCGTCGCATCGTGTATGAGGCCGCGGCGCCTTCGCTCCTCGACGTCGCGACCGAACGCGACCGGATCGTGGTGATCGACGGGGTGGCGAAGGCCTACGCGATGACGGGATGGCGCATCGGCTGGGCGATCGCCCCCGCGCCGCTGGCGGCCGCCATGACGGCGCTCCAGTCGCACACGACGTCGAATGCGTCGTCGGTCTCGCAGGCCGCCGCGCTCGCCGCGCTCCAGCAGGTCGAGGCCGCCGACCGCGCGATCGCCGGGATGGTCTCGCAGTTCCGCGCCCGACGCGATGCCGCGCTCGCCGAGCTTCGCGCCGCGCCCGGGCCCCGATTCATCGAGCCGCGGGGCGCCTTCTACCTCTTTCTCGACGTGTCGGACACCTTCCCCGGCGACCCCGACCCCGCGTCCCACTTCGCGCGCGAGGTGCTCGAGCACCATGAGGTGGCGATCGTTCCGGGAAGCGCGTTCCACAGCCCGGACTGGGTCCGGTTGTCCTACGCCGCGTCGATGGACCAGGTCGTCGACGGCCTCCGGCGTGTGCTCG
>Ga0299913_10004776_pt1 | contig 11436 bp, 12 predicted proteins | sample RVTome_9_FD_201360 | JGI IMG/M metagenome (GOLD analysis project Ga0299913, IMG submission 201360) | Soil microbial communities from uranium-contaminated site in the Upper Colorado River Basin, Wyoming, United States - RVT155D38 (version 2) ... | reverse complement strand
TCGCCGACGCCACGGACGACCACCAGTGGATCCACGTGGATCCCGAGCGGGCGGCCGAGGGGCCGTTCGGTGGCACCATCGCGCACGGCTACCTGACCCTGTCGCTCGTACCGTCGCTGCTCAAGGAGCTGATGACGATCACCGACCACGGGCGCGGGACCAACTACGGCTTGGAGAAGGTGCGGTTCACGGCCCCCGTCCCGGTGGGTGCCGAGATCCGGCTGAGCGCATCTGTCCCAGAGGCGACCCGTCGCGACGACGGTGGCGTGCACTACCGGGTGGCGCTGCGGATCGAGATCAAGGGTCAGGAGCGCCCGGCCATGGTCGGCGAGTCGATCTATCTGACCTACCCGAGAGCCTGACCCCAGCGGGATCCGGGCGCTCGGGTGCCCGGTCACCGGCCGAAGGCCTCGATGATCGCGAACGTGTTCTCGGTGACCCGCTCGGCGGCCATGGTGAAGCTGGGGGAGTAGAGCGCTGCGTGGTCGTAGCGCTTCTCCAGCACCGCCACCCGGTCGCGCACCTCGTCGAGGGTGCCGGCGGCCGCCATCTCGTCGAGCATCCGGTCGGAGACGGCGTCGATCATCGCGTCGTGCTCCTTGGCCCGGAACGCCGCCTGGATCGCCTGCGCCTCCGCGCCGAACCCGGACGCCTCCATGACGGGTCCGTAGGCCTTGGGGGCGACGTAGAACGCGATCTGGGCCGCGGCCTCCCGCCGCGCCTGGGCTGGGTCGTCGTGGATCGAGGTGATGATCACGCCCTTGAGATGTACGGCGGAGCCGTCGCGCCCGCTCTTCGCCGCACCCTTCTCGATCGCCGGGCGGGCGACCTCGTCGAGATAGCGGTCCGTGACCGTGGGGTGACAGATGAGCCCGTCGGCCACCCGGCCGGCGACCTCGATCATCCGGGCGTTGACTCCCGCGGTGAAGACGGGGATCTCGGGGCGGAGCGGGGGCTGGATGTCCGCGGTCGGCGTGATGTTGCACGAGTAGAAGCGCCCCTCGTGCTGGACCGGCTCATCGTGCAGCCGCCAGAGTCGCCGGAGGAGCGGGATCAGCTCCTCCATGCGTGTGGCGGGCCCGTCTGGATCGGTCACCCCGTGCCAGCCGATCATCATCCCGCGGGTGCCGGTGCCGAGGCCCAGGGTGAGACGGCCCTCGCTCAGTTCGTCGAGGAACCTGGCGTCGTTGGCGAGCACGAGCGGGGACCGGCCCACGGCGTACGCGATCGCAGTGCCGACACCGATCCGTTCGGTCGCCGCCGCCATCGCGGCGACGGAGACCACGGCCGATCGGTTCAGGAACTCACCCGACCAGGCGCCATCGAACCCGGCAGCGTCCGCCGCCTTGGTGATCTCGACCGTCTCGGCCAGGCCACCTGCCAGAACGGTGATGCCTCTGGTGGTCACGGCGCCACTGTCGGCGTTCCGGGGCGGGCTGGCAAGGACGGCGCACGACCCGACTGGAGACATCGCCAGTTTTGGTCAGGCCAATTAGTTGCCGGGGTGTCGCGGACACGTGAGCATGGCCAGGTGAGCCCGGAGATCCAGGTCGGCATCGCCATCAACGACGAGCTGTTCAACCCCGACGCGGGGGAGCGGCGCGTCGTGCTGACGCACATGTCGGACGTCGGGCTGGACCACCTCACGGTCGGCGACCACATCAGCTTCCACGGCGGGACCGGCTTCGACGGCTTCGTCTCCGCCACGACAGCGCTGGCCTCCCACGACTCCCTGAAGGTGTTGATCGGCGTCTACCTCGCGGGGCTCCGGCACCCGTTGGCCACCGCGCGACAGGTCGCCACGCTGAGCCAGATCGCCCCCGGCCGGCTGACGCTCGGCGTCGGCGTCGCGGGGGAGGACCGCACCGAGGTCGCCAACATGGGAGTCGACCCGGCGAGCCGCGGTCGACGGATGGACGAGACACTCGGCCTGCTGCGGGCCCTGGCGACGGGTGAGGCCGTCGACCACGACGGCGAGTTCTTCCACGTCGAGAACGCCCGGATCCTGCCGGCGCCGAAGCCGAGGGTGCCGATCGTCATCGGCGGTGCCAGTGAGGTCGCGGTCCGCCGCACGGCGGAGCACGGTGACGGGTGGCTCGGCATGTGGTGCTCGGCCCGGCGCTACGCAGCCACCCACCAACAACTGCTCGAGGCCTGCGCGGAACGCGGTCGCCCCGCACCGACGTTCGCCGGGCTGAACATGTGGGTCGGCTTGGGCAGCGACGCGGACCGGGCCCGGACCATGCTGGGCGAGCGGATGTCGAAGCTCTACAACCTGCCCGCCGAGAAGTTCCGGCACATCACCGCCGCCGGTAGCCCGGACGACGTCGCCGGCGCCCTGTCGTCGTACGTCGAGGCCGGTGCCCGGACGATCACTCTGGTCCCTGTCGCGGAGTCGGTGCACGAGGCAATCGAGCTCTCCGGGGAGGTACGGCGTCTGCTGGCTACTTCCTCGACGGTCGCTGCATGAGCGCCCCGCAGGTCTTCCTCGTCGACGGTGCCCGGACCCCGATAGGCAGCTTCGGCGGCGCTCTGAGGGACGTGCCCGCGCACGAGCTGGGCGGCGTGGCGGCCGCGGCCGCCCTCGAGCGCTCCGGTGCCAAGGGCAACGACGTGGGCGAGGTCGTGATGGGCTGCATCGCCAAGGACCTGGCCCGCCACGACCAGGAGCTGGGCATCGTCGCCATGTGCAGCGGTGGCGGCCAGGCGATGGCGGCGATGCTCCGCCGAGTGGGGAGCGCCTGATGCGCGCGGCCGTCCTCAGGGAGTTCGGTGGGCCGGACCAGCTTCGCTGCGAGCTGTTGCCCGCGCCGGAGCCTCGGCCCGGCTGGCGCGTCGTGGCGCTGAAGGCGGCGGCTCTGAACTGGCACGACGTGCTCGTCCGGCAGGGGACCTACTCCTCACCGCTGCCGCATGTTCCCGGTGCCGACGGCGCCGGCGTGGACGTCGAGACCGGCGAGGAGGTGGTGGTGCTGCCCTCCCTGTGGTGGGGCGACGACGAGTCGGCACCCGGACCGGAGTGGGAGATCCTGGGTGACCACCGTCCCGGCACCTACGCCGAGCGGGTCGCCGTACCGGCCGAGTGCGTGGCGCCACGGCCCGCGGGACTCTCGTGGGCCGAGTCGGCCGCGCTGCCGCTGGTCGGGGTGACGACCTTTCGCGCGCTGTTCACCCGGGCCGGGCTGCGGGAGGGCGAGTCCCTGCTGGTGCTGGGCGCCGGTGGCGGCGTGGCGACGATGGCGGTCGCCCTGGGCGCGGCGATCGGGTGTCGGGTCGTGGTCACGTCGTCGGACGCCACCAAGATCGACCGCACCCGGGAGCTCGGCGCCGCCGACGGTGTCCTGTACGACGACCCGGCGTGGCCCGCGAAGGCCAAGGCCCTGAGCCCCGGCGGGCGCGGCTTCAACGTCGTGCTCGACTCCGTCGGGACCTGGGCGTCGTCGATCGAGGCGGCCCGGCCGGGGGGACGGGTGGTCGTGCTCGGGGCGTCCCGGGCGACCCGGGCCGAGCTCGATGTCCGGCCCTACTATTTCGGCCAGTTCTCCCTGCTCGGGACCACGATGGGCAGCCCGACGGACTTCACCGGTCTCCTGCGGTTGCTGGACCAGCGCGACGTACCCCCTCCGGTGATCGACCGGGTCTTCCCCCTGGAGCAGGCGGCGGATGCCCATGCCCACCTCGAGGGCGGATCGGTCTTCGGCAAGGTCGTCCTCGAGACGAGCTGACGGAAAGGTTGCACCCATGTCCAGCCCGGTGCGGTACGGCGTCGACGACCACCGCGTCGCCACCATCACGCTCGACTCCCCGGAGACCCGCAACGCGCTGAGCGACGAGCTGCTCGACCACCTGATCGGGGCGTTCGAGACGGCGCGCGACGACGACGAGGTGCGAGCCGTCGTCCTCACGTCGTCCCACGAGAAGGTCTTCTCCGCCGGCGGAGACCTCAAGGCGTTCGCCGGGGAGGCCACGACGATCGACAAGTACGCCGGCCTCGACCGGTTCTCTCGGCTCTACCAGCTGATCGGTGGACTCGGTAAGCCGGTGATCTGCGCGGCCAACGGCGATGTCCTGGCCGGTGCGTTCGGCCTCGCGCTGGCGTGCGACCTGGTCATCGCCAAGGAAGGCGTGAGCTTCGGGTGCCCCGAGATCAACGTCGGCGTCTTCCCCTTCATGATCTCGGCCCTGATCTTCCGGACCGTCGACCGGATGAAGGCCAACGAGCTGATGATGCTCGGAGCTCCCATCGACACCGACGAGGCCCGGCGACTCAACATCGTCAACACAGTGACTTCGCCCGAGGACTTCGACGACGTCGTACGCACCTGGTCGCGCACGATCGCGGCCAAGTCGCCGTTGCTGATGCGACTGGGGAAGGACGCCATCAACAGCACCCGAGACCTGGCCCTCCCGGAGGCGCTGAACGCACTGCGATCGCAGCTGGCCCTCGCCTTCACCACCGAGGACATCCGAGAGGGCGTCGCCGCCTTCCAGGAGAAGCGCGACCCGGTGTGGCGGCTGCGCTGACGAGCAGGAGGAGGAATGTCATGACGAGGCTCGGGCCCCAGCGACCCCGGGTGCGGCGCGGCCGCGCCTTCCCGATCACCGCACGACCCGACGCCGTGCCCACACCGGCGTCCAAGCTGAAGTGGTTCGTCACCTCGCAGTCGACCCGTCCGCAGATGGTCGATGGCCGCCTCGTGGACTGGCCGAGCTCCTTGGTGCACGCCAAGCGGATGGGCAGCACCGTCACCGCCTGCGGCCTGAATGCGTCGTCGTGGCGGAAGCTGTTCCACGTACCGTTCCCGCCGGCGCGCACCGAGACCTGCAAGGAGTGTGTGGCACGGGTCCGGTCCGCTCGCAGGTCGGTGTGAGCTAACGCCGCGCGTACGCCGGTACTCCGGGCTCTCAGCGGACCGAGCGCGGCGGGTTCGGCAGCCTGCAGGAAGTTCACGGCCGTACTCGCGAGGCCCAGCGCCCGGTGGGGTCGGCTTCGGACAGCACGAGCTGTCGACTCCCCCTGCGGTCGGTGCGCTTCGCGCGTGGCCGCACCGCCGAATGGCCCTTGACCTGCGAGAACGCGGGTCTGTCAGCGTTCGCGTGCCCATCCCCGCGGCCGCGCTCTGCGCCCCGACCGGGTGCTCGGAGGGTGACGAGAAGGCCGCGCCAAGGATCGTCCCGCGCCACTGTCAGACCGTTCATGCCATGCACGGGCTTGGTCCTACTCGTCAGGCTCCCGCAGTCACGTAGATGACGCGGTATCCCTCCGGGCACGGGCGACAGCTCGTGATGGTGGCACCGGAGCTGCGGAGGACGCTGATCCAGGCATGGAACCGGTTCGCGGCGACGACCTCGTCGTGCCAGGTCATGACGTCGTCCCCACCAGGCGTGCGGCCTCGGACCTGAGCGCCGAGGCGGCGGCGCGGCGCGCGCTCACCGAGGCCGGGACCGGCGCCCAGTAGGGCACCGCGGCCGCTTCGTCGGCGGCGGCGTCTGCCTCACGTCGGGCCAGCGCCAGCAGCGCGCGGCGCAGCTGGATCACGAGGGGAGCGGTCGGTGTCTCTTCCCTGACAGCCATCGGTATCACCTGGTCGTGCCGGTCGGTTGTGTTCCTCACACAGTGCGCCCCGTCACACGCTCGCGCACCGGCACGACTACCTAGATCACTACGTACTCGAGCCTGCGTGTTGCTCGATGACCGTCGGCCGAGGTCATCAACGCGTTTGGCAAGCCAGTAGGGACTCACACCTCAACTTGCGCGTAATGCGCAAGTTACCCTCCCGTAACGCTTGCTTTGCGCAAGAACGTGCCTGACGATGCTGTGAGGCCTCACTCGGAGGCCGACGCCATCTGGGAGGTCACGGTGGATGTACAACTACTGCTCGCACTGGTCCTGGGGATCGGGACGATCATCGCCCTGGTCCTGTGGACCCGCATCGACGCGTTCGTCGCGCTGCTGATCGCCGGGCTGGTCACCGGCTTCGTCGCCGGCTCGCCGCCGCTCGACACGATCAACTCGATGACGCTCGGGTTCGGCAACACGCTCGCCTCGATCGGCATCGTGATCGGCCTGGGGGTCGCCATCGGCAAGATCCTCGAGGTCTCCGGTGCCGCCGACCGGCTGGCCCGCACCTTCGTCAGGGTGCTCGGCCGGGGCCGGGAGCACTGGGCGATGGCCGGCACCGGCGCCGTGGTCTCGATCCCGGTCTTCTGCGACTCCGGCTACGTGATCATGAACCCGCTGGCGCGCTCGATCGCCCGGCGCCTCCGGGGTCGCTACGTCACCCTCGCGCTCGCCCTCGGCTGCGGCATGACGGTGACCCACCACCTGATCCCGCCGACCCCGGGCCCGCTCGGCGTCGCCGGCATCCTGGGCGCCGACCTCGGCGGCCTGATCCTGGCGGGACTGGTTTTCGCGCTGTTCCTGCTCCCCGTGGTGGTCGTGTACGCCGCCTGGATCGGCCCCAAGCTCGAGCCCGAGCTCACCGAGGAGATGCGTCAGGAGGTCTACGGCACCGTTCACGCGTCAGCCGGAGGCGGGGGTGGCGCCGCCACCCAGACCCTGGAGCCCGACCACGGCGAGGACCCCGCCGACGACGAGACGGTGCACCAGCTGGGCGAGCCGCCCGCCGGACACCAGCCCCACTCGATCTCCTTCGGCATCGCCGTACTGCCCCTGCTCGTCCCGCTGCTGCTGATCGTGCTCAACACGGTGGCCGCCGCGATCGACCGCAACAACCAGGGCGTCCTGTCACCGGACGCTGAGTACACCCCGGCACGTTGGGCCGAGGTGCTGGCCTTCATCGGCCATCCGGTCGTCGCGCTGACCATCGGCATCGTGCTCGCCGTCTACGTGCTGCTGCCCCGCTGGACCCCGCGCAAGACCGTGCACCACTGGATGGCGGAGGCCGCCGCGTCGGCCGGCCTGATCATCCTGATCACCGGCGCCGGGGGCGCCCTGGGTCAAGTGCTGCGCGACTCCGGCGTCGGCGACGCCCTGGCCGAGGCCATCGCCGATCTCAGCCTTCCGGGTGTGCTCGTGCCGTTCCTGATCGCCTCGCTGGTGCGCGTGGCCCAGGGCTCCGGCACGGTCGCGATGATCACCGCCGCCTCGGTCAGCGCACCGCTGGTGGGGGGACTCGGCCTCTCCGCGCTGGCCGCCGCACTGGCCTGCTGCGCCGGTTCGATGGTGTTCAGCTACTTCAACGACTCCTACTTCTGGGTCGTCACCCGGTTCACGGGGCTGGAGGGCACCGCCGCGCTGCGCGGCTGGTCCGGCATCACCACGGCGGTCTGGCTGGCCTCGCTGCCACTGGTGCTCGTTGCCGGCGCGGTGCTCTGAGGTGGCCGACGTCCTCGTCGTCGCGGACGACCTGACTGGAGCGAACGCGGCCGCCGCCGGCTTCGCCCGGTCGGGCTTCCGCTCCGTCACCGCGAGTGCCGGCGAGCGTGCCGACGTGGTGGCGGAGATGGTGTCCCGCTTCGACGTGGTCGTCGCCACCACCGACAGCCGTCACCTCGATCCCGCCGAGGCCGCGCGCCGGGTCGCCGCCGTGGTCCGGGCGGGGTGGCCGGCCCGCCTGGTCTGCAACCGCATCGACACGACGCTGCGCGGCAACATCGGCGCCACGACCCGCGCGATGCTCGACGAGGTGACCGCGGCCAGCGACGGTGCACGCGTGGTCGTGCTCTGCGCGCCCGCCCACCCCGCAGCCGAGCGGCAGACCATCGGCGGGATGCAGCTGCTCGGTGGCCGGCGCCTCGAGGACACCGAGGTCGCCCGGGACGCCCGGACCCCGGTGCGCACCTCGGACGTGGTCGAGCTGCTGCGCGGTCAGGCCGACCTGGCGGTGGCCGCCGTACCCCTCAGCCTGGTCACCGGGGACGAGCCCGCCCTGGTCGCCGCGGTACGCCGGGTGCTCGCCGAGGGCGCCGACGTGGTCGTCGCCGACGCCACGACCGAGGAGCACCTCGACCGGGTCGCGGCCGCGTGTGTCGCCGCGTCAGAGGGCACCGAGGTTGTGTGGGCCACCAGCGACCCGGGTCCCGCCTCCGTGGCCCTGGCCAGGGCACTCGGCCTCGGTGGCTCCGCCGAAGGGGCGCCGCTGCTCGCCGTCTCGGGGTCGGCCACCGAGCTCACCCGCACCCAGCTCCAGCAGCTCGCCGTCGAGCGAGGCGCCCTCACGCACCGCGCGGTCCGGGACGGCGCGGTGCCCGACGTGGACGCCACCACCAGGCTGCTCGGCGAGGCGCTGTCGTCCGCGGGGCCGAAGGACGTGGTGGTCCTCGCCACGGTCCTCGACGAGTCCGACCTGTGCCGGCCGACCGCCGAGGAGGCCGACGAGATCCCGCAGGCGCTGGCCCGGGCGGTACGCCGGAATCTCGAGGCCCACGCCATCGACGGCATCTTCACCACCGGCGGCGACGTCACCGCGGCAGTGCTCGCCGAGCTCGGCTCGCACGGCCTCGAAATCTCCGACGAGGTGGTCCCGCTCGCAGTGGCCGGCACCCTGGTCGGCGGCCCCTGGGACGGGCTGCCGATCGTGACGAAGGGCGGACTGGTCGGGGACGCCGGAACCACGATCGCCTGCATCGACCACCTGCGCCGCGACGCCGACGCCCATCGCCGCCAGGTGACGGCCGGCGAGTCCCGCCAGCCCTACTGACCCCACACTGACCCTGGAACGGAGAACCCCATGACCCGCCACGTACTCGCCCTGACCCTCGGTGATCCCGTGGGCATCGGCCCGGAGATCACCGCCAAGACCCTCGCCGAGCAGGCGGGGGCCGCCGACCACCACGGCATCGCCGTGGGCGACCCGATCGCGCTGCGCAAGGGCGTGGAGGCGATGGGCCTCGACGTCGAGGTGCGCATCGTCGACTCCTTCGCTGTCGAGCCCGCCGGTGAGGGCGTCATCGACATCTACGACGTCGGGGTGCTCGGTGACGACATGCCCGAATGGGGCGCCGTCGACAAGCGGGCGGGGCAGGCCGCGATCGCCGCCATCGAGGTCGCCACCCGGGCCGCGATGGACCGCAGGGTTGCCGGCATCGTCACCGGACCGATCAACAAGGAGGCGATCTGGGCAGCGGGCTCGGAGCACCTCGGGCACACCGAGATGCTCGGCGCGCTCACCGGCGTCACCAAGCAGGACACCATGTTCGTCGTACGCAACGACGACGCCGGCGGCCACCACCTCCGGATCTTCTTCACCACCCGGCACGTCTCGCTGCGCACCGCGCTCGACCAGCTGACCAAGGAACGGATCCAGGAGTCGATCCACCGGGCGCACACCGCGCTGGAGGTCTTCGGCGTGGACAACCCCCGCCTGGCGGTCGCGGCACTCAACCCGCACGGCGGCGAGAACGGCGCGTTCGGGGACGAGGAGATCGTGCACATCACCCCGGCGTGCGAGGCGGCCCGGGCGGAGGGACTGGACGTCCGCGGCCCGGTCCCGGCGGACTCCGTGTTCCACCAGGGGCTGGTCGGCCGCTACGACGGCGTGCTCTCCCACTTCCACGACCAGGGCCACATCCCCGCGAAGACATTCGACTTCGACGGCACCATCTCGGTGACGGTCGGGCTGCCGATCCTGCGCACCTCGGTCGACCACGGCACGGCCTTCGACATCGCCGGGTCGGGCAAGGCCGGCCATGGCACGATGCTGTCGGCCTACCTCGCGGCCGTCGACTACGCGCCGTACGTCGACAACATCCGCGCGACCTACACGCCCTGAGCCGACAGCCGACAGCCGACACCGGGGGGAACATGACGGCGGACCCGACGGTACGGAGAGCGACCCGCGAACGGCACGGCGCGATCATCACGCTGGTCCGCGACGGCGTCGACAGCGTGGAGGTCCTAGCCGAGCGGCTGTCGGTCTCCCCCTCCACGGTCCGGCGCGACCTGTCGCAGCTCCAGCGCCAGGGCCGGATCGCACGGACGTACGGCGGGGCGCTGGTCCCCGAGGTGTTCCACGAGCGCCCCTTCACCGAGAGCGAACGGCTCAACCTGCAGGCGAAGGCGGCCATCGCCGGCGTCGCCGTCGACCTGGTGCCCACGGAGGGGACCGTGTTCATCGACGCGGGAACCACCTGCCTCGCCCTGGCACGGCTCCTGGTCGACCGCGGGCCGCTCACCGTGGTCACCCGTGGGCTGGAGGCGGCCGAGCTCCTCGCCCGGGCCCCCGCGATCGACGTGGTCATCACCGGCGGCCGGGTGCAGCCGCTGAGCCACGGCGTGGTCGGCCCGCTGGCCTCACTCGCGCTCGACCGGCTCCGCTTCGACGTCGCGTTCCTCGGCGCGGACGCCATCGACCCCCAGCGTGGGCTGGGGGAGCCGACCGTCGAGGAGACCTGGGTCAAGGAGCAGGCGGCCGCCCGGGCCGACCACGTCGCCGTACTCGCCGACTCCTCGAAGCTCGGGCAGCACGCACCGGCGTGGGTCGCGATCGAACCCCCCTGGACGGTGGTGATGGACGCCGCCGCACCGGCCGAGGCGCTCGAGCAGATGGAGTCCCGGGGCGTACGCGTGCGCACGCCGTGACTGCTCGCTCCAGGGGCGCCACGCGAGGGTCACACGGGCCCCTAGGTGAGCCCGCGATCGTCGCCGGCGACGGTCCCGGGTTCTCCTGGCTGCCGCCGGAGGTGGTTAGTGTCAGTCCATGAGGACTCACGTGGTGCCGCGACCGTGGTGGTCGCTGTCGACGTTGGCGAGCGTCGTGGACTTTCCCGAGCAGCTTGGCTCCTCACGGGCCCTGCCCCGGCGGCTGGGCACGTGAACGCCATCCCTGGGTGGGGCATGGCATGTGCCCCGCTCCATGCCCGCGCCGAGGAGGGCGCTCGAGGCCCCGTGGACGCGAGTGCGGTCCCGCGCTTCGCCGGTCCCGCAACGTTCGCGCGCCTTCCGCGAATGGACGAGGTGGAACGGACCGACATCGCCGTCCTGGGAGTGCCGTTCGACAGCGGGACCAGCTATCGGCCCGGGGCCCGCTTCGGACCCCAGCACGTCCGCGCGTCCTCACGACTGCTCCGGCCGTTCAACCCGGCTCTGGGTGTCGCGCCGTTCGACGTCCAGCAGGTCGCCGACGCGGGCGACATCGCCTGCAGCCCCTTCGACATCTCCGAGGCGGTGCGCAGCATCGAGTCCGGCGCGAGGTCGGTCCTGGAGCACGCCGGTCGCCTGGTCACCATCGGTGGGGACCACACCATCGCGCTGCCGCTGCTCCGCGTGGCGCACGAGCAGCACGGGCCGGTGGCGGTCCTTCACTTCGACGCCCACCTCGACACCTGGGACACCTACTTCGGCGCCCCGGTCACGCATGGGACGCCGTTCCGTCGGGCCAGCGAGGAGGGCCTGATCGACCGTTCCGCGAGCATGCACGTCGGGGTCCGGGGCCCGCTCTATGACGCCGATGACCTTTTGCAGGACGAGGCGCT
>Ga0299913_10004775_pt1 | contig 11441 bp, 9 predicted proteins | sample RVTome_9_FD_201360 | JGI IMG/M metagenome (GOLD analysis project Ga0299913, IMG submission 201360) | Soil microbial communities from uranium-contaminated site in the Upper Colorado River Basin, Wyoming, United States - RVT155D38 (version 2) ... | reverse complement strand
CGTCCCCGGCGTGCGACCGCTGGCGGTGCACGGGAGGGTCGAAGTAGCAGCGGGTGTCGACCCCCTCGGCGCGCAACGACGTCACCAGCGTGTCGCGGCTGACGCCGAACTCCGACTCGTCGACCGTGACGGTGAAGTCCTTCCAGGTCGAGGCGTCGTCGTCGTCGACCCGTTGGGCCCGGATCCCCGGGACCGCGTCGAAGCGGTCGGTGTAGCGCCGGGCGAGCCGGCGCCGGGACTCGAGGTTGGCGTCGAGCTCGGCCAGCGACTCCAGCGCGAGGGCCGCATGCAGCTCCGACATCCGCCCGTTCAGCCCGACGAGCTGGGTGTCGTAGTCACCCGGGTCGCCGTACCCGCGCCCCAGGCGCACCAGCTCGGCCACCTCGGCGGAGCCGGTGGCGACGAGCCCGCCCTCGCCGGCGACCACCGGCTTCGTCGGGCTGAGGCTGAAGACCTCGGCGGTGCCGAAGCTCCCCACCGGGCGCCCGCGGCGGCGCGCCCCGAACGCGTGGGCGGCGTCGAAGACGGCCGGGATGCCCGGTCCGGCGGCGAGCGCCTCGACGTCCTCGGGTCGGCAGGGAGCGCCGAACACATGCGTCGCGAGCACGGCGTCGGCGGCTTCCGCCCGCGCCGCGGCGTCGGTCACGTCGAGCTGGAAGGAGCTCGGGTCGCACTCGGCGAAGATCGGTGTGCACCCGTTCCATGCCACTGCGTGCGCCGACGCGGAGAAGGTGAAGCTCGGGAGGACGACCGTCCGGAGCGGGCCGAGGGCGCGGAAGGTCAGCATCAGGCCGGTCGTGCACGAGGAAACCGCGATCACGTGGTCCACCTCGAGCCGGTCGGCCGCCGCCTCCTCCAACTCCCGGACGAGGGGACCGTTCGTGAGCACTCCCCGCTCGTACGACGGCCGGAGGCGGTGCATCACCGCGTCGAGGGACGGCGTCGCCGGTCGGAAGAACGCCACGCCGTTCGGGAAGCCCGGCTCGCCGCCGAGAACGGCCAGCTCGGTCATGTGGTGGCGTCGGCGTAGCGCCACCGACCCAGTGTGCGGCGGACGGTGTCCTCGAACGCCATCCCACCGGCGACCTTGCGCCGGAACCAGCGCAGCCCGTCCGAGGCCTGAATCGGCGAGCGCGCCAGGCGGTAGGGATCGGTCCGGCCGTAGCGGTTGGGCCGGGTACCGGCGAGCGCGGCGGAGCGGAACCGGAGCCGGACGGCGGCGTCGGCCTCGGGCGTCCCCGGAAGCGCCTTCGGATAGGCGAAGTGGCGGGACTCGATTCCGAGGCGATCCCCGATCAGCCCGATGGAACGATCGAGCTCAACGGTCGTCTCCGCTGTCGTCGTGCGGTCGAGGAGGGCATGGGTGTGGGTGTGGGAGCCCACCGTGACGAGCCCCGTCGACACCATGTCGCGCACGCCTGCCCACGACAGGGGTCGGCCGGCGTGCGGGAACTCGCGGCCCGTCTCGATGAAGTCGGTCGCGAGATAGACGGTGGCGGGGACCCGGTAGCGCGCCAGCACCGGCATCGCCACCTCGGCGAGATCGTCGGTACCGTCGTCGAAGGTGACGACGACGGGGTCGACGGGCGGCGGCGCCGCTGATTCGAGGGCCTGCATGGCATCGTCGAGCGTGGTCGCGCGCCCGGCCAGCTCGGCGATCTGCTCTTCGAAGACGCGCGGCGCCAGGTCGATCGACAGACCCGACACACCGCCGACCCGGTGATAGATGAGCACGACGACGCCTCGACGCCGGGGGCGGAGTCGATCGACCGCGGTCGCGGTCAGCTTGACCGCGCTTCGGGCGGCTGAGCCATCCATCGCGCGCTCATCGTAGGGGGTCGGCATTCGCCGGCGACCATGCGTTCGGGCACTCATCCCGAGACGAGCGCGCGATACGCGTCCTCGTACCGGCGCACCGCTCTCGAGATGTCGAACGCATCGCCGCGCGCCGCGGCGGCACGCGCCATCGTCGCCCGCCGATCGGTGTCGACGGCGAGCCGCTCGATGGCGTCGGCCAGCAGGTCGGGACGGCGCGGGGGCACGAGGAAGCCCTCGATGCCCTCCCGCACCGCTTCGGGGATGCCGCCCACGTTGGTGGCGGCCACCGGAAGACCGAGCACGAGCGCCTCCATGAGCGACACCGGGAGACCCTCGAACGAGGACGACAGCGTGAACACGTCGCCCGCCGCGAGCACCCGGATCGCGTCCTCGCGATAGCCGAGGAGCGCCACGCCGCGGCCGAGGCCGAGCTGGTCATGCAGCCCGTGGACCTCACGCTCGAGGGGCCCTTGCCCGACGACGACGAACCGCACCGGGAGCCCCCGGTCGATCACGCGCCGGGCTGCGTGGAGCAGCGTCGGGTAGTCCTTCTTCGGCGTGTAGTTCGCGATCGTGACGACGACCAGTTCGCCAGGTCCGGCGCCGAGCTCGCCGCGAACCGCGTCCCGATCGGCCCGCGCCTTCCGGACATCTTCGATCGCAACACCATGGACAACCGTCTCCACACGCGAGCGGAGCGGTCGCCAGATCGACCGACGCGCCTGGTCGGAGACGGCGAACACGGCGTCGCTCAACGGCAGGGTCACGCCGTTCAGGACCCGACTGGCCACGCCGAACCGCGACCAGTCGTTGTGCTCGGTGGACACGACGCGCGGCCGGACTCGTCGCGGCAGGGTGCGGACGACGAGCCGGGCGAGTGCGGCGACGTAGGGCGAATGCACGTGGACGACGTCGACAGGACGCTCGACGAGGTCGCGCCGAAGGCGCCGAGTCCAGCGGAGGTCACGCTCGTCGCTCATTCCGAGGCACTGCACCGGCACCCCGCAGGCCTGGAGTTCCCCCACGAGGTGATTCTTTTCGGGGAGGAGATACGCAGCCCGGTACGCGAACGCATCGCGGTCGCGAACGGTGGCGGCCGCCGCGAGCAGCCGCTCGGCCCCGCCCGGGCCGAGCCCCTTGATGAGCCACAGGACCCGGATCCGCCCGTCGGGCGTGGGTTCGCTCACCGGACGCGTCGTTCCCGACTACGGGTGGTGAGCTCGATCCCGGCGACGGCGACGAGCGCAGCGAGCAGGGCGGCGGCGCCGAGCACCGCCGCCTGCAGCGACGACGTGCGCAGGCCGACCACCCGCGACCCGAAGGCGACGACCCCGGCGTGGATCACCACGAGCGCGCCGAGGCGCGTCACCCTCCCCCGCTCGCGCACCGCCCGCGCCGTTCCCGGGAGCGCGCCCACGACGAGCGGATCGACCAGCAGGACCCCGAAGCAGACCGCCGAGCCGATAACCGCAGCCGGCCGGGTCTGCCCGCCGGCGGCCGCCGCCCACACGACCAGTGCGGCCAGGGTCGACGCTCCGGCGCGGTCCCAGAACGGCGCCCGCCAGAGGCCGAGGGCGACGGCGGGAAGCAACGCGCCCACGACGACGCGTACCGGATCGGTTTCCGGCACGGCGCCGTAGACGCCGAGCACGGTCAGGACGATCAGGATCGGTTCGAAGCCCCGCGGGGAGGGGCGGGCTCCGAGGGAGCCGACGCATCCGGCGGCCGCGAACGCCAGCACGATCGTGAAGGCGTCGAGCCAACCCGGGCCCCCGCCGCCGACCGCGACGGCCACGAGCACCGCGCCCTCCAGCCACACCGCCGGCCAGGCTGCCTTCGGCACGTCGCGATCGACCAGAAGGAGCGACCCGGCGGCGACGACGGCGAGGGCGGCGACGAGCGCGCCGGGGAGGACATCGATGCGCGCCAGGACAATCAGCGCCGCCAGCACCGCGACGCTCGCGGGTCGGAGCCGTTGCAGCCGAGTACCTGCGAGCAACAGCACGGCCGCGCCCAGCGTGCCGATGAGCAGGCCGGCGCGAAAGGACTCATCCGGAAAAAGGTCCAGAACCATGAGTGTGCGTAGTGTGTCGTCCCGCGGTCGTACGCGCCGGACCCGGCCGGACGTCCGCCGTCACCACGGCTTCTCGGGGGGACACGGCGTCGTGCCGACCTTCAGCGTGATCATCTGCACGTACAACCGGCCGATGCTCGTACCTCGAGCCATCCGCAGCGTCCTCGACCAGACCTTCGGCGACTTCGAGCTGGTGATCGTGGACGGGAGCACCGACGACGAGACCCGGGCCGTGGTCGAGACCTTCGAGGATCCCCGTCTTCGCTACGTCCACGAGGAGGCGGCGGGGATCTGCGAGGCCCGGAACACCGGCGTCGCCCACGCCTCCGGTCGATTCGTGGTGTTCCTCGACGACGACGACACGGCGACCGCGGGCTGGCTCGAACGGTTCCACGACGCGATCGGCGGCGACGAGCACGCCGTCGTCACGTGCGGTGCGGAGGTCACCGACGAGCGCGACCGCCTTCGTGAGACGTTGCTGCCCCGACCCCTCGGACCGGCGTTCGACGACGTCACCGGCCTCTTCCGCAGCGGGACATTCGCCGTTGCCCGCACGGACTACTTGGCCGCCGGGGGCTTCGCCGAGGGCCTGCAGTGCAGCCATCAGACCGAGTTCGCCCTCCGACTTCTCCCCCTGTGCACGGAACGAGGCTCTCCGGTGCGGGCGATCGACGAGCCCCTCGTGCGATACGTGCTGCGCGACTCCGATGATCGGCCCGCGAACACCCCGTCGAAGATCCTGAGTGGCGCGAAGTTCGTGCTCGGGCGCCACGCGACCCGCCTGGCGCGGTCGCCGGCGTTCTTGGCCGACTGGCTGGCGACTGCGGGAGTGGCAGCGGCGCGCGTCGGCGACTACCGGGAAGCGAGACGTCTCTTCTTGCGGGCGGTGCGCATCCGACCCTGGCATCCGAAGCACACCCTCCGACTCGCGCTGGCGTGCGTTCCGGCACTCGGTGACGTCGCCTGGAAGGCCCACCGGTACCGGCGGGAGTCGCCGACCCCCGCCGCCGACCGCGCGCCGGCCTGACGGGTGGGCGCGCTCGTCCTCCACGTCATCACGACAACGGACCGCCGCGGCGCCGAGGTGTTCGGCGTCGACCTGTCGCACGCGCTCGCCCGCCGCGGTCGGGCCGTCGAGACCGTCGCCCTGGCGCCGGGCGTGCAGGCGGCTCCCCTCGACGTCGCCCCGCTCGGCCGGCGCCGCCTGGCCCCCGGCACGCTGCGGGCGCTGCGATCCCGAGCCCGCGCCGCCGCGCTCGTGATCGCGCACGGCTCCACCACGCTGCCCGCCTGCGCGATCGCGACCGCCGGGACGGGGGTGCCGTTCATCTACCGCAACATCGGTGACCCCGAGCAGTGGGCCGCCACGCGTGCGCGGCGGATCCGCTCCGGCATCCTGCTCCGACGCGCCCGGGCGGTCGTGGCGCTCACACCGGCGGTGGCCCGAACCCTCGTGGCGAGATACCGCCTCGCGTCGGAGCGGGTCCGCGCCATCCCCCGCGGCATCCCCGCCGAGCGCTTCCCGCCGGCCGACGACGCCGCCCGCCGGCAGGCCCGAGAGAACTTCGGCCTGCCCGCCGACGTGCCGCTCGTCGTCTACCTGGGTGCGCTCAGCCCGGAGAAGAACGTCGGGCTGGCCGTCGACGCGGTCGCGACCCTCCCGGGCGTCCACCTGCTCGTTGCCGGCGACGGGCCCGAGCGAGCCTCGCTGGAACGACAGTCCGAGGCGGCAGTGACCGGTCGCGTCCTGTTCACCGGCGCGTTGGACACGCCGCGGCAGGCGTTGGCGGCGGCGGACGTGGTGGTGCTGCCCAGCCACACCGAGGGACTGCCCGGCGTGGCGATCGAAGCCGGGTTGAGCGGACGACCCGTGGTCGCCACCGACGTCGGCTGGGTCCGCGACATCGTCGTCGACGGCTCCACCGGCCTCGTGGTGCCTCCCGGGTCACGAGACGCGCTCGCGAGCGCGTTGCGCCGCGCGCTCGACGATCCGGGTCGGATGGGCACGGCGGCCCGCGCGCACTGCCTGGAGCGGTACGAGCTCGAGGTCGTCGCGGCGGCGTGGGACTCCCTGATCGACGAGGTTCTGGCCACCCCTTCGGAGGGCGGGCCGGCATGAGCGGCCGTGGCTCGGCGTCGGTCATAGTGAGGCGGTGAGACGCAGCCGCGGGTCCCCGCAAGGGCCATGACCGATCGCTCCCCCGAGATTCGCACGGTCATCCTCGCCGGTGGTCAAGGCGCGCGCTTGGCGCCGCTGACGACGATCGTGCCCAAGCCCCTGGTACCCGTGGGCGAGCAGGCCATCCTCGAGATCCTGCTCCGTCAGCTCGTGGCACAGGGTTGTCACCGCATCACGATCACCCTCGGCCACCTCGGTCACCTGATCAGGGCGGTCGTCGACGACGGTCGGGCGTGGGGGGCGGACGTCGAGTACACGCAGGAGTCGGAGCCGATGGGCACCGCCGGCGCCCTCGCGTTGCTCGAGGACCTGCGCCCCGACGACATCGTGCTCGCGATCAACGGCGACACCCTGACCGACCTCCGTTTCCGTGACTTCGTCGACGCCCATCACGCCCGTGGTGCTGCAGCGACGATCGCTGTCGCACGGCGAGCCGTCCCGATCGACTTCGGTGTGATCGAGGCCGACGAGCGAGGCGAGCTGGTTGCGTACCGGGAGAAGCCGCGGCTCGAGTACCTCGTGAGCATCGGCGTCAACGTGTTCACCGGACGCGAGCTCTCCCTGCTCGACGGCTCGACCCCCTGCAACCTGCCCGAGTTCCTGCTCGCGCTGCAGGCCGCGGGCCGACCCGTGATGTGCCACGAGGTGGACTGCTACTGGCTCGATCTCGGTCGAATCGACGACCTCCGCAGCGCGGCGGGAACGCTGGAGGCAGCGCGCGACCGATTCCTCCCCGAACCGTGACCGCTCCGGTCCTGGTCACCGGGGCGTCCGGGCTTCTCGGCGGCGCGATCGTGGCGCGAGCGGCTCTCCGCACGACGGTCGTCGGGGTTTCCCGACGCGACGGGCCGTGGCTCCGCGCCGACGTCGGGAGCCCGCACGAGCTGGCGTCGGTGCTCGACGAGGTCCAGCCGGGGGTGGTGGTGCACGCGGCCGGCTGCACCCGAGGGACCCCCGCCGAGCTCGAGGACGGCAACGTCGGGCTGCTCGAGACAGTGCTGGACGAGGCGGCGCGCCGAGAGCTCCCGGTCGTCGCGTTGGGGTCGGCGGCGGAGTACGGCGACCCGGGATCGGCGCGCCCGCTGGGGGAGGACGACACCCCCTGCCCCGTGTCGCCGTACGGTCGGAGCAAGCTCGACGCGAGTCGAGGTGTGGTCGCGCGCCGCCGGCGGGGCGAACCCGTGACGGTCGCCCGGCTCTTCACCCTCGTTGGCCCGGGGATTCCCTCCGATCAGGTGGTCGGCGAGCTGTCGGAGAAGGTCCAGGCGCTGCCCGAGCGCGGCGGCGTCGTCAGCGTCGGCAATGCCGACGTCGTACGCGATGTCGTCACCGTGGATTTCGCCGCCGACGCCGTGCTCGCGCTGGCGCGGGCACGCCCTCCCGACCCGATCATCAACGTGTGCTCCGGGGCAGGAATCCGCCTCGGAGATTTCGTGGCGGCGCTGGCCCGGCACCGGGGCGTGGACGCAACCGTCGAGTCCCGGGGAGAGCCGGCGATCATGACCGTCGTCGGGGATCCGAGCCGGCTGCGCTCCGCCACCGGGCTCGACGGTCGGCTCGACCTCCCGGAGCTCGCCGCCGCGGCCCTCGGTCAGACCGCGTAGTCGCGGCGGGCGGGGAGGCCGGAGAGGTACTCGACCGTCGCCGCCACGCCCTCCGCGAACGTCACCGTGGGCTCGTAGCCCAGGCGGTCGGCGGCGTGCGAGTAGTCGCACACGAGCCGGTCGACCTCGCTGTCCTCCGGGCGTACGCGCGCCTCGTCGCGGTGGATCCGGATGGGTGCTCGCATCGCCTCGGCGATCCCCTCGGCGACCTCGCCGACCGAGCGTCCCACGCCGGAACCGATGACGAACAGGTCACCGTCCAGATCGGGCACCGAGCCGGCGCGGAGGAACGCGTCGACTGTGTTCGCCACGGGATTCAGATCGCGGATCGGGGCCAGCGAGCCGAGCGCCACGTCGGGGCCGGAGAGAAGCTGACTGATGATCGTCGGGACGACCGCGCGACGGGACTGACGGGGGCCGAAGGTGTTGAACGGCCGGAGCGTGACGACCGGCGTACCGAACGAACGGTGGAAGCTCTGAGCCAGCTGGTCGGCGCCGATCTTGGTAGCTGCGTAGGGCGACTGCGCCCGCAGGGGATGGCGCTCGTCCATGGGCAGGTATTGCGCCGAGCCGAAGCATTCGGAGGTCGAGGTGTGCACGACGCGGCGCACGCCGCTGGCCTGGGCGGCTTCCAGCACCCGCAGTGTTCCGACGATGTTGACGTCGACATTGTGCGCGGCGGCGGCGTAGGAATACGGGATCCCGATGAGTGCGGCGAGATGGAAGACGGTGTCCACGCCGTCGGTGACCCGCCGCACGAAGGTGGCATCGGTGACCGAGCCCAACTCGACCTGCAGCCGGTCGCCCCAGACGTCGTCGAGACCCGTGAGGTGCCCCCACGAGGAGTGGCTGTTGTAGCGGCCCAGCACGCGCACGTCCGCGCCTCGGTCGAGGAGCGCTTCCACGAGGTGGCTGCCGATGAAACCGCAGCCCCCCGTCACGAGCACCGGGCGATCCGACCAGAAGCTCGAACTCTCCCGACTGGTCACGCCGCCGAGAATACGGGGGTTCCGGGTGCTCGGGGGCGAGCCGCGTACCGTGATGCAGGGTGAGACGTGCCCTTCGACATCGCTCGCCATGAGCTCCGAACTGCGGTGGCCATCTTCCGGAAGCCCGATGGATCCGGGACCTGATCGCCTCCCCGTCGCCCGTTCGCACCATTGCCATGCCACCTCCCCTTCGGGGTTGGCCCGCCGACGCGACATGAGCCACAGTTGTGGCCCCCATCGGGCGGAGTAGGGAGTTCCCCGACGTTGTCAGAAGCGCGGAATCCGGAGACCAAGCCGCACCGCCGGCGCATCGGCCTGCGGCTCGCGAGGATCGCCAGCCGGCTGCGCAGCGACCTCCCGCTCGCGTTCCTCGACTGCTTCCTGGTCCTGACCGCGTACCTGGCCGCGGTCTTGGTGCGCTTCGAGCTCTCGGTTCCCTCGGAGTTCTGGGGACGGCTGCGGATCTTCCTCCCGGTGGCGGTCGTCGTGCACCTGGTGGCGAACCGGTTGTGGGGCGCCTACGGCCACATGTGGGAGTACGCCAGCGTCGACGAGGCCCAGCGCCTGCTCTTCGCCGGCCTCACGTCCTGTGTGACGCTCCTCGCCCTCTTCGGCTGGGAGGGCTCCCGCCGCATGCCGCTCTCGGTCCTGCTCACGGGGCCGATTCTCGCCACGCTCCTGTTGGGCGCGGTGCGGTTCCAGTCGCGGCTGTTCGCGTTCCGGCAGGCCTCCAAGCGCACGCCCGGGCTGCGGGTCGTCATCGCCGGAGCCGGCTCGGCCGGAGCGACCATCCTGCGCGAGATGCGCAGGAACGAGCACATCGGGCTCACACCCGTCGCGTTCGTCGACGACAACCAGAAGATCCGCGGTCGTTCGCTGAACGGCGTGCTCGTCGCGGGCAGCATCGGCGAGCTGGCCCAGGTGGTGGACGACCGCGAGGCGCACCAGGTCCTCCTGGCGATCCCGTCCAGCGGGCCCGACGTGGCTCGACGGGTCGCCGAGCAGGCGGCCGTCGCCAACGTGCCCGTGAAGATCCTCCCCGCCATCGCCGACCTGGTCCACGGCCGGGTGTCACTGCGCGACGCGCGCGACCTCCAGATCGACGACCTGCTCGGGCGCCGGCAAGTGGAGATCGACCTGGAGGTCATCCGCGGGGCGCTGGCCGGCAAGCGCATCATCATCACCGGGGGCGGCGGGTCGATCGGCTCCGAGATCGCGCGTCAGGTCGCCGAGCTGGAACCCGCCGCGCTGATCCTCCTCGACCACGACGAGACCCATCTCCACGACGCCCTCGCTCGCTTGCCCGCATCGGCGGAGTCGACCCTCGTCGACGTCCGGGACCGCGACGGCGTCGCCCGGGCCTTCGACCAGGCCCGGCCCGACGTCGTGTTCCACGCCGCGGCCCACAAGCACGTCCCGATCCTCGAGCAGCACGCCTGCGAGGCGGCCCGCACGAACGTGCTCGGCACGTTGCATGTCACCGACGCGGCGGCGCGCGTCGGCGTCGAGCGACTGGTGTTCGTGTCGACCGACAAGGCGGCCCACCCCACCAGCGTCATGGGCGCTTCGAAGTGGTTGGCCGAGCAGGTCGTGCTCGCCCATACACCCACGGGCGGGCGGTACTGCTGCGTCCGCTTCGGCAACGTGCTCGGCAGCCGAGGAAGTGTCATCCCGACGTTCCAGAGGCAGATCGCGGTCGGCGGTCCGGTGACGGTGACCGACCCCGACATGACCCGCTTCTTCATGAGCCCGCTGGAGGCGGTCCGACTCGTGTTGCAGGCGTCGGCCATCACCGGTGAGCGGGAAGTGTTCATGTTCGACATGGGCGAGCCGGTCAACATCCTCGAGCTCGCGGAGCGGATGATCCGGCTCTGCGGTCTCGAGCCCGGCGCCGACATCGCGATCGAGTTCATCGGGGTCCGTCCGGGCGAGAAGATGGTCGAGCAGCTGCGGGCGCCGTGGGAGACCGTCACGCCGACCGAGCATCCGTCGGTCGTGGAGCTCCAGCCGGCTCGCCTGCCGGCCGAGCTGCTGCGCCGCACGCTCCGGCAGCTGGAAGCGGCGGCCGACCGGGGCGACCAGGACGAGGCGCGCCGCCTGCTCCTGCACATCGTCACGGCCATTCCACAGCCGGCCGTCGAACCCGGCGCCGCCGGCGAGGTCGGCGCCGATGACAGCGCCGTCGCGTCGCGCCGGGGCTGAGCTCGCGGCCCTCCCGGCGACCCCCGCAATTACCATCTCTCGCCGATGACCGAACGGCTGGTGCTGGCGTTCGCGCTCGCGACGGTGCTCACCATCGGGGCGGGCGCCCTCCTCCGCCGCCGCGCCCGTACCGCGCGTTCGCCCCGTGCTGTTCGTCGCTCCGGCGGAGTCGTGGTGCTCGCCGCACTTGCCGCGCTCCCGCTCGCGCCGGACTGGCCCGGCCCCGTTCTCGCGCTCGTGCCCGCGATGGTGGGCTGCGCCGCGATCGGGTTGCTCGCCGACCGGAGCCATGTGCGGGGCCGGCAGCTACCGGCGGCGATCCTGGCGGTCTCGATCGTGCCGGTCGTCGCCGGGGCCCGGATCGAGTTCATCGGGGTCCCGGTGACCGACGCCGTCGTCACGGTCCTCTTCGTCGCCGCGGTCACCGCCGCCGTCGCCGGCCTCGGCAACACCGACGGCCTCGTCCCGTGCATCGCCGCCGCGATCGTGCTCGGGGTCTTCGGGCTCGCCGCGTTCGGACCCCAGGACGCCCTGGCGGTGGCGGCCGTCGGGCTGGGCGGCGCCTGCCTCGGGTT
>Ga0299913_10004774_pt1 | contig 11441 bp, 7 predicted proteins | sample RVTome_9_FD_201360 | JGI IMG/M metagenome (GOLD analysis project Ga0299913, IMG submission 201360) | Soil microbial communities from uranium-contaminated site in the Upper Colorado River Basin, Wyoming, United States - RVT155D38 (version 2) ... | reverse complement strand
GGGACGATGACGTGACGCAGCGCCTGACGCTCGGTGAGGCCGACGGCGAGCGCGGCGTCGCGCTGGCCGCGATGGATCGAGTTGATCCCGGCGCGATAGACCTCGGCCACGTACGCGCTGTAGGACAGGGCGAGGGCGAAGCCGCCGAGGATCACTGGCTCGGTCGGCAGCCAGGCGAGCGGCTGTGACCCGTCCGCCGCCTGCTCCTGGGTGATCGCCGGGACCCCGAAACCGACCAGATAGACCAGCAGGATCGTCGGGATCCCGCGAAAGACGTCGGTGAAGACGATCGCCAGGATCTTCAGCGGGAACAGCGCCGGCAGACGCACGGTGCGCACCAACGCCACCGTCAGGCCGAGGATCAGGACGGCGACCTCGACGACCATGAAGACCCTGACGTCCAGCCAGAAGGCCCGCAGGATGTCCGGGAACGAGTCCGCGAACACCTCGGCGCTGAAGAACGATTCGCGAAAGACGGTCCAGCCGGGGCTGGTCAGGACAACCAGCGCGAGGCCGCCGAGGACGATGATCGTCGACGCAGCGGCGATCCCCTGACCGCGTAGCGAGCGGGCGCGCCGCGCCGCGGCGCGCTCGGCGCGGCGGTCTCGCGCCCCCGGCTCTACTGAAGTACCGGCGCGTTCGCCTTCTCGCTGATCCACTCTTGCTCGATCTCGGCGAGCTCACCCGACTCGCGCAGCGAGTCGATCGCGAGGGAGACGCAATCGGTCAGCGGCGAATCCTTCTCGAGCAAAGCTCCCCACTCGTCGCCGCCCGGCGCCGAGAACTGCCCAACGATCGTCGCCTCGGGTACCTGCACAGCGGTGAGGAAGAATGCGGTCGGCACGTCGACGACCACCGCATCAACCTGCTCCTGCTTGAGCGACGTCACAACGTCGTTGGAGGTGTCGAACACGCGCGGCTCAGACGACGGCTCGATCGACGCCTCGACGGCCTCGAGGCTGGTGGTGCCGATCTGCACGCCGATCTGGGCGTCCGCAAGGTCGGCGAGTGAGCTCGCCGACGCCGCGTCGGAGCCCTTCAGCGCCACGACCGCCTGGTTGGCGGTGTAGTAGGGCGACGAGAAGTCGACCTGCTGCGCGCGCTTCGGCGTGATCGAGATCTGGTTCAGATCGAAGTCGAAACCCTTGGGACCGGGCGCGTAGGAGGAGTTGAACGGCTCGACCACCCAGTCGACGTCGGCCTCCGCGTACCCGAGCTCGTCCGCGATCGCGTACGCCACAGCGCTCTCGAAGCCCCTGCCGTTGCTGGGATCGTCGTCCTCGAAGTAGGGCGGGAAGGCCGGGCTGTCGGTGGCGACGGTGAGCCTGCCGGGCTTCTCGGTCTCGAGCGCGTCCGGCTGGCAGTCCTCGGCCGTGACCGGCGCGGTGGTCGCGTCCGCCTCCGCTCCGGAGTCATCGTCGTCGTCGCCGCAGCCGGCGACGAAGCCGAGGGCGGCGATGAGCACGAACAGGGAAAGGATGCGCGAGCGCGACAAGGTTTGGACCCCCAGGGATGGACGACGGAATCGGGGAATGCTATCTGGATCCAGTTCCTGGATCCCGCTCTGGCTGGCCGATCGGGGCGTGCAGGACGGTGTCCGGAATGGCGAACCCGTCCACGAGCGCGCCCGCGTGCGGCCTGACCTCCGCGCAGAGCGCGTTGACCGCGCGGGTCACCCCCTTCGCTCTGGTCGAGGAGATCCGGCCGTGCTCCTGGAACCAGGCGCGATCGGACTCGATCGCGGCGAGGGCGAACAGGTTGCACAGCCGATCGAGCCCGGCCCGCAGCCCCTCGTCATCGCAACCCTCGACGGCGCGCGAGAACGCCTCGAGCACCTCGCGCTCGACGTGTGCCCGCGCCGTCGCGATCACGTGGTCCTGGCAGTCGTTGAAGACGTCGAAGGGGTCCTCGCCGCTGTCGATGCCGCGCTTGAGCCGCCGCGCGACGCCGGAGATCATGTGCTCCTCGCGCCAGCGCAGGAGATCGAGCTGGTAGGCGCGATCGAGCAGATCGAGCTCGTCTTCGCGACCGGGCACGAGGTCGTCGGTAAGCCGCTGGACGAGCTCGCGCACAGCGCTGCGCTCGACGACCGTCTCATAGACCTGGCCGACGACGAAGCCGACGGTCTCGATCTGGTTCAGCTCGCCGAACTCGTCGCGGAAGTCGGTCAGGAGGCTTTTTGCCACAAGCTGCAAGAGGATCGTGTTGTCGCCCTCGAACGTGGTGAACACGTCCGTGTCGGCGCGCAGCTCGGCGAACCGGTTCTCGGCCAGGTAGCCGGCGCCGCCGCAGCACTCCCGGCATTCCTGGATCGTGGATACCGCGTGCCAGGTGGCCAGCGCCTTCAGCCCGGCGGCCCGCGTCTCGAGCTCGCGCTGATCGCGCTCGGGATAGTCGTCGACCGTGAAGGCGCGGTGGAGCTCGGCGATCAGCTCCTGCTGGGCGAAATGCAGCGCGTAGGTCTTCGCGAGCGCGGGCAGCAGCCGGCGCTGATGGGCGCGGTAGCTGAGCAGCGGCACCTCGTGGTCTGAGCCGGGCGGCCCGAACTGGCGCCGGCGCTCCCCGTGGCGGATCGCGATCGTCTGCGCGACCTTCGTGGCGCTGATCGATGCACCGCAGACGCTCACCCGGCCCTGGATCAGGGTGCCCAGCATCGTGAAGAACCGCCGGTCCGGGTTCTCGATCGGGCTGAAGTACACGCCGTCGGCGGAGACCTGCGCGTAGCGGTCGAGCAGCGCCTCGCGGGGTACTCGGACGTGGTCGAATGCGATGCGCCCGTTGTCGACGCCGTTCAGCCCCAGCTTCGGGCCGCAGTCGGAGAGGGTGACTCCCTCGCAGGCGCGGCCGCGCTCGTCGCGGATCGGAACCAGCAGGCAGTGCACCCCGCGCGACTCGCCGCCGCCGACGATCAGCTGCGCGAACACGGCGGCGAGGCGCCCGTGCGCCGCGGCGTTGCCGATGTAGTCCTTGGTCGATTCCTCGTCGGGCGTGTGGATCACGAACTCCTCGGCGGCCGGGTCGTACGTGGCCGTGGTGCCGACCGCCTGCACATTCGAGCCGTGGCCGGTCTCGGTCATCGCGAAGCAACCGGGGAGCTCGAAGGTGGCGATCTGCGGCAGGTAGCGCTCGTGGTGCTCGCGCGTGCCGAGGTGCAGGACGGCGCCGCCGAACAGCCCGAACTGGACGCCGCATTTGACGAGCAGCGAGAGGTCGCCGTAGGCGAGCGTCTCGAACGCAGCGATCGAGCCGCCGACGTTGTCCTGGCCGCCGAACTCCTGCGGGTAGCCGAGGCCCGCGCGCCCGTCGGCGGCGAGCTCGCGCGCCCATTCGAGGACGAGCTCGCGGTACTCGTCGTCGGGCGGCGCCGGGATCGGGCGCTCGTAGGCGGCGTCCGCGAGCCCGGCGCGCACCTCATCGCGTATCGCACGGTGCTCGCCGTCCAGGAGCACGCGGATCGCGTCGGGGTCAAGCGCGGGTGTCGTCTCGGTGGCGGTCATGGGGCACCTCCTGGCTGGCCGGCTTGACCGATCCTAAGCCGCCAAGGCCAGCGCGCGCCGGGCGTTGCGCATTTCGCAGCGAGTCGCGCGAAGGTTCCTGCGCTAGAATCTCGGATAGGAAATGCTACGGAGCGGTAGGAATTGCCACCGCATCCAGCAAGCTCACACACCTTCACTGCGATGAACGCCGCCGACAAAGGCATGTCCCTCGGACTTCGCGCGCTGAACCGCGTCGCCGGAATCGAGCTGCTCGACCGCGTCGGGTTGCGCGAGCGCGCGGCGCGAGCGCTCTACTCGGCGACGAAGAACGGCTTCAAGGCGGCAGGCGCCACCGCACGCACGTTCAGCCGCCAGCGCAAGCTCGACACCCCGGCGCGGCAGGGCAGGGGAACGCGGGCAGAGCTCTTCGACCTCACGCCAACCGACGAGCAGCAGATGATGCGCGAGGCGATCGGCAACTTCGCGATCGAGAAGCTGCGCCCCGCGGCGCTCGAGGCCGACGACGCCGGCGCCGCGCCGGCCGAGCTGCTTGCTCAGGCCAACGAGCTGGGTGTGACCATGCTCGGCGTGCCGGGCGAGCTCGACGGTGCCTTCGAGGAGCGCTCGGCGGTGACGTCGGTCCTCGTCGCCGAGCAGCTGGCGCGCGGCGACATGGGCCTGGCGCTGGCCGTGCTTGCGCCCGGAGCGGTGGGCACGGCGATCGGCCTCTGGGGTGACGCCGAGCAGCAGGGCACCTACCTCCCTGCCTTCGCCGGCGACGAGCCCCCCGCGGCGGCTCTCGCGCTGCTCGAACCGCGTGCGCTCTTCGATCCCGCCAAGCTCCAGACCAAGGCGCGAGCCGAGGGCGGCGGCTTCGTCCTCCAGGGCCTCAAGTCGCTGGTGCCGCGCGCCGCCGATGCGGAGCTGTTCGTGGTCGCGGCGGAGCTTGACGATCGTGGCCCGGCGCTGTTCATCGTCGAGGCCAAGGAGACGGGCGTCTCGGTCGCACCGGAGCCCGCGATGGGCCTGCGGGCGGCGGCGACGGGCCGGTTGGCACTGGACGGGGTGAAACTGAGCGCCGGCGCCCTGCTCGGCGACGCCGACCCCGCGACCTACGCGGCCTGCACGCGACTCGCCCGCCTCGGCTGGTGCGCGCTGGCGGTCGGCACCTCGCAGGCGGTCCTCGACTACGTGATCCCCTACGTGAATGAGCGCGTCGCGTTCGGCGAGCCGGTCTCGCACCGTCAGGCCGTGGCCTTCGACGTCGCCAACATCGCGATCGAGCTCGACGGCATGCGGCTGGCGACCTACCGCGCCGCCAGCCGCGCCGATCAAGGCCTCGACAACGCGCGCGAGGTCGCGCTTGCCCGCAGCCTCGTGACCAGGTACGGAATGAAGATCGGCTCCGACGGCGTCCAGCTTTTGGGCGGCCACGGCTACATCAAGGAGCACCCGGTCGAGCGCTGGTACCGCGACCTGCGAGCCGCCGGGTTGATGGAAGGTGGGGTTCTGGTCTAAGTGCCCATCAACCTCGAGATCCCCAAGAAGTTCAAGGTCCTGGTGGGCCAGGCGAACCAGGTCGCCACCGAGGTCCTGCGGCCAAACTCGCGCAAGTACGACCGCGCCGAGCACGAGTACCCGAAGGAGCTGGACATGCTCGCGGCGCTGGTCGACGGCATGAACGAAGGCTCTGACCTGGGCGGCGCCGGCGCGAGCGGGGTCCGCCGCAGCGAGAACGGCGACGGCGGCAATCGCAACGGCTCCAACATGTCCACCGTCCTCGGCGTGATCGAGATGTGCTGGGGCGACGTCGGGCTGACCCTCTCGATGCCGCGCCAGGGGCTCGGCAACTCGGCGATCGCATCGGTAGCCGACGACGAGCAGCGCGAGCGCTTCGAGGGCAAATGGGCGGCTATGGCGATCACGGAGCCCGAGGCGGGGTCGGACACGGCTGCGATCCGCACCACCGCGGTCCTCGACGGCGACGATTACGTGTTGAACGGCGAGAAGATCTACGTCACCGCGGGCGAGCGCGCGGACCTCGTGGTCGTGTGGGCCAGCCTCGACCCCTCGCAGGGGCGGGCGGCGATCAAGTCGTTCGTGGTCGAGCGCTCCAACCCCGGCCTGATCCTCGACCGGCTCGAGCACAAGCTTGGAATCAGGGCGTCCGACACCGCCGCGTTCCGCCTGGAGAACTGCCGCGTTCCGAAGGAGAACCTGCTCGGCAGCCCGGATATCGACATGAAGAAGTCGTTCGCGGGCGCGATGCAGACCTTCGACAACACGAGGCCGCTGGTCGCCGGCATGGCCGTGGGCGTCGCTCGGGCGTGCATCGAGCGCACGCGCGAGCTCCTGGCCGACGCCGGGATCGAGCCCGACTACGACCGCCCCGCGCACTCCCAGCCGGCGGCGGCCGCCGAGCTCCTGGAGCTCGAGTCCGAATACGAGGCCGCGCATCTGCTGACCCTGCAGGCGGCATGGATGGCCGACAACTCGAAGCCCAACTCGCTGCAGGCCTCATACGCGAAGGCGAAGGCCGGTCGATCCTGTGTGGACATCGCGCTGCGCTGCGTGGCGCTCTGTGGGAGCGCCGGCTACGGCGAGGACGAACTGCTCGAGAAGTGGGCGCGCGACGCGAAGATCCTCGACATCTTCGAGGGCACGCAACAAATTCAGCTTCTGATTATTGCCAGGCAGCTTTTGGGTAAGACGTCAAGTGAGCTCCGTTAGAGCGAGACCCTGGAGGCCCAACCCGTGAACTCGAAGACCCGAGCCGTAGCAATCCTCGGCGGCAACAGGATTCCCTTCGCCCGCTCCAACGGCGCCTACGCCAAGGCCTCCAACCAGGACATGCTGACCACCGCCCTGGATGGGCTCGTCGAACGCTACGGCCTGGCCGGCGAGCGCGTTGGCGAGGTCGCGGGCGGCGCCGTCCTGAAGCACGCACGCGACTTCAACCTCACGCGCGAGTCGGTGTTGGGCAGCAAGCTCGCGCCCGAGACTTCCGCCTATGACGTGGGGCAGGCCTGCGGCACCGGGCTCGAGACGACCATCCTGACCGCGAACAAGATCGCGCTGGGGCAGATCGACTCAGCGATCGCGAGCGGCGCGGACACCACGTCGGACGCCCCGATCGCCCTCAACGACAAGCTGCGCGCGATCTTGATCGAGGCGAACAACGCGAAGTCCAACACGGACCGCCTCCGGGCGCTCGCCAAGGTCCGGCCGGGCCACATCGTCCCGGAGATCCCACGCAACGCCGAGCCGCGAACCGGCCTTTCGATGGGCGAGCACACGGCGATCATGGCTCGTGAGTGGGGAGTGACCAGGGAGGAGCAGGACGAGCTGGCGGTTGCGAGCCATCAGAACCTAGGCGCGGCATATGACCGTGGCTTCTTCGACGACCTGCTGAACCCCTATCTCGGGCTGGAGCGCGATCAGAACCTGCGAGCCGACTCGACGGTCGAGAAGCTGGCGAAGCTGAAGCCTGTGTTCGGGGGCGAGGACGGGACGATGACGGCCGCCAACTCCACACCGCTCTCCGATGGCGCCTCGGCGGTGCTGCTCGGCTCTGAGGATTGGGCGGAGCAGCGCGGGCTGAAGGTCCTCGCGCGCTTCGTCGACGCCGAGACCGCGGCCGTCGACTACGTCGGCAAGAAGGAGGGGTTGCTGATGGCGCCCGCCTACGCCGTGCCGCGGATGCTCGAGCGCAACGACATGAAGCTGCAGGACTTCGACCTCTACGAGATTCACGAGGCGTTTGCGGCGCAGGTGCTCTGCACGCTCAAAGCGTGGGAGGACCCGGTGTTCTGCCGCCAGCGCCTGGGCCTCGACGACGCGCTCGGGGAGATCGACCGCTCGAAGCTGAACGTCAACGGGGGCTCGCTCGCGTGCGGCCATCCGTTCGCGGCAACGGGCGGGCGAATCGTCGCCGCCGCCGCGAAGGCGCTGGACGAGCGCGGCGGAGGGCGGACGCTGATCTCGATCTGCGCGGCCGGCGGCCAGGGTGTCGTCGCGATCCTGGAGCGCTAGCGAAAGTTCAATGAGTTGCTTTAGCAACGAAAGCAGCATGTGCCGTTGGGTATCTCTGAACCTGGCACGCGCAAGAATGGTGTTTTGATGCCGACTGACCGCTACTCGCAGATCGTCAACAGCAGGATCGGCGGCCTCGTCGCGGGGCCGGTCGGTTTGCCGCAACCGGTGGAGCTCGATCGCTTCGAGCCGGGGCAGCCGGTGATCTCCGGCGAGGTGCTGCTGGGCGCGGCGCCGGGCGCCCGACTCGCCGACCCCGTCGCGCACGCGCTTGCCGGGGCGGGGGCGACGGTGCGGACCCCGCTGACCGACGTGGTCCGCGCCGCCGCGGGCAACGCCGGGCTCGACGCCGCGGTTTGGAACCCGGACGCGCCCGCCGAGGCGCGCTTCAAGGCGCTCGTCTTCGATGCGTCGGGGATCGACGACTCGACGCAGCTCGCGGCGCTCCGCGACTTCTTTCAGCCCACGATTCGCCGGGTGGAGCGCTCCGGGCGCGTGATCGTCTTGGGCACCCAGCCCGAGCTCTGCGGCGATCCCCGCGAAGCCACCGCCCAACGGGCGCTCGAGGGTTTCACGCGCTCGGTCGGCAAGGAGGTGCGCCGCGGCGCCGCGGCCCAGCTCCTCTACGTCGCACCCGGAGCGGAAGCCGGGCTGGACGCGACGCTTCGGTTCTTTCTCTCCCCACGCTCGGCCTACGTCTCCGGCCAGGTGATCCGGGTGGCGGCGGCAGTCGCGGACGTGCCCGAGTTCGACTGGGGGCGCCCGCTGGGCGGCAAGGTGGCCCTGGTCACCGGCGCGTCGCGCGGCATCGGCGCCGAGGTGGCCCGGGTCCTGGCGCGCGACGGCGCGCACGTCGTGGGCCTCGACGTCCCGCCCGCGGCAGAGGAGCTCGAGGATCTGACCGGTGAGATTGGCGGCTCGGCTCTGGCACTCGACATCACCGAGCCAGACGCGCCGCAGCGGATCGCCGATCACTTCGCCAACGAGCACGAGGGCATCGACGTCGTCGTGCACAACGCGGGTGTGACGCGCGACAAGACGCTCGGGAAGATGGACGAGGAGCGGTGGTCGCAGCTCCTGGACATCAATCTCTCCTCACAGGAGCGGATCGACGAGCAGCTGCTCGAACGGGAGCTGATTCGCGCGAACGGGCGCATCGTCTCGGTGTCGTCGATCTCTGGCATCGCGGGCAACGCGGGGCAGACGAACTACGCGACCTCGAAGGCCGGTGTGATCGGCATGGTGCAGTCGCTGGCGCCGGTGGTCGCCAAACGTGGCGTGACCGTGAACGCTGTCGCGCCGGGCTTCATCGAGACAGCGATGACCAAGGCGATGCCGCTCGCCACGCGTGAGGCCGGCCGGCGCATGAACTCGATGGTGCAGGGCGGGCTGCCCGTCGACGTCGCGGAAACGATCGCGTGGCTCGCCGGCCCCGGGGCGGCGAGCGTCAACGGCAACGTGGTGCGGGTCTGCGGCCAGAGCCTGCTGGGGGCATGAGCACCCGCAAGCTCGACTCGGCGCCCTCGTCGCTGCCCCTGTTCGGGCGCGCGGCGCTCGGCGCCCTCCCCGGGGTGGGCAAGCTGCCGTTTCTCGCCGGCGGCGGCGGCGCGGTCCCGGACCTCGAGCTCGAGCTCGCGGACGTCGCGATCGACTCGACGCACCTCGCCGAGTACTGCCGGGTGTGCGGATTCGCGGTTCGCGACACGCTGCCGGCGACCTACCCCCACGTCCTCGCGTTCTCGCTTCACATGGCGCTCCTGACCGATTCGAGCTTTCCGTTCTCCGCGATGGGACTCGTCCACATCGCCAACCGCATCGAGCAGCGCCGCCCCGTCGCGGTTGGCGAGCCGCTGTCGCTGCGGGTCAGCGCGACGCAGCTTGAGCCCCACCCGAAGGGCCGCACCTTCAAGCTCCTCACCGAGGCCAGCGCGGACGGCGAGCCCGTCTGGAGCGGCGAGAGCACCAACCTGCGCCGCGGCGGCGGCGATGAGGGGTCGCGCGGCAAGCGACCGGACCCCTCCGAGCAGCCGGAGCTGATCGACGAGGCCGAATGGACGCTGCCGGGCGACCTCGGGCGCGACTACGCGGGCGTGTCGGGCGATCGCAATCCGATCCACCTCTACGGGATCACCGCGAAGGCGTTCGGGTTCCCGCGCCAGATCGCCCACGGCATGTGGACAAAGGCGCGGTGCCTGGCGCAGCTCGAGACGCGGCTGCCCGACGCGTTCGTGGCCGAGGTCGCGTTCAAGCGCCCCATCCTCCTGCCGTCGAAGGTGAAATTCGCGAGCGCGGCTGAGGGAAAGAGAAAGAATTTTGGGGTCCGATCGGCGCGTGACGACACGCCGCATCTGGCGGGCTCGGTCACCGCTGCCTGAGCCGCCACACGCCGGTCGCTAGGCTGCGGCGTCGTGGCCGACATCGATGCAACCGAGACCGAGGAGTGGCTCGAGGCCCTCGACGCCGTCGTCAAGCACGACGGACCGCGGCGTGCGCATCATCTGGTCGAGCGCGTCGTCGAGCGCGCCCGCCTGAAGGGCGCCGCGATCGAGTACGTCGGGCCCACGCCCTACGTCAACACCATCCACCCCGAGGACGAGCCGCCGATGCCGGGCGACCCCGCGATGGAGCGGCGCGTTCGCTCGCTGATCCGATGGAACGCGATCGCGATGATCCTGCGGGCCAACAAGGAGTCGTCGGAGCTCGGCGGACACATCGCGAGCTTCCAATCGGCCGCGCTGCTTTACGAGATCGGCTTCAACCATTTCTGGCATGCGCCGTCGGAGGACCACGGTGGCGACCTGATCTACATCCAGGGTCACTCGTCCCCGGGGATCTACGCGCGCGCGTACCTCGAAGGGCGGCTCAGCGAGGAGCGTCTCGACGGGTTCCGCCAAGAGGTCTCGCGGGAAGAGGGCGTCAGCTCCTACCCGCATCCGTGGCTGATGCCCGACTTCTGGCAGTTCCCCACGGTCTCGATGGGCCTTGGGCCGATCATGGCGATCTATCAGGCGCGGTTCATGCGCTATCTCGCCGATCGCGGCATCGCCGACACGTCGAAGCGCAAGGTGTGGACCTTCCTCGGGGACGGCGAGACAGACGAGCCCGAATCGCTCGGCGCGATCGCGCTGGCGGGGCGGGAGAAGCTCTCGAACCTCGTCTTTGTCGTCAACTGCAATCTGCAGCGGCTGGACGGGCCGGTGCGCGGCAACGGCAAGATCATCCAGGAGCTGGAGACGATCTTCCGCGGCGCCGGCTGGAACGTGCTCAAGGTGATCTGGGGCGATCGCTGGGATCCGTTGCTGGCGGCCGACGAGGACGGGCTCTTGGTGCGGCGCATGGAGGAGGCGGTCGACGGCGAGTACCAGACATACAAGGCGCGAGACGGAGCGTTCGTCCGCGAGCACTTCTTCGGCGCCTATGACGAGCTTGCCGAGCGTGTGAAGGATATGTCCGACCAGGAGATCTGGGACCTGAACCGCGGCGGCCACGACGCGAAGAAGGTCTACGCCGCCTACGCCGCGGCCCAGGCCGCCACCAACCGGCCGACGGTGATCCTGGCGAAGACGATCAAGGGCTACGGGATGGGCGAGGCCGGCGAGGGCCAGAACATCACGCACCAGCAGAAGAAGATGAACGAGGACGCGCTCATGGCCTTCCGCGACCGCTTCGAGCTGGACATCTCAGACGACGAGGTTCGCGACGTCGCCTACCACAAGCCTGCCGACGACTCGCCCGAGATCGAGTACCTCCATGGGCGGCGCAAGGCGCTCGGGGGCTACCTGCCGGCCCGTCGGCAACGAATCGAGGACTCGCTGCCCGTCCCGGAGCTGGAGACGTTCCAATCACAGCTCGACGGAACCGGCGAGCGCGAGATCTCGACCACGATGGCGTTCGTGCGCGTGCTGGCGGCCCTGCTTCGCGACGACGGGCTCG
>Ga0299913_10004773_pt1 | contig 11442 bp, 11 predicted proteins | sample RVTome_9_FD_201360 | JGI IMG/M metagenome (GOLD analysis project Ga0299913, IMG submission 201360) | Soil microbial communities from uranium-contaminated site in the Upper Colorado River Basin, Wyoming, United States - RVT155D38 (version 2) ... | reverse complement strand
TGAGATGGGCCGATAGAGCGGGCACCGGAGCGCGGGAAGGTCGCTCTGCGCGCTGATCGGCCGATCTATCGGGCACTGGGACGTCGGAGGACACGGATCCGGAGGCTTCCGCGCCGTGCTGCCCGATCTATCGGGCACAGGAGGGCGTGAAGGCGCTTGGTGCGCCGTGCTGCCCGATCTATCGGCGTGGTTCGGCGCCCACCGGCCTCAGGCCATCGGCTCCCAGGCGGTACGCCAGACGCGCCACAGCGCCCCCGGATCGGAGAGCGGATCGCCGTGGACCAGGAAGAAGTCGGCTGGCCCGCCCTCGCGCAGGACCCCGGCATCGGGCTCGCCGATGAGCTCGCCGCCGCGCCAGGTGGCCGCGGCGATCGCGTCGACCGGCCCGATCCCGGCCTCAACGAGGCTGCCCACCTCCCACGCCAGCTGATTGGCACGCAGGGAGCCGCCGCCGAAGTCGCTGCCGGTGGCGATCGCCACGCCGGCATCGCGCGCCAGGCGGATCGAGGCCTCGGCCTGCTCGCGTCGCGCGGCGATCCGCTCGCGACCCTCATCGGCGGCAAAGCGCTCGAGGGTCGTGGTGTCGCCGAAGCTCTGCCAGGAGTGCATCACCGCCAGCGTGCTGACCAGGGTGGTTCCACGCGCGGCCATCTCGGCGGCAATCGCCGCGTCGAGGTCGAAGCCATGCTCGATCGAGTCGACGCCGCCGAGCACGCCCTCCCGCGCACCGCTCAGCCGCCCCGAGTGTGCCGCCACCCGCGCGCCGCGGGCATGCGCCGCATCGACCACCCGCGCGACCTCCGACGCCGTCCACGGCGAGGCATTGGCATCGGGGCCGTCCAGGTACAGCTTCACGAGATCGGCGCCATCGTCGAGCTGGCCGATGGCGGCGGCCAGCAGCTCGTCTGCCGTCTCCACCTCGACCGCCGCCCGGACCGGGTTCGCCCCGGCCTTGAAGAGCCAGGAGCCGGCGGCCCGCAGATACGGCCGGTCCCGGCGTCCCGACCAACGGTCGCGGACCGCGAGGGCCAGCGCCCGCGTCCGCCCATCGGCCGGGTCCACCCCGATCGGAGATCCGACGTCGCGCATCCAGCGCACGCCGGCGGCCAGGCCGATGGAACCGTTGTGCTCGGCGACGGCGAGCAGCGTCTCCGGCGGGTCGTCGAAGCGGGCGATCCAGTTCGCGCCGCCCGGCCCGGTCACGTGGCTGTGGCAGTCGACCATGCCCGGGACGAAGGTCGCGCCGGCGCAGTCGACCACGACGGCATCACCGGGGTCGTCCTCCCCGCCGGCCGGTCGCATCCAGGCGATCCGATGATCCTCCACCAGGATCGAGACGTTGCGCCGCAGGCTGGACGAGCGGCCATCGGCGAGCGCGCCATCGCGGTACAGGATGCGTCCGGTCACCGGCCGATGCGCCCGAGGTGCGTGTCCTTGAAGTCGGTCGGCAGCTTGAGCCCGTACCCGAGTGAGCGGTCCATCCCGACGTGCGCCATCAGCACGGCGCCCGCGATCGCGAGCGGCGCAATGGCCGCGAACCAGCCGACCGCCAGCGCGGCAATGCCGATGACCAGGTTGTGGACGAGGTTGTAGGTCAGCGCGCCGAGGCGCGCGCCGCCCAGGTAGCCGACCATCGAGATGTCCGGAAGGAGCAGGAAGAGCAGCAGCCACCAGGGCTCGCCACCGAGCTGCAGGTAGGCGACGATGCCGGCCACGAAGAGGGCGACCGCCTCCGCGCGCAGGATCCAATCCACGGATCGCATCGGTCGCTCAGCCGATCCGGACCGATCCGACGCCACCGGCGACGCGGATCTCGGCGCGACGCTCGGCCGTCGCGAAGTCGGCGGACTCCCAGCCGTCGGGGGTGCGCGGGAAACGGACTGAGTCGACGCTCGTGCTGCCCAACCCGACCTGGGAGCGGATGCGGGCCGACACGCCCGCCGGAATCTCGATCACCACGTGCGCGGCACCGGCCTCGACCCGCACGTCGCACGCGGGGACATCCCGCGGGAGGACGATTCGGGTGTCGCTCGCCCCGGTCTTCACCACCAGCGCGGTCACCTGGAGCTCGGCCAAGTCGAGCACGCTCTTCGACGCCCCTCCCTCGAGGCGCAGGGTGAGCGGCAGATCCGGCGCCAGGCCGACCGTCCAGTGCAGCTGGTTGCCGAACGGGAAGACCTGCGAGATATCGGCTTCCAGCTCGACCCGGCCCGGACCGAGGTCCCGGCGCAGCACGCCGCCCTCGAAGGTCCCATCGGCGAGCACGCCCGCGGTCCCGCGGCCGACGTCGAGCCGGCCGGCACCGAACTTCAGCACGACCTCGCCGGACGCCACGCCGCCGACCGGCACCGAGATGCGGTCCTCGACGCCACGCCCGCGCGGCCAGAACGCGCCTGCCAGGACGAGCAGCCCGATGACGATCAGGATGATCGGCCACCACCGAGCGAGGAGCTCGAGCGTGTCGAGCTCGACCAGGCCGGCGAAGTCGAGGAGCAGGAGGACGCCGATCGCCACGAGCAGGATCGGCCAGACGAGCGCCCATGCGATCACCAGCGGGCCGGTGCGCCTTCCGATGAGGCCGATGATCGCCGACACGCCGCTGCCCACCCCGGCCATGATCAGGAAGAGCGGCCAGGCGCGAGGCCACGGCAGGTCCATGGCCTGCTGGATCAGGAAGACGGATCCGATGGCGATGAGCCAGGTCCCGCCGATCAGGCTCCCCCGCTGCGTGCCGGTCATTGCCGCACCTCCGTGAGGGTTCGATACAGATCAGCGGTCTGGCGCGCGATTGCCTGCCATCCGAAGCGGTCGACGGCGCGCCGCCGTCCGGCCCGCCCCATCGCGTCGCGGGCCGCCGGATCCGCCATCAGCGCGTTGACGCCGGCGGCGAGACCGCGCTCGAAGCGATCGGGGTCGGCCGGCGACATCGGGTCGTCCAGCCGCAACTCGGCCGGGACGAGCAGTCCCGTCTCCCCGTCGACCACCACCTCGGGGATCCCGCCGACGGCGGACGCCACGACCGGGGTCTCGCAGGCGGCAGCCTCGAGGTTGATGATCCCGAACGGCTCGTAGACCGATGGGCAGCAGAAGACCGCCGCATTGGAGTACAGCTGCCGGACGTCGGTCCGGCTGACCATCTCGCCGATCCAGACGACGTTGTCGCGCTCGGCCTGCGCCAGTCGCACGCCCTCCTCCATCTCGCGCGCGATCTCCGGCGTGTCGGGCTGCCCGGCGCACAGCACGACCCCGATCCCCGGATCGAGGTGGCGGATGGCGCGCACGAGGTGGATGATCCCCTTCTGGCGAGTGATGCGACCGACGAACAGGACGTACGGCACGCTCGGATCGACGCCGTGGCGCTCGAGGGCATCGGTCGCGGCATCGGGGCGGTAGAAGTCCGGGTCGATGCCGTTGTAGATGACGTGGACGCGCGACTCTTCGATGTCGAAGAGGCGCAGGACGTCCGCGCGCGTTCCCTCCGACACGGCGATGACGGCATCGGCCGACTCGATCGCCGTGCGCTCGATCCAGGAGCTCACGTCGTAGCCGCCACCCAGCTGTTCGCGCTTCCACGGCCGCAGCGGCTCGAGCGAGTGGACGGTGAGCACCATCGGGATGCCGTAGGCGAGGCGGGCGAGCAGCCCGGCGAGGTGCGTGTACCAGGTGTGGACGTGCACGATGTCGGCGTCGACCGGCTCGGCGACCATCCCCAGGTCGCGCGACAGGGCGGCCAGCATCGGCCGCAGGCGATCGTCGGCCGTCGAGAGATCGTGGGCCACCGGGATCCCGCGCACCCGCCAGCCCGCGTCGTCATCGGCCTGGGACCCGAAGGTGCGAATGTCGAGCTCGACCAGCGAGCGGAGGTGCCGCGTCAGCTCGTCGACGTGGACGCCGGCTCCGCCGTAGATGTCCGGCGGGAACTCGTTGGTGAGGATGAGCGCGCGCACGCGCCCAGCCTACCCCGACCGACCGTACCGGGCGCGCGGTTCCCGCCGGCCCGCCACGTCGAGGAAGTGCTCGATCTCGCGGAGGTCGAATGGCTTGGAGATCACCGGCGCCCACGCGCCGATCTCGGCCACCCGCATCGGGTGAGCCGCGGTGCAGACCAGCAGGGTGACATCGGCCATGCGCGGATCCTCGCGCAGCGTCCGCGCGAGGTCGCCGCCCCGGCCGACGGCCAGCTCGTCGTCGAGGATCAGGACTCGCGGCCGCCGCTGGTCCAGGGCAGCCTGCAGCTCGGACAGCCTGCTGAATCCGAAGGCGAGCCAGCCCGCCTCCTGGGCGATGTCGCAGAGCAGCTCGAGCGTGTCCACGTCGTCGTCCACGGCGAACAGCACCGGGCCATGCGAGTCGCTGAGGCTCGCTTCCCGGCGCTCGAAGGCGTGGACGAGGCGCATGTTCGTGTTCACGGCGGGCGGCAGGTTTGCACGACACGTGCCGCAGCCGGCCCCGTGAGTGCGAAATACCGTCGGGGCCCGGGCTGTTCGCGGATACTCCCCACGAGTATACTGGGGCCGATGGCCACCGACACCTCGTCCCCACCCGCGGCCCAGCCCGCGGAGCTCACGCTGCCCGTCGTCGGCATGACGTGCGCGAGCTGCGTGAACCGCATCGAGCGGTTCCTGAACCGTGCCGACGGCGTCGACGTCGCCACCGTCAACCTCGCCACGGAACGTGCCACCGTGCGTTTCGATCCGGCCCTCATCGACCGCGCCGGGATCGTCTCGGCCATCGAGTCGGCGGGGTACGACGTGGGGCGCGACACGGCATCCGGAGAGGCCGCGGACCAGGCGTCGGCCGAGGCGGCTGACCAGGCCGAGCGCGCCGCCGAGCGTCGCGAGCTGCTCATCGGGGCGATCGCCTCGGTCGGCATCGGGCTGACCATGATGGCCATCATGTTCTGGCCCGGCGGAACGCCGTGGCCGATGCTGGACGTCAACCGCTGGTTCATCGCGCCCGCCACGATCGTCCAGTTCATCTTCGGCCGCCGCTTCCTGGTGGCGGCGGCTCGCGGCCTGCGACACGGCGACCTGAACATGAACACGCTCGTCGCCATGGGCACCCTGGCGGCGTACGGCTACTCGATGGTCGTCACGCTGATGCCGGAGCTGCTCATGGGCGCCGGCGTCGGGCACGAGACCTACTTCGACTCGGCGGCGGTGATCATCGGCCTCATCCTGTTCGGCCGATGGCTCGAGGCACGCGCCAAGGGACAGGCGGCCGGCGCCGTCAAGGCGCTCCTCAAGCTGCGACCCGATACCGCCCGCGTCCTGCGCGAGGGCGGCGAGCGCGAGATCCCCATCGACCAGGTGGTCGTCGGCGACCTCGTTCGGGTCCGGCCCGGCGATCGCGTCCCGGTGGACGGACTGATCATCGATGGCGCCTCGGCGGTCGACGAGTCGATGCTCACCGGCGAGTCGATGCCGGTCGAGAAGGCGCGTGGCGACCAGGTCATCGGCGCCACCATGAACACCAGCGGCTCCTTCGTGCTTCGCGCCGAACGGGTCGGCCGCGACACCACCCTGTCGCAGATCGTGACGCTGGTCGAGCAGGCGCAGGGCTCCAAGGCGCCGATCCAGCGCGTCGCCGACCGGGTCACCGGCTGGTTTGTGCCGGCGGTGATCGTCGTCGCCGTGGCGACCTTCGCCGCCTGGATGCTCCTGGGGCCGGAGCCGCGGCTGACGTACGCACTCGCCAGCGCGATTGCCGTCCTCATCATCGCCTGCCCCTGCGCCATGGGCCTGGCCACGCCGACCGCGATCATGGTCGGCACCGGCAAGGGCGCGGAGAACGGCATCCTCATCCGCGACGGCGCCGCCCTCGAGCGTGCGCAGGCGATCACGGCCGCCGTGCTCGACAAGACCGGCACCATCACCCGCGGCGAGCCGTCGGTGGCGCGCGTCGAGCTGCTGCCCGGCGTCTCCGAGGCGGAGCTGCTCCGCGCGGTGGCCGGCGCCGAGCGCGGCAGCGAGCATCCCCTGGCCGAGGCGATCGTGCGCCACGCCGACGGGCTGGGGGTGGAGTCACTCGAGGCCACCGCCTTCGAGGCGGTCGCGGGCCGCGGCGTCCGGGCCACCGTCGACGGCGCGACCATCCTCGCCGGCACCGAGCCATTCCTCGCCGATGCGGGCATCGACACCTCGCCGCTCAGCGAGCTCGCCGCTGCAGCAGCGCGCGATGGTGCCTCGCCGGTGCTCGTTGCGCGCGATGGTGGGCTGCTGGGCCTGATCGCGGTCGCGGACGCGGTGAAACCGGCCTCCGCCGAGGCCGTCGCCCGGCTGCAGCGGGCCGGCCTGGAGGTGTGGATGATCACCGGCGACCGTCGCGCCACCGCGGAGACGATCGCGGCCCAGGTCGGCATCGGCCCGGATCGCATCCTCGCCGAGGTCATGCCGGCCAACAAGGCCGCCAAGGTCGAGGAGCTCCAGGCGGCCGGCGCCGTGGTCGCCATGGTCGGCGACGGGATCAACGACGCTCCTGCGCTCGCGCAGGCGGACCTCGGGATCGCGATCGGCACCGGCGCTGACGTGGCCCTCGAGGCATCGGACATCACGCTCGTCGGGGACGACCTGGGCGGCGTGGCGACGGCCGTGCGCCTCTCGCGCGCCACGATGCGCACCATCCGCCAGAACCTCGGCTGGGCGTTCGGCTACAACGTGCTGCTCATCCCCGTCGCCGCCGGCCTGCTGTTCCCGGTGGCAGGACTTCTGCTGAACCCGGCACTGGCGGCCGGCGCCATGGCGCTCTCGAGCGTCAGCGTCGTCACCAACTCACTGCGGCTGCGGGGCTTCCGCGCCGCCTGACACCTGCACCGATGGAGAACCGATGAACGAGCTCAACATGGCGCCGATGGCGAAGGACCCGGTGTGCGGCATGGAGGTCAACCCCGAGATCGCGACCGCCCAGGGGCTGTCCAGCCAGCACAACGGCGAGACCTACTACTTCTGCGGCAAGGGCTGCAAGCTGGACTTCGACGAGGATCCCGAGAAGGTCTTCGCTCCGGGCTACATGCCCAGCATGTAAGCCGGCCCTCGCGGCCGCGGGCGTCGCGGGCGTCTGGTGGCCGGGTCGGTCGAGTTCGTGGCGACTGATGCGCGCCCTGGAGCTACCCGCCTGAGCGCTGGCGGCAGTCAGGCGCGGCGCCAGAGGCCCGATCCGTGGCGCTTGAGCGCTGGCAGCAGTGAGGCGCGCCGCCGCGTCGCGGTTCCTGCGTCCAGCGCACGTAGCGGCGAAGCAGACCACCGCGCTGTGCGGCTTTCGCACAGATTGGTGCTCGGGGAGCCGATTCGGCCGCATGAGCGGCCATTCTGTGCACGGATCGCACATCCCGGCAGCGTGGGTCGTAGATCGGTGCGCTGAGCGCACAGGCGAGGACTCGGAGCACCAACGCCCGGGCGAGCTCGGCGGTCGGGGGCCGACGGAGCGCAGCGGCCAACTCCCGTACACTGGCCGCCGCATGGCTCTCATCAGCACCCGAGCGCTGACGAAGCGCTATCCCGGCGGCGTGACCGCCCTCGACGGCCTGACGGTCGACATCGGCGAGGGTGTGGTCGGGCTCGTCGGCGCCAACGGCGCGGGCAAGAGCACGCTCATCAAGATCCTGCTCGGCCTGCTCCCCGCCACCGAAGGCGAGGCAAGGGTCCTCGACATGGACGCGGCGACCCAGGGCGGCGCCATTCGCGAGCTCGTCGGCTACATGCCGGAGCACGACTGCCTGCCGGCCGATGTCTCGGCCACCGAGTTCGTCACCCACATGGCGCGCGTCTCCGGCCTCCCGTCCGGGGCGGCGCGCGAGCGGACCGCCGACGTGCTGCGCCACGTCGGCCTGTACGAGGAGCGCTACCGGCCGATCGGCGGCTACTCGACCGGCATGAAGCAGCGCGTCAAGCTCGCCCAGTCACTCGTCCACGACCCGCGCATCCTGTTCCTCGACGAGCCGACGAACGGCCTCGATCCGGCGGGGCGCGACGAGATGCTGGCCCTCATCGAGCGGATCGGCCGCGACTTCGGCATGACCGTCATCGTCGCCAGCCACCTGCTCGGCGAGATCGAGCGCATCGCCGGCTGGCTGGTGGCCATCGACGCGGGACGGCTCCTGCGGACGGCCCCGCTGACGAGCTTCACCGAGCGCACCGGACAGCTGCTGGTCGAGACTGATGAGGACGCCGGGCCACTCGCCGAGCGCCTTGTCGCACGCGGCATGGACGCCATGGCCAGCGGACGGACGCTGGTCGTCGACGTCGCGTCGGGGGGCGGTGGCGAGCACGCCGTGGAGGACGCGGTCCGCGACGACTCGGTCACGCTGGGACTCGCCCTCGTCCGCATCGAACACGGCCGTCACCAGCTCGAGGACCTGTTCCGGGATGACGCGGGAGGAGCCGATGAGCGCGTCGCCTGAGACCACCGGCACGATCTACGACATCGGCTACCGTCGCTACGACGGCGCGCGCCTCGGCCGCCGGGGTGCCATCTCAGCCATCGTGGGCGCCGGCCTGCGGGCGGTCTTCGGCCTCGGCCGATCCGGTCGCTCCAAGATCCTGCCCTGGGGAGCGGTCATCCTGGCCGTGCTGCCGGCCGTGGTGGCCATCGCCATCCGCGTCCTCGCCGGCGACATCATCGAGCTCTACAACTACCAGAACTACCTGTGGGAGATCGGCGGGCTGCTGCCGATCTTCCTTGCCGCCCAGGCGCCCGAGCTCGCGGTCAACGACATGCGACAGCGCGTCCTGCCGCTCTACTTCAGCCGCCCGATCAGCCGCCTCGACTACGTGGTCGCCAAGCTCGGAGCGCTGACCATCGGCCTGCTGGCCCTCACCCTGCTGCCGGTGCTGCTCCTCTTCCTGGGGCGCGTGCTGGCGGCGGAGGACGTGGTCGGTGCGCTCGGCGACGAGCTCGGCTTCCTGCCCGCCATCCTGGGCAACGGGCTGCTGTACGCCGTGGTGCTGGCCAGCATCGGCCTGGCGATCTGCTCACTGTCGGGCCGCCGCGCGTACGCGGCAGCCGCGATCCTCGCCATCTTCCTGGTCGGGAGCGTGATGAGCACCATGCTCACCGAGCTCGGCGGCGGCCTCGAGGATCTCGCGCCGTTCGCCTATCCGCTGTCGATCCTGGACGGGACGCGGGAGTGGCTGTTCGGCGAGAGCGTGGCGGGATCGCCGGTGGCGTCGGCAGGCGTGCCGCTCCCGTTCTATGCGCTCGCCGCCGCCGTCCTGCTGGCCGTCAGCTGGGCGGTCCTCGCCCTGCGCTACCGGAGCGTCTCGACGTGAGCCAGCTGACCCTGGGGGCCGTCTCGCGCTGGTACGGCAATGTCGTGGCCGTCAATGACGTGACCTTCGAGGTCGGGCCGGGCATCACCGGCCTGCTCGGGCCGAACGGTGCAGGCAAGACGACCCTCCTGCACATGATGGCCGGCTTCCTCGCGCCGTCCGCCGGCGAGGTAAAGCTCGACGACACGCCGACCTGGCGCCATCCCGAGCTCTACCGGCGAATCGGGTTCGTCCCGGAGCGGGAGGCGGTCCACCCGTTCCTCACCGGCCGGCAGTTCGTGGAGGCATCGGCGCGGCTGCAGGGCCTGGATGACGCGCGGGGCGCGGCGGATCGGGCGATCGACATGGTCGACCTGCAGGCAGCCGCCGGCCGGGCCATCGGCGGCTACTCGAAGGGGATGCGCCAGCGCGTCAAGGTGGCGGCCTCGCTGGTCCACGATCCGTCGACCCTCATCCTCGACGAGCCGTTCAACGGGATGGATCCCCGGCAGCGCCTGCACATGATGGATCTGCTGCGGCGCATGGCCACCGAGGGGCGCACCATCCTCTTCAGCAGCCACATCCTCGAGGAGGTCGAGCGGCTCTCGGACCGCGTCCTGGTCGTCGTGGCCGGTCGGCTCGCGGCATCGGGCGACTTCCGCCGCATCCGCCGGCTGATGACCGATCGGCCACACCGCTTCACCATTCGCTCCACCGACGATCGAGCGCTGGCCCGGGAGCTCCTCGCCAGCCCGAGCGTCGAAGGAGTCGACCTGCGGGACGGCCTCCTGTCGGTGAACGTCGGAGACTACGGCGAGCTCACGCGCGAGGTGGCGCCCGCCGCCCAGCGCGCCGGCGCCTCGATCCTCGAGCTGCGCCCGGCGGACGAATCACTCGAATCGGTCTTCAGCTACCTGGTGCGCCGATGATCCTGACGCTCGCATCGGTCAGCCTGCGCGGGCTGCTCAACCGGCGGCGGACGCTCCTGCTGGGGCTGTTCGGGGCGCTCGTGGTGCTGGTGGCGGTGCTCTTCCAGCTCGCCGACCAACCGGAGGACGAGTCGCTCGCCTTCACGGGCCAGCTGCTGGGCAACTTCGGCCTGGCGGTCCTGCTCCCGGTGGTGGCCGTGATCGTCGGCACCGCCGCCATCGGCTCGGAGCTTGATGACGGGACGATCATCTACCTGCTCGCCAAGCCGATCCGGCGCGGCCTCGTGGCCCTTGTCAAGGCGGTGGTCGCCTGGGTGATCGTGATGCTGCTGGTGAGCCCGGCGATCCTGGTCGCCGGCGTGGTGGCGCGGGGCGGTGACGCGGACCTCGGCGTCGCCTATGCCGTGGCGGCCGGCTTCGGGGCGCTCGAGTACACCGCGGTCTTCCTCGCCCTCTCGCTGGTGACCTCGCGCGCGCTGGTGGTCGGGCTCGCCTACGTCGTCATCTGGGAGGGCGCCGTGGCCGGCCTCTTCGAGGGGACCCGGATCCTGTCGGTCAGGCAGCACGCGCTCGCCATTGCCGATGCCATCGGGGGCGAGGGGGCCATCGAGGCGCCGCTGGAGCTCGGACCGGCGCTCGTCGTCGGCCTGCTGGTCACCGTCGTCGCAGTGGTCATCGCCATCCGCCGCCTCGAGCGGGTCGAGCTTCGAGGCGAGACCGGCTGAGCGCTTCCCCGGCTCGCGGCGCCACGTGCCGTCGGCGCGGCATTGGTCCGCTGCTGGGACTAACGGCCACTTCCTGGCCGAGGTGGTTCGCTGCTGGGACGATCGGCCAAGCACAAGCCAGGCCGAAGGCGCTGCGTGGCCGGTTGTGGTCCGCGGGCGGGACGGGCGGCCAGTTCCTGTCCGTTCCTCCCAGAGGCGGACTATCCGGTCGTGATCCAGGGCGCTGTCGGCGGAGTAGCGCGGAATCTCGTGGCCGGCCGGGCCGGTGCTAGGCTGCCGACATGGACCTTCCGCCGCCGTGGGGCCATGCCTGGGCCGGCCGCCTCCACGAGCATGCTTTCGACAGCCAGGCCCTCACCGGCAACCCACTCGGCGACTCGCACGTGCGCCCGCTGTACGTCTACACCCCGCCCGGGTATGACGATGAGCCGGATCGGCGCTATCCCTCGGTCTGGCTCATCCAGGGCATGACCGGGCAGGTCGACATGTGGCGCAACCGCAAGGCCTTCACGCCATCGGTCCTCGAGTCGGTCGACGGCTGGT
>Ga0299913_10004772_pt1 | contig 11443 bp, 5 predicted proteins | sample RVTome_9_FD_201360 | JGI IMG/M metagenome (GOLD analysis project Ga0299913, IMG submission 201360) | Soil microbial communities from uranium-contaminated site in the Upper Colorado River Basin, Wyoming, United States - RVT155D38 (version 2) ... | reverse complement strand
ATAGTGCAGGCACAGAGTCCTTGGCGATCCGTCCACAAGGAGAGAGCATGAACAGCGATGGTTGGGCATGCACCAGGCGGTCGAGAACGGCGGTGTCGGCTGCGGCACTTGGCGTATCCATTCTACTCGCCGGTGACGTCCGAGCGCAGACGACCGGTACGGTAGCTGGGAGCGTGGTGGACGCAGTAACCCAGCAGCCACTGAACGGCGCCCAGGTGTTCATCCAGGGTACTGCTCTCGGTGGTCTCGCCGATGGTCGTGGCCGTTTTGTGATTCCCTCCGTGCCGGTCGGAAACCATACGGTTCGTGTAACCAACATCGGGTTTTCCAGTGCGGAGCAGGAGGTGACGGTGACCGCGGGTGAGACGGCGGAGCTCGCCTTCAGTCTCGCAGTGAGCGCGGTGGCGCTCGACGAGCTGGTCGTGACGGGAGCGGCCGGTGCCATCGCGAGGAAACGGCTCGGCAACTCGGTCGGTACGGTCAACGTGTCGGACGTCGAGGAGCTCGTTCCCGTGGCGACGATGGGGGATGCACTCGCGGCGCGGATCCCCGGCGTCCGCTCGGTCACCCCGTCGGGAGGTGTCGGCGCGGCGAAGGATCTGCGCATCCGCGGCGTCTCGAGCTTCGAGCTGGGCCATCGTCCGGTCGTCTACATCGACGGCGTGCGGGTCGACAATACCGCCGGCGAGTGGGCAGGTAGCGATGCCGTCATGGGAGGAACCTGTTGTTCGTTCGCGGGCGGCGCGGGCGAGGATCGCCTTTCCGACATCAGTCCATCGGACATCGAGCGGATCGAAGTGCTGAAGGGCGCGGCCGCGGCGACGCTCTATGGCTCGGAGGCGTCGAACGGTGTGATCCAGATCTTCACGAAGCGCGGCCGAGGCAACAGCGCGCCGCGCTTCACCTTCTCCGCGAGCACCGGGTTCAACCGCTATCGCGAGAACTGGGCGACGAAGCTATACCCCAACTTCACCGGCCCCGATGGCTTCCGCGCGCGGGACGCCAACGAGCTGATCGAGAACGGGTGGATCCAGAGCTACGACATCACCGTGCAGGGGGGCGGCCAGGACGTCACGTATTTCATTTCGGGCGGCTACGACCAGGAGGAAGGATCGCTCAAGCCGAACTCGCAGGATGGAATCAATCTGCGTACGAATCTGCAATGGCTGCCCTCTGAGCGGTGGAGCTTCAGCCTGAACTCGTCGTTCTCCAAGAACGACGTGCTGCAGCTCCAGTCGGGGAACAACTGGACCGCACTCTACGGCAATGCAATTCTCGGCAACCCGTTGCGCGCCACGGCGGACCGGCCGTACGGCGAGCCGTGGACATCCGTGAGTGACATCCGCGCCATGGATACCCATTCCCATGCCACGCGGTGGACCGGCGGCATGACGGCCACGTACACGCCAACTGACTTTTTCAGCAATCGATTGACAATCGGCTACGATGTCGTGACGGACCAGAAGGAGCGGCTTCTTCCGTTCGGGAGCGAATACGTGTACCTGGGGACCATTGGCGAGCGTAACGTCGGCTACCGCAGTGGTTCGACCGCGACGGTCGACTACCTGGGTACGCTCGGCTTCGACATTACATCGAGCATCGCGTCCGATCTGTCCTTCGGTGCCCAGGGATACTGGGTGACGGAGGAGTTCAGCATGGCCATCGGCCGCGGCTTCGCCGGCAAAGGCGTGACCACGGTGGGCGGTGCGGCGACGACGGAGGCGGACGAATCGTTCGAGGAATCGATAACGCTCGGGATGTTCGCGCAGAATCGGTTCTCCTTCGGAGAGAAGCTCTTCGCGACTCTCGGGCTGCGCGTCGATGGAAACAGCGCCTTCGGGGTGAACTACGGATTGCAGCCGTATCCGAAGGCCGACGTCGCCTATCTGATTTCCGAAGAGGGCTTCGTTCCGGATTTCATCAGTAACCTGAAGCTGCGCGCCGCCATCGGAACGGCGGGTCTCGCGCCGGATGCGTACGACCAGTTCCAGACGTTCGATCCCACCGCCGTGCTGGACGTGGACGTGCCCGGCGTAACGCCGGCGAATCCGGGGAACCCCGACCTCGAGCCGGAGAAAACGACTGAGATCGAGGCTGGTTTCGACATGGGTCTGCTCAACGACCGTGTGGGCATCGAGTTTACCGCGTATCGCTCCGAAACCCGCGATGCGCTGCTCGAAGTCGATTTGCCGCCGTCGGAAGGTTTCTCGCAGGCGCAGCTGCGGAATACCGGCGAGATTCTCAATGTCGGCTGGGAACTGTCGGTCAACACATCGCCCGTGATTACGCCGAACTTCCGCTGGAACACGCAGGTTAACCTGTCCGGCAACCGCAACGAAATCCTGTCGCTGGGTCCGACCGCCGTCGATGGCCGGCTGGGCGACTTTCGCGAGGGGTTCCCGGTGGAGGGGGTCTGGGCGGATAAGATCATTGGCTATGACGCGGCTACCGTGAGCCACGAGGTGACCGATACCGCCGTCTACTTCGGCCCGTCGTTGCCGACCTTCAGTGCGTCGCTCGGGAACACGTTCAGCTTCGGTAATTTCCGGCTCTACGGGCTCGTCGCGATGGAGGAGGGCTCGTGGTTCGACAATGGCGACCGTCCGTACCGAATCCGTCAGGGCGCGGGGGATGAATACCTCTCGACTTTCGAGAACGGGGAACCGACGGTGCGGACTGACTCGCTCGTCGACCGCTTTACCCGCGCCGGCTCGATCGACCGGCGCGACAACATTCGAATCCGGGAGATATCGCTCTCGTACACGCTGCCTGCGTCGTTCGTGGACGGCCTCGGCCTCAGCAATACGACGCTCATGCTGTCAGGGCAGAACCTCTACTGGTGGGATGACTGTAACTGCGCCGACCCGGACATGCGGTACTCACCGAGCGGCCGAAACTTCTCGGGCTTCCTGGCGATGCCCGCGGCGAGGCGGTTCATGATCACCCTCCGAACGAGCTTCTGACCATGCACATGAGAATTGACTCGGGAATGAGAATCGTTGCCGGAGCACGGCCGCGGGTCGCGTTCATGCTGGGACTGTCGGTCGCGGCGCTGACCGGTTGCGACGACGTTCTCACCGTCGACGATCCGCAGCGCTATACGTCGGACGATCTGGATGCATCGCTCGATGCGGTGATCAACGGCGTCGAGGGCGACTTCTACATCGCCATTCCAGGATTGGTCAACGCCACATCGCTGGCGAGCGACGAGGCCCAGCACACTGGCACGTGGATCGGCTACGACGAGCTGGACCACGGAAGATTCTTCTACAGCAACGCGAACGGCGGTGGCGGGCTCGGAAGCGGGGATGACATCATGGAAGCCCTGCTGCGGTCGCGCCATTTCGCGCAGTCCGCGCAGGAGCGTTTCACGCGCGTGCTGGAGGGTGAGGCGGCAAGCAGTCCATACATGGCGCGCGCGCAGGTCGTGGAAGGCTGGACCAACCTCCTGCTCGCGCAGAACTTCTGCGAGGCGCCAGCCGAAGCCGGCGGGCCGGCGGTCAGCGACGCCGAGATGCTGCAGGTGGCGATCTCTACGCTCACCACCGCGCTTCAAACCGCGCAAGCCGCCGGCGAGCAGGATGTCGCACTCTTCGCGCAGGCGGGCCGGGCGCGCGCGCACCTGCTCGCAGGCAGCTATCAAGAGGCGCTTTCCGATGCCCGGGCCATCCCGACGGACTTCGTGTGGGAAGCGCAGTTCTCGGCCAACAGCGGTCGCCAGGAGAACGACATCGTGAACCTGTCGACCGCTGGTTTCAACCGCGCATCCGGCGTACGCGAGTTCTACTGGCCGCGGGTGGATACGGAAGCCGATGCGATGCGCGATCCCTACTCGGACGAGATCGACGCGCGCGTCGCCGTGCTCTTCGACGGTGGCATCGGCGTGGACGGCCTGACGCCGCATTACAGCCAGTGGAAGTACCGCGACCTGGGTTCGAACATCGAGTTGACGGATGGCGCCGAGATGCGCCTGATCGAGGCCGAGGTGCTCTGGCGTCAGAACGATCTGGACGGCGCAATGGAACTCCTGGACCAGGTCAGGGCGGCAGCCGCCCTTTCACCCCGTCCCGCGACGAACGATCCGAATCAGGTATTCGATTATCTCATCCACGAACGGTTCGCCGAGCTCTACTGGGAAGGCCAGAGAATGGCGGACCTTCACCGCTTCGAACTGGTCGACGATTTCATTGCGGAAGGACGCTTCGGCGCGGAAACGGAGAATCCACGACCCACGAAGTTTCCGATCGCCGAGGACGAGGTCATCAACAGCTCCGCTTTCCCGGACAAGGGGATCTCCGGGCGCTGTCTACCGATGAGCGGTTGAGCCGGTTCGAAACAGCTCCGAAGCTCGCGTCCTGACGCGGCGTGACAGAGGGGTGCGTTCCGCCCCTCCGGTCACGCCGCCAGGTCCACACATGCCGGCGTCTGTCGCCGGTGATGGGGCTCGCAACGTCGCAGCTGATCAACTTATCGGGACCGGTTCTGCAACACGCACGATGAACAATCCTTCGCGCACGCTGGTGAATACGATGATGCCGCTCTCGAAGAATGGATAGTTGCTCCAGGCACCGCTCTGTGACGCGCTGTGGCCGGGACCATCGTCGTTGAATGGCGCGCTGTCGAAGAAGCCGATCTCGCGCGGATTCGTGCGGTCGCTGATGTCGAGCACGCGCAGCCCGCTGCCGTAGTTCGATTCGAAGATTCGGTTGCCCTTGACGAACAGATTGTGATCGGACGCCCGCACCGGCCCGATGTACTCGCGTGCGACGATCGGGTCGGTCAGTTCCGTGAGGTCCCAGACCACGGTACGTGTGCCGGCGACCGTTCCGGCCATCTCGTCGAGCTCGTCATTCATGTAGAAGTAGCGCTGCTCGTCGTCGAACCAGCCCTGATGCGCGTAGGCGACGTTGGGATAGCTGGCGCGGCCGACCGTCACCGGGTTCGACTTGTCAGTGACATCGGCGATGTTGATCTCCGTTTCATTTGAGCCTACGCAGATCTCCTTTCCGCGGTACCTCTCGTCCGGGCCGCGGTACGTCACGCACTGCGCATCGTGTGTGTAACCCCGGCTGTTCGCTCCCGACCGGTCGTTGTAACAGCCTGCAAACGTGGGCCGCAGCGGGCTCCGCGCGTCCACCATGTGCAGTCCACCGCCACAGGTCTCACCGCCGCTGTTGGCACCGACGATGTAGAGGAATCCGGTCGATGTGTCCGCCACGACGTTGTGAGCGCTGTACATTCGGTGATACGTCGTGTCGGGTGCAAAGACGGCAGGTGTGTCGGTCACGGCGCGCAGCCGAGCCAGGTCGAACACCTGCATGCCATGCGCGCCGGCGCCGTCTGCCACGATGTAGGCATGGTTGTTCACCACCTTGATGTCGCGCCACACGGAGGGAGGCGAACCCGCGGTTCGTGGCAGCGTGCCGATCAGGCGCGGCTGCGCAGGTTCCGTGACATCGACGAACGATGCGCCGTCGCGGCGCGCGACAAGGGCATAATCCCGGCTCGTCTCCGGATCGGTCCAGCCCCACACGTCGTTGACCCACACGCCACGCGCACCGCCCAGCGCACTCACGGGCATGTGCGCGATGAGTTCCATGTTTGCGCACGTGAACACGCCGATCCTGCCGTTCTCGCAACGTGCTGCCGGTGTTGCGGTGCGCCCGATGGCGTAGATCTGACCCTCGAGCATCTGCTGCGGCAGCCAGGCGTCTCCCTCCTTCGCGACGACCAGCGCCCTCCCCTCACCGAAATCACGCTGTGGCATGCCGATGACGGCATGGCCGCCGGCGGGAGCAATCGAGAAGCCGAATGCGAACGGCCACGCGGTGCCATCTGCCGAGTCGGCTTCCAACCGCACGACCCTCTGCCATCCGCCTTTCGCATCCGAGGAGAAACGATAGACGCGACCATTGTCGTCATTCATGCCTGGCGCGCCAACCCAGACCTCGTCGCCGACGATTGCGATGGCGCTGCCGAATTGCGTTCCTCGTGAAGCGTCGAAGGGGCGCATTTCTCCTGCGAGCGACCACGAGCCCGCCGAATCCCGCTCCACGACGGCGACGACCGCGGCACCGGGGGCACCCACATAGGCCCTGGTTCCGTGAAGCAATACCGCGGACCCGACGCCCGCCCCTGCGCCTGACGACTGCGGCAGTCTCGCGGCCTGCGGATCGCCCCAGCTGCCGTTCGGCTGCTTCTCCGCGAGGTACACCGTGCCCGCACTCGAGTCGGCGGCGGGGGCACCGATGAGCAGCCAGTCGCCGTCAAGACTCATCGTCCGGCCGAATGCAGCGCTCACCGCCTCGCCTCCAGGACGCAACACCTCCTGCAACGTCCACGCGCCGTTCGCCTGCCGGTAGTGGTAAACCACGCCCGTGGAGTCTGCTCCTGGCGCACCGATGAGCAGATCATCACCGGAATGGGCCAATGCACTGCCGAAATGCGCGCGACTGCCGGGATGCGGGGGCTCGATGATGCCGGCCTGTCGCCAGTCGGCGTCCGCAGAAGGGCGCTGGAACACATACGCAACGCCCGATCCCGCCCGCTTGCGCGGTGCACCGATGACCATCGTGTTGCCGTCGATCGCGAGCGCGCCACCAAAGTCATCCATTCGTGCAGAGTCGGAGGCCATCAGACGTGACTGCTCACGCCACCGGCCCGACGTATCCAGTCGATATGCGTAGACGACACCGGGGCCGTACCAGTTGACGGGCTGCCCGATCAGCAGATCGCGATCCGTCGACGCGATCGTACGGCCGAAGTTCGGCTCCTGTCCCGCACCATGCGATGGAATCGAGACGATCGCGCCGATGGTGGCGACGGTACGCCAGAGTCTTTGCATTTGCGGCAACTCCCCTCGAGGCTGCTTGCGGCACAGCTCGCCTGTTGAAGGCGAGGGCGTAGAGAACGGTGAGGAGCGAAGGGAGCCGGGTCAAGCGGGAAGCCACGAAGTCGGAGAGCGACATCGTGCCTGCGCCGGCGATTCAGATGATCCCTCACGAGCGCGTGCCGGTATCCCGGCCACGCTACAGGAGACGGGGCTCGCCCTCACCCCCTCCCGCCATCTCCGACTCGAGGCGTTCCCATTCCGCCATCAGCCGCTCGAGCTCATCAACGCGCGCGGCGCGCTCGGACTGTAGCTCCTGCACTTCACTGGCGGGTGCGGACTCGAAGTAGCCTGCCGCTGCGAACCTGCCATCGATCTCCGCGAGGCGGCGCTCCGCGCGTTCGATTCGGTCGGTGATCCCGGACAGGCGGCGCTCGCTGTCACGCCGGTTCACACCGCCATCTCTCTCGACAACAAGATCCTGCGAACGTTGGGCACGCCTGTCGGAGGTCGGCTTCGTTTTCCGCTCCTCACGCCGCGCCTTGAGTACGACGTTGTCGGCGTCGAGGTGGTCATCGCCGCACGCATGAACGTACTCCTCGTACGTGCCGGGATAGTCGCGAATGCCGTCATGCCGGACCTCGATGACGCGCGTTGCGAGCTGTCCGACGAACCAGCGGTCATGGGAGACGAGTATCAGCGTGCCCTCGTAATTTCGCAGGCCTGCGACGAGCGCTTCGATCGACTCGAGGTCCAGGTGGTTCGTAGGCTCATCCAGGACCAGCACGTTGCTCTGCTCGATGGACAACCGGCTGAACACCAACCTTGCCGCTTCACCACCGGATAGTGCGGAGAGTGGCTTTTCGCTGTCATCTCCGGTGAACAGCATCAGCCCGAGCTGGCCGCGCACGTAGCCGCGGTCCCGGCCGGGACAGAAATCCCAGAGCCAGCGCTCGGCCGAATGGTCCAGGCCCTCGAGCTGCTCGCGATGGTCCTGCGCAAAGTAGCCGGGGCGCGTGCCGTAACCCCACTCGACGCTGCCCGCATCGGGCGCGAGCTCGCCCATCACGATCTTCAGCAGCGTCGACTTGCCTATGCCGTTCGGACCCATGATGACGAGACGGTCGCCACGCTCGACGGTGAGATCGACGCCGTGCAGTACCTCGTTCTGGCCGAACGCCTTGCGGATGCCCGCGACCTTGAGCACGTGCCGCCCGCTCGGCGCGCCCTGCGGGAAGCGAAACTTCGGGTAGCGGCGAGAGCTGCCTGGCAGCTCCTCGAGATCCTCGGCAATGCGCTCGATCATGCGCAGTTTGCTCTGCGCCTGCCGAGCCTTGCTGTTCTTCGCCCGGAAGCGGTCGACGAACTTCTGATGATGCGCGATCTCCTTCTGACGTCCCTCGATCTCCTTCTCGCGGCGCTCGCGCTCGAGCACCTTGTCATGGACGAACGTCGTGTAGTTGCCGTGGTACAGCGTCACTGTCCGGTAGTCGACATCGAGGATCTTCGTCGCGATATTGTCGAGAAAGCGATGGTCGTGCGAGATGATGACAGCCGGTCCCGCGAACTGCGTCAGGAATTTCTCCAGCCAGCGGATCGACAGGACGTCCAGATGGTTCGTGGGCTCGTCCAGCAGCAACACATCCGGTGAAGCTGCCAGGACCTGCGCGAGCAACACGCGCAGCCTGAACCCTCCCGAGAGTGTGGACAGCGGGTTGCGATGCACCTCTGTTGGAATCCCCAGCCCCTCGAGGATGGTCGCTGCCCGCGCCTCGGCCGTGTAGCCGTCCAGGCGCTGTATGGTCTCTTCCAGCTCGGAGAAGTGATCGACGTCGAATTCTTCGTGTGCGCGCGCGAGGAGCCTCTCCTTTTCCCGCATTGCGGGCCACAACTCCGGATGGCCCATCAGCGCCACGCCCAGGATCTCCTCGTCCTCGTAGAGGAACTGGTCCTGTCGCAGCACGCCGAGGCGCGCCGATTTCGGCACTGCCACCGTGCCGTCCGTAGGCCGGAGTTGACCACTCAGGATGTTGAGCAGCGTGGTCTTGCCAGACCCGTTCGCGCCCACCAGCCCGTAGCGCTCACCCGGATTCAGCTGGCAGGTGGCGCCGGCAAACAGCACGCGGTCACCGTACTCCATCTTCAGGTTGGACACGGAAATCATGTCTGGAAATGTGGGCTATGCGGCGGTTGGGATCAACGGACGCCCCTATAGCAACCTCTTCAGCTGCGCCGATGCGTCCGCCAGCGTCTCCACCCGCTTGCAGAAGGCAAACCGCAGGAACTGCCGGCCGTCTTCCGGACGGTGAAAGAAGCTCCCTCCCGGCACCGACGCGACGCCGCGCACGCCATCGACACCTCGAGCGAGACGTCGTGCGAAGACATCATCCGGTTCGTTGGAAATGGCAGAGAAGTCGGCCATAATGTAGTACGCTCCGGCCGGCGGCATGCAGCGGAAGCCTGCATCGAGGAGACCACGGTACAGCACGTCTCGCCGCTCCCGGTAGCCCGCCTGCAGCGAGTCGTAATACTCCGGTCCCAGCTTCTCGATAGCCGTCGCACACGCCTCCTGCAAGGGCGCCGGTGCACCCACGGTCAGAAAGTCGTGCACCTTCCGGATTGCGGCGGTGAGTGCGGCGGGTGCGACGATCCACCCGATACGCCACCCGGTCACACTGAACGTCTTGGATGCGCCGCTGATGGTAACGGTTCGCTCGCGCATTCCGTCGAGCGTGGCCAGCGGGACGTGCTCGGCACCCTCATAGCGGATGTGCTCGTAGATCTCGTCGGTGAAGGCGAGCAGATCGTGCGTGCGGCAGAGCGCGGCGACGCCTTCCAGTTCGTCCCGGTCGAACACCCTGCCCGTGGGATTGTTGGGTGTGTTCAGGATGATCGCACGCGTGCGCGAAGAGATGGCCGCGCGCAGACGGTCGAAATCCAGCGGAGATTCCGGCTCGAGCGGGATCCAGACGGGCCTGCCTCCGCAGAGAACGGCGTCCGGGCCGTAGTTCTCGTAGAACGGCTCGAAGACGACAACCTCCTCGTCAGGATTCACGGCAGCCAGAAGCGCAGCGGCCATGGCCTCGGTTGCGCCGCATGTGACGGTGATCTCGCGGGCTTCGTCCACGTCCATGCCGTACCAGTCGGCGTACTTGTCGGCGATTGCCCGGCGCAGCCGGGGCGTGCCCCAGGTAACCGCGTACTGGTTGATGTCGGCGTGGATTGCGGCGCACGCCGCTTCCTTGAGGACTTCCGGCGCTGCAAAATCGGGGAAACCCTGCGCCAGGTTGATGGCGCCGGCCTCGTGCGCGACACGCGTCATCTCGCGGATGACGGATTCCGTAAAGCCGTGCGTACGCCTTGCAGTGCGCATCATGTGTGATATCCACGTTGAGCGTTGCGGCGGGAACCTGGGGCGCAGGCCCGGTGCCGGCAATGCGCCGGGGACGGCCGTCAGGCGGGCCGTTTGCGGGTGGCCCGGCGACGCCCGGTTCGCCATTATGCAGATGATGGCATCGGTCCGGCACACACGGGATGATGAACGTCATGGCAAAGAACGATTACGGCGCGAGCCGCGGTACTTTTGAAGCGGGTGGTCGCCGCTTCGAGATCTTTCGTCTGAGTGCTCTCGAGAAGTCCGGCTACTCGATCGACCGGCTGCCCTTCTCACTCAAGGTCCTGCTGGAGAACCTGCTGCGGCACGAGTCGCAGTTTACGGGCATGGCCGAGGGTATCGACGCGCTTGGGCGCTGGCAGCCGCACGCGTTATCCGCCACCGAAATCCAGTTCACACCTGCGCGCGTCCTGCTGCAGGATTTCACGGGTGTGCCGGCCGTCGTCGATCTGGCCGCGATGCGGGATGCCATGCGGGCGATTGGCGGGGATCCCGCGAAGATCAATCCGCTGCAGCCTGCGGAGCTGGTGATCGATCACTCGGTGCAGGTGGATGAGTTTGGTACGCGGCTGGCCTTCGCGCACAACGTGGAGCGCGAGTACGAGCGCAATCACGAACGCTACGCATTCCTGCGGTGGGGACAGCAGTCGCTCAGGAACTTCCAGGTGGTTCCGCCGGGCACTGGCATCTGCCACCAGGTGAATCTCGAATACCTCGCGCGCGTCGTGTTCGGTAATCCGTCGACGAACGGCCTGCCGGCGCAGGCGTACCCGGACACGCTGGTTGGCACGGACTCGCACACGACGATGGTGAACGGGCTCGGCGTGCTGGGCTGGGGTGTCGGTGGCATCGAGGCGGAGGCCGCGATGCTGGGACAGCCGGTCTCGATGCTCGTTCCGCAGGTCGTGGGATTCCGTATGACCGGAGATCTGCCCGAAGGTGCGACCGCGACCGACCTCGTGCTGAGAGTCACGGAGCTGCTGCGTGCCCGCGGCGTCGTGGGAAAGTTCGTCGAGTTCTATGGGCCCGGCCTCGCCTCGCTGCGTCTTGCCGACCGCGCCACGATCGCGAACATGTCGCCCGAGTATGGGGCAACCTGCGGCATGTTTCCCGTGGACGAGCGGACGCTCAACTACCTCGAGTTCACGGGACGCTCGAAGGAGCACGTGTCGCTCGTCGAGGCCTACATGAAGGAACAGGGCATGTTCCATCACGGGGAC
>Ga0299913_10004771_pt1 | contig 11443 bp, 7 predicted proteins | sample RVTome_9_FD_201360 | JGI IMG/M metagenome (GOLD analysis project Ga0299913, IMG submission 201360) | Soil microbial communities from uranium-contaminated site in the Upper Colorado River Basin, Wyoming, United States - RVT155D38 (version 2) ... | reverse complement strand
TCCTCCCTCGACTCCTTGCGGCCGCATGGTGTAATGGTGTCCTTCGGCAATGCATCGGGCCCCGTCGAGCCGTTCGCGCCATCCGAGCTTGCCAAACGCCATTCGCTCTACGTGACCCGGCCGGTGTTGTTCGACTTCATAGACACGAGAGAGCGGCTGCTCCTGGCCTGCGAAGAACTGTTCGGACTCGTGGCAGACGGCACGCTTCGGGTCACGATCAATCAGCGTTACGCGCTTCGCGACGCGGCTGAAGCGCACCGGGACCTGGCAGCGCGCAAGACCACCGGCTCCACGCTCCTGATCCCCTGATCTGGTACTCTGTGACATCACGCCGGCTTAAGGGGCCAGACGAGCGGCAGCATGAGCATCACGACGATGAAAACGACCACCATCAACGGCAGGCCCACCTTGATGTAGTCCGGGAACCGGTAACCGCCGGGGCCCATCACCAGAATGTTTGCCGGGTGCGATATCGGACTGATGAAGCTCGCGCCGGCTGCTATGGCGATCGCCATCATGGCCGTCTCGGGTCGGAAGCCGAGATCGCTCATGCTCGAAAGTACGATCGGCGCCATCAGCACGACCAGCACGGCGGAAGGGATTACCAGCGTGCCCAGTGCCGCGAACACGTACAGCGCCATGATCACGGTCCACGGCCCCGCGTTCCCGAGAAGCTCCACGACCTGGGATGCGAGAAAGGACGCGGCACCGGTGTGCAGCATCGCCGTACCAAGAGGCAGCATCCCGGCAATGAGAAAGATCGCCTTCCAGTCTATGGCGCGGTACGCGTGCTCCATTGTGAGGCAGCCGGTCAGGACCATGATGCTCGCACCCACGACGGCGGCCACCGAGGTCGGCACGTGCCCGACCATAATGCTCACGACCACGCCCGCCATGATCAGTACTGCGAGCGGCGCACGACGGGTGTCGGGCGGTTCCTGCCCCAGCGGCGTAAGGATCAGAAAATCCGAGTCTCCCGAAAGCAACTGCAGCCGGTCGCGCGGACCGAGCAGCAGCAAGGCGTCGCCCACCAACAGGCGCTCCTCGGAAAGGTTGCCGACCAGAGTCTTCCCTTCGCGCCAGATGCCGGCGAGTTCGATGCCGTAGCGTTCACGGAAATTCAACTCGCCGATGGTTTTCCCGGCCAGGCTCGAGCGCGGGTCCAGTGTCGCGTCCATGAGGGTCAGGCGCTCGGAATCGAACGCCGCAAGCTTCGGTGCGCTCGTTTCGATCTCCAGTTCCTGCAGCCCCCTGAGTACATCGAGATCTTCGTGCTGCCCCTGTATCAGCAGAAGGTCGCCGCCGGTCAGAAGCTCGTCACCGGACGGCATGATGTTCAGCTTCCCCTCGCGAAAAATTGCCAGTACGCGAAAGTCGAAAACGTCGGCCAGCCGGCTCTTGCCGAGGGTCGCGTCGGCGAGATCGCTGTATTTCGGTATCCGGACGACGAACATGTGTTCGTCGGCCTTGTACTGTTCGTGGAGTTGCTCTCCGCTTTTCAGCTCGACCTCGGTGAAGTCGGAGAATTTCTCGAGCTGTCCGATGGCGTCGGATTCCCCCTGCACGAGGACCCTGGCCCCGGCGCGCAAAGGCACGTAGGCGAGATTGGTGGTGCGGTACCTGTCGTGTCGATGTATGCCGACGACGCTGACGTTGAAGCGGCTGCGGAAGCCGGCATCGCGAATCAGTTCTCCCGCCAGCGGCGAGCCTTCGGCAAGGAGGACTTCGGCGTAGGCCACCTTGCTGGCGACCATGGACTTGAGCACGGGCGCCTCGCGCTCGATGACGAGGTCGCTCCACCGCTGCAGCTCGCGGAACTGGTCGAGACGGCCCTGCACGAGCAGACTGTCACCGGCGCGCAATACCGTTTGCCGGCTGGGAAGCGTCTCGCTGCGACCGAAGCGGAACAACGCCAGGATGATCAGCCCGGTAGAGGCGCCAATGCGGCTCTGCGCAAGTGTTTTCCCGACCAGGACGGAGTCGACGGGAATGCGCATCATGAACGTCTGCTCCTGCAGCTTGTAGCGCGCCCGCAAGCTGCGCTGGCTGCGGTAACGCCCGCGCGCCGTGCGGGATTTCTTGGGCAGCAGCAGCCGCCCGACCAGCGATATGAACAGCACGCCTGCGACCGCGATCGCGCCGCCGACGGGAGTGAAGTCGAATACGCGGAAAGGCGCAAAGCCGGCACGAACCATTGACTCGCTGACCAGCAGGTTGTGCGAGGTGAACAAGGTCGTCTGCCCTCCGAGCAGGGTGGCGAACGCCAGCGGCATCAGGAGCAACGACTGTGGAATTCGGGTGCGACGGGCAACGTCGACGACGACGGGCAACATCAGGGCAGCGACGCCAATATTGTTCATGAACGCAGCGAGGGCCGCCGCGGTTGCCATGATGACCATTACCACCGGAATCGGGCGCCGGCCCGAAACGCGCAGCATCTGGCGGCTGATGACGTCCGCTATACCTGTACGGGACAGGCCCTCACTCAGGATGAACATCCCCCAGATCGTGATTACGGCGCTGTTGCTGAAGCCCGCAAACGCCTGATCGGCGGTAACGAGCCCCGTCACGGCCAGCGCGCCGAGCACCAGCAGCGCCACCAGGTCCATGCGCACCACGGCGCTGATGAAGAGGATCAGCGCCGCCACCAGGATGGCGAGTACAAGGGCAATTTCGAAGGTCATGAACGCGCTGGGCGGCTTTTTTCTGTCGTTAGCGGGATGGGCACAATCGGAAAACAAATCGACGGCATCAACGGTTGCGCAGTGTACGCAAAACGCACCACGGAATGCGCGCATCGCGGCGCCCGCAAAGGCCTTTTTTGCGGGCGCCGGTTCCGACCGCGTTGGGTCGCCGGGCTAGGGAGGCCCAGGGATGGCCCAGGGATGGCCTGGGGAAGCTCTGCAGAGGTCCAGGATGGACTCGTGCAGATCCAGGGGTCTTGTAAATTCATACAGTACTGGATAAAACGACATATTTGCCGGAGCGACCATGCATTGCGCTGTGCCCGAAACCGACTACCTGCAAACACTGAACAGGGCGCAGCGGCAGGCCGCGGCCCATGGACAGATTTCGAGCGGCAGTTTCCGTTCGGGTCCGCTGCTCGTGATTGCCGGCGCCGGCACCGGCAAGACGATGACGCTCGCGCACCGGGTCGCGCACCTGATCGTGCAGGGGGTCAATCCGGAACGAATCCTGCTCCTGACATTCTCCCGGCGCGCGGCTGTCGAGATGACCCGGCGGGTCGAAGCGATCGTGCGAAAGGCAGTAAGCGGCTCCGACCCGCAGCCTGGGAATCGCATGCTGCCGTGGTCCGGAACCTTCCATTCGGTGGCTAACCGGATGCTGCGCCGTTACGCGCAGAATCTCGAGCTCGATCCGGGCTTCTCGATTCTGGATCGCGGCGACGCCGCGGACCTGCTCGATGTCGTGCGTCATGAACTCGGGCTCGCAGCCAGTGCAAGGAGATTTCCCAGGAAAGATACCTGCATTGCGATCTATTCACGCTGCGTCAATACACGAAAGCCGCTCATCGAATCGCTGAATGAAACTTACCCGTGGTGCATTGAATGGGAACAGGAACTCCGCGCGCTTTTCCGTCGCTATGTCGAGGTGAAACAGGAGAACCAGGCGCTCGATTACGACGACCTGTTGCTTTACTGGAGCCAACTGGTAGCGGATGCCGGGCTCGCTGCCGAAATCGGTTCATGGTTCGATCATCTTCTCGTGGACGAGTACCAGGACACCAATCTCCTGCAAGCGGAGATTCTGCACGCACTGAAGCCGGGCGGCGACGGCCTCACCGTGGTCGGCGACGACGCGCAGTCGGTTTATTCCTTCCGCGCGGCGGACATCGGCAACATACTCGGTTTCGCGTCGCGGTTTTCTCCGCCCGCCGAAGTCGTCAGCCTGGAAGAGAATTACCGCTCGAGCCAGCCGATACTCGACAGCGCAAACTGCCTCATCGCGCAAAGTGAGCACCTCTATCGAAAAACCCTCGTGTCGCGATCGAAAAGCGGCGGCCCCCCTCAATACGTGACGGTTGAAGACCTCGACGCGGAGGCCGAGTACGTGGTCGAGGCTGTGCTCGCGAACCGGGAAAGCGGCCTCGACCTCAGGAAGCAGGCGGTCCTGTTCCGCAGCGCGCACCACAGCGACCGGCTCGAACTCGAACTGGTTCGCCGCAACATCCCGTACGTGAAGTACGGCGGGCTGAAGTTTCTCGAAGCCTCGCACGTAAAGGACCTGCTGGCGATCCTGAAATGGGCGGAGAATCCGCGCAACAGGGTGACGGCATTCCGCGTGCTGAAGCTGCTGCCGGGCATGGGACCTGCACTGGCTGCACGCTGCTTTGACCGGCTGGCGCTCGCGGACCACAGCTTTGCGGAACTCGAGCACTTCGCCGCGCCGTCGGCCACACGCGCGGCCTGGCCGGAGTTTTGTAAGCTGATGCAATCCCTTTCGTCAGCGGATCCGGACGCGTTTGCGTGGCAGGCGCAACTTGCCGAGACGCGACGCTGGTATCGGCCGCACCTGGAGCGCATCTACGACGGGGTGGAAACTCGCGAGGCAGATCTCGAGCAGCTCGAACAGATATCCGGGCGCTACCCGACGCGCGAACGTTTCCTCACAGAGCTGACCCTGGATCCGCCGGCCGCTGTCGGGGACCTTGCCGGCGATCCATTGCTGGACGAGGATTACCTGATCCTTTCGACGGTGCACTCTGCGAAAGGCCAGGAATGGGATTCCGTGTTCGTGCTCAACGTCACGGACGGAAACTTTCCGTCGGAGTTTGCCACCGCAAAGCCCGAGATGATCGAGGAAGAACGGCGTCTGCTGTACGTTGCGATGACGCGCGCAAAGCAATCGCTGCAGCTGGTTGCGCCGCTTCGCTATCACGTCACACAGCAGCGACGCGACGGCGACCGGCACGTCTACGGGGCGCGCAGCCGCTTCATGACCGACGGGCTCATGCAAACCATGGAGGCAAGGTTCCATGGCAGGCCGGAGGCAACACCCCTCCACATGTCGCCGCAGAGTGACCGGACCCTCGACGTCGCTAGGCGCCTGCGGGAGATGTGGTAGTGCACCCCGTCGCAAATAATCGCCCATTCTCGCGGCGCCTCATCAAGTCTGGCGGCGTTGCGGCTCCTCGCAAAACGCAAGCTATTCCTCGTCGCCGCCCCTTGCCAGACACAAAAAGTCGCTCCCGACAATGGTCGATTATTTACGACAGGCTGCTAGCGTCAGTTGAATGCACCGATGATAGTTCCCATGGTTGCAAACAGCACCAGGTAATAGCCGGCGTTGATCAGATAGAGCCTGAGCGAACGCTGCTCGAAAAAATAGGTGATCCCGTATGCCGTCGCAATCCAGCAAACGGCGACCAGGATGCCTGCCTGCAATCCGATGAACCAGTCGCTGCCGGAGCCCAGAAAAAAAGCAAGCGCGGTCGCTGCAATGAGTAGCAGCACGAACGTTCCGCCGAACGTAAGTGTCATGTTGCCGCGGCTGATGGCTTCTTCGGTAAGGCCCACTTCCATCATCCAGGCATTGCCGAAAACTTTCCGGGAATACCAGACCGCGCCGATCACGAACGCAGTGGCGGCCGCGAGAAAAACGGCCAGCCAGTTCAAGCCAGCGATCGCAGTACCGAGATCCATGGCTTTCTCCTTATTGTTGTTCTGGTTTCTGGTAACAGAGTTACCTTTGCTGCCGTTCCTGGTTGCTTTGTTCTTGTTTCGTGGTACGTAACTCGCTCAGCAAGCATCACAGTTTATCAGAGCTTCTGCGCCGTGCGCGAGCAGCAGGTTTTTCAATGGGATATGGTAAGAATGGTCAACGTCACAAAAGCGCAACGCCGTCCTTCGAGACCGATTCAATCGTGAACCTTGTCACAATGCGTGTGCTCTAATTCATATATATGTAGTTGCGCCTTTCGGGAAAATCTGTAACAAAGGTGCCGTAGTGCGGTGAACTCATTAGGTTGACGAGTTGACGCGCTGCTGAACGGACTCAGCACTGCATTATGCTTGCCGGCTGCTAACGAGTGTACCGACTGTCCTGACGAGAGTGAGGAAGCGAGACAATGACACATCGTGACACCGCTGAGCATGTCGTTCCGGTACAGAATCTTCGCGATTACTTTCGCGAATCGATGGATGCGGCGATCAACAAGCAAGGCGTCGACGTGGATCCGCACGCGACACATTACGTTGTAAACCTGTTGACCCTGTTCGCACGATCCGAGGATCTTTATGAGGACCATGGTGCTGCGTATGGTTTGAAGCCGCTTGCGCTGATGATGGTGGATGCCGTCGAAGCACCTACTGCCGAGCAGCGCAACTTCTCACTGCAGCGCATCGGTGACGTATCACTGTTCATCGCCGGATTCTTTGCCGACAGCCTTGCCCACAGGCTCGTCGACCTTGACTATTACATCTACATGGGCGGTAGTGCGTACGGTTCACTTTCCGACGAGATGCGAGGCAGCCTACGCGGCAGGGTTCTTGCTAATATCTACCGGGAACTTGCGCGCAAATTCCAGACTGTAGTCGACATACTCAACGAAGTCCGGGACGGCGCCCGCCAGTCATCCGACATCGACCTCCTGCGGACTTACGAAGTGTGGCTGCGGACAGGCAGCAAGCGGGCGGAGTCCCTGCTCAGGCAGAACGGAGTCGTGCCGATGCCGAACGTGATCAGCCGAAGAAGTCACTGACACCGTTATGATTTCCAACCTGCAGAAGTATCTGACGGATATTTACCAGGTGGATCCGGGTTTCGAGGTGACGGATTTCCTGGTTACCGACCCGGCTCTCGCCCGACTGCTCGGATGCGACCGCCTCGTTCCGAACACCGACGAATCCGTTCTGCTGAGTCAGGACGAGAATGGGCTGGCGCTCTGTCTTTATCTCGATGAGGACATGATCGCGCGTCTGACACGAGACAATCCGATGCACGGGCTGCGTGCCGAACAGCTGGATGATCTCTGCAAGGTCATCGAAGGTATCAGTCATTTCAACTACATTGTTTTGCGGGCGCGGCAGGACAAGGCGGTAACGCTGCTCGAACTGGAAATGCAAGCCGAAGTAGACAAGTTCGTGGGAACCTGGCTGATGGCGCTCGATCAGCAGGACTTCGAATTCGCGCGGCGGCTGCACGGATGGCTGTTCGATCGGGTGAGTTTCAATCCGGATCTGAACGCGGATCAGCTGGAAAGGTACCGTGCAGCAAACGACTTCGCCGCACGGTTTTGCCACGGATTGCGCGATCGGCTGAAACGCGACAACCTGAAGGGCATGCACGAACTCCGGCACTTCTACCGCCTCTCGCAGGCGGACAAGATCAGCCACATCCGTACGCAGGCCTATCAGCGCTGAACGTAGGTGGGTGCCGAGATTTGTTTATTGAGGATTTCGGGGCCCAGTCAGTTCGAAAAAAAAGGACGGTGGCAGAGCCACCGTCCAAGCAACACGAAACAAACTGCATAAGGGATCAAGTTTGTTACGTTGCTTCGCCGACACTTCCGATTCATGTCGCCGGTGCATGACTTCATGAACCCGTGTCGGAGAACTCGTCGTCCGAGATTCATCCGCCGTTTCAGGCGGTGAGCCTTCTCGTTACAGTTGATGGTTTGATGCAGCTGCCGGGAAAACGGTTGCAAACAAATTGGAATAACTGGTGAAAAAACCAGAGAAATGTTTCAGCCGAAACTCCCTGGCCGGATGACGAATTACGCTGTCGTATAATCGGGTTCCCACCGGGCGTAAGGGGACTGGCTCAATGAATACTGCCGCGAAGGCGCTTTCCGTCAGGGACAACGTGTCTGCTGAAGAATGGCAGGTCCGGGTCGATCTGGCGGCATGTTATCGCCTGGTTGCCATGCATGGCTGGGACGATCTCGTGTTCACCCACATTTCCGCCAGAGTGCCAGGGCCGGAGGAGCATTTCCTCATCAACGCTTACGGGCTGATGTTCGAGGAGATGACGGCGAGCAGCCTGGTCAAGGTCGATCTGGGCGGAAATATCATTATGGAGACGCCGTACCAGATAAACCCGGCGGGCTTCACGATTCACAGCGCCGTGCACGAAGCGCGACAGGACGTGGCCTGCGTACTGCACACGCATACGCGAGCCGGCGTGGCGGTCTCGGCTCAGGCCGGCGGGCTGCTGCCGATCTCGCAGGTATCCCTTTTCCCTTTGATATCGATCGCGTATCACGATTACGAAGGCGTCGCGCTGAACGCCGACGAGAAACCGCGGCTCGTGGCCGATCTCGGCAGCAACAGCTGCATGATCCTTCGTAATCATGGCTTGCTGACGGTCGGTCCGACGATTGCGGACGCGTTCCTGCTCATGTACACGCTGGAAACGGCCTGTCAGACGCAGTTACTGGCCCAGTCCGCCGGGACGGATCTGATCCAGATCAACCCGGCGATCCTGAAGGGTATCGCGGCACAGGTCAGGGAGGTGACAAAGGGATTGGGAGGACAACTGGCCTGGCCGGGGTTGCTCAGGAAACTCGAGCGGCGGGACAGCTCGTTTCGGGATTGACGCGCGGGACGATGGGGAAAGGTCGCCCGCAATGGCGGGCTCCTGCAGCGTGCGATGAGTACAGATAAGGCGCTGCAGGAGCCCGCCGTTGCGGGCGACCCCCTTACGCAAGAAACATCCTGTAGGCCGGATTCCCGCTTTCGTCCCAGTGCGCATACCCGAGTTCCCTGAGGTGCGCCTCGAGCTCCTCGCCTTCCCCGGGCGGCACCTGTATGCCGGCAAGGATACGGCCGTGATCCGAGCCGTGATTGCGATAATGGAACAGGCTGATGTTCCAGTTGCTGCCGATCGCATTGAGAAACTCCAGCAAAGCGCCAGGCCGTTCGGGAAACTCGAAGCGAAACAGCTTCTCGTTTGCCGGCATCTTGCCTCCGCCGACCATGTGACGGATGTGCAGTTTCGCCAGTTCGTTGTCGCTCAGGTCCTGCACCGGGTAACCCAGGGAGTAGAGCTTGCTGATCAGCCGGGTCCGCTCGGCCTGGCCGTGGCGTAACTCGACGCCGACGAAGATATGCGCTTTCGTGGCGTCGCTGTAGCGGTAGTTGAACTCCGTTACGCTGCGTCGCCCGATGGCCTCGCAGAATCTGCGGAAGCTGCCGGGCTGCTCCGGGATTTCCACCGCGAGCAGCATTTCCTGCTGTTCACCGACGGCCGCCCGTTCAGCGATGTGGCGCAGGCGGTCGAAGTTGACGTTTGCCCCGCCAACGACGGCGACAAACGTCGCGTCGCGAACCTTTTCCCGTGCGATGTACTTCTTGATGCCTGCCAGGGCCAGCGCTCCGGCCGGCTCTGCGATCGACCGCGTCTCTTCGAAGATATCGCGTATTGCGGCGCAGGTCTGATCGGTATCGACGGTAATGACCTCATCCACGTATTTCCGGCATAGCCGGAACGTCTCGTCGCCGACTCGCCGTACCGCGACACCGTCGGCAAAAATACCGACATGCTCGAGAGTCACCGGCCGGCCGGCGGCAAGCGATTTTTGCATACCCGCGGAGTCGTCGGGTTCCACGCCGATGACCCTGATATTCGGGTCCGTCTCCTTTATATACAGCGCAATTCCGGAGATGAGTCCGCCGCCGCCTACCGGCACGAATACTGCGTCGATCGGACGATCACTCTGCTTCAGAATCTCGCGTCCGATCGTACCCTGTCCCGCAATGACGTCCGGGTCATCGAACGGATGTATGAACGTAAGACCCTGTTCCTCCTGGAGGTGCCGCGCCTGCTGCTGCGCATCGTCGTAGGTGTCGCCGTGCAGCACCACTTCACCACGCTGCGCGCGAACGGCATTCACCTTGATGGACGGCGTCGTCACCGGCATGACGATGATGGCACGCACCCCCAGACGCAACGCTGCAAGCGCAACGCCTTGAGCGTGATTGCCGGCCGAGCTGCAGATGACGCCTCGGTCCAGAACGTCGCGCGGCAGTTTCGCGAGCTTGTTGTAGGCCCCCCTCAACTTGAACGAAAAAACCGACTGCAGGTCCTCGCGTTTCAGGAGAACGCGATTTTTCAGTCGCAGGGAGAGGTTTCGCGCGAACTCCAGCGGAGTTTCAGTTGCAACTTCGTAGACGCAGGCATCCTCGATGCGCTTCATGTAATCGTCTGTAACCATTTTTGCCGGCATTGAGTTCCCGCTTCCGCACGGCCGCGACCGAGTGCGACCAAAGTGCCGGGAAGGGTAGCGCATTTCCCTCTGCGCTGACGAACCGGAACTTCAGTCAATCGTGCCCGTGCGTGGCAAGTGAATTCGCGCAAACAAGGCGGAAACGGCAATCGCAGAGCGCACCGGTCCGTGCTTCGATGGGCCGGGACGGAGTAGCCGATTTGCAGACAAGTCAATCGAAGCCAGCCAACGGGCCACGCGTCTGCCCCGCGAAGCGCCGGCAGCCGAAGCGGGACGCCGTGCCGCTCTTCAGGCCGTCGGCGATGCAGCCGGTGCGCGAACCGTTGCATGGCCAGGTGACGGTAGTGACGCCGCCGTCCGCGGGTGTAGCCGCAGCCTTGAGCCTGATCGCGCTGCTGCTCCTCTGCCTCGCCGCGTTCATCGTGGAGGTGCCGCAGCGGACGAGAGCTGTCGGCGTTCTGATGCCGCTTGAGGGTTTCATGAAGATCGTGGCGACCGATGCCGGCCAGGTCGTCGATGTCAGCGTCCGCGAAGGCGAGAAAGTCGCTTCGGGACAATCGCTGCTCAGCATCAGTTCGAACCGTGGCGTCATCGAACGAGGGCCGGTGTCCATGACACAGCTGCGGTCGCTGCAAAACGAAGGGCGCCTGCTGGAAGACGCCAATCGCGAACGACAGGGAATGCAGCGTCAGCGGGCAGATGCCGTCGATGAGCAGCTCGGCAACGTCCGGCAGCGCATCGAACTGATCGACAGGGAGATCGATATACAAGGCTCGCGCGTCGCACTATTGAAGTCGCGCTTCGAGCGTCTGCTCAAGCTCGGTGTCGACGGCAATGTTTCCGCGATGCAGCTCGACGATGAGAAGCTCAATCTCTTGCAAGCCGAGGCGGCCGCGGCGGTATTGCAGCGGCAGGCGGCGCAGGTCATCGCGGAACGCAATCAGCTGCAGCGGACGCGGGCCGGTCTCATCGAGGAAGCGGGCGTGCGGCAAATCGAGTTCGCCATCGCTCGCGAGCAATTGCAGCGGCAGATCGCCGCGCTCGAGGCTGAGGTAAGCCGTGAACTGCAGGCGCCGGAGGATGGCGTCGTCGCACGCATCACCGTCCGGGCCGGTCAGGCGGTCCGGGCTGGCGAGACCGTCATGACGCTGCATCGCGGAGGGACGACGTTGCAGGCCTGGCTCTATCTCTCGAGCGCCAATGCCGGATCGCTCGAGGAGGGACAGCAGGTAGAACTGCGCCTCGAGGCCTGGCCGC
>Ga0299913_10004768_pt1 | contig 11446 bp, 6 predicted proteins | sample RVTome_9_FD_201360 | JGI IMG/M metagenome (GOLD analysis project Ga0299913, IMG submission 201360) | Soil microbial communities from uranium-contaminated site in the Upper Colorado River Basin, Wyoming, United States - RVT155D38 (version 2) ... | reverse complement strand
GCATCTCAGGTGCAGAACCTGTTCCCACCTGATCCCGACAAGACCGAGTTGGTGCCGTCGCTGTCTCCCTGCCGCCAGATGGCGTTCATTCGTTACTGGGGCCCCCCTCAAGACATCACCAAGTTGATGATCACGAACAGGCAAGGAGAGGTGGTGACGTCGCTTACCTGGGATCTCTCCAATGAGTTCGAGTGGTCGCCGGACTGCCGGTCGATCCTTTCTGGCGGTCTGTGGGTCATGGATTCGGATGGATCCAACCGTCGGCAGTTGCTCACCAACGCGGACGCCCTGAAGCCATCCTGGTCTCCGGACGGAACGACGGTGGTGTTCGACTACGACCCCAATTCGGAAGACACCGATCCCGGTGACATCTATGTCATCGACGCGGACGGCTCGGGATTGACGCGGTTGACCGCAACACCCGAATGGGATTCCGATCCCGTGTGGTCGCCGGACGGCAAGAAGATCGCGTTCCGCCGGGGGGTTATCGGGGCAGGACAAACCGACGTCTGGGTCATGAACGCGGATGGGACCCAGCAGCAGCGACTGACCGACACTGTGGGCGTCGACACGCCGATCACATGGTCTCCGGACGGCCGCCACATCGTCTTCTTCACCGATCGCGACAACCGGACCTCGGCCTTCCCACCCAAGGGTGACATCTTCATCATGGACGCCGATGGCTCCAATGAGCGCGATCTGATCTCCGACCGCGATGGCGAAGAGGGTGGGTTCGCGTGGCAGCCCGCAACCTATCGAAGGGTGTCGACGTGGACGAGCGAGCAGGGTCTGTCGGGCCGCGTGCGCGCGATGCATCCCGCCTGTACCGAGGACCAGCGCGTTCGTATCGAGAGGTATGAGGGAGAGGGCTGGCGGTTCTTGGGCACAACTACGACGAACGACAACGGGCGCTTCACGGCGACGTTGCCCGAGCCGGGCCGATACCGAGCGGCATTGCCTTTGGCAAGCGCGCGCGCAGGCTTTCTATGCGGCCTAACGACGGGACGTGAAATAGAGATTCGCTGACCCTCTCGTTCGTGTGAGGTCAGATTTCGAATCTCCTCTCGTCTACAGAAGGTTGTACAGCCGTAGTCGCGGTTCGACTGGGCGCGTCGCCCATGGGATCTGATCCGGAGATTGCCCTTACCGGTAGGAGATGCGTTCCTAGCAAGCTGCTCGAGGCCGGATTCGATTTCGAGTTTCCTGACCTTCGGACTGCTTTGGACGAGCTGTTACTCGCCAGTGATGGTTGCTCACCCTCAACAAAAACCCAACATCACCAGTGGATGTAGGCAGAAATGGATGTAAGCACCTGTGATCGGAAAAAGCACCCTGACCTGCCTAGATGGTTATGAACGTGCACTGCTGTACGTCCCGGTAAATGGCTTTCGCACGGCTCGCACGGGTGAGGTCGCAGGTTCGACTCCTGTCTGGTCCACAAAAAGCCCAGGTCAACGCACATCTTTTTTCGCGACTCATCCGACGGGTGGATCCCCCTAACAAATACCTAACATCGGAGACGGCATCTCGGGGCCGAAGCCGCTCTTGATGCCGCCTGCGAGGCTCGAATCCTGTCCCTGAGCCGGCTGAAGGTCCTGACCTCACCCGTCGGGAGGGTGCGTTCAACCTCCTGGTGAGGCCCAGACAAACCCAGTTGGGGTGGAAGCTCAGATCGTGAAGGGGATTGCCGAACTCCAAGAACCTAGGGTGTAGCAAGTGGGGAAAGCTCCAAGACTTGAGACGGTCCCGCCCCTTCTCGAACGAGAGCGAGAGAAGGAGGTTCTCAGGGCTGCCGTCAATCGGTCACTCGCTGGGGCAGGTTCATTGATCATCATTGAAGGCCCCGCAGGTATCGGAAAGACAAGGCTGCTCCAACACGTTGCAGACATCGCTGGACCGAAGGACGCTCTGGTTCGCACCGCGCGCGGCGGTGAGATGGAGCGAGACCTACCGTTTGGTGTCGTTCGCCAGCTGTTTGAACCACTGATCCAACGGGCCTCCCACGAAGATCTGAAGACCTGGCTGACGGGGGCGGCTGCGTCAGCCGTGGATGTCCTCGCGGGTTCGAATCACGGCTCTTCGAATCCCAGCGCCGACTCTTTGGCCGCAAGCAGCAGCCTCTACTGGCTCGCCGCTAACCTTGCCACTGAACGCCCATTGCTCCTTGTGATCGATGACGCGCAGTGGGCCGATGTTTCGTCGCTGCGGTTCGCTAGCTTCCTGGCGCGCCGAGTTGGCGACTTGTCGGTTGTGTTGGTGATGGGTATCCGCACTGGTGAACCCGGCGAGTCGACCGAACTCGCCGCGCTTCGCCTCGAATCGGAGTTGCTTGAGCCCAGACCCCTCAGTGCTACATCGGTTGAGGAACTCATCTCTGTGCATACGGGTGCGAGACCTAGTGTCGATTTCCGAGAGGCATGCATCACCGCCACGGCCGGGAACCCATTCCTCATCCTCGAGATCTTGCGCGAGCTCGAGCCGAAGGGCGGTCACCTCGACGAGCAGGCCGCAGCTTCATTAGCCAACCTCGCCCCCGAGAACGTTGCGCGGACTGTCCTTTTCCGTCTAGGGCGTTTCGGCCCAGAAGCGGTGGGACTGGCTCACGCGATCGCCGTTCTGGGGCAGGCGCCACAACTCAGACATGTGGCACTGCTCTCTCATCTCGATGAAGAGATCACACGCAGGCTGTGTGACGACCTCCGCCGCGCGGAGATCCTTGCCCCAGGGCTCCCGATCGACTTCGTCCACCCCCTTGTGCGCCAGGCGATCTATGCCGAATTACCGGACGGTGAACGATCCGCGTCGCACAGGGAGGCGGCGGAAATCCTCGCGTCCACCGGAGCCGAACCCGCTGAGATAGCGGCTCACCTCCTCGCGTGCGAGCCGAACGGGGACGAGTGGGTGGTTGAGCGCCTGACAGAGGCGGGACGAGCAGCCATGGACGACGGGGCGTACGACGCGGCGGCAACCTATTTCGAGCGAGCACTGAAGGAGCCACCCGCGGACGATGTCTCCTTGTCCCTCTGGCTCGGGAAAGCGCTCTTCGTCGCGGACATCTTCCGTGCGCCTTCGGTGCTCGTCGATGTGGTCGAGAGATCGACCGACGAGGGATCCCGTCTCGAGGCGGAGATGGTGTTGTCCTACGCGCACATCCAAACCGGGAACCTCGTTCAGGCGGCAGCGACGACCGCGGGGATCATCGAGAGGGTCCGTGATGTGGATCGCGAGTTCTGGCTCGGGCTTGAGGCCCAGCACCACTTCCTCGTGTTCTCTTCGATCGGGCGGGACGACGAGCTGTCGGGTCGGATCGAGCGGGCCGCGGAGAACGCGACCGGAGATACAACGGGCGACATCGTCGTTCGGCAAGCCCTGGGAATCGATCGCTACCTGCAGTGTGCTCCTCGCGACGAGGCGCTCGCGTTGATGCTGCCCTTCCCTCAGTGGCCCTGGATGATCGGCAGCATCGAATCCCCCGTGCCGGTGGCGACCGGTCTCGTCCTGTCGTGGAGTGGATGCTGGGATCAGGCGATCGAGGTGTTCGAGATGGTGGCCACCGAGCGACGCAAACAGCGAAGGATCCTGGCTTCGGCCAACGGCCACGCTTTCTTGTCCCAGGCATTCCGTTTGGGTGGACGGTTGCACGACGCCGAGACTGAGGCCAGAACGGCGCGGGAGATCGCGAGTTCGGTGCCTGGTCTCTCGTCATATACGTGGCTGTCCATCACAGCTCTTGGAGCCGCTCTCCTCGCTCGGGGTGATGTCGAGGGCTTCAAGGAGGTCATGGGGCCTATCGATCTGTCTCTCGGACCCCTGGAGATGCCCGGCAATCCGTTTCCGCTCGAATTGCGGGCGTATCTCCACCTGGAGGAGGGAAACCTCGAAGCGGCTGCGGCCGACTTCCTAAGTCTCGGAGAAAAGTCTGAGCGCGCCGGATTGTCGAATCCCTCGTACCCCACCTGGCGTCAGGAAGCCACCGAGGTACTGGCGGCTCTGGGTCGGACACGCGAGGCCGAAGATGTGATCGCCGTTGCGGAAGAGCGCGCGCGGGCCTTCGGAGCTCCCCACACCATCGCTTCGGTGCTTCGGGCACGGGCGATGTTGGAGCCTCGCGATCGATCCATCGAGATCCTGGAGGATGCGGCACGGATCTTCGAATCCTCGGGCCCCGTGAACGAGCTGGCGCGCACTCTTGGTGTCCTCGGCGGAGCACTGCGCAGGCGTAGTGATCGGGCGGCGGCACGCGAGGTTCTAACGCGGTCCATCGATCTGGCGGAGGCTTGCGGTGCCGATGGGGTGGGACGCCGGTCTCGCGACGAGCTCGTTGCCGCGGGCGGCACCCGGAAACCCAGACCGGTTACAGGGTTGGGAGCGCTGACGGCTAGCGAGCTACGAATCGCGAGACTCGCTGCAGGCGGGCTCACGAACAAGGAGATAGCCGAGAGGCTGTTCGTGACCCTTCGCACCGTGGAGACCCACCTCACTCACGCCTACGAGAAACTCGGCATCGGAGGTCGACCCGAACTCGCCCGCTCACTCAGCGTCCAGATCTAACCCCCGTTTTCCAGTCGGAAGTTCTCGGCCCCGCCGCTCACATCTCGTGGTTCGACCACGACGCAACCGGAGGTCGAGCCTCCTACCTTGAGCAGAGCCCTCTGACGAGGGACTCGGACTCTTATGGAGGCGGCTTTGAAGGCGGATCCAAGCGGGGCACCAGCGCGCGTGGTCGAGCTGACGCTCGAGCTCGAGCTCGACTGCGCTCTCATCGCAGGGAGGGTCCAGGGTCCGGGAGTCTCGGTGGTTCCTTTCGTCGGATGGTCTGGGCTCAGCGTCGCTCTCGAGGGGGCGCTTAGGAGGCAAAAGGCCGTTGCGAGGAGTCCTCTCGACGGACCCGCGGCCATCAAACAGCTGACCCCTGCAGAGCGTGAGGTTGTCAACCTTGTCTGTCTGGGACTTACGAACCCTCAGATCGCGGATCGCCTCTTCATCTCTCGACGAACCGTCCAAGGGCACCTTGCACGCATCTTCCGCAAGGTGAAGGTGACCTCCCGCACCGAGTTGGCCGCTCTCGTCCTGCATTCGGCCAGCTCCCAAGAAACCGAAATGGGGCCAGATGGCCCCAAGGACACCTCCACGTCACCTCAAACCTTAAGACCCACACACAGGAGGTAGATGAATGGACTACTCAAGGATCTTCGCGACCACGACCGCCATCTTGACGATTGCGGCGACCATCGCAATGCCGGCCGGCGGGGCTTCGGCCACTTCACTTGATCAAACGGCCGACCCGGCGGTAGTTGGGCTGTGGTCCAAGCCGTTCTCGGAGGGCAGTTTGTTCGATGAGCGACCCCCTGCCACAAAGGATGAAGCCAAGACGCTACCCGCCGCCGTCAGCATGGCGGTCGCTCCGGATGGCACCGTCATCTACTGGAACGGCCAGGTATGGGAAGACGTCGATTCTTCAGCCGCCATCGATCTCCCTGAGGCTGGCGGAGAGGTCCGCATCCTTGACCTTCGCGATCACTTGAAGGGCCAAGGCCAACCCCTTTGGGTCACACCAGACCAAGAACGTGGAGTGGGCGGCGACCTGTTCTGCGGCGATCTCCGCCACCTTACCGATGGTCGCCTGCTGGTCGTGGGGGGCACTGAATACGACAACCTTGATGACGACAAGGGTCTGCCGAACGGATGGGGCCGCACCGAGGCTTACGGACTCGATTCAGCGCGGGCCTATGACGCGAATAGTCGTCGCTGGACCGAGATGGCGCCCATGCGCCACCGGCGTTGGTACCCGAGCATGGTGATGTTGTCAGATGGTCGCTTGTTCGTCGCGGGGGGGACCGCCAAAGTCATCTACAACGACCTGACTTACGTCCGTGAAACCGAAACCTTCGATCCCGTGGCTAACACCTGGACCGACAACGGAGAGCAGGCCAAGGCGACACTGCCTTACTACGCGCGCCTTCACGTCCTGCCCAACGGGAATGTCCTCTACGACGGAACGGGGCAGATGTGGGGCCCCGCGGGGCCCGACAAGGACATGGCCGAGTGGAATCTGCAGAAGATCTACAACCCGGAGACCAAATCGTGGTCGGTGATCGCGCCTGCACCATTAGGCGGTCGGAGCAGTTCGTTCTCCGCTCGTCTTCCGCTAAAGCCGCCGTACGACTCGATGCGGATCTTGATCGCCGGTGGCACGTTCGGGCCGGTGGTCGGGGGGAGCGTTGCGGCGACGAACCTCACCGAAGAGTTGGAGGTAACGGGCGATTCCGTGTCGCGCACTGTTGGGCCGCCGCTCAACAACCCCCGTTGGTACTCGAGCGGAGTTGTCCTTCCCAGTAGCGAGGTGATCGCACTCTCGGGAGCGGATAGGGACGACGGAATGATGCCTGGGATGACGTCTGCGGTACGCCAGGCGGAGATGTTCGACGGCGAGAGATGGATACCGTTGGCAAGCGCAGCGCGCGAGCGCTCATACCACAGCACGGCAGCCCTGTTGGGTGACGGCAGCATCCTTGTCGGCGGGCATGCGCCGATCACAGCTCTCGGTGGGCCCGGCAACGCCAACTACTTCCCCGGAGGTCTGTTCGCCACTAACTTCCGCGATCCGTCCTTCGAGATCTTCAAGCCGCCCTACCTTTACCGTGGACTCCGACCGCGACTCACGCAGGTGCAGTCCGGAATCGCACACAGCGAGACTTTCAAGATCACAACACCGGACGCACCGAGGATCACTTCCGTGGTACTCAGCCGACTGCCTGCAGTCACGCACCTCGCGGACGCGGACCAGCGAACGATCGAACTCGAATTCATCCAGAAGAGCAATGGAACGCTGGAGGCCACGCTTCCGGAGAACCCCGCGGTGGCCGTCCCGGGCCACTATTACCTCTTCTTGATGACCGACAATGGCCAGGGTCCTACGCCATCCCGGGCGGCAATCGTTCGAGTGGGTGAGACGGATCACGCGGCAGCGGAGTTGCCATACGGAATCTGATCCACGCAGTGTTCTTAGGTAAGCGAGTTCGAAGCGGTATTTGCTGCTTGGCCTGCTCCTAACAAGCTCCCAACATCACCCCTGGATGTTGGCGGAGGGATGTGACTGCCCGCAATACGAAAAAGCAGTGTCACCTGCAGCGATGGTCATGGAGGTGCACACTTGTGAGTCTCCGTAAATCGGCTTCGCACGGCTCGCACGGGTGAGGTCAGGAGTTCGAATCTCCTCTGGTCACAAAAAGCCCAGGTCAGACCCCATATTTCTTCGCGAGGTAAAAGGTCTGACTCTCACCCTCAACAAAGCCGCAACATCAGAAGCGGGGGCGCATACTTCACATCGTCGGACTTTGCGCCCACGTGCCGCTTCCGCTAGCTACAAGCGAGACCGCTCGAGGAGAAAGGTTCGTTTCGGCGGACCTGCCACGTCCGAAGCCCGCACTCGCCGGTGTCTGGGCCGCCTCCCCGGCGGCTTCGATCCCCGTAGAGCTCACTGCGTCCCGACCTGCTAGTTACTTGGAGGGGAGGACACGGGCGGGAGAGGGGCGAACCTTCCTAGCCATGGATCAACCAGGTATGTCGCTCCGCCGCCTTTGCGCTGCCCTCGCGGTCATCTCGATCCTGGTGGCAACGCTAGCAACGGGCTCGGTTCAGGCCAAGAGCGTCATCACGCGGTGCAAGGATGGCAAGGCCTCGCAGTACCCCTGCAAGGGCATCGACCTTCAGTCATACGTCGCCCAGGAAGTCATGGCAGGGGCCCGCATCGCGGACGTTTGGGGCTGGGTCGACCCTGAGACTAAGAAGGAGTACGCCGTCCTGGGCTCGACCCGCGGGGTTCAGTTCCTCGACGTCACGGTCCCCACCACGCCGGTCTACCTCGGTTGGCTGGCGGGCAAGGGCACGACGTCGATCTGGCAGGAGCTCGACATCGTCAACAATCACGCTTACGTCGTGTGCGATTCGGTCTCGTCGTGCGGTCTTCAGAAGTTCGATCTCACGCGCCTGCGCGGGGTCGAGGCCGCGCCGCTTCAACCGTGGCTTCCCGACGCTGTCTACCCGATCGGCATGGCGCACTCGATCGATTCGAATCCCGCGACGAACCACTTGTTCATCAATGGGATGACCCTCAGCGACGGTGGCCCCGTGATTCTGGACGTCCGCGACCCGCTCGTCCCGCGGCCGGCGGGCGCCATGATCGATGGTGGTTACTCACATGACACGCTGTGTCGCGATTACAAAGGTCCGGACAAGCGGTACAGGGACCACGAGGTTTGCTTCAATTTCAACACGGACGCCGTGACTATCTACGACGTCACCGCGAACCCGATGAAGCCGGTGATGCTAGCCCGCGAGACCTACGAGAACGCCAGCTACATCCACTCGGGAACGTTGACGAAGGACCATTCCACCCTGATATCAACCGACGAACTCGATGAGCGAGACCACGGTATCCGTTCGACGTTGTACATCTGGGACGTCAGCAACCTCACGAAGCCCAAGATGATCGGCACGTCCGTCGGGAACTCGGGGAGCATCGACCACAATGTCTATTCCGAAGGTGATGCTCTGTTCCACGCTAACTATGTCAACGGCCTGAGGATCCTCGACCTGACCCGCGCGCACAGAGGCAAGTTGAAGGAAGTGGCGTGGTTCGACACCGTGCCAACGGCGGACGAGCCGGTGTTCGACGGCGCGTGGGCAGCGTACCCCTACCTGCCATCGGGCAACATCTTGGTCGGCAACATGGCCGGCGGGTTGTTCATCTTGCGACCAGAGCCCGACGTCCTCGCCCGCCTAGGGGTCAAGCGCAAGTGAGGCCCAGGCAGACACACCCGGAGGATGTCCCTCCGCGCCAAATGGCCCGTCTTCTGCGGAAAAATCACCTTGGTGAAGGGATTCAAGACCGCGTCGCCGAACCACGAGGCGTGAGAACCGGAGGGATGGTAGCCGTCGCGATAGCGACCCTCGTGGTCGCCGGTCTGGCCGCGACGCCGGGGCGAGCGGGGCCCTCCGGCCAACCTTCGCAACGTGCGGCGCACAAGACCTACACGGCTCACGGGCACATCGAGATCGGCCATACAGGATGGCCGTGCTTGGGTCTAGCCGAGACCTGCCATAACGTGACCCATGGACAGTTCCGGTCGACGTGTCGCATCGATAAGGTCTTCCCGAACGGTACGCAAGGGTTCGACGCCCACGTTTTTGAGATCCCCAAAGCGTTCCAGGCACCGGGCTCGAAGATCACGCTTCGAGGAGTCGCCGCGGCCGGCATCTCTGACGTGGACGTGAACCTATTTTTCTTCGAGCCATATCCCTCGGAGGGGGTTGGTGGGATCCAGCAGACTCCCTGTGAGATCAACGGGGGCTCATCTGAAGAGGGCGATGAGGTAGACGTAGATATCCCCAGGGGGACGCGTTGGGTCATAGCCCAACATGCCCCTACTGATACTTTCGCTCTCGCTTCTGACATCGACGTCACCATGGAGCTCACCACGCCTATCCGTAGTCGAACTCACAGAGGCTGACGGTATTGACGCTTGAGCTAGAAGTCTCTGGCGCCCCGGAGGGAACTGGTGAGCCCATCGAAGCTGACTGCCATGGCCCGAACGCGAGTTCGTCGGCGGCATCGCCGGTAACGAGAGATGAACACGCACACGTGTCACTCAATAGATTTTGATCGTTAGGCGGACTCTCTAGAGAAAGTCCTCTTGTCAGCCCTGACGAAGTCGAGCTGCTAGTGACTCTTGCGTGTCAGTCAAGTCACGACCTGGTGCGTATCGTCCCAAGAAGAAGATCCGTCAATTGGCGGCCGCCGGCTAATCCCTCAACACACCCTCAACATCACTAGCGGATGTAGGCGGAAATGGATGTAAAGACCCGTAACTAGAAATGGGGCCGTGACCTGCACAGATGGTCATGAACGTGCACCGCTGTAAGTCTTCCTAAATCGGGTTCGCACGCCTCGCACGGGTGAGGTCGCAGGTTCGACTCCTGTCTGGTCCACAAAACTGCAGGTCAGAGGCCATCTTTTTCCGCGAGTTTCCGGGACTGTTGTTTCCCTCAACAAATCCCTAACAGCAGAACGGGAAGCACGGGTTCCGAGCCATGAGCCTCGATCCGTAGCTCTCCTCAGGTCACAGATTGGTCATCAGAAGAGATGACCTCACCCGTCACCGAGGTGAGGTCAGGACTTCAACTCCTTTGGTCCGCTCCCTGAGAACGAGTCAGTCCCGATATCCGTGCGGAGTGAACGGGCGCGGTGGGTAGTGGACGGTGGGATGTGGTCCCATAAGCGTCCCGTCGGCTACGGGCACCACGATGTGGCTCGCACGGGCCGCCGGTCCTCCCATCGCTCCATGGATCGTGATGTTCGGAGTGAATAGCGAACCTGAGCGCTCGTACGGGCCGCCGTTGCTAACCAGTACAGCGAGCCGGTGACCCTCGGCCAGCATGTAGGTCGTGTCGGTGAGATCGATGCGGATCCCCGTGGGTGTGCCCACCGGGAATTCGTGCGACAGGTAGGGAGTTTCGTGGAAGTTCAGATCCGCAGACCCGGACGCTATGTAGCGCGCGCCAGTCACGTGCGAACCGGTGCACGAGAACCCCGGCTCGATGTCATACAGCGACACGGTGAGGGTGCCGCCAGCCTCGTCGCTCGAAACGTTGGTGTAAGCGAACGGATTGCCTGCGATCAGGACCGGCGACGTAGCGGCCTCCGATAGGTACTTGTGGCTGAGCCCCTCGTCGAGCGCCGTCGGGCACAGGGTCGGGTTGAAACCCTCGCTGGCGGGCTCGACGGGAATCAGCGCTTGCTCTATGTAATGGGCGTCGAGCGGACTCGGAGCCGACCGGAACGTGACGTCACCCGAAGTAGCCGCGGTGGAGAGCCCCTCCTGCGAGAGGTACAGCACCTCTTTCTTCTTGGGCTCCGGCGACCAGTTCGTCGCTTCGTGCCAGACGGGGGTCTGATCCTGATGGTAGACGACGTCCGTCCGCGGCTTGGGTCCGATCCCTTTGAGCCAGAAATCGAACCAGCTCGTTACGTACTGCTCCCACTCGACTGTGCCGGAGGGGAAGTCCAGCTGCGTGCCCCATCCATTCCACGGTGTCGGGTGGTTGTGTCCCCAGTAACCGCGCATCGCGACCTGGGGCGTCTTGGGGCTGAGCGATCCCCAGACAGTGGAGTCCTGACCCGCGTGCCCGAGAAAGTCGAGGTACCCCGAAGTGTCGAGCACCGCAGCCTTGACATTTCCGAGGCCGGCCGAAAGCGTGCGCTCTTGGTAGTAGTCGGCGTTTCGATCACCAGTCACGACTGACAGCGCTTCTTGTCGAGCGAAACGACCCGGGTCACACCCGCCACGATCGAGGATGCCGGTGTTTCCACCGATCAGCCCGCCCGTGAGCGACAGGTTCCCCGTGATGTGACCGAAGTAGCCCGCGAGGAGAAGCGATTTCGATC
>Ga0299913_10004767_pt1 | contig 11448 bp, 9 predicted proteins | sample RVTome_9_FD_201360 | JGI IMG/M metagenome (GOLD analysis project Ga0299913, IMG submission 201360) | Soil microbial communities from uranium-contaminated site in the Upper Colorado River Basin, Wyoming, United States - RVT155D38 (version 2) ... | reverse complement strand
TAACGCTCGGATCCAGATGTCGGGCCAGTCGACCCGATCGCATCACCCAAGAGGTGGCTCCAACTGTCCTCCTCCAGGATGGCATCTACGAGTTTCTCCACATCTTCCGCCCGGTCACCGATGGCCCCCTCGGCCAGAGCCCGGTACTTTGCCCGCACCTCTGAACCGGACAGTGGATTATCTGGCATACCCCGGGGATAGTCGACGGTGTGCTGGTAGCTGTTATCGGCCGTATCCACGATAGTGACGGTGGTGTGGCGCTTGGCTGGAAAGGCGGCCTCGCTCGACTCATCGAGGTTTACCACGACGGTTTTCGCCACACGCCGCAACTCCGGATCGCGGATCCGTTCAGGTTCAAAGTCCGGGGGCGCCAGCGGGCCCCCAGACCTACGTTCATCGATCGCCAGAGCCGCACAGAATGGGATACTGAATTGTGCTTCCAAAGGTGTCTCCGGCTGTGGTTCGTTGAGCACGGCTGCCGCCTTGTAGGTATCCACGTCGACTCTCGAGACCTGTCCCAGCGACAACGGTTCTCGTGCCCCTATTGCCTGAACAGCATCTATGACAGCGAAGATGTGACCACAGCAGGCGTGCGGTTTGACCCACTGGCGCTCGATCGCCCAGGGATTTCCAAGCGGTCGAGTGACAGCGTCGATGTCTGAGACACCACCTGCGAATGCCTGGTAGAAGCCTGATTCGGACTCGAGTGCACCGAGTGGTCCGTGGAACCCAGCCTCGACCAAGGCAGCGGCCCAGACCCCGGCTAGAGCTGCATGTGCCGCGTGGAGATGTTTTGCCGACACTGCACCGGCAAGGACTCCGAAGGTGCCAGATGCCAGGGACGTCGCCAAGCCGATCGCAGATCCAATGTCCCGGCCTGAGTAGCCCAACGCATGTGCAGCACCTGCAGCTGCGGCCAGTGAGCCTATGGTTCCGGTAGAGTGAAACCCCCGTCGGCGATGCTCGGCAGCCATGACGGAGCCGATACGGGCGCCTACCTCGTAGCCGGCGACGATTCCTTCGAAGATAGACTCGCCGTCAAGCCCGTTCTGATCGGCGACCGCCAGAACGGCAGGGATCACCGTGGCGCCAGGATGCCATCCGGTCACGTCCACATAAACGTCGTCCACCTCTAAGGCATGTGCTGTCGCCGCATTGGCCGCAGCCGCCATGAGGGGTGACAGGAATACCGATGACCCAAGAACTCTCGAGGGGCCGTTACCCCCCAGTGTCGTACCGACCTCTGTGAAGATGTCTGCAGTCGACGTCGATCTACCCGCCAACAGCGCTCCGAGAAAATCGAGGAGAGCATCCTTGTACCGGTCTCGAGTTTCTTTCGGAATAGCTCGCGCATCGATGCTCGCCGCCAGGTCTCCCAGACGCTCGAGCAAATGCGTCGAGCTCACTGATCCGATTCGGTAGCCGGTTCCCAGTCGATGCCACAGCCCATGCTCGGGAGCTGTTCGCTGAGAGGCGGCTCGCCTGCGAGGACCGCGTCCAGAGCGCGGCGTAAATCCTCACCGGTGGCGGGCTCGTCGTTCTTTGGTCGACTCGAGTCCATTCGGCCGCGGTACACGAGCTCCCGGTTCCGGTCGAAGAGGAAGAAATCAGGGGTGCATGCCGCGCCGAAGGCCTTTGCAACCGATTGGTCCTCGTCGTAGAGGTACTGGAACGAGAACCCGGCTCTCTCGGCCTGTTCTCTCATACCGTCGGGACCGTCTTCAGGGTCCTGCTCGACATCGTTGCTGGAGACTGCCAACGCCGCTAGCCCTTTTGCTTGATACTCATTGATCAGCGAGCCCAGTGCCTTCTCGACGTGGCGCGCGTAAGGACAGTGGTTGGCAAGGAACATGACCAGAAAGGCTGCCGAGCCTTCGAGGTCGTTCAGATCCACCAACTCTCCGTCGAAGGAACGAAGTCGGATATCCGGTGCCCGCGTACCCAGCGGCACCATCGCTGATTGAGTAGGCAAGTGATGTCCCTCACATTCTGACAGACAGTTTCATATGTTGACGGTAACGAGGTTATCATAGGCGTGCAAATGTCGATCACCGAGCGCGTCCGCCCTCAGAAAGTGCCGATCCACCCGTCGGCGGAAGCCAAAGTGGGACGATCCCCGACGAATTGACATTCATATGGCCGCCAGGCTCGGTCGACCAGAGCTGCTCGAGGCTGGGTGCGCTGGTTCGACGCACCCCGACGTGACAATCGTCATTGTTGTCCCTACCGTCGCCGGTCTTGCACGCGACCGAGGGAAGCCCTCGACATGTCGATCTTCTTAGTCGGCTCATGGTATTGATCGAGGAGCCGCACTGGTGACCCGGCTGCTCGACGGCCCGACCATCGACAGAGTCCTCGACGTGGAACTCGCCATAGAGGCCATGCGCCGCTGTTTCCGACAAGAGGGGGAAGGCAAGGCTGGGGACTACGCCCGAGTCGATGTGTCCCACGGAAATGGGTGGATGAGGGTGCTCCCCGCCGTGATGGATGGCATGGGTGTCTACGGTCACAAGACCATAAATCTCAATGACCAGCACGGAGTCCGATATCTGGTCATCGTGTACGACCTGACCAGCGGAGAGCTACGCGGGATCCTGGATGGAGAGGCGATCACGAACGCCCGCACGGGAGCCACCGCCGCGGTGGCCGCGGACCTACTGGCACCGGAAGGGGTGACCACGGCGGCAGTGATCGGTACCGGGTGGGTGGCACGGGCGCAGGTACCGGCATTGCATGCGGTCCGTCCCGCAGAGGAGATCCGGGTCTATTCGCGTCTGGCCGACAACCGCAATGCTTTCGTCGAGGAGCTTCGCGATCAGGTGGACACGCGGCTGGTGGCGTGCGAGCGACTTGAGGACGCGATCGAAGGGGCCAACCTCATCACCCTCGCTACCAAGTCTTCAACCCCGGTGCTCTCCGCGAATGCGCTGACACCCGGCGTCCACGTCAACTCGATGGGCTCCGCCCGCCCTGTCCTCTGCGAGCTTGATCCCGCGGCGTTTAGCAAGTTCGACCTGGTGGCCTGTGACTCTGTGGAATTGGTGTTCTCAGAGTCGGGGGACGGAATCGCCGCGGTCCGTGACCACGGTTTCGACGTGAAGGGCGCAGTGGATCTGGCCCATCTGGTGACGCGGCAGGTGGAAGCACGGACCAGAGAATCTCAGCTCACTCTGTTCAAGTCGACGGGGACGGGACTTCAGGATCTAGCTCTGGCGGCTTCGCTGTTGGAAATCGCCGAGGCGGAAGGTGTTGGCGCGACGTTCGATGACCTGCAGCATCTGAAGCGCTTCGTCTCAGCCGATCGCACCTGATCGAGTCGTGTCTGCGGGGCGGGATGGTCCACGGGCGGGTTGGTCAGGATCGCCGCACCGGTCACCTTCTGGAAGTCTTCCAGGAACCTGCAAAGGGGGTAGACGACTTTCCAGTACCTGTGTTAGTGTCCTTTCCACATGCTGTTAGCCATATCCACATACTGTCACGCATAAGACAGTTGCTTCCAAAGCAACACGAAGGTCCTTCTGCAAGTAGGGAATATGGGAGTAAACAGCATCACACAAGGAGGAGGCTGAGATGCGACGGCTAGGCGGACGATACTTTGTGATCTTGGTGAGCTTGTTGGTGTTGAGCGCTTGCGCCGAGGCCGCGGATGATCCAACCACCACAGCCGCGGCCGATCCAACCGAAACGACACAGGCAACCGAGACTACGCAGCCTGCCACAGAGACTACGCAGCCTGCCACCGAGACCACCCAGCCGCCAGAGGCCGAGCGGATCACGTTGAATGCGGCTTCCTCTGGAACGCCTGGACTCGGCAGTCTGGCTCACCTTCTGTTGTGGGAGGAGTTGGGCAGAAACGGCATCGATGTAAATGAGATCTACGTGGGGTCAAACGAAGCCGCGGTACAGGCCCTGGTCAGAGGGGATGTCGATTTCGGGTTCCAGATCTCACCCGCGGCCACAGCTTCCGCTGTCGTGGAAGGCATACCGCTCCGAATCGCGAGCGGGTGGGTCGGATCAGAGTTCGTCCTGGGTGGGACCACCGATATCCAGACTGTCGAGGATCTATCGGGTAAGCGCCTCGGTATCCATAACGAAGTCGGTTTGAGTGCCACTCTCACGCAGGCACTGGTAGAGGAGTTCGGTCTCGAAGATGTGGAACTCCTTGTTGTTCCGAACTCGCCGGCACGTGTAGAAGCCATTGCTCAGGGCCAGCTGGATGCAGCGACGATCGACGTCGAGAACGGGGTTGCTCTGGAGAAGCTGAATCCCGAGGAATTCCACATCATCTTGGAGTTCACTGAGCTTGTCGGTCCGATCGAAAACGGTGGCTTCACGGCCACATCCGACTTCTACGAGGCGAATCCTGAGCTTGTGCAGACCATCGTGACGACGTGGGTCGAGGTCGTACGCCGTATGTACGATGATCCCGACTGGGCTGCGGAGCAGTCGATCCGGTACTTCGGGATCAACTACGCGGACACCGTCGACGATCTTCGCGATCTGACTCGGGAATATATCGCACGTGGGTTGTGGGACCCGGATGGTGGTCTGACCCAGGAATCCGCTCAAGACACGATTCAGTTCCACATCGACTTCGGAGAGCTATCGGAAGACGCCCTAAATATGGTGGACGAGATCTACGAGTTCAGCTTCATTGAATCGGTCCTCGACGAGCTTGGCCCGTACGAAGGGTAGAACCGCATTATCCTCGATATTTGCGGCCTGTCTTGACTGAGGAGAAGGGGTCGGCTTAGGTGCCTAGAAAATCGGTATTGAGCAGACCCCTTCCCACAGCCGACCGGGCCGCGGGTGTCGGAGACGGCAACCGTCACCGGTTGCGCTGGTCACTCGGAACCCGCACGTTTCTGCTGCGGGCGATCGTTCCAGTTGCTGTCCTGGCTAGCTGGCAACTCTACAGCGTTGTATTGTCTCCGAGCTTGTTCACCCCTCCACCAATCGAGGTGTTCACGGCACTTCTGCGTCTGCCTTTCGAGCCGGGGTTTCTCGAGGCGGCAGGCGGCACGCTCCTGGCGCTGGCGTATGGATTTGGACTGGCTGTCTTACTCGGCATTCCTGCTGGATTGATCGCCGGCCGCGTGAGACTCCTGGGGGCGATTGCCGGCGGTTATGTCGCGCTGCTGCTCACCATTCCAATGGCAAGTCTTGTCCCGGTCATAATCGTGCTGTTTGGCATCGGTCTGGAGGCACGGGTAGCTGTTGTATTCGCGTTCGCGCTCCCGCTCCTCGTCGGTGACGTGATGGCCGGAGCAAGTAGCGTCCCCAGGGGTCTTCTGGAGATGGGGCGGTCGTTCGGCTGTGGCCGTTGGCAACTGGGCAGACGCGTCATCTTTCCGGCTGCTCTCCCTGAGATCTTTGCCGGCCTGCGACTGTCCGCTGCTCGAGCTGTGATCGGGATGGTTGTGGCGGAATTGATTGTGATATCGTCGGGTCTCGGGGGCATGGTCACCGTTTTCTTGGCCCGCTACCAGATGGATAAGGCCTACGCAATCACCTTCGTATTTTTGATCATTTCTGGACTGCTCGTGGGTTTTGTGCAGTATCTAGAGTCGCGGTTCTTGAAATGGCGAAGCAGCGAAGAAGGTGCCGTACATGCGGCGATGTAGGCTGTCACGCACCTGCCAAGTGCCCGTAAGTGGGACGCGACAGCGGATGGAGGCGCTAATTCTATGATCGAAGTCGTCGATGTCTCGAAGGTCTATGGACCAACTCCGGAGGAGCAAGTGGTGGCTCTCCAAGGAGTGTCATTAAGCATCAAGCAAGGCGAATTCGTGAGCCTTATCGGTGCCAGTGGTTGCGGTAAGACGACTCTCCTCAAGATCCTTGATGGCCTTATTAGACCTTCACAAGGACGGGTTGAAATCGATGGCAACTTGGTAACAGGACCGGGGCCGGACCGGGCTGTGGTATTCCAGGATTTTGCCTTGATGCCGTGGGCGAACGTGATCGAGAATGTCGCATTTGGGCTCAGTGTCCGCGGGGTTCCCAAGAGGGAGAGAATGGACATATCGGCCGAGCACATCGCTCAGGTGGGATTGGTCGGCTTCGAGACCAAGAATCCCGGGCAGCTATCGGGGGGGATGCAGCAGCGCGTAGGGCTGGCAAGGGCTCTTGCGGTGAAGCCGCAGATCTTGCTAATGGATGAGCCATTCGGATCCTTGGATGCACAAACCCGCCATCTTATGCAAGAGGACCTGCTCGGCATGCTCGAAGAAGAGAACCTCACGGTGGTCTTCGTGACCCATGACATGGACGAGGCCGTATACCTCTCGGATCGAGTGGCAATCATGTCGCCTCGCCCTGGTCGGGTAGTAGAGGTGCTCGACGTGGATCTGCCCGAGAGTGGTTCGGCCGAGGGCCGTCGGAGCCCTGAGTTCCTGGAACTCACGAACTACATCTGGGAAAAGCTGCGGGATGCCGTGAGGCAACAGGAGGAGATGTCGGCCTGATGAGACACCACCTCCGCGAGATCTTCACCAGATACAGCATGATAGTGGGCCTAATCCCGCTGGTGATCTTGTTCGAACTGGTGGGACGTTCCGGGTACACCATCGCGATACCTAGGTTGGCTGAGGTGGTTGATGGCTTGGAGACGGCGGCGCAGAGAACGGATCTCGTTGCCCTGATTGGCACCAGTCTTCAATCTCTCTTCATTGGTTATATCTTGGGAGTCGTCGTGGGCACGATTGTGGGCGCTGCGATCGGACTCAACCGAACTGCCGAGGAGATCTTTGGTGTCTACGTGAACATGTTGATCGGTGCCCCCATCGCCGCTTTTGTGCCGCTGATCATTGCCCTTTTCGGACTTGGCCAAGCCTCGATCATCATCACTGTCTTTGCGTTCACTGGGATAGTGGTAACTGTGAACTCAATGACTGGGGTCAGATCGGTTGACTCTTCTCTCTTGGAGATGGCGAAGTCCCTGGGGGCGTCGAGGCGTGCCACGTTGTCGAGGATCGTGCTACCAAGTGCTCTGCCTTTTTGGCTGGCCGGATTGAAAATGGGAATGAATCGAGCTTTCGCCGGGCTCGTGTTGGGTGAAATACTCGTGGCCATCGTTGGTATTGGCGGCCTCATCATCTTCGCTGGTAGCTCATTCCGCATGGGGGAATTGTGGGCGCTCATCGGGATCGTCGTTTTGATGAGCCTCATGTTCGCCTCGGTCATCGGGGGCCTTCAGCGCAGATTCACCAGTTGGAGCATATCTACGGAGAGGTCATGACCAGCGAGGAGCATGATGTTAAGTGTCGAAAAATCAGTCTTGAAGCTCTTGGCCGTCGTTTCGCATCGATGACGTGCTGACAGAAACACAGATCAAAGATGCTGCGGAGCAGCTCAAGCGGGCAGAAGAAGAGCGGACTCAGATTCGACAGCTCTCGCTCCAATATCCGGAGATGACGATCGAGGATGCATATGCGATCCAGCACGCCTGGACTGAGATCAAGCTGAGTCAAGGACGGGAGATTCGCGGCCGGAAGATAGGACTCACATCAAGGGTTATGCAGTTAGCCGTCAATATCGATGAGCCCGACTACGGCGTGCTCTTCGACGACATGGTGTTCGACGATGGCTCTGTGATTCCGCTGGACCGTTTCATCTCGCCCCGAGTGGAGGTGGAGCTCGCGTTCTTGTTGGGAACCGCTTTGAAAGGGCCGAATTGCACCATGCTCGACGTCTTGCGTGCCACCGAGTACGTCATCCCTGCCCTTGAAGTCCTCGACGCTCGGATCCAAAGGGTGGATCCGGAGAGCGGGCGGACACGGACGGTCCTCGACACCATCTCGGACAACGCAGGGGATGCGGGCATCGTCATCGGTGGCCGTCCCGTTCGACCGTTCGACGTCGATCTGAGATGGGTCAGCGCCTTGTTTTATAGAGACGGCGTGATCGAGGACTCCGGCGTGGCTGCTGCCGTATTGAATCATCCCGCCAACGGGATCGCCTGGCTTGCCAACAAATTGGCAGCTCATGGCGTCGATCTAGAGGCTGGTCAAATCGTCCTGGCAGGCTCCTTCACCCGTCCTGTGGACGCCGGCGACGGCACGGTGTTCTATGCCGACTACGGGCAGCTCGGCTCGATCGCGTGTTCCTTCGGCTGATGCAACAGGAGCCCTTCAAGGATCGGATACGAACCGAAAGCCCGCGATTTGGGATGTGGGTAGCGACCGGGAACGCCTACTGCGCTGAGATTTCTGCCGGATCTGGGCTGGATTGGCTGCTAATCGACTCTGAACACGTACCGAACGATTTACGTTCGGTACTGGCTCAACTCCAGGCAATCGAAGCCTATCCGATCTGGCCCGTGGTCAGACTCCCCTCCGACGATGCCGTCGCCATCAAGCAATACCTGGATCTTGGTGTTTCGAGCCTCATGATTCCGATGGTGGAGTCAGTCGAGCAGGCGGAATCCATTGTCCGAGCGACCCGCTATCCACCAAACGGCATTCGAGGAGTGGGGTCGGCGCTCGGGCGGGCATCACGATGGAACCGCAATAATGCCTATCTCACCGAAGCAGACGAGAGCACAACCCTCATAGTCCAGATCGAGTCTGAGCGGGCCTTGCGCCAGGCTCCAGAAATCGCTGCGGTCGAAGGAATCGACGGTATCTTCTTCGGTCCTGCCGACTTGGCAGCGTCGCTGGGATTCCTCGGCCAACAAGAACACCCGGATGTCGTTCGGGCTGTTGAAGAAGGGATCGTCGCGGTGACATCGGTTGGCGTACTCGCCGGGGTGAACGCCGTTTCCGATTCCATGGTGGAACGGTACGTAGATCGCGGTTGCTCTTTTGTCCTGGTCGGCTCGGATGTATCCCTTCTCGCTCGAGGCAGCGAGGAACTTGCATCGCGGTTCGTGCTCTCGGGTCGGTTTAGAAGCCGGGCGTCGGGCTGATGTCGATACCCAACAGCCAGCCAGCTGGTTACCGCGTAGTGCAGCGACCTGAGATTGGTACGTATGGGAAACAACTCAGCTGAGGAACCTGTAGAACCTGGCGATCTGGGCGACCTGTTACGGGGCGTTAGCGCCAGCACGATCGCTTTCGTCATGGAGCGGCAGGGTCACAAGAGCACCTTCCTCAGAGATGTGGCAGCGATCCACTCACCTCCTCTGAGCCGCATGGTTGGCAGAGCGCGAACGCTTCGCACCCTTCCATGGAGGGAGGACGTCGCGGCCGAGCAGAAACGCCTCGGAGATGAGAAGTCGCCTCACCGAGTCGCGTTTGACGCTGCGGAGCCCGGAGACGTATTGGTGATCGACGCTCGGGGATACCGCTGGGCGGCCGTAGCCGGAGACCTACTCGTCCAGCGTCTGAAAGCAGTAGGCGCAGCAGGGCTCGTGACGGACGGTTGCGTTCGAGATGTGGACGCCTTGCGGGGAGTTGGCTTGCCGGTCTTCGCCGCTGGCATCAACAGCACGAGTTTTCGGTCACACCATGTGGCCGTCGACATCAACGTACCGGTCGCCTGTGGCGGAACTCTCGTCCGGCCGGGAGACTATGTGATGGGAGATTCCGAGGGAGTGGTGGTGATTCCCCAAAATCTCGCTCATGAGATCGCGACCGCCGGTATCGACCAGGAAAGGTTGGATGACTTCATCAACGAGAAGTTGAAGCAGGGAGAACCCTTGAGCCGAACCTTTCCCCCGGACGAGGAACTCATGACCGAGTATCGACAAAGGGCTACAGCTACAGAGTGATCTACGAATCAGCCACTTCCCTCGCTAGACCTTCTCGACACCGGTCCAGTTGCGTCAACAGTGTCCTTGTCAGGGACGCCAGGGCCAGGTCGAGGCATTCCATCTTCTCGCCGGCGGTACTCGATCGGGGTCATATTCATTTGCTCGGAGAGCTCTGGTATCCGTGCGAGACCCTGAAGGCGCACTTCAAAGGGACGACGAGTTCCACCTTGCTCAAGTGAAGTCTTTGACCTACGAGTTTTCTCTTATGTCCGGACCAAGAATCGGCGCAAACGCACAATTTCCCGGAGTGTTGGGCTCGGTCGCCACCGGGGCCTCGCGGGGTTCGACGATCTCTCCCGCATCCCCTGTCACTGGGGGTAGCGGGCCCCTCCACCCTCTGACCGGCGGTGTGCCGAAGTGGGTCAAGGTGATCGATCAAACTAAGTGCATCGGCTGCCACGCCTGCACCACGGCGTGCAAATCGGAGAACGAGGTCCCCCTGGGAGTGAACCGCACTTACGTCAAGTCCGTCGACGTCGGCGTCTGGCCCCAAGCGCGCCGGGCTTTCCAGGTGACCAGGTGCAACCAGTGTGAGCACGCCCCCTGCGTGACGGCATGCCCGACCACTGCCATGTATCGCCGGGACGACGGGATCGTCGACTTCGACAAGCGTGCGTGCATCGGCTGCAAGGCGTGCATCGCCGCCTGCCCCTACGACGCCATCTTCATCAACCCCGAGGATCACTCGGCGGAGAAATGCAACTTCTGCGCTCACCGTCTCGAGGTCGGCCTGGAGCCGGCCTGTGTCGTGGTGTGCCCCACGGAGGCCATCCTGGTTGGAGACGTGAACGACCCGACGTCGAAGGTAGCCAGCGTCGTCCATCGGCAGCCGGTCAACGTGAGGCGCCCGGAGAAAGAGACCCGACCCAAGCTCTATTACAAGGGGGCTCATCAAGCCACGCTCGATCCGATCGCCGCCCGACGCCCCCCTGCCGGGATGCTCATGTGGAGCGAGCAGGGAGATGGTGTCGGGACCGGGCATCCCGAGGAGTGGGCCAACTCGTCTGCGGCAGCCATGGTGTCCTATGACGTGCCCCACAAGGCGCCCTGGGACTGGAGGGTGAGTCTCTACACCTGGACCAAGTCGATTGCCGCCGGGTCCTACCTGGTGGCACTGCTGCTGGTGTTGGCTGGCTATCTGGACTGGTCGTCGCCGCTGTTCGTCTGGGCGGCACCGATCATCGGGCTCGTCTTCCTCGCGGTGACCGGAGTGGTACTGATCGCCGACCTCGAACACCCGGCGCGCTTCTACTACCTGTTCACCCGCCCTCAGTGGCGCAGCTGGCTGGTCAAAGGCGCCGTGATCATCGTCGGATACGGGGCGATCCTCACAGGTCAGTTGCTAGCAGGAGTCATCGACTCCGACGGGCTGCGTCAGGTACTCGCCTTCCCCGGCCTGCCCCTCTCGCTGATGACCGCCGTGTACACCGCGTACCTATTCGCCCAATCCAAGGCACGCGACTTGTGGCAGTCCCCGCTGCTGCCACCGCTGATCGGAATCCAGGCGCTGCTCGTCGGGTCGGCGGTGCTGCTGGTCGTCGACTCGTTGGGCGCAGGCGTCGCTATTAGACCCCTCTCTTGGATCCTGGCCGGATCCGCCCTCGCCCACCTCCTCATGATCTGGGGAGAGGTCAGCCTCCCCCACAGCACGGCCCACGCCCACCTCGCGGTGTGGGAGATGACGTCCGGCGCCT
>Ga0299913_10004766_pt1 | contig 11448 bp, 13 predicted proteins | sample RVTome_9_FD_201360 | JGI IMG/M metagenome (GOLD analysis project Ga0299913, IMG submission 201360) | Soil microbial communities from uranium-contaminated site in the Upper Colorado River Basin, Wyoming, United States - RVT155D38 (version 2) ... | reverse complement strand
CGGGCTAGTAACCCAAGCCGTCGCTCGTGACACCCGCGTCTGCGTCTACGACCGTGCGGGCCGCGGGTGGAGCGAGCCCGCGGACACCCCACAGGACGCCACGCAGATAGCGACCGACCTGCACACGTTGCTGGATCGCGGACAGGTTCCAGGACCCTATGTCCTGGCGGGGCATTCCTTCGGGGGTCTCTATGTCCTGACTTTTGCCGCCCGCTACCCCGACGAAATCGCCGGAATGGTGTTGGTGGACTCCACCGCACCGGCGTCGAAGCCAAGTGCAACACCGCGTGGCGACGGGGGTTCCTACGACCTGGCCGGCCGTATCTCCGCGCTGCTCTCGTCCTCGGCTCGACTCGGAGTGGGTCGCCTGTTCGGTGCGACTGCCAGCCACGCCCAAAGCACAGTCGAAGAGTACGTGCGGGCAGCAGCGTCGTCCGCGCAAGCTGCTTCGCTCGACGATTTCGATGACAAGCCTCTGTTCGTCCTGACGGCGGGTGTCGGGAGTGACGCCGCTTGGATGAGTGCGCAGGACAAAATGGTCACGTTGTCGCCGAATAGCGTGCACCGGGTCATCGACGGCGTCGCCCACGCAGGCATGATCCATGACGAGCAAGGCGCGGCCGCTACGACGGAGGCGATTCTCGACGTTCTGTCGTCCATTCGCGACGACGAACCCCTCCAATGATCGGCGCCATTGACGGACGGCAGCCGATGGGGGCGCCGGCGGGGCCGGCACGATGGGGGGAGCCGCTCCGTCATCGCCTACGGCACTACAGCTCTACTCGCTGTTGCATACGGCATCGTCAGCCTTGCGATCTCCGCGAGGGTTCTCGCCAGGCGGGATGTGACGAGTGGATCTCGATGCCAAGTAACTGCCAGGCAGTCGATCCTCACGCCAAGAAGTCCAAGTGAACGAACACGACCCTCGCGGCACCAACATGTCGCATCAATAGGACGGACGAAAATGACAACAACGACAGGCGCGATCGACACAACTGACAGTCCCGCCCCGACGAACCGGCCTACGTCCCTCTCTCGGCGAAGAGTGGCCCTCACTGCAGGCATCGGCCTGCTGCTCATGGCGGTGCTAGCCCCGCTCGCCCACTTCGGCGTGCTTCAGAACCTGGTCGTGTCCGGGGACGCGCCGACGACGGTCGGGAACATCGTGGCTGACGACGGACTGTTTCGTCTTGCCATCGCGACTCTCCTGGTCGTGACTTTCCTGGACATCGTGGTTGCGTGGGCGCTCTATGTCCTGCTGAAGCCAGTGAACGGAACCCTCGCCGTCCTCGTCGGATGGCTGCGCCTGGCTGCGCCCGCCGTGTTTGCCGTGGCGCTAGCGAACCTCCTGGACGTGGCGAACCTCCTCGGGAGCGCTGAGTTATCGGCACTGTCGCCGGACCAACTCGGGGCGCAAGTGATGGCCTCGGTCGCATCTTTCGGAAACGGCTGGGACATGAGCCTGGCGATCTTCGGGCTCCATCTAGTGGGCCTTGGGTACCTGCTTTTCAAATCGGTGGACTTCCCCAGATTCCTCGGAGTGTTGGTGGTCGTCGCTGGAGCTGGATACTTGGCCGATACGTTCGCAAGAATCCTCGTTTCTGATTTCGAGTTCAGAATCAGCCTGTTCACCTTCGTGGGCGAGGCGCTGCTGATCTTCTGGCTCCTATGGAGAGCCATGAAAGGGTTCCCCTCTGAAACTGAGCCCCATGGCGGACAGTTGACGGCGCCACGTCTGGCTGAGCCGAGCACGGTGGCGCTGTGAAGCCCATGACCGGCAAGACAGTGTTGATCACCGGAGGAACCGGCGGGATCGGCAAGGCAGCGGCGATCGGTCTTGCCTCGATGGGCGCTCGGGTGGGCATTACCGGCCGGAATCGGGCACGGGCGGAGCGGGCCGCCACAGACATCGAGGCCGAGTCGGGCAATCCGGCCGTGGATATATTCGTCGCCGACTTGTCGTCTCAGGCCGAGGTCCGGCGTATGGCCGGCGAGGTCCTCGCCGCCTACCCGCGACTCGATGTTCTGGTCAACAACGTCGGCGGGTTCTGGTCTCACCGCCACACCACAGCCGATGGGCTCGAGCACACGTTCGCTCTCAATCATTTGGCCCCGTTTTTGTTGACCAGCCTCCTGCTGGAACGGCTCACGGCCTCCGCGCCGGCTCGTGTCGTGACGGTGTCTTCCGGGGCCCAGTCGATGGGGAAGATCGACTTCGACGACCTGATGGGAGATCAGGACTACTCGGGACAGCGGGCCTACAACCAATCGAAGCTGGCGAACGTGATGTTCACCTACGAGCTTGCCAGGCGCCTCGAGGGGACCGGTGTCACAGCCACCGCCCTCCACCCCGGGATGACCAACACTGCGTTCAGCGCCGAGGATCCATCACGCTCGATGGCTCCCATTGTTTTCGCTGCTCGACCCTTCATGAAGAGCCCCCAGAGGGGCGCCAAGACCGCCGTTTACCTTGCCAGCTCGCCCGAAGTAGAGGGGGTCACCGGTCGGTATTTCGCCAACCGTAAGGCTAGGAAGTCCCACGACGCTTCGTATGACGTCATAACCACCGGCCGCCTGTGGCAGGTCAGCGCCCGCCTCGTCGGCATTCCGGTGACACCATGATCCTTCTCGGGTGGGTGTGGCCCCCGGTGCTGCTTGGACTCGTTGTCTGGATGTTCGTTCAGGCGCACGAGCATTTGCGGAGCCGAACTCGTGTATGGCTCCTGTTTCCGGTGCTCGGCGTTCCGGCGCTCGCAGCTTTGGGCGGTGTTCATGGAGCCATCCTCATCGAAGACGAGAGCGATGCCGCCGTTGCCAGCCGGGCGATTCTGGATGCCGTTGAGTCGGTCCGTACTGGTGCGCCGCTGGCGGACTCCTAAAGCTTCCGGATGCCTCGACTTCAGTACAAGAGCTTTGCCACGCCGGACGAAGTCCGCGCCTTTCCCAATGGCCGCGCCGAAGTTGTCAGACTCGACGAGTCGGTCGTCGGTCGTGCCGTGTACGAGCCTGGTTGGCGCTGGTCGACCGCCATGCCGGCGATCGCTGGGACTGTCCGCTGTCAGCTCCACCACCTTGGGTACTCCATCTCAGGCACCATGCACATCGAAAGCGACGACGGCCAGGCGATCGATATTCCGCCGGCTTCGGTTTATGAGATTCCTCCCGGCCACGACGCCTGGGTCGTCGGCGACGATCCATGGGTGACCGTCGAGTGGACGAGCGCCCGCGTCTTTGGGCTCGTTCCCGAGGGGGCCGGCGAAGGAGTCCTTATCACCGTCTTGTTCACGGACATCGTCGACTCGACGGCGACCCTGCAGAGGATTGGCGACGGGGCCTGGCGCGACCTCCTCCTGATCCACAACACCCGTCTCCGCGACCAGCTCAACACTTTTCGCGGGCGTGAGATAAAAACCACGGGTGATGGCTTCCTTGCGGTGTTCGACAGCCCCACACGGGCCGTAAGTTGCGGTGCGGCGATGGCCCGCTCGGCGCGCGAGATGGATCTCCCGATCCGGGTTGGCGTCCACACGGGCGAAGTAGAGCTGGTTGGTGGTGATGCCCGCGGGTTTGCCGTCCACGCGGCCGCGCGCGTGATGGCTTTAGGCGGCCCAGACGAAGTTCTGGTGTCCTCTACGACATTCGATCTGCTCGAGGGTTCGGGATTGAAGCTCGAGGAAGCAGGTGCCCACGAAATGAAAGGCCTGCCCGGCGCGCGGAAGGTGTTCCGCCTCGTCCTAACGGCCGCCTAGATCGGGAAGAATCGTGCGGAACCTCAGCGGACCCAAGACCAGGTCGCAATGTCCTCCGACCGCGCGTCCATCGCGCGACGCCATGCGACGGAACGGTCAAGAATGCAAAAGACGCGAACAAGAGACCGCCTCTGATTAGGCGTTTCGCGCGTTTTCCCAGGTCGATACCCCGGACGCGGGCTCATAATCCGAAGGTCACGGGTTCAAATCTCGCCCCCGGATCGAACAGAAGGGCCCCTGAGCGTCGGGGCGTTTCCCATTTGCTGGCGTTACGCGCTCGCCTGATCGGCGAGGAGTAGCCTCGGGGCTGAGAGACACAGCGATGGCTGGCTTCACCAAACGCACGATCGACGAGCCTGACGATCTGACGGAGATCCCGTTCGGCGAGGTCAGAGTGGTTCAGCTCGGGGATATGAGCTTCGGTCGGACTGTGCTTGAGCCCGGCTGGAAGTGGGTCGACCATGTCGCACCCCTGGCCGGCACTCCTTCGTGTCAGTTTCCGCACTTCATGATCATCACTTCGGGGCAGATGCGGATCGTCATGGACGACGACACCGTCCACGATGTCGGCCCCGGTGACATCGTCGACGTCGCGCCCGGCCACACCGGATGGGTGGTGGGCGACGAGCCGTGCGTCATGTACGACACCTCGGGGATCAGAGGATGGGGTCGGCCCCCTGTCACCGGCGAGCGGATACTCACCTCGATCCTCTTTGCCGACATCGTCGACTCGACCGCCGTCGCCTCTTCTATGGGCGACGCGGCCTGGAAGGATCTAATCGGCTGGTTCCAAGGGGTAACCCGCCGTCGCATCGACCATTTTCGGGGCCGTCACATCGCCGACACCGGTGACGGAGTGCTGGCGATCTTCGACAGTCCCGGACGAGCAATCATGTGCGGCGCTGACGTCCGCGAGGCCGTTGCCGATCGTTCGCTCCGGCTCCGGATCGGAGTGCACACCGGCGAGGTGGAGTGGGCGGGAGGGAACATCAGAGGTCGTGAGGTCCACGTCGCCGCCCGAGTGATGGCCGAGTCCGATCCCGGTGAGCTCCTCGTGACCGAGATCACCCGCAGCCTCGCTGGAGGATGGGACTTCGAGTTCGAGGACCGCGGCCCTCACGCTCTGAAGGGTGTGGAAGGGACCTGGCGGCTGAGTGCTCTGCTCACCCGGATCTACCCGGGGGATGATCACGTCTTGTAGTGGGGCGGTGCCGCGTCACCAGATACCCCTAGGTATCTCTAGCGGTGCCACGGGTAGCGGCGTGTGTCGACAGGCCATAGGCACCGACCGCCGTGCGGAACACGTTGTGACTTTCGGCCCTGGACAGTGAGGGAGGTTTAGTCGGACACTTGGTTTGGTCGTGGGAATGGAGATGGCGTGTCACCGCTGAACCGGCCGAAGATCTTGATGGGTGGAGCCGTGGTCTTGGCCTTGCTGTTGTTAGAGGTGTTCGCGGGGTGGGCCTATGTCTTTGCCGTCTCGGTGGTGACGATCTCGGTCGGGCTGATCATGCGTTTGATTTTTCGGGAGCTCCGCCTGTTTTGGTGGCGTCCCGACCGCAGGGACTTGGTCGCCATCGCCGTCTTGTATCTGGCTGTGGTGGGGGCTAATCGGCTTGCCTTCGTTGGTTTCACCACTGATGCGATGCTGGGCTTGTTCCTCAGCTACGCGGTAGTCGGGTTGCTCCTGTTGGGGGTCGTTGGCCCGTTGGCCTACACCGTGTGGTGGCGTTCTCGCCCGCTCCGGTCGCTCGGTTTTGGCTCTCATGAATTGCGACCAACGGTGGTACTCGGCCTGGTGTTCGCCGCGGTCCAGTTCTCGCTGACCCTATGGCACTATGAGCTGCCCGAACCGGTCGAGTGGATTCCACTACTGCTCATGTCCCTCACCGTCGGCATGTTCGAGTCGATCTTCTTCCGGGGCTTCATCCAGAACCGTCTGGAAGAGTCATTCGGGCCCGCGGTCGGAATCGGGTCGGCAGCCGTCCTCTACGGTCTCTACCACTTCGGGTACGGGATGGGAGCCGAAGAGATCGTCTTTCTCACCGGCCTCGGCTTGGCCTATGCCGTGGCATTCGCCACGACTAGGAACATCTTCGTCCTATGGCCCCTACTCACCCCTCTGGGCAGCCTGTTCAACAACCTCGAGACAGGAGACATCGAACTCCCGTGGGCCTCGATGGCCGGGTTCGGGCAGGTGCTGATTGCCATGGGAGTGGTCCTCTGGCTTGCCCACCGTCACGCCGCGAGAAGGTCGAAGCCAGTCGTCGATCCCATTGAGAAGCCGACAGGCACCGGCACGGGTGACGGCACCCTGGTCGGGGCCGAGACAAGGAGGTAATCCGAAATGCTGCAGACAATTCCGCAGACCGACACCGATCTGAGGGAAGAGGCGGTCAGGAGGCTCAACAAGAAGCGGGAGTTCAACGCTCACGTGGTCTCTTACATCCTGATCAACCTGGTCGTCTGGGCGATCTGGGGTGTGATCTTCGCCGCATCAGGAGTGTGGTTCCCGTGGCCGGCGTTTGTCACGTTGGGCTGGGGGATCGGAGTCGCGTTCCATGCCTGGGACGTCTACGGGCGCAAGCCCATCACCGAGGAGGAGATCCTCAAAGAGGAAGCTCGCCTCCGGCGCTGACCAGCCGTCGGCTCGGACCCCGGGCCCTAAGCGTCAGTCGTCCTACTCGTCCTCCCCATTGCCACCTTCGTTCTCGTCACCGAAGGTGGCAGCCAGGCCATCCGCCAGCGCAGCCAGCTGAGCGTCGGTGAGGCGAGCCTCAGGATGGGTCAGCAAGTAGATGCTCGGCGGCATAGAACCTTCGCGCACAGTCTCCGCCGACTCCTCGCCCTCTTGAGGGCGGTTCCACTCCGAGTAGTTGAGCTCCTCCCGGCCCTCGTCGACGTCCCGCTGCACCAGCCACGACACGGGGGCAACATTCGAATACCACGGCCACACCGTCTCGTTGCTGTGACAGTCGAAACAGGCGCGGACCGCCAACTCGCGGGTCTGAGCCGAATCCCACGAGGGCTCCGCTGCCACCGGTGGGTTGTCATGGTCCCTCCCATTCGGCACCAGCTGGATCACCGACAACCCGCCTAACAGGGCGGCCAGACTCCATTTCAACCATCGCATAGTCCCGATTCTCCACCGCCCGGGCGTCTGTCGACAGAGGCGAACGTCCCATCAGGCGAGGACCAGAGGGACCACTACAGCCGCGTTGAGGGCGGATGCCAATGCATTCACGGGAGACAGCAGTGGTCGTCTTGGAACCGTTGCTCGTGCGCTCTGGTCGAGACGATATGGTCATCCACTCACCACCGTCTATCGCTCGCCAGCATGCAACCAAGAATCACAGTGATCACTATCGGCGTCGATGACCTCGGGGCGTCACTCCGGTTCTACCGTGACGGGTTGGGTCTCAATACCGATGGCGTCATCGGGACGGAGTATGAGCACGGCGCCGTCGCCTTCTTCGACCTCCAGGCCGGTCTCAGGCTGGCCATATGGCCTCGCTCGTCGATCTCGCACGACTCCGGACTTCCTGAGACTCCAGGTAGCCCGACGGAGTTCACGCTCGGCCACAACGTTGGGAGCCGCGATGCCGTCGACGAAGTCATGGCTCAGGCGATCGAGGCGGGAGCCACGATGGTTCGACCTGCCCATGGCACCTTCTGGGGTGGATATGCGGGCTACTTTCAAGACCTGGACGGCCACCTATGGGAGGTCGTCTGGAATCCCGAGATCGTCATCGAGGATTAGAACGCTCTGTACTCGAGGAACTGCGAATGAATGTTGTCGTGACCGGTGGGAGCGGAAAAGCGGGACGTCATGTGACTGCGGAGCTGAGTGGGCACGGACACCAGGTCCTGAATGTCGACTGGGCACGCGGTGACGGTGATCCTGGCGAGCGGGTTGCCGCTGATCTGACCGATTACGGCCAGACGAGGGAGGTGATCGACGGCGCCGATGCAGTGGTCCACCTGGCCGCGATACCGGCACCGGGCATCCGCAGCGAAGCAGAAACTTTCCGGATCAACACCGTTTCGACGTACAACGTGTTCTCGGCAGCAGTAGCGGCCGGAGTTCGCCGGGTGGTCTGGGCATCGAGTGAGACCGTGCTCGGTCTTCCCTTCGAGACCCCGCCGCTCTTTGCTCCCATCGACGAGTCGATCGAGCCGAGACCGGAAAGCTCCTATGCAATGTCCAAGCTCGTCGGCGAAGTCATCGCGGAACAGTTCGCCCGGATGTCGGGTGTCGCCTTCGTAGGACTCCGCATTTCGAACATCATGGAACCGGACGACTATCGGGCATTCCCTTCCTACTGGGACGATCCTTCGATTCGCAAATGGAACCTGTGGGGCTATGTGGACGTCCGCGACGTGGCCCAGGCGGTTCGAGCCAGTCTCGACGCCGAGGTTCGCGGATCAGAGGTGTGCATCATCGCCGCGGCCGACACGGTGATGCCCCAGCCTTCCGCTGAGCTGATGGCCGCTGTCTACCCCGACGTACCAATGCGTCGGCCGCTGGAAGGAAACGAAACTCTGCTGGCCATCGATCGGGCCCGCCAACTGATCGGATACGAGCCGGAGCACGGCTGGCGCGATCATCTCCAGGCGGACGGAGGTGACGGCGATCCCTAGTCTTCCAGGGCTGAATCAACCGAGGAGACATCCATGAGTCGTATCCGAATCGCTGTGGTTCTAGTTGGCGCCATGTTGTTGTTGGCTGCATGCGCCGCCGGCGTCAACCCCGAAGTGGGCGCTTCGGCGCCAGATGGGGACGTCGCCGGATTCTGGCTGGGTCTGTGGCATGGGATCATCGCCCCGGTCACCTTCGTCATCTCCCTTTTCAGCGACAACGTCAGTCTCTACGAGGTGCACAACAACGGCAACTGGTACGACTTCGGCTTCGTCTTGGGCGCCGGCATCCTCTTCGGCGGCGGCGGCCTGGGGTCCAGGCGAAGGTCAGGATGACGGCACCACCGGCCTGATCCGACCACCGAGCGCTGGCGATCGCCTAGGGAATCGCAGGGTCCGGCTGTGTCATCCGAGGATCGGGATTTCGACTGGCGATCGCGATGCCTGCGTCCCATCCGGGAGCTCGTCCTCCCTCGGGGGGACTGACGGTTTCGATCGGAACGCCACTTCGCACCAGCAGCCATGAGATCACCGAGTTCGAGTTCCACATGTCGCCGGTATCGAGTTGGTCACGGCCCCAGATGAGCGCGGGGACCGAGTCGGCTGCCTCCAGCAGACGGCTTGCTTCATCGAGGCTGTTGCTCACCATTTGGGGGCCTCCGACAGCCTCATCGGCATCGGGGAGAATGCCGTGGCGCCACCGCCTGATTTCGTAGCGGAAAGTGCGTAGTCGAGCGAGCCCTCGGCTACCGACGGCCCCTTCGAGGACAACGCCCCGCGAAGCAGTGTCGGTATCGGGGCTGGGCCACATGGTCTCGACGACGAAAACGCCTCCCGGTACGTGCACCTGAAGGGCGGTGTGATAGAGGGCGCAGCGGCGGCGACGATTCAAGAAGGCCTTGATCGCCTCATAGATCCGGCCATTGAGTCGAACGAAACCAGAGCCTCCAGCACCCAGTGGAATCCAATAGAGGTCGATCCTCGACGGCGAAGACTCAGCTGACGATGACGTCATGACGTCATCAAACCCCTGGTGGGCGTGGACCGATAGGGCCATTGGTCCCGATCGTCACGTCGTTCCGTCCATACAACAGACCAGGCGTCATATAAGGAGTTCTTCTGCTGGGGTTGGTGCGTTCGTCCCGGACCGGAGGGACCTTCGGCCCTAGTGGCCCTCGGTTCCTGAGTTGTTGACTTAGGAACTAATGAATCTAGGACTCCAACGAAAGACGGACCTTGCCCTGCGGGCCTTACGGTCTCTAGGCGTTCCGGGCGTGAGGATATCGGGCGCGGCCCTTTCGTCCTCGATCGGCACTACCACTTCGTTCCTTCCTCAAGTTGTCGCACCTCTGATCGAGAAAGGATGGGTCACATCAGACCGTGGCCCGGGTGGCGGTTACTCGCTGTCTGAAGGCTCCGCTGGTGTTTCCCTTTTCGACGTTGTCGAGGCCGTCGAGGGTCCCAGTGTGGACGGCAGGTGTGTCTTGAGGAACCAGCCATGTCCCGGCGACAACGCCTGTGAGGCCCACGCCGTTTGGACGCAAGCCCGCGACGTGGTGATCGATGGTCTTCGAGGAGTTCCCGCAATACCAACCGGAGGAGAAAAGAAATGACGCAAACGAAGCAGCGCGAGGAATCCACTTCTTCGCGATCGAGGCACGTCCCCTCCCACCCCCACTACACCCTGGGCACCTTGGTGGCCTTGGGGATCGCGGGGACGGTTGCTGCGGTGGTCTTGGGGGTTTCTGCGTTGCTGGTCACCGCGAGTCGCAATTCGGTTGACGACGCCATCGTCTCGGAGCGGGTCGACAGCTATCTGACGACTGTCGACGTCGGCGGCGCCAGCGCGCTGCCGGAAGATGTGCTCCCGACACTCGTCCCCAAGGAGCAGCTGACACCGGTTCCTGCCGACGAGGTGAACGTGGCCGTGGCGCCGGCAATGCCGCCTGCTGCGGGTCGAACCGCCCCTGCGATCGTCGACGTGCATTTCGAGGTGGTCGAAGGTGTGTCGATGATCAACCCGACGACCGGTGTGGAGACCGAGACCTGGGGCTACAAATTGGTCGATGGACCCGATGGTGTGGTCGTGGGGACGCCCGGCCCGGTGATCCGGGCCCGGGTGGGCGATGTGCTTCGCTTCACCATCACCAACCCGTCGACGAGTCACAACCCGCACAACGTCGACTTCCATGCGGTGACCGGGCAGGGGGGCGGAGCCGAGGCAACGACGGTGGCTCCCGGTGAGACCAAGACCATCGAGGCCCGGCTTCTCTACCCCGGGTTCTTCATGTATCACTGCGCTTATGGGGACATTCCCGCCCACATCTCTCACGGGATGTTCGGCGGAATTCTCGTTGACCCGGAGATGCCACTCCCTGAGGTCGATCATGAGTGGTACATGGTCCAATCCGAGTATTACACGGGCTCGACCGCAGCCGGACTGGTCGAATTCGATCGGGCGGCGGTGACCCGTGAAGAGCCCAGCTTCGTCGTGTTCAACGGCGCCGTGGGCGCCCTCACCGGGGACAACGCTTTGGAGATGGCCGTGGGGGAGCGGGCCCGCATCTACTTCGTCAACGCCGGGCTGAACCTCGACTCCAATTTCCATCCCATCGGATCGCATTGGGACAAGGTCTATCAAGAGGCGGCCCTGCTGAACCAACCGCTTCGCGGCTCCCAGACCACCCTGGTGCCGGCAGGCGGCGGAACCGTGGTCGAGCTGATCGGTCAGGTGCCTTCGACGATCGTCCTGGTCGACCACGCATTGTCTCGGGCGGTCGACAAGGGCGCCATCGGCCAGATCGTCGTCACCGGAGATCCCAATCTGGAGATATTCGAGGATGTCACCGGTGGTGGCGGCGGAGCCGAAGGCGGGCACGACATGGGTGGTGACGGTCAGGCGGCAGGCGAGGAGATCTCCATCGTGGATGGCGCCTGGACCACCCAGGACATGGATGCCGCCGACGAGTTCGAAGACGGCGAAGATCCCGCCGACTACTCGATCAATGTCCTGACGGTCGCGGTGGGCACCACGGTGACCTGGACCAACAACTATCCGGGG
>Ga0299913_10004765_pt1 | contig 11449 bp, 8 predicted proteins | sample RVTome_9_FD_201360 | JGI IMG/M metagenome (GOLD analysis project Ga0299913, IMG submission 201360) | Soil microbial communities from uranium-contaminated site in the Upper Colorado River Basin, Wyoming, United States - RVT155D38 (version 2) ... | reverse complement strand
CTCCTGAAGGATGCGCGCCTGCTTCTCCGGCTCCATCTCGCGGAGGATACCGGCCGCGTCGTCGTCCTCCAGCTCCTCGACGATCTCCGCCGCGCGCTCCGGGCTCAGCGCCGCCAGCGTCTCCTCGGCATGGGCGTCCTCCGGCAGCTCGGCCAGCGCCTGGCTGGAGAGCTCGGGCGGGAGCGCCTGCACCACCGCCACCCGCTCGTCTTCGTCGAGCGCGGCGAGTACATCGGCCAGGTCCGCGGGCTCGAAGTCATGGGCCCGGCGCACGAAGACCGGGATCTCGCCGTTGCGGACGAGATCCACCATCCACTCGACCCGGTCGGGTGAGGCGCTCATGCCGCGTTGGTGGCGGAGGGAAGCGGGATGGCGGGCGTGCCGCCGGCGCGGATGATGAGCCGCTCGATCCGGGTGGGCGACGCCTCGATGATGTCGAGCTCCAGCCCGCGCACCAGGAATCGCTCACCCGGGTTGGGGATCCGGCCGGCCCACTCGACGATCCGGCCCGCCACCGTACTGGAGCGGCCCTCGGGAAGGGCGACACCGAACCGCTCCTCGATCGCCTCCGGCGGGACGTTGCCGTCGGTCTCGAAGACCGTCGGGCCTGCGGCCGGCTCGGGCCGCACTTCCTCGTCGTGCTCGTCGAAGATCTCGCCCACCAGCTCCTCCAGCAGATCCTCGAGCGTCGCGATGCCGAGCGTCCCGCCGAACTCGTCCAGCACCACCGCGAGGTGGCGACGCTCGCGCTGCATGTCGAGCAGCAGGTCGCCGCAGCTCCGGCTTGCCGGCGTCACCGCCACGGGACGCACCGGCAGGGGATCGCCGGGCTGAAGCTTGAACAGGTCGAACGCATGCAGCATGCCGACGATCTCGTCGAGCGTGCCGCGATAGACCGGGATCCGGCTGTAGCCGCTCTGGGCGAAGACCAGGCGGATGTCCTCCAGGGCGGCATGCTCGTCGACCGCCACCAGATCGGTGCGCGGCGTCATCACTTCACGCACCGGCCGAACGCTGAACGCCATGACCCCACCCACCATGACCAGCTCGTCGTCCGCCCGAAGCCCGACGGCGGCTCCCTCTCTCCAGATGGACCGCAGGTCGGTGGGCCGCTTCGCCACCCGCGCCGGCAGCACCAGGCCGAGGACGCGGCTCCAGGGTCGGAGGAAGGGCATGACCCGGTCGGCCACTCCCTGCGCCCGCGGCAGCGTCAGCCACCGTGGCACCAGATAGGCGGCGAGCAACACCAGGGGGACCCCGACCAGCGCGAGGAGCACGACCACCAGCCGCCGGCCCGAGCCCGCGAGCAGACCGGGCAGCGCGGCGCCGACGATCAGCACGCCAAGCGACGTCGTGGCCGATGCGGCGGTGAGGTAGGCATCCACCTCGGCGAGCCATGCGAGCGATGGCGCCGCGCCCCGGAGCCGGCGCCCCACGGCCCGCGTCAGCTCCGCGCGGCTCACCGTGATGAGGGCCGCTCCCGCGGTGGCTCCGAACACGGCGATCAGGAGGCCGACGGCGACCACGAGCCAGATCATGAGCCGGTGCGCTCCGTCGCGCCGACCGGCGCCATCTCGGCGATTCGCTGCACACCGACCCGTCGCACCCGCCGGCGGACGACCTGGTCCACGGTGAGGCGATAGCCCTGGAGATCGAGGCTCTCGCCCGCCCGCGGCACCCGGCCGAACTCGGCCAGCACCAGCCCGCCGACGGTGCTCACGTCTTCCCGGGCGAAGCTGTGTCCCAGCACGCCCTCCAGCTCCGACAGCGCGACGCCTCCCTCGACCCGAAGCAGGTCGGGCCCCACCACCTGGATCGGCGCGACCTCGTCGGTGTCGTACTCGTCCTGGATCTCACCGACGATCTGCTCCAGGATGTCCTCCAGCGTCACGATGCCGGCCGTGCCCCCGAACTCGTCCACCACCACCGCGAGATGGCTCGGCCCCCGCTGGAAGTCGCGCAGCTGGCGATCCAGGGTCTTCCCCTCGGGCACGAACGCGGCGGGGCGCACGACCGCGGTCCACGGCGTCCCTTCGTCGCCGGCGAGAATGTCCTTCGCGTAGATCACGCCCGCCACCGCGTCCGGATGACCGTCATACACCAGGATCCTCGCGTGCTCCGAGCGGCGGAGTATCGCGATGACCTGGTCGCGGCTGGCGGAAGAGTCCACCGCGACGATGTCGATCCGCGGGGTCATCACCTCGGCCACCGTGGTGTCGGCCAGCGAGAAGACGCCGAGCAGCATGTCGCGCTCGGCGGGGCCGGCGTTCTGGGCCGGATGGGTGGGAATGCGATTGCGCGCCTTGGCGTCGGCCCAGCCCGCGAGACGGAGGAACGGGCGGAGCGGCGCCAGCGTCGCCGCCGCGCCCCGGCGGGCCGGACGGGTGAGCTCGGGGGCCACCGAGGCGACGAGTCTGGGCAGCAGATCGCCGACGATCCAGACCAGCAGCATCGCCGGGATGAGGCGGATGAGCCCGCCCATCGGCGAGCGAGCCCACCACGCCACCGCCGCGCCCGCGGCCGCGCCGGCGAGGACCAGGAGTGCGAGATGGGCCACGTGCAGGTGGCGGGACAGGGAGCCGCCCCCCATCTCCTGCGCGGGATCGCCGCCGAGCGCGCGGGGGAGGTCGGCGTCCGACTCGGCGGCCAGCGCGAGCCACGCCGCCCAGAGGGTGAGCGCGGCCGCGACCAGCGGAGCGAGGAAGAGCTGGAGGAAGGCGATCACGCCAGCGCTCCGACGTAGCGCTCCTGGCGGCGCCACATCGAGGACCTGGTGCGCGCGGGTCCCTCGGGATGGGTGCGACCGAGGACGTGCAGCGTCCCGTGGATCACCAGGCGGATCAACTCCTCGCGCAGCGGGAGACCCCGCGCCCTCGCCTCGCGACGGGCGACCCAGGGGCAGACGTAGACGTCGCCCACCGCGGTGCCGGCACCGTCGGTCAGGGCGAAGGCCAGGACGTCGGTGGGCTCGTCGCGACCCTTGTGCTCCGCGTTCAGCCGCCGCATCGCGTCGCGGCCAAGGAAGGTGACGGAGACCAGCGCGGGGCGGCGCTCGCCCTCGAGCACACCCCGGACCACCCGGCGAACCAGGGCGGGCGACAGCGGAAGGCGGCGGCCGCTGACCACCACCTCACGCACGCTCGGCGGTCTCGAGCTCCGGCGGCGCGCCGGCGGCACGGGGATACCCGATGCGCTTGTGGTAGGTGCCGGACATGACCCGGGCGAACTCGCGCTTGATCCGGTCGAGATCCACCAGGCTGAGCGGAGCCTCGTCCAGTTGCCCCGATGCGAGCTTCTGCGCCACCAGCTGCTCGATCGCGTCGCGTACCCGGTCGGGGCTGCGATCCTCCAGCACCCGCACCACCGCCTCCGCGGAGTCGGCCAGCATGGCGATCGCGGTTTCCGCGGACTGCGGCCGGGGTCCGGGATACCGGAAATCGGCGGGATTGACCCGGCCTTCGGGCGAAAGCAGTCTCGCTCGGCTCAGAAAATAGGTGATCTCTGTGGTCCCATGATGTTCAGGGATAAAGGCTTTCACAATTACAGGAAGCCCCGCCGACTCCGCCAGCGCGATCCCGTCCAGGACGTGGTTCCGGATGATTCGGGCCGATTCGATGGGGCTCATGTCGTCGTGCGGGTTGGGTCCGCCCGCCTGATTCTCCATGAAGAACCTGGGGTTCGCCAGCTTGCCGACGTCATGGTAGTAACAGCCCACCCGCGCGAGCAGTCCATTCGCTCCGATGATGTTGCAAGCCGATTCGCAGAGACTGGCCATGGCGAGGCTGTGGGCCCAGGTGCCTGGCGCCTCCTGCGCCAGCCGGCGCAGCAGTGGTCGCCCCAGGTCCGAGAGCTCGAGCAGCGTGAGGTCGGTCGTGATGCGGGTGGCGGACTCCGCCAGCGGCGTCACGATCATCGCGAGCGAGGCACTCGCCGGCGCCATGAGGATCCCGAGAAACGCGCTGGCTCCGATCATGATGCTGGTCCAGCCGTTGATCAGACCCATCGTGACCGACGCGAGGACGGAGGCCGCCGCCATGACGCCGATGGTGGCATAGAGGTGACGCCGCCGGCGCACCACCCGGATCCCGACCGCGCCCGCCACCCCGCCCACCAGGCCGAAGAAGAGGACCGAGCTCCCGCGGAGTGCCCACTGGCCGTCGAGCAGGACCGCGAGCGTGAGCGCGGCCACCACGCCGATGCGGCCGTTGTAGAGCAGCGTCACCACGATCGCCGCGAAGGGGATCGGCACCAGCTCCGGCCGGCCCGGGAAAGCGCGGTCGAGACCGGCGGTGAGGAGCAGAACCAGCGAGAAGAGCACCCCGAAGAACACCACCTCGCGCAGCTTGTCGTACGTCTCCCGGCGGTAGAACAGCAGCAGGAGCCAGAACGCCGCCATCACCACGGCGTTGTAGAGCAGGGCGCCGGCGGCGCCGCGCAGCATGGGGTGGGCGCTGCCCCGCTTGCCGATCTCGGTCTGGAGTGCCGCGAGCTTCGCCCGCCCGACCTCGGTGACCGGCTGCCCCAGGGTCGTGATCCGCTCGCCCGCGGCCACGTAGTACTTCACCGGATCCACGCTCGCGCGGAGCTGTTCCCGGCGCGCCGAGGTGAGGGCGAGGTCCGGCACGATGGTGGGATGGTAGAACGCCGCCACCAGGCGGCGCACGGCGCGCTGCCCGTCCGGATGGTCGACGGCGCTGGCCGCGGCCTCGGCCCGCTCCAGCAGGTCGGCGAAGGAGAGCACCGAGTCGCGGGGGACCACCTTTTCCGTCTCGCCCCGACGGAGGCTCACCTGGCGGCTCGGCTCGCTCCGCAGCACGCCGGCGTCCGCCACCCCTCGCGAGAGCATCTCCGCGAGGAAATGGGTGACCACCGACTGCACCTTCCGCCGCTGCGGCTCCAGCGTGAGATACTCGGTCTCCCCCGCCCCGAGGCTCACCCGGGTCGCCGCCACCGCGCGCACCAGGTCGGGACCCTGCTGCTGCGCCCGCTCCAGCTCGGCGAAGAAGGAGCGCGCCCGGGCGAGTGCGGAGTCGTACGCGGTGGCGCTATAGCGGTAGACCGGCCGCACGGTGAACGCGCGGGATTCCCCCTCGGTGCTGATCTCCTCCGGCGTCTTGGGCGTCTGGAAGGAGAAGGGGGCGACCACGGTCCGGTCCGCCACTTGGCCCGCCTGGGGAAGACGGGTGATGACGACCGCGGGCGGAGGGAACAGCAGGTACCCCACGACGGCCGCCCCCATCAGAGGCAGCCAGCGCACCAGGTGGAAGCGCAGCGACTCGCCGAGGCTCCGGCCGGGCGCCGGCCGGGGCGGCAGCGTGCGGTCGCTAGGCGACATCAGCCGTTCTGGTCTTCGGCATATGCCCGGATGATCTCCCGCACCAGTCGGTGGCGCACGACATCGGTCTCGTGCAGGTAGCAGAACGCGATCCCCTCGATGCCCGGCAGCAGCCGCTCGACCTGCACCAGCCCCGACTCCTCGCGCCGGGGCAGATCGATCTGGGTCTTGTCGCCCGTCACCACGGTCCTGCTGTTCACGCCGAGACGGGTGAGGAACATCTTCATCTGCGCGCCGGTGGCGTTCTGCGCCTCGTCCAGAATGATGAACGCGTCGGCCAGCGTGCGTCCCCGCATGTACGCCAGCGGCGCGATCTCGATGGTCCGGGTCTCCAGCGCGCGCTGCACCCGGTCGTGCGGCATCATGTCCTCGAGCGCGTCGTACAGCGGGCGGAGATAGGGGTCCACCTTGGCCTGGAGGTCACCGGGCAGAAAGCCCAACGACTCACCCGCCTCCACCGCCGGCCGGGCGAGGATGATCCGCTTGACCCGCTTGCGCGCGAGCGCCTCGACCGCCTTGGCGACCGCCAGGTACGTCTTTCCGGTTCCCGCGGGGCCGATGCCCACCACGATGTCGTGATTGGCGATCGCCTGGAGATAGTCCCGCTGTCCCTGGGTCTTGGGCGAGATGGCCCGCCGCAGTCCGGGCAGCACGATCTTGCCGTCGCCCGCCGTGAGTGCCTCGCCGGTGGGCGCGTCGGCCGCGAGGCGAAAGACGTCGTCCGGCGTGACCGGCTCGCCGATCCGCGCCAGGTCGAGCAGCCCCTGCACCACCGGGGCGGCGCGCTCCACCTGCTCGGCGGTCCCGGACACCGTGACCGCGTCGCCGCGGAACGAGATGCGCACACCCAGCGTCCGCTGCAACTCCTGGAGATTGCTCTCGTTCACCCCCGCGAAAAGCAGCGGGTCCGCCCCTTCGGCGCTGATCCGGTGTTGGATGTCGTCCGACATAGCACCGCGTGCGCGGCCTACTTCTCCCGCTTCACGCTTTTTCCTCCACTCAGCTCCAGATGTAATTCGGCCAGATCGGCCGGGTCCACCGGCGCGGGCGCGCCCTCGAACAGCGCCCGTTGCGCCGTGGTCTTGGGAAAGGCGATCACGTCACGCAGCGAGTCCGCGTCGGAGAGCAGCATCACGATGCGGTCCATCCCGAAGGCGAAGCCGCCGTGCGGGGGAGCGCCGGAACGCAGCCCCTCCAGCAGAAATCCGAACCGTTGCTCCGCCACCTCGTCGGCGATGCCGAGCAGGCCGAAGATCCGCCGCTGCAGCGCGGGGTCGGCGATCCGGAGACTCCCGCCCCCCAGCTCGGTACCGTTGAGCACCATGTCGTAGGCGAGCGACCGGGCGCGCTCCGGCGCGGTGTCCAGCAAGGGCAGGTCGTCGGGATGCGGTGCCGTGAACGGATGGTTCACCGCGCCGAACCGGCCGCTCGCGGGATCGCGCTCGAACAACGGGAAGTCCACGATCCAGACGAAGCGGTTCACCCCCGCGGGGACCAGGTCGAGCCGGCGGGCCAGCTCCTGGCGCACCCGGTCGAGCGACGGACTGGTGACGTGATCGGGACCCGCCACCAGCAGGCAGAGGTCTCCGTCGGCCATGCCGAGTGCCGCGGGAGCTGCCTCGTCCAGATGCTTCGCGGGGCCACCCTCCAGGACGCCGCCCGCCATCTTGAGCCGGAGCAGGCCCGCGGCGCCGAGGGTCTTGGCCGCCGCCTCGATCTCGTCCATCTGCTTCCGGCTCAGCGAGCCGCCACCCGGCACCCGAATCCCCCGCACCCGGCCGCCCCGGTCGATCGCGCTCCGGGTGATCGAGAAGTCCGCGGGACGGAAGACCTCGGTGGCATCGAAGATCTCCAGGCCGAAGCGGAGATCCGGCTTGTCGCTGCCGTAGCGCTCCATCGCGTCGGCGTAGCGCATCCGCTCGATCGGGGTCTCGACCGCGATTCCCGCCTCGGCCCAGATCGCCTCGACCATCCCCTCGCCGAACCCGAGCACATCCTCGACCCCGACGAAGGACGCCTCGATATCGATCTGGGTGAACTCCGGCTGTCGGTCGGCCCGAAGATCCTCGTCCCGGAAGCAACGGGCGATCTGGAAGTAGCGGTCGAGGCCCGCCACCATCAGCAGCTGCTTGTAGAGCTGCGGCGACTGGGGAAGCGCGAAGAATTCGCCCTGGTGCACCCGGCTCGGCACCAGGTAATCGCGCGCGCCCTCGGGGGTGGGCTTGGTGAGGATCGGGGTCTCGATCTCCAGGAACCCGAGCTGATCGAAGTACCGCCGGGTGGCCTGCATCAGCCGGTGGCGGAGGATCAGGTTGCGCTGCAACTCGGGCCGGCGGAGATCGAGCACCCGGTGCCGGAGCCGGAGCTCCTCCGCCGGGAGATCCTCTTTCTCCTTTCGCGCGACCGGAATGGCCGGCGTCAGCGCGGGGCCCACCACCTCGAGTCCGGTGACATGCACCTCGACCTCGCGGGAGACCAGCGCCGGGTCGCGCGAGGGCTCGGGCCGAAGCTCCACCGTGCCCCGCGCCACCACGACGGTCTCCGCGCCCAGGCCGGCCGCACGGGTCATGACGTCCGGCGGGGTCCATGCCGGATTGCAGGAGAGCTGGACCAGGCCGGCACGGTCGCGCAGGTCCACGAAGACCAGGCCGCCGAGATCGCGGCGGCGGTGCACCCAGCCGCCGAGCCGGACGTCGCGGCCGACGTCGGCCCGGGTGAGGGCGCCGGCGAGATGGGAGCGGAAGGCGGTCGCTGCGGGTCTAGCGCGCTTCGGCGTCGACGAGGATGCGATAGAACTCATCTGGGGTCCGGGCGTCGACCAGCCGCTGACGGACGTTCTCCCTCCGTACCAACCGGGCGATGCGACTCAGGATCTTGACGTGGAGGCCCGCGGACGCGTCCGGGCCCACGATGAGAAAGAACAGGCGGACCGGCTCGCCGTCGATGGAATCGAAGGGGACCGCCGCCTCGCTCACGCCGCCGACGACGGCCAGCTCCTTGACGCCGGCCGACCTGGCGTGGGGAATGGCCACACCGAACCCGATGCCGGTGGTGAGGACCGACTCACGCTCTTCGATGGCGCCGAGCACCTGATCGAAGTCGCCGCCGGCTCTGGCGACCAAGTGCCGCGCCAGCTCCGAGATCGCCGCCCGCTTGTCGCGGGCGGCCAGCGGCACCACCAGCCGATCCGGTGTCAGCAGATCGGTTAGCAGCACGACGCGGAGCGGGGGAGCATGCCCAAACGTAACCGCCGCGCGAAGGGGGTGCAATGCAAAATCCGCCTTGCGGTTAGCCATCCGGCCCGGGCTTTCCTGCCCGGTCCGGTGGGGCTATCTTCGCCGGTTGAAGGCGCTTCCGCGCCACTCCTCGCATCCCGCTGGCAGGTCCCGTGATCGCACGCCCGCCCCCTTCGCTCCTCGATCTCACCCCCTCCCAGGCCCGAACCGCGCTCGCGGGGTGGGTGGCCGAGCGCCGGTTGCCGCGCTACCGTGCCGACCAGGTGCTCCGCCGGCTGTGGGTGTCGCCGGTCGCGACCTGGGACTCGGCCACCGAGCTGCCCGCCTCGCTCCGGGCTGAGCTGGAGACGGCCCATCCCCTGCCCCGGCTGCACGAGGATGTGATTCAGCAGTCGGCGGACGGTACCCGGAAGTATCTCTGGCGCCTCGCCGACGGGGAGGCGGTCGAATCGGTCCTCATTCCGAGCGGCTCGCGGCGCACGCTCTGCATCTCGTCGCAGGCAGGCTGCGCGCTCGGCTGTTCCTTCTGCGCCACCGGCCGCATGGGATACCGGCGCAACCTCACGCCGTTCGAGATCGCGGGACAGGTGCGCGAGATCGTCCTGCGCACCCCGGAGGACAAGCCCACCAACATCGTGTTCATGGGGATGGGCGAGCCGCTGCTCAACTGGACGGCGGTCGATGTCGCGCTCAGCATCCTCAACTCGCCCGACGGGCTCGGCATCGGCGCGCGCCACATCACGGTGTCCACCGTCGGCATCCTTCCGGGGATGAAGGAGCTGGCGCGGCGACCGGAGCAGTTCCGACTGGCGATCTCGCTCCACGCCACGACAGCGGCCCAGCGGCTCGGCATCATGCCGATCGAGAAGAAGTACGACCTGGAGGCGGTGCTGCGGGCGGCCCAGGCGTTCCGGAAGCGGGTGACGTTCGAGTACGTGATGATCGCCGGGGTGAACGACGCGGACGCCGATGCCGACCGGCTCGCCAAGCTCGCCCGCCGGCTCGGGGCCCTGGTCAACATCCTGCCGTTGCACCCCGGCGGGGCGCCGGACCTCACGCCGACCCCGGCACCAAACATCCGGCGCTTCGCCGACCGGCTCCGCAATCAGGGTATCGAAGCGACCGTACGGCGGAGCCGGGGACTCGACATCAACGCGGCATGCGGGCAGTTGCGAGTGGAAGTGGAGAGGAAGCGGGGCGGCGGGGCAGCGGGGCGGCGCGGCCGTGACGCGGTGATGCCGTAGCGGCTCGATCGCTCACTTGCTGCCCCGCTGCCCCGCCGCCCCGCTTCCTTCACCCCGTCGCCCCGAACCCCGCCGCTATCGTATTGATCGACAGCAGCAGCGCCGAGAGCTGCTCCTCCTGCGTCGTGTCCCCGCCCGACTCCCGGAACCGCCGCAGCAGCTCGATCTGCTGGCGGGAAACCAGATTCAAAGTCGGCATCCGACGGGCGAGCTTCCGCCGGAATCTGGGGAACCGCTCCGCCAGCTCGGAGCCGCCGCTGATCCGGAGCACCGCCTCCACCGTCCGGTGGTACTCCTCCTCGATCATCGGAAGGATCGCATCCCGCACCGCCGCATCGGGCACCAGGCTCGCGTATTCCCGGGCGATATCGAGATCCACGTACGACAGGGTCTTCTCCACCTCGTCCACGATGAGGCGAAACAGCCGCGAGTCGGCGAACATCCGCCCCAGCAGCGCCGATCCCCGCTCGCCGCGCACCTGGAGGAAGGTGAGGATGCCGCTGCCGACGCCGTACCAGCCGGGCACGAAGTGTCGGTTCTGCGACCAGGCGAAGACCCAGGGAATGGCGCGGAGGTCGCTGAGAGTCTGCGCGCCGAACCGCCGGGCCGGACGCGACCCCAGGTTGAGCAGCGTCAGCTCCTCGAGCGGACTGGCGGCCTGGTAGTAGGGCAGCAGGCTGGGATCGTCGATCAGCCGCTTGTACGCCGCCATCGCCGCGCCGGATAGCGCCTCCATCGCCTCGTCGCCCTCGGCGGTCGGCACCAGCGCCTCTTCCCGCTCGGACTTGAGCGTGTGCTCCGCGACGCTCGCCGCCAGCAGCTCGATCTGATACTGGGCCGTGCCCCGGTTGGCGTACTTGAACGAGACCACCTCGCCTTGCTCGGTGATCCGCAGCCGGCCGCCGATCGAGCCGGCCGGCTGCGCGGCGATCGCCCGGCCGGTCGGCGCCCCGCCCCGGCTCACCGAGCCCCCGCGGCCGTGGAAGAACGCGATGGGGAACCCCGCCTCCCGGCCGACCCGCGTCAGCTTGATCTGCGCCTTGTACAGCTCCCAGTTGGACGCGAGAAACCCGCCGTCCTTGTTGGAGTCCGAATAGCCGATCATGACCTCCTGGATCCCCCCCTGGGCACGCACGCTGCGGCGCACCAGCGGAATCGTGAGCAGCTCCTTCATGATGGCGGGCGCCCGCTGGAGATCGTCGATGGTCTCGAAGAGCGGGACGATCGGCAGGGTGCAGCTCTCCACGCCGGCGGTGTCGGCGAAGAGCCCGGCGGTCTTGGCCAGGAGGTACGCGCCGAGCACGTCACTCACGCTCCGGGTCATGCTCAGCACGAAGCTGCCGAACGCCTCGCGGTCGATCTCCTCCCGCAGCTGGCGCACCAGCACGAACATGCCGAGCGTCTCCGCGGCGTCACCTGGCAGGGTTGGGGTCGGGGCGCCGGGTGCCAGCGGGCGGGCGAGCTCCGCCGCGATCCAGGGGCGCCACGCCTCAGCGTCCTTCGGCGGCTGCCCGTCGCTCGACAGAGCGCGGTGGAGCGCGCGCAGCGCGGCGTCGAGCTTGGTGGTGTTGTCCCGGACATCGAGCCGGACAGTGCTGAAGCGGAACGCCTCGACTTCCCGTCGCGCCGGCTGC
>Ga0299913_10004764_pt1 | contig 11450 bp, 10 predicted proteins | sample RVTome_9_FD_201360 | JGI IMG/M metagenome (GOLD analysis project Ga0299913, IMG submission 201360) | Soil microbial communities from uranium-contaminated site in the Upper Colorado River Basin, Wyoming, United States - RVT155D38 (version 2) ... | reverse complement strand
GTCGAGGTCGTCAGTGGCATCTGCGGCACCGTCGACGAGGCGGTCGAGGACCTCACCCGGACGCTGCGCATCGTCCGCGCCGCCGCCGACGAGCTCGGCGTGGACCTCTACAGCGCGGGAACGCACCCCTTCGCGCGGTGGTCCGCGCAGCTGCTCACCTCGGGTCGCCGCTACGAGGAGCTGATCGCCCGCACGCAGTGGTGGGGACGGCAGATGCTGATCTGGGGGGTCCACGTGCACGTCGGCGTGCGGCGGCGTGAGCACGTCTTCCCGATCATCGACTCACTGCTCAACCAGTTCCCGCACCTGCAGGCGCTCTCTGCCTCCTCGCCCATCTGGGAAGGCACTGACACCGGCTACGCCAGCAACCGCGCGATGATGTTCCAGCAGCTGCCGACGGCCGGCCTCCCGTTCCAGTTCGCCACCTGGGAGGAGTTCGAGGAGTTCGTCGGCCAGCAGGAGAAGACCGGGGTGATCGAGACCCTGCAGGACCTGCGGTGGGACATCCGACCCTCGGCACGCCTCGGCACCGTCGAGGTGCGCATCTGCGACGGGGTCTCCACGCTGCGCGAGTTGCGGGCACTGGTGGCGCTGACCCACTGCCTCGTGGTCGACCTCGAGGACCGGCTGGAGGCGGGCGAGACGCTGCCGACGATGCCCCCGTGGCTGGTCCAGGAGAACAAGTGGCGGGCGGCGAGGTACGGGCTCGAGGCGGAGATCATCCTCGACGCGGACTGCAACGAGCGGCTGGTCACCGACGACCTCAGCGACCTGCTCGAACGGCTTGCCCCGGTGGCTCGGCGGCTGGGGTGTACGTCGGACCTCGCAGCCGTCGCCGACATCCCCTCCCGTGGCGCGTCGTACCAGCGGCAACGGCGCGTCGCCGAGGCTCACGACGGGGACCTGGTCGCCGTGGTCGACTCCGTCGTCGGGGAGCTCGACCTGTCGTAGCCGCCGTCGGCCGCTCCGCACAGGGGAAGGCACGCGCGCCCTCACGTCACGCCCAGTCCTGCCACCTCGGTGGCCACGCGTCGGGACCGCTCGCATCGGTCGACGTCGCGCGGCTGACCCGATGCCCTGAACAAGACAACCGCCTCACCAATGAGGCGGTCGAACTCGTCCGCCTCTCCGCGTGCTCGGGCCACGTGTGCCCTGGCCTCGAGGACGGCGGCCTCCCACGCGCTCCCCTCCCATCGCGCCGCCGACGCAGTGGCCACGGCCAGGTGTCGTTCGGCCGCCGTCACGTCACCTACCGATGCGCAGGCTATGGCCGAGGGGACGGCCAGCATGATGTCGCAGAAGGGACAGGCGTCGGTCTCTCCCAGGGTTGCCTCCGCGCGGTCGACGACCGCCCGCGCGGCCGTGGGATCGGGGGCGCAGGCGATCATCGTGCCGTAGATGCGTTGAAGCAGGTGCATGCTGATGACCGACCAACGCGCGAGTGGCAACGCCCGCTGCAGCAGCCGGCGGGCCTCGTCGGGTTCACCCTGGGCCAGCAGCACTTCCGCGAGCCGCTGGAGACTGTGTGCCTCCCCGGCTGAGGCGTCCACGTCCCGATGCAGGTCGACCGCCTCGGTGAGCTCCCGCTCGGCGCGGTCGAGGTCGCCCATCAGCAGCGCAGCCTCACCGATGAGTGCCGTCGCGAACGCGACCCCACGCAGCGCCCCGGCCCGGATCGCGCGACGGCGCAGACCGTCGGCCATCTCGATGACCTCGGGGTAGGGAACCGGCCCGTACAGCAGGTACTCCGCCACGCACAGGTGCGCGTCGAACAGTGCGGTGGCCAGGCCGGGCGTGCCGCTCGTCCGTCGAAGCTCCATCCGAAAGCGCTCGAACCACTCCCCGCGCTGATGAGCGATCAGTCCTTGGAGTGCCACGAGGTCGACGTAGTGCCAGGGGTCGTCCGGGGTCAGCAGCAGCCTGCGGGCGGCGGTGGCGGCCTCCCAAGCCGCGTCTACGTCTCCCGTGAAGTAGGCGAGGTTGCCGCGGGCGAGCAGGAGCGGCCCGTCGGCAGCGTCCTCCTCCAGTCCGACTCCGGCCAGGGCAGCCGCCGCGGTGTCGAACTCCCCGGCGAAGCACGCCGCGCGCGCGAGGCGCGCCCGCACCAGACGGTGCTCGGTGCCCTCGGTGATCGCGGCTGCCTCCCGGTACGCCGGGACGGCCTCGGGGTTCCCCAGAGCCATCAGCAGGTCGCCCCGCCTCGCCAGCAGGTGGGCACGCTCGGCTCCGGTGGCGTGGTCTCGGACGCCGTCAACCAGGGTCAGCGCGTCACGGTAGGCCCCCAGAGCACCTGCCGTCTCCACCGCGGGCACCACAAAGGGCACGGCGCGGCGGGGAAGCCCGGCTGCGACGTACAGGTGCGCGACGCGCGCCGGAGCCGCTCCGAGGCGAGCCAGCGCGTCAGCCACCTCGATCCGCGCAGCAGCCTTCCCCGCCGCGGGCATCCGGTCGAGCAGGGTCTGGCGGAGCAACGCGTGTCGGAACCGGAACCCCGGCTCCGCCGGCTCCACGAGGAGAGCCGCGACCGCCGCATCGAGATGCCGGTAGGCGTCCTCCTCCGCGACTCCGGAGACTGCGAGCAGCTCGTCGGTGGTGAACACCGACCCCAACAGGGCGACCCGGGCAAGCGTGTGCTCCACCTCCGGCGCCAGTCCGAGATGCACGCCGATCCCCGGCTCCCGCCCTGCAGCCACCGCGCGGGCCAGCTCGAGCACCGAGAACGGAAGGCCTCCGCTGACGGCCCAGATGTGGTCCGCGGTGGCGTCATCGACGTCCGGGGCCTCGAGGGCCACGAGCCTGCGGGTGGCGGCCTCGTCCAGCGGGGCGAGCTCCATCGCGGACCCGGTGCCGCGGGCTGCGAGGCTCGCCGCGACCGGACGCACCGCCGAGTCCTCGCCCGACCGGTGTGAGACGACCAGGAGCACACGGCTCTCGTCGGCGCACCGGGCAAGGTAATGCAGGAGCCGCAGGGACGCCTCGTCAGCCTGGTGCACGTCGTCGATCAGCAGGAGCAGGCCACGACCGGCCGACGCGAGTCGCAGGAGCTCGGCCGTGGCCACGAAGAGCCGTTGGTGGGCGCTCTCCCCGGACCAGGTCACCTCGCGGCCGGACATAGCACGTTCGATCTCGTTGCGGAAGTGGTCCTCCAACCCGTCGAGCAGTGCCGGGTGCTGCCGGCACAGGTCACCGAGCGCCTCGAGCACACACGCATAGGGCCAGGTGCCCTCCACCGCCGAGGCCGTCCCGGACCCGATGCGCCATCCACGTCGCTGCGCCGACGCGCGGGCAAGGTCCAGCACCGCGGACTTCCCGACACCGGCCGGGCCCGAGACCAGGAGGGTCCCGCCGCGGCCCTGCTCGGCACGGTCGAGCAGAGCGCGGATCGCGTCCCCGGTGCCGCGCCGTCCGACGAGCCGTACGCCACGCGAGGCGCCACCAGCAGCCACCGCGCCGAGGGCCGGCGAGACGACCGCCTGCTGCAGAGACCTCCGCAGGCTCTCGGCCTCCGCACTGGGCGCCGTGCCCAGCTCGCGGCGCAAGGCCTGGTCCATCCGCTCCAGCTGACGCAACCCCGCTCGGGGATCTCCACGCTCCGCGGCCGCACGGGCCAGTGCCACGTGGGCGGCCTCGTCCACCGGATCGAGGGTGAGCACCTCCTGCCACCGGCCGGTCATCCGCAGCAGGTCGAGGTGAAGCAGCCGGAGGGCCTCCCGGGGTTCGGCTGCCCACGGCTCGTACAGGTCCTCGGGGAGGAGCGGCCCCGCGTAGAGGGCAAGCGCCTGCTCCGCGAGCGCGGTCGAGCCTCCGGCGATCGCAGACTCCGCAAGGCTGCGAAACGCCTGGGTGTCGACCCGCACCGCCGCCTGGGGCAGCAAGCGGACGGACTCGTTGAGAAGCACCACGGAGTCTGCTGCCCCGCCCAAGCCACGACGGGCGAAGTGGGCCGCCTTGTGCAGGCGAGGGAGCGCCGACTCCACCGGGGTGTCCCGCCACAGTGCGTCCACAACCTGCTCGCGGTGGGCGCGACGCCCCTCCGAGAGTGCGAGCAGCTTGACCAGCCCGACGGCGTGGCGACGGGTCCACGCGTCGTCGGGGGTGCGTACCCCGTCGACGGTGACCTCGAATCCCCCGAGCAGCTTGATGTCGACATCCATGCCCGGTCTCCGCTCGCGTCGGAAGACCCGTCCAGGCTAACCCGATCGGGAGCCCGTGTCAGGCATGGCAAACCCGGCCGGACGACCACATCCACACACAGGAGGGACACGGAAACGCGAGGGAAGAACGCAGGAAGGAGTCGGCCGGACGGTGGGTGGAACCGACAGCTCGACTCCAGGGGAGGTCTCCTATGTCTACCTCGACCGTCCACCGCCCGGCCACGGCCCGGCCCGCACCGCACACCACCGCCTCCACTTCGCGGGACCGGGAATCTATCGGCGTGAAGCTCCGCGACGGCAGTCCCGCGGACTTGCGCCCGATGGCCCGGGGGGAGACCTTCGCGCTCGAGGCGGTGTTCGCCGGGATGTCGCCCGCCTCCCGACAGAGCCGATACCTCGTTGCGATGCCCCTCCTGCCCGCCAGTTATCGCAGGGCACTGTCCTCCGTGGACGGCGACCTGCACGTGGCCTGGCTCGGGCTCGTCGACGGAGAGCCTGCCGCCATCGCCCGTTACGTCCGACTCCCCCCGGACCACACCGCAGCCGAGTTCGCCTTCGAGGTCGTGGACCGTCACCACGGACGCGGGCTTGCGCGGCTCCTCCTCGACGCGGTGACCACCGTTGCCGCGGCCCGGGGGGTCCGCTCGATGCGCGCGACCCTTGCTCCGGGCAACTGGGCGTCCCGGCGGCTCCTGGCGACCCCGGAGAGGCGACTGCGTGTGGTCGACGGGCTCCTTGAGCTCGAGGCGCCGCTGGGCCCACCGAGCTCACCCCGGCTCGATCCCGGGCGTGTGGTCGACCTGCAGAACCTTTACACCGGACGGGCGCTCGCCGAGGCACACTAGAGCCTGCAGGACGTGGCTGGTGCTGGTACGCGTACTGGGGTCCGTGGAGCTGGTCTCGACCGAGGGGGAGGTCGTGACGCTCTCGGGTGCACGTCTCCCGGCCCTGCTCGCAGCCCTGGCCGCACGTGCCAACGAGGTGGTGAGCACCGACCGGCTCGTCGGGCTGCTGTGGCCCGAGGGCCTGCCCGCGAATCCGGAGGCAGCCCTGCACAGTGTCGTGTTCAAGCTCCGTCGCCGGTTGCGAGCGGCCGGGACAGGTGACGTCCTGGCGACCCGGTCCGGGGGCTACCAGCTCCGGCTCCGACCCGAGGATCTCGACGCCCGCGTGTTCGTCGACCTGGTCAGGGAGGCGCGCGACCAGCCTCCGGACCTTGCAGCGGCGACCCTCGAGCGGGCCCTCGCCCTCTGGCGCGGTGCCGCATACACGGGGTTCGCCGACACCGAGGTCGCACAGCTGGAGGCTCTCAGCCTCGAGGAGGCCCGCAGGATCGCGTTGGAGCGTCGGGCAGCGGCACTCCTCGCCTCCGGTTGTGCCGAGGACGTGGTCCTCCTGCTGGAGCCGTTCGTTGCGCAGCACCCCCTGCGGGACGACGGACGCATCACCTTGATGCGCGCCCTCCACGCGGTGGGACGGACAGCGGACGCGCTCGAGCACTTCCACCGGCATCGCGAGAACCTCGCCGAGGAGCTCGGGCTGGAACCGTCGGCGGCCGTGCAGGGGGTGCACCTGGAGCTCCTGCGGAACCCCACGCCAACGCCGGCGACGCCCGAGGTCCCCGAGCAGCGACGCGCGCCGCCTGGCCAGGCCACCCAGTGTCTCGCCCAGCTCGAGGTCCGCTATCTCCGCACCGACCGCGGCCCCGTCGTCGCCTACGGACGGTGCGGGTCCGGCCCGCCACTGGTCGTGCTGCTCGGCTGGGTCTCCAGCCTCGACGTCATCGCGTCGGGTCGGGACCCGCGCTCCTCCCTCCTCGAGCGCCTCACCGGGAACTTGTCCCTCACGCTCTACGACCGGTGGGGAACCGGCCTCTCCCCCGGTCCGGTGACCGACTTCGGACTCGAGGCGAGCGTGCAGGAGCTCATCGACGTCCTGCGCGCCGTGGGACCGCCGGTGTCACTGCTGGCCATGTCCGCGGCGGGACCGATCGCGGTGTCGCTTGCTGCGCGCCTCCCGTCGTGGGTCAGCTCGCTGGTGCTGTTCGGCACGTTCGCAAGTGGTCCGGCGACGTTCACCGACAAGGCGCTTCGCGACACGGTCGTGCAGATAGCCCGCAGCCACTGGGGCATCGGGTCGAAGCTCCTCGCCGACCTTTACCGCCCCGGCGTGACCGACGAGGCTGCCTGGCACCTTGCCCGGGTGTTCCGCGAATCGGCCACCCCCGAGGTGGCCGCGGAGTACCTCGCCTCGATGTATGACCACGACGTGATCGACCTCCCCGCGGTCACCGCGCCGTCGCTGGTCCTGCACTACCGGGGCGACCGACTGATCGGGTTCCGCGGTGGGCAGGACCTCGCCACCGGGCTTCCGCATGCCGGCTCCTCCCGCTGGACGGCCGGGTGCACCTGCCGGACGCCGCCGATCTGGACCTGGTCGAGGACGCGATCGTGCGCCACGTGCGCAGGCACGCCACCGACCCCGCACCACTTGCCCGTGCGTGAGCCGGATCGGCGCTACCGGGTGAGGCTGCCTGCCGGGTCGAGCCCGCCCCTCGCCTGCAGGAGCTCCACCTCGTCGGTCATCGCGGAGCTCACCTCCCGCAGCAGGGCGCGGATCTCTCCTGGCCCCCAGTCGTAGGCCGCGATGCGCTCGGTCGCGGTGGACAGGTCCGCCGACAGCGCGTCGCGACGTTGTTGGTACCCGGCGAGCGCCTCCGACTCGGGCATCGATCCTCCCCACGCTGCGAGAACCGCGTCTGTGAGCAGCTCCGCGTCACGGAGTGCGTCGGTGATGCCGTGCGTGGTGATCGGGTCCCGGAAGTAGCCGGCATCGCCCACGAGGGACCATCCGTCGCCCCACGCGCGCCGCGCGAAGCCCGGCACCCCGGCCCATCCATGGAGGCGGTCGGTAGGGATCGCTCCCCGGACCCGGTTGACCAGCCCCGGCGCGGCGAGCTCGAGGAGGTTGTCGAACGCCGCCTCGGCGCCGTCCCGCCGCACCTGCTTCATCAACCACGGCCGGGTGGCCACGAAGGCACAGGTCAGACCGTCGTTCGTGGGGATCAGGCCGGCGGCCGCCCCCTCGCCGTACGCCCACTCGTAGCCGGCTGCGGGAAGGTCGGTGTAGTACCGGTAGAGGACCGCGCCACCGGCACGCCCCCGTCGCAGGACTGCCGCCCCCACGGACGAGGCAACGGTGGACCGGATGCCGTCGGCACCCACGACGATGCGTCCCCGCACGATCGAGCTCCGTCCGTCGGGGGTGACTGTGGAGACACCCTGGACCCGCCCGTTCTCGCCGTGGACTCCGGTGACGTGAAGACCGTGCACGACCGCCGCCCCGGCCCCGGCCGCGGCGTCGACGAGGACCCTGTCGAGCAGATGGCGTCGCGGTGCATACAGCGCCTCGACCCAGGGGGTCGGTCGGATGGAGACCTGTACGGTCTCCTCCCCGGCATAGTGGAACAGGGTGCGCCGCACCGCGGGTGTCCCGGCACCGACGACGTCGTCCAGGACGCCCCACCGGGAGAGCTGAAGCACCCCCGCACGCATGAGTGCGTGGGTGGAGAGCGTGTCGCTGCCGTAGGCGGTCCGGTCCACCAGGGCCACGCGCGCGCCAGCCCTGGCGAGGAGGAGGGCCGTGGAGGCACCTGCGGCTCGTGCACCCACCACGACCGCGTCGTAGGTCTCGGTCATCTCACTCACTCACATCCGCAGGGGTGGCGTCCACGGGTGTGCGTCCGGTACGGGTCAGGTCGTCTAGGACCGCCCTGGCGTCGTGCCGGGCGCCGTCGATGAACCCGGAGTCACGACGGTGCTGGAAACGCTGGCCGACCACGTAGAGCCCCGGTGCCGCGGTGACACCGCGGTACTGCTGGATGGCTCCGTCGGCTCCGGTGACCGGTACCCGCAACCAACGGTGGTCAGGGCGGTAGCCGGTGGCCAGCACCACGGCGCCGATTCCCTCGGCCGCGAGGTCGAGCCGCGTGAGGGCGCCGCTGGTCGCCACCGGTGCGGGACGCGTGGCAGACCACACTTCACGGCTGAGGCCGGTGGCCTCGACGTGGGTGTCGACCGCATCGAGGAACCGGCGCATGCGCCTCTCTGCCTGCGTCGTCGTGACCGACAGGTCGTCGTGGAACCTCACCGCACGACCCCGCGCGCCGTCGAGCCGGCCCGCCACGCGGACCCCGCGCTCCTGCAACGACGCAAGGTCCAGATCCTGCGCGAACCGGTCGGGCTCGTTGCGGCCGACGAGCTGCATGGACGGCTCGCTGCGGGCAGCGCGGGCGTCCGCCACCTCGTCGATGGTGCGCGACAACCGCCCCGTGCGCTCGAGCCACCAGAAGATGTCCATGCCCCGGTACCGGCGCGGCATCCGGGTGTGTCTGCCGACCGAGACCACGACGTCGCGACCCGCTCGCTGCAGCTCGTCGGCGATCTGCAGCCCCGAGGACGACGCGCCGACGACGAGCACGCCGCCGGGGGGCAGCGAGCCGGGGTTCCGGTAACGGTTGGCGGTGACGACGGCGACGTCAGGGCTCAGCCGGCCGATGCCTCGGGGGACGAAGGGACGGCCCCAGGGCCCGGTGGCGACGACGACGTTCCGCGCGCGCCAGGTACCACGGTCGGTCACGACGAGGAATCCGTCACCGCTGGCGGTGACCTGCTCTACGCGGGTACCGGTCCGGACGGGCGCGCCGAACGCAGCGGCGTAGCCCTCGAGGTGGCTGACCAGCTCACCCGCCGCCAGGTACCCCTCCGGGTCCTCTCCGACGTAGACCGCGCCCGGCAGTCTCGTCATCCAGTTCGGCGTGAGCAGGTGGAGGCTGTCCCAACGTTCTGTCCGCCACCGTTCGGCGACGCGGCCCTGGTCGAGCACCACGTGCTCGTGCTGGGCGTCGCACAGAAGCCGGCTCATGGCGAGCCCCGCGTGGCCGGCGCCGATGACGACGGTGTCGATGGTGGGCATGATGTTCCTTCTCTTTTCCTGGTGCCCGGGCGGGCCGACGGCAGCTGATGCCGGCCCGACCGGGCGGAGGGGACGGGGAGCTGACGGTCAGCCGACGACGACGTCGATCGACACAGGTGTCGGGTTGGTCAGGGCGTCGTAGACGGCAGAGCGGCGACGGGACTGGTCCACGAGGCCGCGCAGCGTCTCCTCGTCGGCGTCACCCTCGACGTGGAACGTCACCCGAATGCCCTGGTAGCCGTTACGGATCGAGTCGTCGGACAGTCCGAAGATGCCCAGCAGGTCGATGTCGCCCTCGACGGTGGAGGTGACCTTGGTCAGGTTCACCCCGCGCGCGGCGGCGATGTTCGCGAGACCGGCGGTGAGGCACGACGCCAGCGCGGGGAGCAGGAACTCCACCGGCGTTGGTCCGTGGTCGTTGCCGACCAGCACCGGCGGGTGGTCCGCGTCCAGCACCGTGTCGTGTGCGTGGGTCATCTCCTGGCCGGCGCCGTAGTAGCCGGAGACCGTCGAGCGGCTGTGCGTCCCGCTGACCCACGTGTTGCTGGCACGGAACTGGAACCTGGCGATCTCGTTCTGCTGCTTGACGGCGTCGAGCGTGGCGAAGAGCGTGGCCGTGTCCACGCCGTTGCGGCTCGGCTTGGTGGTGATACGCATGAATCCTCCATCTGTCGTGCCGGGCGTTTCCGGCGCTTCTTGTGCTGATGGCGAGGAACGTACGAGGGCCGCCTTCCCGCGGCCTTCCGCCGTCCTTCCCCGGGCTCAGCGACCCGGGAAGCGCGGTGGTGAGGCGGCGCAGGCTGCCGCCACGACGGGGTCGCCCCACACGACCGCGGGGCCGTCGAGGACGACGGCCCCGTCCTGGTTGGTGATCGTGGTTCGCAGGGTGCTGACCGGCTTGTCCTCGCGCACGGTGAACACCTCGACCTCGGCGGTGAGCGTGTCCCCGGGGGGCGTACGGCCGTGCGGAAGCTCCAGTCCACGTGCAGGAAGGCGCTTCCGGGCCCGGGCAGGTCCCCGGCGACGACGGCGTTGAGCAGGCCACTGGTCACCCCGCCCTGCACGACGAGTCCTCCGAACCGGCTGGCCGCGGCCAGCTCGGCGTTGTAGTGGAGCGGGTTGCGGTCAGCCGTCGTCGTCGTGCCCGGCGACGAAGGCCTCCTCGTCCCACCACTGCGCGAAATGTTCCTCCCCCACGACCTCGACGAGGCGGTCGGTCTGCCCGGCGTACGCACGGAGCGCGGCGTGCTTCCGCGCACGGAGGTCCTCGTCACAGGTCACGAGAGCGGCCAGGGCGTCCACCGGAGTCACCGGCGGTCGCGAGCCGGGGAACCACAGCCCGATCTCCTCGTTCAACCGGCCCCACCTGGAGTGGAAGCCGGGAGTGAGGGTCGCGTGTCATAGCCGGGGCCGCCGCCGACCGATCCGGCGCCAAGCCTGCGACACCCAGTCGGACACGGTGCGGTGGTCGGGGTGACCGGTCATCCCGTCGGGACCGAACGTGACGAGGGTGTCCGGCCGGACGTCGTCGATGAGAGCCACGAGCGCACCGACGGCCTTGGCCGGGTCCACCTGGGGCAGCTCCCCGTCGCGGTGCCCGAGCCAGTGGTGCTCCTCCACGCCGACTGCGGCCAGGCTGCCGGCCAGCTCACGCTCGCGGAGCGGGCCCAGCCGCTGCGGTGGCCACGTGAGCGGGTCATCGGTGCCGCGCTCCCCACGGGTGGCCGTGGCGACCACGACACGCTCACCGGAGGAGCGAGCGCCGGCCATCAGAGCCGCGGAGAGGAAGGCCTCGTCATCCGGGTGCGCCCAGACGCCGAGCAGAGTCCCCGTCGTCGGTGTGGCAGCCGGGTCGGGAGGAGGGGTCGACCTGATGTCCATGCCCGCCAGCCTCGAGGCCGGCCCTTCCGCGGACCTTCCCTCGCTCAGGGCAGCTGCGTGTGCCGGGGAAGGCCACGGGAAGGCAACGGGAAGGCCCGCAGGCGAAGGTCTGTCCATCACCGGCACGCAGACTCAGAGGAGGCACCCTCATGAATGACCCGATACTCGCCGTCGCCCTGGCAACGGCCAGGCACGACGACCTGATGCGAGAGGTACGCCTGGCCGGACAGCGGCCCCAACCCGAGAGGGGGGCCCGTCAGCGGCCGCGTCCAGCGCACTGGGCCCGCACCCGGCTCCGCGCGGTGTCGGCCGTGCGCCGCCGAGCCGTCACCACGAACCCGGAGCCCACGTCATGACCGAGACCCTCGCGCTCGCCTTGTTCGGCGCTGCGGGAGTGCTCTACCTGGCCTACCTCGTCGTGCTCGTCCGGCTGGACGGGTG
>Ga0299913_10004763_pt1 | contig 11453 bp, 12 predicted proteins | sample RVTome_9_FD_201360 | JGI IMG/M metagenome (GOLD analysis project Ga0299913, IMG submission 201360) | Soil microbial communities from uranium-contaminated site in the Upper Colorado River Basin, Wyoming, United States - RVT155D38 (version 2) ... | reverse complement strand
GGCGTGAGGCCGAGGTCGCTGGTCAGCAGCGCCTTCTCGATGCCCGCGACCTGACTCGGGTCGTACGGCGAGACCACCAGCAGCCGCGGCTCGGGGGCCGAGATAGTGGCCATCTGGTTGAGCGGCATCTGCTGTCCGTACGCTTCGACCTTCACCAGGTCGAGCAGGCTCGGGGAGGCCTTTCCGGTCCGGACCGTTCCCAGCTCGTGGCGGATGGCCTCCACCGACTTGTCCATGTGCGCGCTCACCTCCTTCAAGTCACTGCCCTCCATTCCCCTTCGCTTCCTCCTCTCGATTCCCGCGGACGTTCGTTGTCAGCCGATCACCACGGAGCCGACGGTCTCCCCGGCCAGGATGCTCCGGACGGCACCGTTGGCGCCGATGTTGAAGACGATGATCGGGAGGTCGTTCTCCCGGCTCATCGCCACGGCCGTGGCGTCCATGACCTTCAGGTCGCGGTTAAGGACTTCCTGATGCGAGATGCGGTCGATGAAGCGGGCGTCCGGATGGGTGGCGGGGTCGGCTGTGTAGATCCCGTCCACCTTGGTGGCCTTGAGGATGACGTCGGCGCCGACCTCGATAGCGCGCAGGACGGCCGCCGTATCGGTGCTGAAGTAGGGGTTGCCGGTGCCCCCGGCGAACAGGACCACCCGCCCCTTTTCGAGGTGCCGGATGGCCCGCCGGCGAATGTAGGGCTCGGCGATCTCGTCCATCCGGATGGCCGTGAGAAGCCGAGTGTCGACGCCCTTGCGCTCGAGCAGGTCCTGGAGGGCGAGCGCGTTGATCACGGTCGACAGCATGCCCATATAGTCCGCCGACACGCGATCCATGCCATGCTCGCTCGCCACCGTGCCGCGGACGATGTTGCCGCCTCCCATCACGAGGGCCAGCTCGACGCCGCTGGAAAGGATGTCGGCGATTTCGTCGGTCAGGCGGTCGACGGTCGGCGGATCGATGCCGAAGCCGCGGTCGCCGGCCAGCGCCTCCCCTGAGAGCTTCAGGAGGATCCGCCGGTACCGCAGCTCGGAACGCGTGTCCGGATCGTGCTGGCCGGGCGGGCTACTCTCCGCCGACCTCGAACCGGACGAACCGCCGGACGACGAGGTTCTCTCCAAGTCGCTGGACCGCTTCCGTGACGACATCCGAGACCTTCCGGTCGGGGTCCTTGACGAACGCCTGCTCGAGCAAGCAGACCTCCTGATACCACTTGTCGAGCCGGCCGTGGGCGATCTTCTCGACGATCTCCGCCGGCTTGCCCGATTCCGCAGCCTGCTGACGGTAAATCGCGGCCTCCCGCTCGACCACCTGCGGGTCGATGTCCTCGCGACGCACCGCCAGAGGGCTCGTCGCCGCGACCTGCATGGCCAGGGTGCGCGCCAGATCGCGGAAGTCGTCGGTCTTGGCGACGAAGTCGGTTTCGCAATCGATCTCGATCAGGACGCCGATCTTCCCGCCCAGGTGGATGTACGACTCGACGCGGCCCTCATTCGCGACCCGACCGGCCTTCTTGGCCGCCTTGGCCTGACCCTTCAGGCGCAACAGGTCGACAGCGCGATCGATGTCGCCCTCCGCCTCCTCCAGGGCGCGTTTGCATTCCATCATGCCGACCCCGGTCCGCTGCCGGAGCTCCTGCACCTGGGATGCGGGTACGGTGATCATTCTATTCCTCCCCCTCCTCGGATTCGCCCTCGCCCTCGTCCGTCTCGACCGGCAGACGTGCGCGCACGCGGCGCCGCGGCCGGCGGGGCATGTCGGGAGCCGCGACCGCCGCTGCCTTCTCGCCCTCCTCGCTCGCGGCCTCCTCCTTGACCAACCGCGCCTGGGCCTCCGCGACGGCGTCGGCGATCTGCCCGGCAATCAGCCGGACGGACTTGATCGCGTCGTCGTTCCCCGCAATCGGCACGGTGATCAGGTCGGGATCGGCATTCGTGTCCACGATGGCGATCAGCGGGATCCCCAGCTTGTTCGCCTCGTTGACGGCGATGCGCTCCTTGCGGGCATCCACTACGAAGACGGCGCCCGGCAGCTCCTCCATATCGGCGATGCCGGACAGGTTGCGATACAGCTTGTCGTACTCCCGCTCGATCTCGATGACCTCCTTCTTCGGCAGGAGCTCGAACGTGCCGTCGGTGCGCATGCGCTCGATTTCCTTCAGCCGCTTCAGGTTCTTCTTGATCGTACGGAAGTTGGTGAGCGTGCCACCCAGCCAGCGATTGGTCACGTAGAACTGGCCGCACCGCTCCGCCTCCTCGCGCACGATGTGCGTGAGGTGCCGCTTGGTGCAGACGAACAGGACACGCTTGCCCTGCCCGACGATGTCCGACACGACTTCCCTGGCGCGCTCGAGCTGGCGCAGAGTCTTGTTCAGGTCGATGAGATAGATGCCGTTGCGCTCGGCGAAGATGAACCGCCGCATCTTGGGGTTCCAGCGGCGGGTCTGGTGGCCGAAGTGCACTCCCGCCTCGAGCAGGGCGCGGAGCTGTTCGCTGACCGCCATGGGCGGTTCCTCCTCCTTGGGTTCAGCCTCCACCGGGTTCGACGGGGCTCCGCGATCCGGAGGCCGCGGGCTTGCGGCTCCGGACACCCGCGGACCCCTCCGCCGGTGTGTGGATTTCGGCCGATCGGCGCTCGCCGTCGACCTCGAGCTCGTCGCGGCTTACCGCTTCGAGAACTGGAAGCGCTTGCGGGCCTTCGGACGGCCGTACTTCTTGCGCTCGACCATGCGCGGATCGCGGGTCAGCATCCCGGCCGCCTTGAGTGGAGTGCGCAGCGTGTCGTCGGCGAGGACGAGCGCCCGCGACAGCCCGAGCTGGATCGCCCCGGCCTGCCCGGTCAGCCCGCCGCCCTTGACATTCACGACGATGTCGTACTGGGCGCCGGCCTTGCCGACCTCAAGCGGCTTCTGACACTGGGTGATGTGGAGCGGCCGCGGGAAATACTCGCCCAGCGGGCGCCCGTTGACCGACCACTGTCCCTTTCCCGGCCGCAGATAGACGCGCGCAACCGAGGTCTTGCGACGCCCGATGCCGACGGTCTGCTTGCTCATGACTCCGTGTCCTCCTGAATCTGTGGCGGCCAGTGATCGAGATCGATCCGCTTCGGCTGCTGGGCGGTGTGCGGATGGTCCGGGCCGGCGTAGACCTTGAGCTTCTTGTACATGGTCCGCCCGAGCTTGCCCTTGGGCATCATCCCCCAGACCGCCTTCTCGATGACCCGCTCGGGGTGGTCGCGAAGGACGCGGCGGATCGGCGTCGCTTTGAGCCCGCCCGGATAGCCGGTGTGCCGATAGTACGTCTTCTGGCTCGCCTTCTTGCCCGTCAGGTGGACCTTCTCGGCGTTGACGATCAGGACGTGGTCGCCGGTATCGAGATGCGGCGTATAGATCGGCTTGTGCTTGCCGCGCAGGATCTGGGCGACGCGACTGGACAGCCGCCCCAGGGTCTGCCCATCGGCGTCGACGACGTACCAGCGGCGCGTGATCTGATCGGGCGTGACCGAATGCGTTCTCATTGCGTGTCTCCGGGATCGCCGACCGTGGGTCCCACCGGCCGGAAGTCGCTTCCAGTCCAGCTTTTAAAGATAAAAAAGCCCGCCCGACCCGTCAACAAAAAGGGCCAGCGGGCCTCCGACGAGAAGGTTGAAAATACCCCCTCCCCGGGCGATCGACAACCCGGGAGCCTCCTCCGGACTACCGAACGGCGGCCGGAACCGCCTCCTTCAGCACCTGGAGCGACGTCTCGAACGGCGCTTCGAGAAGCCCCGCGTCGGTGAAGAACCCGGCGATGTAACGGTGCGGGGTCACGTCGAAGGCGGGGCTGAACACCTTGACTCCCGCCGGCGCCGTGGCCGACCCGAAGCCGTGCGTCACCTCCTCCGGTGAGCGCTCCTCGATCGGGATCTGTGCGCCCGTCGGCGTGTCGAAGTCGAACGTCGTGCGGGGCGCCGCGACGTAAAACGGGATGCCGTGCTCCCGGGCCAGGATCGCCACCCCGTAAGTGCCGATCTTGTTCGCCGTGTCGCCGTTGGCGGCGATCCGATCGGCTCCAACGATCACGAGATCGATGTCCCCCCTGGCCATGGTCGCCGCGGTCATGTCGTCGCAGATCAGGGTGACGTCGACCCCGCTCTCCATGAGCTCCCAGGCGGTGAGCCGGCTCCCCTGGAGAAGGGGGCGCGTCTCGTCCGCGAACACGCGGACTGCCTTCCCCCGTTCGTGCGCGACATAGGCGCAGGCGAGGGCCGTTCCGTAGCCGGAGGTGGCCAGGCCGCCGGCGTTGCAGTGGGTGAGGATCCCCGCCCGCTCGCGGATCACGCCCTGTGCGGCCTCGCCGATCCGGCGGCACATCTCACGATCCTCCTCGAAGATCGCCACCGCCTCCTCCTCGAGACGCTCCCAGAGGGCCGGCACTGCCATGTCCCGGTGCTCCCGCGCGACCCTCCGCATCCGCTCGATCGCCCACCTCAGGTTGACCGCCGTGGGCCGCGCCACCTCGAGCTCGGAGGCGAACGCCTCGAGCCGCTCGTGAAACGTGTCCGAGCCGGCGTCCCGGTGCGGCAAGAGCGCCGCCACCAGCCCCATGGCCGCGCCGATCCCGATCGCCGGGGCGCCACGGATCCTGAGACTTCGGATCGCCTCGACCATCTCGGGCACGGTCCGGATCTCGATCTCGACCTTCTCGGCGGGAAGCCGCGTCTGGTCGATCATCCGGACGTGATCGCCCTCCCAACGGATCGTCTCCACAGGCATGGCGTTTTCTCGGGTCGAGGGTCAGGGGCCAGGGACGGATCGCGGAGGCGCGGCCGCCGGGTCCACCGCCCGCAGCCGCCCGGGCACCCGGTACGCCCACCCGACCTCATCCAGGAGGGCGAGGAGGCGGACCACCGGCAGCCCCATGACGTTAAAGTAGCAGCCGCTCACTCCCTCCACAAACGTGGCGCCGTACTCCTGGATCCCGTATGCGCCGGCCTTGTCGAGCGGCTCGCCGGTCGCCACGTACGCGTCGATCTCCTCGCGTTGAAGGGTCCGGAAGCGGACCCGCGTGAGCTCGGTTCCGGTCGCGCGGGACCCGCCGGGGGCGAGCACCGTGACCCCGGTGTAGACGGCGTGCTCGAACCCGGAGAGACGGGCCAGCATCGCCCGCGCCTCCGCGGCGTCGGCCGGCTTCCCGAGCACCTCGCCGTCCAGGACCACGACCGTGTCGGCGGCGAGGACGAGGGCATCGGGACGACGCTCCGCCACCTCGGCCGCCTTGGCGGCGGAGATCCGCCCGGCGTAGGCGTCCGGGTCTTCTCCCGGGGACGGTAGATCCTCCTCCTGGCGCGGCGGGTCCACCTCGAACCGAAGCCCGAGACGGGCGAGGAGGTCCCGGCGGCGGGGGCTCGCCGAGGCCAGCACGATCGGGGGAGTGGCACCCGTCACCGGTCGAGCACGAGCGTGACCGGTCCGTCGTTGACGAGGGCGACCTCCATCCGCGCGCCGAAGAGCCCGCTCGCCACGCGGCCCGGGAGCTCCGCTTCGCAGGCCTCGCGAAAGCGCTCGAAAAGCCGCTCCGCCTCGGCATACGGGGCCGCCGCGGTGAAGTCGGGACGGCGGCCCCTGCGGGTGTCGGCGTAGAGCGTGAACTGGCTGACGAGGAGGAGGCCACCGCCCGTCTCCCGCAACGAGCGGTCCATCGCCCCGCCCTCTCCGGGGAAAAGTCGCAGGTCGGCGATCTTGGACGCCATCCAGCCGACCGCCCCTTCGTCGTCGCCGGCCGTGAAACCGACGAGGGCCAGGATCCCGGCCCCGATCCGTCCGACTTCGCGGCGGTCAACCTCCTCGATGGCCAGGACCACAGACTCCAAAACGCGCTGGAGAACCACCCGCACGGACTACACGCCCCCCCGGGTCCGGATGAGTACGAACTGATCCTTGGATACGTGGTGGAACGCGGCCGGGCCCGTGCGGACGAACTCGGCCACGGCGCGGAGGACGGGATAGCCGTCCTCATCCCCCCACAGGAAGTCATCCCCGGCCATGAACCCCCCGGGCTTCACCTTGGGGGCCAGCGACCACAGGTCGAAGAGGACCGCGTCGTAGAGGTGATCGCCGTCGACGTAGACCCAGTCCAGGCTCTGGTCCGCAAACAGCTCGCGGCAGGCGGAGGAGTCGGCGCGATGGATCACCACCCGCGGATCCCCGTCGAAGCGCCGTCGGACCTCGTCGTGGATGACGTCCATACGGTCCTGGCTGCCGGCCGAGCCGGTGCCGTGCCATTGGTCCGACCCGGCGTCGTAGCGCCACGGATCCACCAGGTGTAGCTCACGGGGCTGGGTGACACGCAGGATCCGCTCGCTGAAGTCGCCCTTCCATACCCCGATCTCGGCGCAAACACCATGTCTCGGCATGCTCTCGAGGAGGAGCGTCCTCCGCCTCTCCCGAAGGAGTTCGCCCAGCAGGGTGTCGAGCCCGACGGGAAGCTTCATGACGCGCCCCCCCGGCCGCCCGCGGCTACTCGACGGTGACCGATTTGGCGAGGTTTCGGGGCTTGTCGACGTCGCAGCCGCGAAGGACGGCGATGTGGTACGCCAGAAGCTGAAGGGGAACGACGTTCAGGATGGGCGTCAACAGGTCGTCCGTCGAGGGCACCTCGATCACGTGATCGGCGACCGCGGCGACCTCGGTGTCCCCCTCGGTGACCACGGCGAGAATCCTACCGCGCCGGGCTTTGATCTCCTCGACGTTCAGGAGCACCTTCGAGTACACCGAGTCCCGCGTCGCTACGACCACGCACGGCATGTTCTCGTCGATCAGCGCGATCGGGCCGTGCTTCATCTCCGCCGCCGGGTATCCCTCGGCGTGGATGTAACTGATCTCCTTCAGCTTGAGGGCCCCTTCGAGGGCCACCGGGAAGTTCAGCCCGCGCCCCAGATAGAGGAAGTTGTGAGCGCCCGCATACTCCTCGGCCAGCCTCCGGATTCCGTCGCTGCGGTCGAGCGCCTCCTCCACCTTGTCCGGCAGGACCGCCATCGCGCGAGCCAGTGCCCGGCCGCGATCGGGATCGAGACCGCGTCGCCGCCCGAGGTACAGGGTCAGCAGACCGAGTACGGTGAGCTGGCAGGTGAACGCCTTGGTCGAAGCGACGCCGATTTCGGGGCCGGCGTGGATGTAGACGCCGCCGTCCGACTCGCGGGCGACCGTCGAACCCACGACGTTGACGATCCCGAGCCCCCGGGCGCCTCCCCGACGCGCCTCCCTGAGCGCGGCCAAGGTGTCCGCAGTCTCGCCCGACTGGCTGATCGCGAACAGGACCGTGCGGTCGTCGAGGACCGGATTCCTGTACCGGAACTCGCTCGCATACTCGACCTCGACCGGCAGCCGGGTCGCCTCCTCGAGCATGTGCTCGCCGACGAGCGCCGCGTGCCACGAGGTTCCGCAGCCGGTCAATACGATCCGACTGAAGGCCTCCCAGTCGGAATCGGGGATCTCCGATAGCCCGCCCAGAACGGCCGTTCCCTCGGCGGGTAGGAGTCGGCCGCGCATGGCGTCGCGGATCGCTTCCGGCTGCTCGAAGATCTCCTTGAGCATGAAGTGCGGATAGCCGCCCTTCTCGATCTCCTTCAGGTCCCACGAGATCTCGTCGATCGCCTTGTCCACGTGCGTGTTCTCGAGGTCGCTCAGCCGGTACCCTTGACGCGACAGCTCGACCAGGTCGCCATCGTCCAGATAGATCACCTTGCGGGTATGTCCGACGACCGCCGCGGCGTCCGAGGCCACGAAGAGCTCGGCGTCGTCCACTCCCACCAGCAGCGGGCTCCCCATGCGAGCGGCCACCAGATGATCAGGATGATCGAGCGAGATCACCGCCAGCCCGTAGGTGCCCTCGACGTGGCGCAGGGCGCGACGCACGGCCTCCCCCAGGTCCCCGTTCAGCTCCTCCTCGATGAGGTGGGCGAAGACCTCGGTGTCGGTCTCGCTGCGGAATATGTGGCCGCGGGCCTTGAGGGCCTGACGCAGCGGTCCCGCGTTCTCGACGATGCCGTTGTGGACGACCGCGATCCGCTCGTGGCAGCAGGTATGGGGGTGGGCGTTGATCTGGGTCGGCGGACCGTGGGTCGCCCACCGGGTGTGCGCGATCCCGAGGGTCCCCTGCGGGGGGTTGCCGTCAATCGCCCGGCCCAGCTCCTCGATCCGGCCGGGCAGCTTGGAGACGTGGAGCCCGGCGCCGTTGATCACCGCCAACCCGGCCGAGTCGTACCCCCGGTACTCCATCCGCCTAAGGCCTTCCATGAGGATCGGCGTGGCTTGGCGGAGACCGATATAGCCGATGATGCCGCACACGGTGTGATCCCTGGTTGAGCCTTGTCCGGCCGGCAGGAATGGGCACCGACCGAGCCCCTTGGAAAGCGTGATCGAATTGTAGACGATCCTCGTACCGACTGCCACGGCTGGAGGTTCCGCGGACCGAGGGCGGAACCGGGGCATGCTAGCCGCGCGCGAGCTCTCGGACCCGGTCGAGTAGCCTCTCAGCCCGCTCGGCGTCGGGGGCCTCGGCGATGACGCGGACGACCGGTTCCGTGCCCGACTTCCGAAGCTGGATCCACTCCTCCCGATCCGACCAGCAAAGCCGCAGTCCGTCCGTCCGGTCGGCTGCCGCGCCGTCGAAGGCCGTGGCTGCCCTCTCGAGGAGCGCCTCGGGATCGACGCGGTCCAGGGGCAGCTTCGCCTTGGCGATCGCGTAGCGCGGGAGCTGGCCGACCGCCTCGGCCAGCGAGCACCCCCATCGCGCCAGGTAGGAGAGGAGGAGCGCGATCGCGACCGGGGCGTCGCGGGTGTGATGGAGGGGGCCGTAGATGACCCCGCCGTTTCCCTCGCCGCCGATCCGGCTGCCGGTCGCGATCATCCTCAAGGCCACGTGGACCTCGCCGACCGCCGTCCGCTCGAGCGGAACCCCATGCCGGTCGGCGACCCGCTCGACGACCTGGCTGGTCGACAGGTTGGTCACGACCGGACCCGTGGCCGTCCCTTCCCCGGCCGCCCGGCCGAGCACGTAGTCGGCCGCCAGGGCCAGCGTGAGGTCCTCGCCGATCGGCACGCCGCGCTCGTCCACGAGCGCCAGCCGGTCCCCGTCCGGATCGATCGCCAGGCCGAGATCGGCCCCGACATCGCGCACGCGTTGCCCGAGCTCTTGGAGGTTCTCGGGGGCCGGCTCGGGATTCCTCGGGAAGCGGCCGGTGGGCTCGAGGTGGAGGCCCTCCATGCGCGCCCCGAGCGCCTCGAGGAGCGGAACCGCAGCCAGGCCTCCCGCACCGGCGCAGGCGTCGAGGACCACCCTGGGCGCCCGCAGCCGGACCGCATCGGCGTCCACCAGCGGGTCGGCGAGAATGGCCTCGACGTGGCGCTCGGTCGCGTCGTCCACGCGGGTCACCTGGCCGAGCTCGTCCCAGCCGGCGCGCGGAATTCGGTCGTCCCCGGCCAGGGCGAGGACCGCCCGCCCCTCTGCCGGGGTCAGGAAGATGCCGCGCTCGCTCGCCAGCTTGAGGGCGTTCCACTGGGCGGGGTTGTGGCTCGCGGTGACCGCGATCCCGCCAGCGACGCCGGCGCGCTCGACGGCCAGAAGGATGGTCGGGGTGCATGCCATCCCGACGTGCACGACGTCGCACCCGACCGAGCGAAGCCCGGCCTCGGCCGCGGCTACGAACACAGGGCCACTCGTTCGGGCGTCCCGTCCGAGCACGATGGCCCGTCCTCCCGTCGCTTCGCGACGGCACGCTCCGTGGGCGGCGGCGAAGCGGGCCACGACCTCCGGCGTCAGGGCCTGGCCGACGATTCCCCGAATCCCCGACACGCTGATGATGAGCTCGCTCGTCTGTCCTCCTTCCCTCCGGAACGGCAATCTATGCATTCCGATCCCTCACCCGCCGACCGAGCGGTTCTCCGGGGCTCCATGGCCGCCCCGGTCCGGGCGCGCACCGCGGCCGGTCCTCACACCAGCCATGTGGCGAGGGCGAGAAAGATGCCCATGCTGGCCACGTCCGTCGCCGTGGTCAGGAAGATGCTCGAGGCCGTAGCCGGATCGGCGCCGAGCCTCTTCAGCGTGAGCGGTACGAGCGCACCCGATACTCCGCTGATCACGCAGCTCAATAACATCGCGAAGCAGACGATCAATCCCAACAGCCACGCGTCCGGGTTTTGCTGCGATCTCGCGAAGAAATACATGCCTGCGCCCGCGGTCAGCCCGACAAGACCGCCGTTCAGAAGCCCGAGAAGACCCTCCTTGAGCACCAGCACCTTCTCGCGTCCGGGCTTCAGCTCGCCGAGCGTCATCCCCCGCAGCGCCACAGCCAGCGCCTGACAACCGGTGTTGCCCGATTGGCCGGCGAGCACGGGAAGGAAGACCGCCAGGACGACGATCTCGTCGATCGTGTTCTGGAAGACTCCCACGACTGCGGCGGCCACGAACGCGGTCAACAGATTCAGTTGAAGCCAGGGATGACGGAACTTGAGACTCCGCGGCCATGGAGTGGAAAGGCGCTCCTCTTTCTCGACTCCGACCATGCTTCCGGCCTGGGCGCTGATCTCGATCGCCTGGGCCTCGAACATCGTCTGCCCCCGCACCAGCCCGATCAGGCGGCCGTCGGGTTCGCACACCGGATACACGGGGTAGTGCCGGTTCAACACCGACCTCATCGCCTCCGTGAGCGTCATCCGGGGCGTAAGAAAGAACGGATCGCGAAGCATGATCTCCTCGAGCCGCTGCGATCGCTGACCCAGGAGCATCTCGCGCATCACCACCACTCCCACCAGCCGCTCGTCGGGATCCGTAACAAATAGATACGTGACGAATGCACGCTTCACGAGCGTTTGGAGCTCGTCCACCGCTTCCCCGATCGTCGCGTCCGGACCAAACACCGCGACGGGAGGGTCCATCAGGCCGCCAATGCTGTTCTCGGTGTATTCGAGGTTGCGACGCCATGTCGAGCGCGCCTCGGGGCGCGCAGCGTCCAGAACGGCGGACCGCCGCTCTTCCGCCATCGCCTCTAACAGCGACCGCCGGATCGCCGGATTCACCCGCTCGAGCGCCGCCACCACGATCTCGACCGGATGCGGTTCGAGGAACTTCACCCCTTCCGCTGGCGCACGGCGCACGATCTCCAGCGCGAGACGATCGGGAGAGATCGTGGTGGGCGCTTGTGCTTCGGCTGTCATCCTCGACTCCTGTTTGGGGTCCCGCGGTTCCAAACCACCGGACTCTCTCCGCCACGGCATCCTGTGTCTTACTCACCGCGGGCCCTAAATGGGGGTGGTCTGACTCCAAAAATCAATATTCCCGGCCGGCGCCGCGGGACGTCTGTTCAAGCGGGATGCCGACCAGGTCCGCAGTAAACCCACCCGGGCCGGAGTTTGATTTGCCGTGCGATGGCGTGCTACGCTGAGACTCCCCTCCCACCGACTGATGCCTCGACCACCGAAG
>Ga0299913_10004762_pt1 | contig 11454 bp, 12 predicted proteins | sample RVTome_9_FD_201360 | JGI IMG/M metagenome (GOLD analysis project Ga0299913, IMG submission 201360) | Soil microbial communities from uranium-contaminated site in the Upper Colorado River Basin, Wyoming, United States - RVT155D38 (version 2) ... | reverse complement strand
GGATTCCCGGCTGCGCACGCCGCGACAAGCTAAGGTGCTAAAGCAGCCTGGCGAAACGCTGTTCTTCTGCGTCGACGATGGCGGCCGCAAGTCGCTCGAAAAAGCGGGCGTCGCGATCCGCTGCGTCGCGTCGGTCGGCGGTCGCGTCGACCTGCCCGCAGTGCTGCGCGAGCTGGCGGATCTGCTGATCAACGACCTTGTCATCGAGGCCGGGCCGGGCCTTTCAGGCAGCCTGCTGGCGGCGGGTCTGGTCGACGAGCTTGTCATTTATCAGGCGCCGCATATCATGGGCAGCGAAACTCTGGGTATGTTTGCGACGCCGGAGTGGGTTCGGCTGGAACATCGCAGACGGCTTCACATTACGGATATGCGCCGCGTGGGACAGGATCTGAAGATTACCGCCCGCCACCTGGCCGCAACAGCCGAACACTGAGGGGCGATGTTCACCGGAATCATCAAAGCGCTCGGCGCGGTCGAGCGGATCCAGCCGCAAGGCGGCGACTTTCGCTTTTCGATCCGTACCGAAGGCCTGCGCTGGCGGGATTACGACGTCGGCGAAAGCATTTCTGTCAATGGCGTCTGCCTGACCGCGGTGGAGTTGCGCGACGACGGGTTTGAAACGGACGTATCGTCGGAGACCCTGGGCGTCACCGCAATGCGCGAACTGACGGTGGGGAGCCGGGTCAATCTCGAACCTGCGCTGACTCTCCGGGACCGGCTTGGAGGACACCTGGTCAGCGGACACGTCGACTGTGTCGGTACAGTGCTGGAGCGGAAGGAAGTCGCGCGCTCGGCCCACTTGCGGATCGGACTGCCGGCCCAATATCTGCGGTACATCGTTAAAAAAGGTTCGGTTTGCGTTGACGGGGTGAGTCTTACCATTAACGACGTATTCGCAGACTCCTTCAATGTGAATATCATTCCGCACACGGCGGAGGCTACGATCGCGGGCGGCTATAAAGCGGGCTCGAGCGTCAATATCGAAGTGGACCTGATCGCACGATACCTGGAAGGCCTGCTGGAGCGCGGCGCCGATGACCGTCCTTCCGCGGATGCCGCGAAAGGCATCTCGCGGGACTTTCTGAGAGCACACGGTTATGCGTAACAAGACCACAGTTCATCCGTCCGCAGCAGGCAGCACGTTCAGTGCGATAGAGGACATTATTGCCGACATTCGCGCGGGCAAAATGGTCATCATGGTCGATGACGAGAATCGCGAGAACGAAGGCGATCTCATCATGGCCGCGGAAAAGGTCCGAGCGCAGGACATCAATTACATGGCGCGTTATGGCCGCGGTCTCATATGCCTGACGATGAGCAGGGAGCGCTGCGCGCAGTTGCGTCTGCCGCTCATGGTTGACGACACCGATCGCCGTCACGCCACCAACTTCACCATCTCCATCGAGGCTGCGGAAGGGATAACGACGGGCATCTCCGCCCACGACCGCGCAAAAACGGTACAGGTGGCGGTAGCGCCGGACGCGCGTCCGGAACACCTGAACCAGCCGGGCCATATCTTTCCCGTGATGGCGCAACCGGGCGGAGTGCTGACGCGCGCCGGCCACACCGAAGCGGGTTGCGATCTTGCGAGGCTCGCCGGTTTCGAACCGGCCGCGGCCATCGTCGAGATTCTCAATGAGGACGGCAGCATGGCGCGCCGCCCGGACCTCGAAAGGTTCTCGCGGGACCACGGCGTCAGGATCGGCACCATCGCGGACCTCATCCGCTACCGCCTGGAGAAAGAGCGCTACGTCGATCGAATTGCGGAGAAGACGGTACAGACGGCTCACGGAGAGTTCCGGCTGTACTGTTATGACGATCACGTCAATCGCACGGTGCACATCGCGCTGGCCAAGGGAAACATCAGCAAAGCTTCGACGCCGCTGGTGCGCGTACACATACAGGACACTCTCGGCGACATCCTGGGCGTGCAAAGTCCGACGCTCGGCTGGCCGCTCGACAGCGCGATCGAACGCATCGCCCGTGAGGAGGCTGGCATTGTGGTGGTGCTGAGGGAACAGGAATCCTCGCGTGAACTGATGGAGGCGGTCGAATCGTTGTCGCAGACGTGGGACGACCTTACGGAGAGGCGCCGCGGCGAGGCTGTCCTGAAAACCTACGGTCTCGGCGCGCAGATTTTGCGGGATCTCGGCGTGCAACGGATGCGCGTATTGTCCGCGCCGAAGCAAATGCACGGTCTTTCGGGATTCGATCTGGAAATCACCGAATACGTGGAAAAGTAACAGGCAAGGAATTGTTGCGCATCAAGCGATGGTTTGTGTAGTGCGCGCGAGCGAAGCTGGTTCTTTTTTTGCAGCGGCGCAACGTGGTTCTCGGAGAGCAGGGGGCGGCGAAACTCCGGGGATTCCTTTTTCAGTCGTTCCACGATATTCGCTTGGTGAAAAAGGATCTCCGAAGCTCCCCGCCCCCCGTTGCTTTGAGGGTGCGACGCGTTGCAAGCGCGTATCCCTCGAGAAAGCATAATCGACCGGTGATGGAAGCATGGAAAAAATAAAAACAATCGAAGGTGAACTGGTGGCTCGCGACGCGCGCTTTACAATCGTTGCCTCGCGGTTCAATGATTTTATAGTGGGCCCCCTGATCAGGGGCGCCGTCTCCTGTCTGCGCCGCCACGGTGCCGTCGATGCCGATATCGAGCTCGTTCGGGTCCCCGGTGCCTATGAGATGCCGCTGGCGGTCGAGAAAATTGCCGCGGCGCGGCGAAGCGACGGTATCATTGCGCTGGGCGCCGTTATCCGCGGCGCGACGCCGCATTTCGATTACGTGGCCGGCGAATGCATACGCGGTATCTCTGCGGCTGCGCGGGCCCACGGTATCCCGATGGGCCTGGGCGTGCTGACTGTCGATACTATAGAGCAGGCCATCGAGCGCGCCGGGACCAAAGCAGGCAACAAGGGCGAGGAAGCGGCATTGGCGGTCATCGAGATGATCAATCTGCTGCGTCGCCTTGCCTGAAATGAGGGAATCCCCGATTGAAGCCAGGTTGAGCGGACGCAGTTATGAGCAAGACGGGATCGCCGGGTCCGCGCAGCCGTGCACGCGAACTGCTTGTTCAGGCGCTGTACCAGATGCAGATCGCGGATCACGACAAGCGGGAGCTGTTCGCGCAGTTTCGCGAACGTCCTGATTACCAGCGGGTCGATCAGCCGTTCTTCGATGAGGCTCTAAACGGCATTCTGAGCGACCGCCAGTCGCTCGAAGAATACGCCGCCGAGTTTCTCGACCGGCCGCTGAACCAGCTCGACCCCGTTGAACGAGGCATCCTGCTGCTCGGGCTTTACGAGCTTCAGTCGCGTCCGGAAATTCCCTATCGCGTCGTCATCAACGAAGCCGTCAACCTGACCAAGCGGTTTGGCGCGGTCGACGGCCACAAATACGTCAATGCCGTGCTCGACCGGGCGGCGGGACAAAACCGCCGGAGCGAGCCGCGCAGTCCCGATCCGGACGGCGTCTGACTAGTGGACGAGTTCGAACTGATTCGCCGTTTTTTCGTGCGGCAGGACGCAGGTGCGGGAGTGTCGATCGGTATTGGCGACGATGGCGCCGTGATATCGCCCGCGGCGGGCAGGAGCCTTGTGGTCGTCGTCGATAGCCTCGTTGCGGGCGTGCATTATCCGCTGAACTTTCCTGCAGAACACGTAGGCTACCGAGCGCTGGCCGTCAACCTCTCGGACGTGGCCGCGATGGCCGGAACGCCGAAGTGGATGACGCTGGCGCTGACCCTCCCGGAGGCCCGGGAAGAATGGCTGAGCGCTTTCGCGGCCGGTCTGTTCGAAGCCGCTCGCGAGTACGACGTGTCACTCATTGGCGGCGACACCACGCGAGGCGAGCAAACGGTTGTCAGCGTGCAACTTATCGGCGAAGTGGATGCCGGCGCCATACTCACGCGCGGCGGCGCGGAAGCCGGAGATGGAATCTACGTCAGCGGCACGGTCGGCGATGCCGCCGGCGGCCTTTCTTTGCTGCAGAACGAGAGAAGCAAGCGGACCCGTTCCGGTGACGATGTCGCTTACCTCACCGCGCGGTTCACCCGGCCGAGCGCGCGTGTCGAGCTCGGTCTTGCGATCGGCGGAATCGCCACGGCAGCAATCGACGTGTCCGATGGCCTTGCTGCCGATCTGGCGAAGCTGCTCTGCTCGAGCGGTGTAGCCGGAACGATCGAGATCGAACTGCTGCCGCTGTCATCGCAACTGCGACGCGCTTTTGACGCGGAACAGGCGCTTCGCTTCGTCCTCGACGGCGGCGACGACTACGAGCTGTGCTTTACAGCGAAAGCCGCCGAGCGGTCACGCATCGACGATCTCGCCGCTCGACTGGGCCTGCCGCTCACCCGCATTGGCGAGGTGTCGGCGGGCGCGGGGCTCACCTGCGTGCAAGACGGACGGCGCAGCTCCTGGGAGGGTCGTGGTTACCGCCATTTCTGACAGCACGCGAGCCGCTCCCGCCGGTGAATCCAGGGACGGTCCGGCAGGCCTGAACCGGGGAAGGTGAGATTGGACGCTCAACTCAGGCAAAAAGTGCTGCGCGACCCGATCATGCTGCTTGCCTTCGGCTTCGGCACGGGGCTGTCGCCGAAGGCGCCCGGCACGGCCGGCTCGCTGCTCGGTTTACCTCTCGCGTGGGCGACGCTGACGTTGCCTTCAAGTCTGCAACTGCTGATCGGGCTCGCGGTGTTTCTGGTGGGCATCTGGCTTTGCGGGGAGGCCGCGGAGCGCGCCGCCGTGCACGACCACCCGGGAATCGTCTGGGATGAAATTGCCGCACTGTATCTGTTGTTGCTTGCAGTGCCTCCGTCTATCGGCTTCTGGGCCGCGGCATTCGTGCTGTTCAGGCTCTTCGACATCTGGAAACCCTGGCCGATTCGGGACCTGGATCACAGACTCGGCGGAGGTCTCGGAATTATGCTCGATGATCTCCTGGCCGCCCTGTATGCCGCATCAATCCTCGGTTTTGGCAGGTGGCTCATGTTCTGATCAGGCTGAGAATAAATGGTCCGTAGCGTAACCGAACTGAAGCGACCAGCCGACGTCCCGGAGAAGATTGGCAAGTACGTCATCATCAACAAAGTCGGCAAGGGCAGCACCGGTGCCGTTTATCTGTCACACGATCCGTACTATCGCCGTGACGTTGCTATCAAGGTCTACAACATTGAAGAAGACGCGGACCAGGAGCGGGCGCGTGTGTCGCGGAAGATGTTCTTCAACGAAGCCCATATGGTCGGGATGCTGCAGCACCCGAACATCATGCCGATCTACGATGCCGGTGAGGAAGACGGCAAGTACTACGTTGTCACCGAACATATCCAGGGCGCGCGAACGCTGGCGGCGTATTGCCGTCCGGACAACCTGCTGCGGGTCGACGACGTTGTAGAGATCATCTACAAATGCGCAAAAGCGCTGCACTACTCACACAGTCGCGGTGTGATCCACCGCGACATCAAGCCCAGCAATATCATGCTGACCACCGACAACGACGTCAGAATCATCGACTTCGGTATCGCGATCTGCAATGACTCCGAAATCTCTCGCATCGAGGGCATCGCAGGTTCGCCGAGTTACATGTCGCCGGAGCAGGTGCAGTCGGCAGAATTGTCGCCCCGGTCCGACCTCTATTCGCTGGGCGCGGTGCTGTACGAATTGCTGACCGGCTTCCGGCCGTTTCGCGCCGACAACCTGTCGAAGCTGTTGCATCAGATCGTCTACGCAACGCCGCCTCCCATTCATACCTATCGCGACGACCTTCCGGAAGAGCTGGAGAACGTCGTGGCGATGTGCCTGCAAAAGGACCCGGACAAGCGTTGCGCGAGCGGCGCCGTAATGGCGGCCGATCTGACGCGCGTCCACAAGGCTCTGCGAGCCAAGTACGACAGTTTCGATAATCAGGAGCATTTCGACCTGCTGCGAACATTGACGTTTTTCCACGAGTTTTCGCACGCGGAAATATGGGAAGTGCTTCGAGCGAGCGACTGGCACGAATACAAGGACGGAGAGGATATCGTTCGCCAGGGCGAGATGGACGACCGCTTCTACATCATTGTTGCCGGCAAGGCCGAAGTCGAGGCGAGCGGCAAGACGCTCGGGATCTTGAGCAACGGCGATTGTTTCGGAGAAACGAGTTACGTGCGGGGCGCTAAAAGGACAGCTTCCATCCGCGCCAGCGGCAACGTCACCATACTGCGTGTCAGCTCCACCCTGATGGAGCAGGTGTCATCGGCCTGTCAGTTGCGCTTCAACAAGGTTTTCCTGCGTTCGCTCATCACGCGCCTTCAGGGCGACGGCAGCGCGAATACGTAGACGGCACCGCGAATACCCCAACGAGGAGCCCCAATGGCGGCTCCTACTCCTCGTTGACGTCGAATGGCTCCAGCACTTCCTCGCCGCCAGCGTTTTTCAGCAGTATCTCGACACGCTGCTCGGCATCTTTCAGCGCCGACTGACACTGGCGCGTGAGCTTGATCCCCTCTTCGAACTTCTTCATCGCCGACTCCAGCGGCAGGTCGCCGCCTTCCAGCTCGTCGATGAGCGCTTCCAGCTGTTCCAGGGACTTCTCGAGATTGACGGGCGCTTTTCCGGACATGAGGCTGCTTTGCGGACGACGGAAATTTCGCGGGTACGCTACATGGCCCCCGCCGACGGGTCAACGCCGGGATGGCCGCGTTGACATAAAGCCCGAGCAGGCTTAGAGTTGCGGCTGATTAGACCAAGTCTAAATGCTTCAATCAGACGCTTGTGAGGAGTAATCATGTCATTGAAAGGCAGCAAGACCGAGACCAATCTCAAAGACGCATTTGCCGGCGAGTCCCAGGCGAATCGACGTTATCTGTACTTTGCTGCGAAAGCGGATGTCGAGGGCTACAACGACGTGGCGGCGGTATTCCGTTCAACGGCAGAGGGCGAAACAGGCCACGCGCACGGTCATCTCGAGTATCTCGAGGAAGTCGGCGATCCCGCCACCGGACTGCCGATCGGCGCCACTTCAGCCAACCTCGCGGCGGCGATCGCAGGCGAAACGCATGAATACACGGACATGTATCCCGGCATGGCGAAGACGGCTCGCGATGAGAACTTCGATGAAATCGCCGACTGGTTCGAGACCCTGGCCAAAGCCGAGCGGTCGCACGCGAATCGCTTTCAGAAGGCTCTGGACACGCTGGACCAGTAAGCTCGCCCGGGAAACGGCGGCCGGCATCGGCTGCCGTTTCCGGCGTACCTGATGGCCAATCCGACGGATCATCGCGAGGGCAGTCTCGAGGCTCCCAGCCGGCACTCTATCGACTGGCAGTCGGACGAGTTCTATCACGAGCCCGCGCTCATGCAAGAACTGGAGCGCGTGTTCGACATATGCCACGGCTGTCGCCGCTGCTTCAATCTGTGTAACGCCTTTCCCACCCTGTTCGACGCCATTGACGGGTCCGAGAACATGGAGCTCGATTCCGTGCCCAGGGAGGTGTACTGGGACGTGGTCGATCACTGTTACCTGTGCGACATGTGTTACATGACCAAATGTCCGTACGTTCCACCACATCCCTGGAATGTGGACTTCCCTCACCTGATGCTGCGAGCCAAGGCAACGAGATTCAAAAAGAAATCGGCGAGGAGGCGCGACAGGATACTGAGTTCTACAGACACCGTGGGCCGCTTCGCCGGCATCCCGATAGTCGTGCATGCAGTCAACGCGGGCAACCGCAGCAAATCGGGCCGCAAGCTTCTGGAAAAAACCCTGGGCGTGCATCGTGACGCCCCGTTGCCGGTTTACCACTCGAATACGGCGCGCAATCGGCTGAAAAAACATCGCAGCGAGACCGGCGACCGGGCTGAAGCCACAGCCGCCACCCGCGGCAAAGTCGTCCTGTTCGCCACCTGTTACGGCAACCGCAACATGCCTTCGCTGGCCGAGGACCTGGCCGCGGTTTATGAGCACAACGGGATCGCGGTGGCGCTTGCCGAAAGGGAAGCCTGCTGCGGCATGCCGAAGCTCGAAATCGGCGATCTGGACGCCGTTGCCCGGGCCAGGGACGCGAACGTTCCAGTGCTCAAGTCGTGGGTCGAGCGCGGCTGGGACATCGTGACGCCCGTACCCTCCTGCACGCTGATGTTCAAGCAGGAACTGCCGCTGATGTTTCCCGACGATGCCGACGTCGCCAAAGTACGCGATGCCATCTTCGACCCTTTCGAGTACCTGATGCTGCGGCACCGGGACGGCAGGCTGCGAACGGATTTCAGCCGGTCACTCGGCAAGGTTTCATATCAGGTGCCATGCCATTTGCGAGTGCAGAATCTGGGGCTCAAGACGCGTGACTTGCTGATGCTCGTACCCAATACCGAAGTGGAGGCAATCGAACGATGCTCGGGGCATGACGGCACTTACGCGGTGAAGAAAGAATTTCACGAGATCTCGAAAAAGATCGCGCGACCGGTTGTGCGCCGGGTGGAAAAGAGCGGCGCGCAGCATTTCATCAGCGACTGCCCGATGGCCGCTGAACAGATCGGCCAGAGTCTCGATAATCTGGCGCCGCAGAATCCCATGGCGCTGCTGCGACTCGCTTACGGCATATGAACCAGACCAGGACAGGACCGCTATGGAAAAGCTGACACGAGACACGCTGTACAGCCTCGAGAAATACGCGGAAGTGCGCGACGATTTTCGGGCCGAGGTGATGGCGCACAAACGCGATCGTCGCCTGGCGCTGGGCACGAACGCCACTTTGTACTTCGAGGATCGCATGACGATGCAATATCAGGTTCAGGAGATGCTCAGGATCGAGCGCATCTTCGAACCCGAAGGGATCAGTGAGGAACTGGGCGCCTACAATCCCCTCATCCCGGACGGCAACAACTGGAAGGCGACGTTCATGGTCGAATTCCCGGACGTTGCCGAGCGAAAGACGATGTTGCAGAAGCTGGTCGGTATCGAAGACCGTGTCTGGCTGCAGATCGGGGAGTCCGGGAAAATCCGGCCTGTTGCCGACCAGGACCTGGAGCGAGACCGCGAGGACAAGACGTCGGCAGTGCACTTCCTTGCGTTCGAGCTGTCACCGGAACAGATCCGGGCGCTCAAGAGTGACGCTCCGCTCGCTGCCGGAATCGACCACCCTGAGTACCGCGTTGAAGTTCGCCCGGTGCCCGACAACGTCCGCCGATCCCTGCTGAACGATCTGGATTGAATTTCCGTCGATCGGCGCCTGCGGTAGCCGGCCATGCGGGCGAGTTCGATGAGCTCATGCAACTCATCCGCACGGCAGGCTCTTGCCACGTAACCGAAACATAAGCGCAGATTCGCCGGCCCCGCGTCAGCGGCGATCCTGCTAGAATCCGGCCGTGCATTCGCTTGTGGCATTTAAAACCGATGGCTAAACGATACGACGCGGCCGATATCGAGGTTCTGAGCGGCCTCGAGCCGGTGCGCCGCCGGCCGGGCATGTATACCGATACCACTCGGCCGAATCACCTTGCGCACGAGGTCGTGGACAACAGTGTCGACGAAGCGCTCGCGGGGCACTGCAAAAAAATCGAAGTCGTATTGCAAAGCGACGGCTCCGCCGAAGTCAGCGACGACGGTCGCGGCATGCCGGTCGATATTCACCCGAAAGAAAAAATTCCCGGCGTCGAACTGATACTGACGCGACTGCACGCGGGCGCCAAATTCAACAAGGAACACTATCAGTTTTCCGGCGGCTTGCACGGCGTCGGTGTGTCCGTCGTCAATGCACTGTCGAAGAACCTGGAAGTCTGGATTCGGCGCGGCGGAAAGGAATACAACATGAGCTTTGCCGGCGGGAAAAAGCGCGGCAAACTCGAAGTCGTCGGCACCGTCGGCAAGCAGAATACCGGCACCACTATTCGCTTCTGGCCCGATCCGCAGTACTTCGACTCCCCGAAGATTTCCGTGTCGCGTCTGAAGCACGCGCTGCGCGCCAAGGCCGTCCTCTGTCCGGGCCTGGTCGTCAGGCTGAAGGTGGTCAAGCCGAAAGAGGAGGTGGAGTGGCAGTACTCGGGCGGCCTCGAGGAATATCTGCTCGAAGCCGTCGGCAACGTCCCGCATCTGCCCGCGGAGCCGTTTTCGGGCAGTCTCTCCGGCAAGAACGAGGGCGTCGAGTGGGCGCTCGTATGGACGACGGAGCCTCTGCAGACGGTGGGGGAGAGCTACGTCAATCTCGTGCCGACGCCGCAGGATGGCACTCACGTCAACGGCATGCGCACCGGGCTGACCAACGCGTTGCGGGAGTTCTGCGAGTTTCGCAGCCTGTTGCCGCGCGGCGTGCAACTGTCGCCGGAGGATGTCTGGGATGGCCTCAATTTCGTACTGAGCGCGAAGCTCGAGAATCCGCAGTTCTCCGGACAAACCAAGGAAAGACTCTCGTCGCGCGAATCTGCTGCGTTTATCGGCGGCGTCATCAAGGACAGTTTCTCTTTGTGGCTCAACCGGCATCCGGAAACCGGCGACCAGATCGCGGAGCTTGCGATTTCCAAAGCGCAGTCGCGTCTGAAAGCCGCAAAAAAAGTGGTGCGCAAGAAAATTGTGTCGGGGCCGGCACTGCCCGGCAAGCTCGCCGACTGCAGGTCCCAGGAGCCCGAGCTTTGCGAGATCTTCCTGGTGGAGGGCGATTCCGCCGGCGGTTCGGCAAAACAGGCGCGCGACCGCAACACGCAGGCCATACTGCCGCTTCGTGGCAAGATTCTGAACACCTGGGAAGTCGATACGGCGGAAATTCTGGCGTCCCAGGAAGTGCACGACATCAGCGTCGCACTGGGCGTCGATCCGGGCAGCAGCAACATGGATGGGCTCCGATATCACAAGATCTGCATCCTCGCGGACGCCGATTCGGACGGCGCACACATTGCAACGCTTCTTTGCGCGCTCTTCCTGAGGCACTTTCGCGACCTGGTGCTGGCGGGCTACGTTTACATCGCAATGCCGCCGCTATTCCGGATAGACGTCGGCAAGGAAGTCTTTTACGCGCTGGACCGCGCTGAGCGACAGGGCATTCTCGACCGCATCGACGCGGAAAAAATACGCGGCAAGGTTACGGTCACCCGCTTCAAGGGTCTGGGCGAGATGAGCCCCCAGCAGCTTCGCGAAACCACGATGCATCGCGATACACGGCGCCTCGTTCGACTCACGATCAACGCGAAAGACAACACCGACCAGCTCATGGACATGCTGCTGGCAAAAAAACGCGCCTCCGATCGGCGCAACTGGCTGGAGACGAAGGGCAATCTCGCCGAAGTTTAGCCTCCGCGCTCCCCGGCCGCTTTGTTCATGACCGTTCGGCGTTGGTGGTAGGCGACACCTCCCCCCAAGGCAAGGCGCCGCTGACACGTTGTGCCGTTCATGAACAATGCTCGTGGCCCGCGCACAGACGCGGTATGCGAATTCGACAGGAACAGGAATGCAAAACCAACTGAATCTGGAAGGCATCGAACAACTCGCCCT
>Ga0299913_10004761_pt1 | contig 11455 bp, 9 predicted proteins | sample RVTome_9_FD_201360 | JGI IMG/M metagenome (GOLD analysis project Ga0299913, IMG submission 201360) | Soil microbial communities from uranium-contaminated site in the Upper Colorado River Basin, Wyoming, United States - RVT155D38 (version 2) ... | reverse complement strand
AACCAGCACTGGTTGACGAACTCGCGCCACTGGAACGGCCGCTTGCGCATGGCGACGACCCCATCGAGCGCGATGGAGGTGATTCCACCCAATTCGGTCAGCGCGGTGCGCAGCTTGCCCAATCCGGCCCCCAGGTCGGCAGCGGACGGCGGCCCCGCAGTGAGGCCGCAGGCGACTGTTCTACTGGGTCAGAGAGCGATCCGCTCGCATTTCGCCAGGAACCGATGGCGAACTCGGCCCATTTCCGGCTCTTCGCCTGGCCTTCGCCTGGCCTCGGCGGAACGACTAGGCTCGATTCGTTCCGGCGACGAAAGGCCCGTTTCCATGACCACCGGTCCCCTCCACGGCGTGCGCGTGATCGAGATCGCGGGCATCGGCCCGGGCCCGTTCGCGGGGATGATGCTGGCCGACATGGGCGCCGACGTGATCCGCGTCGACCGGGCGGTCGCGGGTGGGCTGGGCGCGACCTTCCCCCCCGACAAGGACATCCTGATCCGCGGGCGGCGCTCGATCGCGGTCGACCTCAAGTCCCCCGAGGGCATCGAGCTGGTGCTGTCGCTGATCGACGGCGCCGACGCGGTGTTCGAGGGCTTCCGCCCGGGCGTCATGGAGCGCATGGGGCTGGGACCCGATGTGTGCCTCGCCCGCAACTCCAAGCTCGTGTACGGGCGCATGACCGGCTGGGGCCAGGACGGGCCGTGGGCGCAGATGGCCGGGCACGACCTCGACTACATCGCCCTGGCGGGGGCGCTGCACCCGATGGGCCAGCGCGACGACGTGCCGCCGGTGCCGCTCAACCTGATCGGCGACTTCGGCGGCGGCGGGATGTTCCTGGCCTTCGGCATGGTGTGCGCGCTGGTCGAGGCGGGGCGGTCGGGCAAGGGCCAGGTGGTGGACGCCGCGATGGTCGACGGCACGGCCACGCTGACGGCGATGTTCCACGGAATGCTCGCGATGGGCCTGTGGCAGCCGCAGCGCGAGGGCAACCTGCTCGACGGCGGCGCGCCGTTCTACCGATGCTACCGCTGCGCGGACGGCGAGTTCATCGCCGTTGGCGCGCTGGAGCCGCAGTTCTACGCCGAGCTGCTGCGCGGCCTGGATCTGGACGCCGAGCAGTGGCCGCAGTTCGACTTCGCTCGTTGGGACGACATGCGCGCGACATTCGGCAAGCGCATCGCCGAGCGCACGCGCGACGAGTGGGCGGCGGTGTTCGACGGCACTGACGCGTGCGTCGCGCCGGTGCTGGCGCTGGGTGAAGCCCCGGCGCACCCCCACCTGGCCGAGCGCGGCGTGTTCGTCGAGTTCGCGGGGATCCGCCAGCCCGCGCCCGCGCCGCGCTTCTCCCGCACATCCCCGTCGCTGTCGCGCCCGCCGGTGCTGCCCGGCCAGCACACCGACGAGATCCTCGCCGAGCTCGGCCTGGACGCCGACCGCATCGCCGCCCTCCGCACCGCCGCCACCGTCAAGTAGCCGGTAGCCAATCCGCCCACAGTGCGCAGTTACGCCACCCGGGTAGCGCAACTGCTCACAGTGGCGTCAGAGGATCCCGGCGGCGACGGCGACCTGGCGATACCACTCGGCCAACTCGGGCGGCTTGAAGTGCGCGTTGAGGCCGCTGGGGTTCGGCACCGCCCACACCTCGGCGCCCTCCAGCGGCTCGTGCTGGCGCCCGATCTGCGCCTTCGGCAGGCCGAACGCGATGCGGTAGGCGGTCAGCCCCACCACCGCGACGACGGACGGCCGCGCCTCGGCGACAAGCCGCCGCAGGCGGTCGCCGCCCTCACGCAACTCCTCGTTCGTCAGTTCGTCGGCGCGTGCGGTGGCACGCGCCACGAGATTCGTGACACCGATGCCGCGCGCGAGCAGATACGCCTTGTCGTCGTCAGTGAACCCGTCGCGCGAGTCGATCAGCCGCTCGGTGATCCCCGCGGCGTACAGGGCGGGCCAGAAGCGGTTACCCGGCCGGGCGAAGTGCGTCTGCACCGCCGCGGTCCACAGTCCGGGATTGATGCCGACGAACAGCAGGCGGCAGCCGGGCCCGATGAGGTCCGGCACGGTCCGCCCGTACTGGGCCAGCAGCTCTTCTTTCGTGAAGCGCATGGGCGCGAGGCTACCGGCGCGGCCTAGGTGAGGGTGCCGCCGCCTTCGAGCTCGTCGACGGTCATGAGCACCACGCGGGCCTTCGGGCCCTCGGACGGGCCGACCACGCCCATGTTCTCGAGCTCGTCCATCAGCCGCCCGGCCCGGGCGAAGCCGACCTTGAGCTTGCGCTGGAGCATCGACGTCGACCCCAGGCCCGACCGCACGACCAGCTCCTTAGCGGCGGCGACGAGGTCCTCGTCCGAGGCGTCGTCGCCGAGCGCGTCGGCGTGCACGGCCGCCGTGCCCTCCTTGACGATCCCCGGCTGGTAGTCGGCCTGCCGCTGCTTGTGGCAGTGCTGGACGATCTTCTCGATCTCGCGCTCGTCGACGTAGCAGCCCTGAATGCGGTGCGGCTTGGACGCGTTCGCGGGCATGAACAGCATGTCGCCGTGGCCGACGAGCTTCTCGGCCCCAGCCTGGTCGAGGATCGTGCGGCTGTCCGCCTGCGTCGCCATCGCCAGCGCGATGCGCGACGGGATGTTCGCCTTGATCAGGCCCGTGACGACGTCCACCGACGGACGCTGCGTCGCCACGATCAGGTGGATGCCGACGGCCCGCGCCATCTGCGCGATGCGCACGATCGCCGACTCGACATCGCGCGGGGCGACCATCATCAGGTCGGCCAGCTCGTCGATGATCAGCAGCATGTACGGCAGCGGCTCCCAGACCTCGTCGGCCTTGCCGCTCAGCGCGGGGGCAGTGCGCACCGAGCCGTCGCGCACCGCGTCGTTGTAGGCGTCGATGTTGCGGTAGCCGAGCATGGCGAGCCGCTCGTAGCGGTCCTCCATCTCTTTGACCGTCCACGCCAGCGCGTCGGTCGCGCGCTTGGGGTCGGTCACCACCGGGGTGAGCAGGTGCGGCGCGCCCTCGTAGTGGTTGAGCTCGACCCGCTTGGGGTCGATCAGGATCATCCGCACCTCGGCGGGCGTGGCGCGCGTGATCACCGAGGTGACGATCGAGTTCATCGTCACGCTCTTGCCCGACCCGGTCGCGCCCGCGATCAGCAGGTGCGGCATCTTCGCGAGGTTGACCAGCACCGCGTTGCCCGCGATGTCCACGCCGATGCCGGCCGTCAGGGGGTGCGTCGCCGACTCGGCCTCGGGCGAACGCAGCACGTCGCCGAGCGTGATCAGGTCGCGGTCGCGGTTGGGCACCTCGATGCCGATGGCCGACTTGCCGGGGATCGGCGCGACCATGCGGATCTCGGGCGTGGCCAGCGCGTAGGAGATGTCGTCGCTCAGCTTGGTCACCGCGGCGACCTTCACGCCCGGGCCGAGCTCGATCTCGAAGCGCGTCACGGTCGGCCCGCGCGACACGCGCGCCACCGAGGCGTCCACCCCGAACTGCTTGAGCGTGTGCTCCAGCGCCCGGGTCATCTGGTCCAGGCCCTTCTTGTTGCCCGCGGCGGCCTTGCCCGCGCGCAGCAGGTCCAGCGGCGGCAGCGTGTACGCCGCGAACGTCGGGTCCGGCGGGTCGAGCATCGTCGCGACCGACGGGTCCTTGGCGGCCAGGTCGATGCGCGGCAGCTTGTCGGTGTCGTCCGCGGCGCGCGTGTCGAGGTCGACCGGCATGAGCTGGGTGTCGCTCAGCGGCTCGAGCTCGTCGGTGCCGTCGTCGAGCGCGCCCTCGAACACGACGGTGCGCGTCTCGATGACGGTCTCGGCCGGGTCGGGCAGCGGCTCGGGTGCCTCATCAACCGTGGGGGGCAGGCTGACCGTCTCGCCGGGCTGCGGCCCGTCCACGGGGTCGCCCTGGAAGATCGCGTCGTCGAACGGGTCCTTCTCGGCCTTGCGCAGCTTGCGGCGTGCCAGCCACTCGCGCACGCGCGCCCACACCGCCGCGACCGCCCTGGCGACGGCCCGCCCGACCGTGCGGGGCGGCGTCGCCGTCGTGATCATCAGGCCCAGCGACAACAACGCCGTGAGGATCGCCGCGGCCCCCCACGAGGCAGCGACCGCCTTCAGCGGCAGCGCCACCGCGCCACCGAACCAGCCCGACGACGCGTGCAGCTTCGCCAGCGGCGCACCGAAGTCGGGTGCGCCGGCGGCCAGGTGCCACAGCCCGGCCAGCGACGTGATCGTCAGGCCCGCGCCGATGACGATGCGGCCGTTCGCGCGGCGCGGCTCGCGCAGCAGCAGCACGCCGAGCCCGCCCAGGGCCAGCGGCGCGAGCAGGCCGAACACGCCGAAGATCCCGCGCCAGAAGCCCTTCAGGAACACCCCGAGCGCGCCGGCCGCGCCGTCGGTGTACAGGGCGAGCGCCGACAGCACCGCGAGCAGCAACAGGCCAATGCCCCAGACGTCACGGACGTGATCGCGCGCGCCACCCGATCCAGAGCCCGACGCGCCGCGGCCGCCCTTGGCGGGCGTCCGTTTGGCGGCTGCACGCTTCACCGGAGCCCGCTTGGCGGGCGCGCGTTTGGCCGGAGCCCGCTTGGCGGGCGCCTTGCGGGTGGTGCTGGCGGACACGGGGTTCCTTGTCAGGCCTCGACGACGATTGGCAGGATGACCGGACGGCGCCCGGTTTGCTCCTTCCAATAGCGTGCCAAAGTCTGCACCGTGATCCGGCGAACCACCGCAGCTTCCTCGCCCTCGCACACGCGGCGCAGTTCCTCGCCGAGCAGCTTGGACGCCTGCTCCATGAGGTGGCCCTGCTCCGGCTCGTAGATCACGCCCTGCTGCACGAGCAGGGGCTCGCCCACGATGCGGTCGTGCTGGTCGACCACGAGCACGGCCACGCACACGCCCTCGCTCGACAGCTTCGAGCGGTCGCGCAGCACGGCGTGGCCGATGTCGCCCACGCCCAGGCCGTCGACGAACACGCGGCCCGCTTCGAACGTCTCCCCACGGCGGATCTCGCCGTCCTCGAGCAAGATCGTGTCGCCGTCCTCGCACACGAGCACGTTCTGCTCGGCGACCCCGGTCGAGATGGCGATGTTGCGGTGCGCCACCAGGTGGCGGTACTCGCCGTGCACGGGGATCACCGAGGTCGGCCGCACGATGTTGTGCAGGATGCGCAGCTCGTCGGCGGCGGCGTGCCCGGACACGTGCACGTCGGCGATGCCGGTGTGCACGACGTTCGCGCCCTGGCGGAACAGGCCGTTGATCGACTTGAAGATGGCGTGCTCGTTGCCGGGGATGACCGACGAAGCCATGACGACGGTGTCGCCCGGCTGCAGCTTGACCGTGCGGTGCTGCCCGGCCGCCATCAGCGACAGCGCGGCGTACGGCTCGCCCTGCGATCCGGTGCAGACGATCACGGCCTCGTGGCGCGCCATCCGTTCGACGTCGCCGATGTCGACGATGTCGCGGTCGTCGTAGGTCAGGTAGCCGAGGTCGCGCGCGATCGGCATGTTGCGGATCATCGAACGGCCGACGAAGCACACCTTGCGGCCCACGCCGACGGCCGCGTCGATCGCCTGCTGGACACGGTGCACGTGGCTCGCGAACGTCGTCACGACGATGCGGCCGGTGGCGTCGTCGAACACGTCACGCAGGGTGCTGCCGACGATCTTCTCGGTCTTCACGTGGCCGGGACGGTCGGCGTTGGTCGAGTCGGCGAGCAGCAGCGCGACGCCGTCGTCGCCGAGCTGCGCGAAGTGCGGCAGGTCGGTGGGGCGGCCGTCGATCGGCGTCTGGTCGAGCTTGAAGTCGCCGGTGTGCAGCACCGTGCCGTGCGAGGTGTGGAACGCCACCGCCAGGCCGTCGGGGATCGAGTGGGTCACGCCGACGAACTCGATGTCGAACGGCCCCGTCTCGATGCGCTCCCCCGCCTCGACCTCGATCGGCTCCCACTGCGCGTCGGGGTGTTCCTCGAGCTTCGCGCCGATCAGGCCCAGCGCCAGCCGCGAGGAGTAGACCGGCATGCCGGGAAAGTCGCGCAGGAAGAACGGCAGCGCGCCCATGTGGTCCTCGTGCCCGTGCGTGATGACCACGCAGTGCACGTCGGCGGCACGTTCCCGCAAGCGCGACCAGTCCGGCAGGATCAGGTCGATGCCGTGGTGCTCGGCGTCGGGGAAGATCAGTCCGACATCGATCAGCGCGATCTTGCCGTCGACCTCGATCGAGGCCATGTTCGCGCCGATTTCACCGAGCCCGCCGTAAAAGGAGATGACGACAGGATCAGGCATGCAGTGACACTCCCACGGCGCGCAACGCTTCGCGCACCTGGTCGATGGTGGATTGGTCGGCTTCGGCGAGCGGCGCGCGCACCCCGCCGGCGGGCAGGCCCACCAGCTGCATCGCGGCCTTCAGCGGCACGGGGTTGACGTCGCAGAACAACGCGTCGAACAGCGGCAGCAGCTTGAAGTGGATCTCGCGCGCCTTGCCGGGGTCGGTCGGGAACGCGTCGATCATCGCGGCGAGGTCCTCGCCCACCAGGTGCCCCGCGACGCTGATCACGCCGACGGCGCCGAGGGCCAACAGCGGCAGGGTCGACACGTCGTCGCCGGCGTACAGCCGGAAACCCGCCGGGGCCTGAGCGACGATCGCTGCGCTCTTGGGGAAGTTGCCCGCAGCGTCCTTGAGGCCCACGACGTTGGGGTGGGTGCGGACCAGCGTCAGGATCGTGTCGAGCGACAGTTCGACGCCGGTGCGGCTGGGGATGTCGTACAGCACCACGGGCAGCCCGCCGACCGTGTCCGCGACCGCGCCAAAATGGCGCACCAGTCCGCGCTGCGAGGGGCGGTTGTAGTACGGCGAGACCAGCAGCAGGCCGTCCACGCCAATCTCGGCGGCCTCGCATGACAGCGCGATCGTCGCGGCGGTGTCGTTCTTGCCGGTCCCGGCCAGCACGGTGGCGCGCCCGCCGACGGCCTCGACGACGGCGCGGAACAGGTCCAGCGTCTCCTGATGGGTCAGCGTGGGCGACTCGCCGGTGCTGCCCGCCACGACGATGCCGTCGCTGCCGTGGTCGATCAGGTGCGCGGCGAGACGCTGGGCGCCGTCGAGGTCGAGCGCACCGTCAGCGGTGAACGGGCTCACCATCGCGGTGAGCACTCGTCCGGACAGACCCACCTCGCTCATCTCCCTTGCGGTCAGCGGCCGCGCGCGCGGCCGTGCCCCGAGTCTAGACCGCCTCGGGCTCGGCGGGCTCGGCGGCAGGGACCGGCGCAAGGTCGTCGGCGCTCGGCGCCCCGCTGGGAGCCAGTTTGAAGGCGATCAGGAAGCGCGCGCCGCCGTTGGGCGCGGGCTCGTAACGGATCTCCGCGCCCATCGACGCGCACAGCTCGGCAACCAGCGGCAGGCCGACGCGCGGGCCGCCGCCCTCGTCGGGAGGGTCGAACAGCCGGTGGGCGAGATTGCTCGGGATGCCGGGGCCGTCGTCGGTGACCACCAGCACGCCGTGACCGGCGGTGGTCAGCCCGGTGACGCGGACCGACGTGCCCAGCGGCGTGTGCTCGACGATGTTCTCCAGCAGGTTGTAGACGACGCGGCGGGTGGCGCGGCGGCTGCCGAGCACCTTGATCGTGGGCACCTGCACGTCGACGACGTAGCCCTCGAGCCGCTCCCCCAGCCCGACGACGACGTCGGCCACGGCGCGCGGCAGCAGCACCGGCACGAGCCGCTGCTCGCCGGTCTCGTCCATGGCGCCGAGGTCGGCGAGCTGGCTGATTTCGGCGTCGAGCTCGGTGACGCGCATGCGCAGGCGCGCGGCCATGCGCTTGCGTTCCGAGGCGCTCATGTCCTCCCACTGCTCGTCGAGCTCGTCGGCGACGCGCTCGACTTCGAGCAGCGGTTCGCGGACGTCGACGGAGGCCTGGCGGACGAAGCTGCGGCGTCGCCGTCCGCGCTCGCGCACCTGCTGCGCCTCCTCGTTCGCGACGTCGAGCAGTTCGTGCAGGCGGCCCGCATACGTGGTCGACAGGTACCCGACCGAGATCAGCCCGGCGAGGCTCGCGAGCAGGATCGGCAGGCGGTCGTCCAGCTCGGGGCGGTGCAGCAGGACCGGCGGGAACCCCATCTCCTCGATCACCAGCTGCAGCACCCCGAGGAACACCGTGAACAGGCCGAAGATGGTCGCGGCGAGCGGGCCGAGCAGGATGCCGGCGCTGACCACGACGATCGCGTACAGCATGACCAGGCCGCTGCCGCTGCCGCCGAGGAACGCGATCGCGCCGCCGAGCACGAACGCGTCGGCGAGCAGCGACGCGATCACCGCCGAACGCGGGTACTGGCGCGAGCGGGCGAAGTAGCCGCCGGTGACGACGGCGAGCACCGGCAGCCCGAAGGCGATCGGCCACATCGACCGGCCGAAGATCTCGTACAGGACGATGACGGCGATCAGCCAGGCGAAGAAACCGACCAGGCGGACGTAGCCGAAGCGGCGCAGCAGGACGTTGTCGGGGGTCGCGAGCCGCCAGTTCGGACGTGCCTCGTCGGTGTCGGGGGGGCCAGGGCGCGCTCGGCGGGTCATGGGCGCGATGCTAGCGTTCGCCGCCACCGAACCCGGTGGTTTGCGACGCTCGGAGGCACGCGGTGCTGTGGCATGTGGTGAAGTTCCGGATCCGGCCCGAGGTCGGCGCGGACGAGCGTGACGCGTTCACTGCGCTGCTCGGCGGCCTCGCGGGGGTGGTGCCGTCGCTGCGCTTCGCGCGGGTCGCACCGTCGCTCGACGAACCCGACGTGATCGGGCTGCTCACCGGCTTCGACGACGTGGCGGGGCTGGAGGCCTACAAGGTGCACGAGGCCCACCTTCCCGTGATCGCGATGGCCAAAGCGCTGTCGGCCGAGATCACGCGCCTGGACATGGTCACCGCCGACCCGCCCGACGCGCTGGCGCTGTCGGTCTGAGGCTGAACGCCTGAGGCCGCTGCGGCGTCAGCTCTCGCGGGCGGCGCGCTTGGCCTCGCCGGCCTTCTCGGCCTCCAGGCGCTCCAGGTCGGCCGCGCCGTAGTCCACGAAGCGCATCATCTCGGCGATGGCGGTGTGCCCCGCGACCTCGGCGATCTGGCGGTGCATCTCCTGCGCGACGCGCCGGTAGCTGGGGTGGCCCTGCGGCGTGGTGCGCAGCTCGAGCATCTGCATGGCGGCGCGCGCGTTGAGGTTCATCGAGTAGCGCAGCTTCCACGCCAGGCCGACGGCGTACGGCGCCTGGCGCGGGAACGGTCCGGACAGGCGTTCCCACAGCGCGGCCTGGCGGTCCATGATCCGGTGCCAGTCGTCCTCGACCCCGGCCTCGACGATCTCGGGCGGCACGTCGTAGCCATGACGGCAGCCGAGCTCCTGCCATTCGACGGTGAGCATGCGGTGGCGCTGGAGGTCGCGGAACGCGCCGTAGTCGCCGAGCACGTCGAAGCGGTAGAAGGCTCGCTCCAGCGCACGGCCGGGCTTGTGGCGGCGGTTGCGCCGCTCCCCCGCGTATGCCTCGACCACGCGAGCGCGCTCGTCGGCGCTCATGCGCTCGACCGCCGCGCGCACCTGCGCCTCGGGCAGGTCCGTGAACGGGTAGAGCATGCCGGTGAGCACCTCGACCTCGGCGTCGCGGTCCCAGTCGGCCAGCACGACCTCGTCGGCCTCGAGTGGCTTGTCGTTGCCGAGCAGCTCCTGCGCGACCGCGCGCGTGGCGTCGCGCGTGCCGCGCAGGTAGTCGCTCCACACCCCGCCGCGGTCGGGGCGGTCCACGCGCACCAGGAAGCTCGGGATGATCTGGCGCAGCTCGGCCAGCAGCAGGTCGCCGACCTCGCGCGCCTCGGCGAGCTCGTGCGAGCGCAGGCGCAGCAGCAGGTTCTCGTAGCCCTGACCGGTCATGTAGATGCCGACATTGCTGACCGTGGCCGCTGGCAGCAGGCCGCGCAGCAGGTCGCACGCCTTGGCGTTGAGGGTGTTGCGGTAGACGGCGTCGCTGGTGGCGTCGTCTTGGGGGAAACGTTCGCGCGCCCAGGCGAGCACCGGTTCGAACATGGCGCTGTAGCCGTCGAACACCGCGTCGAGCTCGCGCTCGTAGATCTCGCCGAGCGGGGAGGCCATCACGTCGGGGTCGCGGTAGTAGCGGTAGCGCCCGCCGGGCTGGTCGTCGTAGCGCATGTAGCGCGTGGACTGTTCGAGGTAGGCGCCCAGGCGCCCCCACTCGAGCACCTTGGTCAGGACGTTGCTGGCCTGTTCGACCGCGACGTGCGCGCCGCCGAGCTGGGCGACCGAGTCGTCGCCGTACTCGTCGAACACGCGCTGGTAGAGCTGCTCCGCGCGATCGGCGGCGGTTCGGTCGATGTCGGTGTGCAGGCCATCGAGGTCGTCACGGAACTCGTCGAGCAGCAGGCGGCGCAGGCTCTTGCGGCTGCGCGAGTAACGCGCGAACAGGGCGCCCTTGACGACTTCGGGGAGATTGACCAGGCCGAACACGGGCTGGTCGGTGTTGGTGACGAAGCGGCCGAGAAAGGCGCGCTCGTCCTCGGTGAACTCCTCGACGACATACGGGTGCATCGCGGCAGTGTAGGCCGCGGGTGGGACGCGGCCGGAGGAACCGCGCGCGCCGGAGGGGTCTGGCGGGGCACAATCGGCTACCGCGGTTCGGCGGTGCGACGTTCGAGGAGTGCGATGAGCCTGATCCTGGCGGTGTGCCTGGTGGCGATCGTGCTCGGCTATGCGACCGGGGGGCGGCTGAGCGGCCTGGCGGATCTGCCGCTGCGGCGCATCTGGCTGGTGTGGGCGGCGTTCCTGCTGCAGATGGTCGTGGCGTTCCTGAGCGACGGAGCGCGCGAAGTGCTACGGCTGCCGCTGGTCGGGATGTCGTTCCTGCTGGTGATGGTGTGGATCGTGCTGCAGCGGCGGGTGCTGCGGCCGGTGCTGCGCACGGCGCTATTGATCGTGGCGATCGGCTGGGGCATGAACCTCACGGTGATCGCGCTGAACAACGGGATGCCGGTGTCGGCGGCGGCGCTGGAGCGGGTGGGGCTGCCGTCGGACGACATCGAGTCAGGGGATCTCAACAAGCACGTCGAGGCGGACGAGGACGCGAAGCTGCCGTGGCTGGGCGACGTGATCCCGCTGCCGTTGTTCGGGACGCTGCGCAAGGCCGTCAGCCTCGGCGACCTGGTGATGCTCGTCGGCCTCGCCCTGTTCTTGCCTGCGGCCATGCGCACCGAAGACCGCCACTGAATCAATGGGTTCTCAGTCAAACGCCCCGTTGCATTGGCGACTCGGTTTGCAAATGCGGGCGGCAACGGTGCCTAGTAACGGGCTCGTGTCCACACTAGCGATGGTCGCGGCACGTCCCTGACGGGCCCAGGCACTTCGAAGCCAGCCAGGGTTGCCCGCTGTGGCATTTTCGACCAAGCCGAAGGGGGCCCGTTGCCGTCCTCTCGACACTTCAGAAG
>Ga0299913_10004760_pt1 | contig 11455 bp, 9 predicted proteins | sample RVTome_9_FD_201360 | JGI IMG/M metagenome (GOLD analysis project Ga0299913, IMG submission 201360) | Soil microbial communities from uranium-contaminated site in the Upper Colorado River Basin, Wyoming, United States - RVT155D38 (version 2) ... | reverse complement strand
CGGAGATACTGGCCCGGCACGTGGCCGGCCCAGTCGACGCCGGGGCGGATCACGAGGGTCGCGGCGTCCTTGGTCTCGGCCCGCACCTGCTCGATCCGACCCCGCAGCTCGGCTCCCGCGCGCAGCGGGGCGAACAGGTCGAGGAAGTCGGCCGGCACCAGCGGAGTGGTGGCCGCTTCGGCGAGCTGGCGCGCGCGGCTCCGCAGGGATGTCATGTCACTAGTGTGTCTGACTCCGGAGCGTAAGACATGAGTCGCAGACGTGAATCTCCGCCCCATTCTTGTTCACAGATGACAACGGACGTCAGACGAGGTGTCGGAGTGCCTCGCGTTGCGAGAGGGGCGACAGGGCCTCGGCGCGGTCTGCGACGAACCGCCGGACCCAGTCGGGATCGGTCCGGGCGTGCTCCCGCAGCGCCCAGCCGATCGCCTTGCGGAGCCAGAACGAGCGGTCGCCCGCGTTGCAGTCGATCGCGTGCGTGAGCAGGTCGAGGTCGGTGTCGGCCCGGTGGCGCAGCTGGCTCAGCACCGCCGTCCGGCGCAGCCAGAGGTCGTCGTCGGTGGCACAGCGGCGCAGCACCGGCGTGGTCGCTTCGCGGTGGCCGGCGAGAACACCGCCGACCAGGTGGCTCGCGATCTCGTCCACCACGTCCCACCAGGCGCCGGTGACGACCAGGTGGCGGTAGAGGTCGAGCGCACCGGGGTCCTGCCACGGCCGCGCCGCGCGGTGCCGGGCGAGCGCCAGCGCGACGTACCACTCCTCCCGGTGGGTGGCGCCGTCCCAGACCCGGCGGACGTCGGCCTCCCAGCCGGCGCGAGTCCCGGGCGCGTAAGCCGCGAGGTGCGGGCGCAGCAGCGCCTTCAGCTGGGGGGCGGCGAGTCCGTGGTAGGGCAGGTCCGACTTCATGTAGCGCTGCTGGGACGCGGCCCGGTCGGAGTCTCCTGCCGCGGCCAGCTCGCGCCGGAGGGCGGTGAGGTCGAGGTCAGGCACGGATCGAGGCTACTGGCGACGGGTTGGGCGCTACCATCAAGTTCTGGCGGTCCGTGGCGGTTCTTCGGGCCGGGATTGTTCGCCTGTGACAAAGGAACACCGATGGCCGCGTACTCGCTCGACCGGGACCTCGTCGACCTGCTCCGCGCCACGCTGCCGGAGGTCGCCGGCCACACCGTGACCGCGGTCCGCGACGAGGTGCCGGCGTACGGCGAGGGGTTCGGCGACCAGCTCGCGGCCACGATCGAGCAGGCGGTCCAGATGGCGCTCGCGGGGTTCCTGCGCGTGGCCGGGCGGCGCAACGATCCCGGGACGCCGTTGTCGCCGACGCTGGAGGGCGCGTACGCGCTCGGCCGCGGTGAGGCACGCGCCGGCCGGTCGGCCGACGCGCTGCTCGCGGCCTACCGGGTGGGCGCCCGGGTGGCGTGGCGCGAGCTGTCGGCCGCGGCGGTCGCGGCGGGGGTGCCAGCCTCGACGATCGCCTCCTTCGCGGAGCTGGTGTTCGCCTACATCGACGAGCTGTCGGCGGCGTCAGTCGCCGGGCACACCGACGAGCTCCAGACGACCGGCCGGGTGCGCGAGCGCTATCTCGACCTGCTGGCAGGCGCACTCCTGCGCGGCGACGCCCCCGACGCGCTGACCGACGCCGCAGAGCGCGCGGACTGGAGCCCTCCGAAGACGCTCACCGCCGTGCTGCTGCCCGAGGCCCAGGTCCGACCGGTGCTCGGGCTGGTCTCGGGTCACGCGCTGACCGCCAGCGAGCACACCCTGCCCGAGGGCCTCGCCGTCGTGCTGGTGCCCGACATGGACGGCCGGTCGCGGCCCCGGCTGCTCAGGCTCCTGGCCGACCGGCACGCGGTCGTCGGTCCGGCCCGGCCGTGGCGCGAGGCCCGCGGGTCGTACGCCCGCGCCGTGCGCGGGCTGGCGCTGCGCGGCACCCCCGCGCCGGTCGACACCGAGCAGCACCTCGCGACGCTCGTGGTGAGTGCAGACCCGGAGGCCCTCGCCGACCTGCGCGCGACCGCACTCGCGCCGCTCGCGACGCTGCGCCCGGCGACCGCCGAGAAGCTCGAGGCCACGCTGCGGTCGTGGCTGCTGCACCAGGGCCGGCGCGAGGACGTCGCCGCGGAGCTGTTCGTGCACCCGCAGACCGTGCGCTACCGCATGGGTCAGCTGCGCGAGCTGTACGGCGACCGGCTCGACGACCCGGAGACGGTGCTCGCGCTGACGCTGGCGCTGGCCTGACCGGTCACCCCCGCCCGAGCAGGTCGAGCAGCGAGACGGCGTCGTGCGGCGCCCTGCCGCGTGCGTCGTTGTCGAAGTAGACGAAGCACTCACGCCCGGCGCCGGCCCATTCCTGCAGACGCCCCGACCACCGGGCCAGCGAGCGCACGGCGTACCCGCTGGCATACAGGTCGGTGTGGCCGTGGAGCCTCACGTAGCGCAGGTCGGTGGTCTCCTCGTCGAAGCACGGCCAGGCCCCCGGGCTGTCCGACAGCACGAGCGCCACGTCGTGGCGTCGCAGGTGCGCGACCGCCTCGGCGCCACCGAAGGACGGGTGGCGAGGCTCGAGCACGTGCCGCAGCGGCCCGCTCGCCGCCGCCACCGTGACAGCCCGGTCCTCGGCCAGCTTGTCGTCGTGGCGGGCCGCCAGGTCTGCCGCAGCCCGGTGGTCACGTGGCAGCAGGGCGAGGAACGACTCGATCAGGTCCGGGTCGTAGGCCAGGGTCCGCGGCAGCTGCCACAGCACCGGCCCGAGCCGGTCCCCGAGAAGCAGCACGCCGGAGGCGAAGAAGTTGGCCAGCGGCCCCTCGACCTGCCGCAGCCGCCTCAGGTGGGTGACGAAGCGACCGCCCTTGACCGCCACCGGGAAGCCGGCCGGCGTCTGCTCGACGATCGCGCGGTACGTCGACGGCCGCTGCAGCGAGTAGAAGGAGCCGTTGAGCTCGACCGAGGTCACCCGCTGCGCGAGGTACGCCAACCAGCGTCGGCGCGGCAGGTCCGCCGGATAGAAGTCACCGCGCCAACCGTCGTAGCTCCAGCCGGAGACGCCGACGTGGATCGTGGCCATGCGTCCGGGTACCCAGCCGCCCGGATCACATGTCGGCGTGGGCCGGCCGCCCGGCGACCCAGGTGGCCGCCACAGCCGGCGCGGGCAGCCGCGCGGCCCAGTCGCCGAGCGGGTCCTGGTCGACCAGCACCAGGTCGGCGGGGTCCCCCGCGGCGACCGTGCCGCGCCCGTCGGTCGACGCGGCCAGTGCCTCGCGCAGGGTGATCGCCTGCTCGGCGTACCAGGGTTCGCGGCCGTCGACCGTGCGGTGGACCGCCGCCGCGATCGCCCGCCACGGGTCGAGCGGCGCGACCGGGGCGTCGGAGCCGAGCGCCAGGGTGACGCCGTCGTCCAGCATCCAGCGGAACGCGAAGCAGCGGTGGCCGCGGCCTGGCCAGAGACGGTCGGTGGCGTCGCGGTCGTCGACCAGGTGGGCAGGCTGCACGCTGGCGGTCACGCCGAGCTCCGCCATCCGGCGGACGTCGTCGCGGCACACCAGCTGGGCATGCTCGATCGAACCGTGCGCGCCGGTCTCCGCGATCGCGTCGAGCGCCTCGCGCACCGCCTGGTCACCGATCGCGTGGACCGCGACGTCGAGCCCGTGGGCGGTCGCCCGGCGGAGGAGCTCGCGCAGCTCCTCGGGCGTCTGGTTGGGCTGGCCGTGAGGGAAGCCGAGCGGGGACGGCCCGGTGTAGGGGTCGCAGCACCAGGCCGTGCGGGTGTTGAGCGAGCCGTCGCTGATGATCTTGAGCGGCCCCATCCGGGCGCGTTCGTCGCACCCGGGCAGCACGTCGCCGGTGCGGAGGCCCCGCTCGACGACGTCGTCCAGTCCGTCGGCGTAGGTCGCGACCCGGACCCGGAGCAACCCCGCGCCGGCCTCCCAACGTTCGATCCACTGGTCGGGACCGCCGGCGAACTCCAGGTCGGTCACGCCGACGACACCGAGCGCCGCCGCCAGCTCCTGGGTGCGCAGCACTGCCTCCGGGCCGGTGCCGTCGTCGCCGAGCATCGTGGCAAGTCGCGCGTAGGCCGCGAACCACTCGCCCTCGGCCACCACACCCTCGCGGCTCGGCAGGGCCAGCGTCATCAGGGCGGTCGTGTTGAGCCACCCGTGGTGGCCGTCGCCCGCGATCAGGACGACCGGCTGGTCGGTGTCGATCGCGTCGAGCGTGGAGACGAGCGGGTCCTCCGGCCAGTCGGTCGGCCGGTGTCCCCAGCCGATGACGGGTGCGTCCGGCCACTCGGCCAGCCGCTCCCGGACCGCCGCCACGGCCTGCGCCGCCGAGCGAGCGCCGGCCAGGTCGAGCCGGGCCGCCGTGAGGCTCCACTGCGTGAGATGGACGTGCTGGTCCCACAGGCCCGGCATCAGCCAGCGTCCGTCGGCGGCGACCTCGACCAGGCCTTCGGCAGCCAGCCCCGGGCCCACCTCGGCCACGGTGCCGTCGACGATCCGCAGGTCGACCGGACGGTCCGGCGTCCCCCCGCCGTCGAGGTCGACCAGCCGGGCGTCCCTCAGGAGGAAGCTCGTCATGGCGTCACGGTAGGGGGCGGGGTCAGACGTGCCGACGGGACTGCACGATCCTGAACCGGGACGCGACGTAGGCGCCGTCGGTGAAGGACGCGTTGGCGGCCGGGTTGGCGCCGGTGCCGTGGAAGTCGGAGTAGGCGGCCGACTGGTTGACGAAGACGCCGCCCAGCAGGTTCTCCGACAGCGCGACCCCGGCATCCAGCGCAGCCTCGCGCACGTCGGCGAGGACATCGTCGGAGGTGGAGTAGACGGCGGCGGTCATCGCGCCGTGCCGCTGGACCGTGTCGCGGAACAGGTCGATCGACTCGTCCGTGCCCGACGTCTCGATCAGGTAGGCGACCGGGCCGAAGCACTCGGACTCGTAGACGTCCGAGTCGGACGCCGTGAGGCCGATCAGGGTGGGAGTGCGGACCGTCGCGTCGGGATAGGCCGGGTGGGTGACGGTGCGCGAGGCGACGAGCACGTCGCCCTGGGAGGCAGCCGCGTCGAGACGTTCGAGGACGCCCGGGTTCACGACGCCGCCGAGCAGCTCGACCGCCCGCGCGTCCTCGCCGAGCAGCTTCTCGAGTGACGCCCCGATGCCCTCGGCCACCTCGGCCGGCGACTTCACGCCGTCCTCGGTCGCGATCCCGCCGGACGGCACGTAGACGTTCTGCGGGGCGGTGCACATCTGGCCGGTGTAGAGGGCGAACGAGAACGCGAGGTTCTGGCACATCGCCCGGAAGCTGTCGGTCGAGTCGACGACGACGGTGTTGACGCCGGCCTTCTCGGTGAAGACGACCGCCTGCCGGGCGTTGTCCTCCAGCCAGGCGCCGAAGGCGTTGCCGCCGGTGAAGTCGATCAGCTTCACCTCCGGCCGCACGGCCAGCACGGCGGCGAGCCGGTCGGCCGGATCCTCGGCGGCGAGGGTGATCAGGTTCGGGTCGAAGCCGGCCTCGGCCAGCACCTCCTGGCAGGCCTGGACCGTGATCGCGAGCGGCAGCACCGCGGCCGGGTGGGGCTTCACCACGACCGGGTTGCCGGTGACCAGCGAGGCGAACAGGCCGGGCCAGGAGTTCCAGGTCGGGAACGTGTTGCAGCCGATCACCAGCGCCACGCCGCGCGGCACGACGGTGAACGTCTTCTCCATCGTCAGCGGCACCTTGCCCGGCTTCTCCCAGCGGGCGGTGACCGGGGTGCGGGTCATCTCGGTCCACGCGTAGGCGATCGCCTCCAGCGCCCGGTCGAGGGCGTGCGCGCCCCCGGCCTGGAACGCCATCACGAAGGCCTGGCCGCTCGTGTGCTGTACCGCGTTCGCGAGCTCGAAGACCCGACCGTGCAGCCGGTCGAGGATCTCAAGGCACACGCCGGTCCGGCCCTCGGGCCCGGCGTCACGCCACGCCTTCCGGCCGGCGGTCGCGGCGGTCAGCAGCGCGTCGACACCGTCGGGCTGGACGCGGGGGTAGCGGACCCCGAGGTCGATGCCGAACGGCGACCGCTCGGTCGCGACCGTGCCGTCGGCGCCCGGCGTGGTGAGCGGGAAGTCGCCGTCGAGCCAGGCCTCGTAGGCGGCCTTGCCGTCGGCGGCGGCCGCCTCGCCGTACACGCGCGGGGAGGGGGACTCGTCGAAGGCGGAGAAGTACTCGCGGGAGGCACAGGCCGCGACGGCGGCGTCGAGGCGGTCGCGGTGACGAGACAGCAGGTCGGTGCTCATGGGGGAAGCCAACCACAGCGACTACGGTGTCCTCCCGTGGGTGCACGCGGTCTCGGGTTGCTGCTGCTGCTCGCCCTGGTGGGGGGAGCGGCCGGCTGGGCGTACGCCGCGGAGAGCGCCGAGCCGGGCATCTCGCGAGCGGCCCCCGCGCCGCTGCCGGCGGCCGATCCGGCCGTCCCGTACACGCCACCCGAGGTGACCAAGCCGGACGCCGACCTGCCGCCGCTGTCGGAGGGCATCGCGACGCACGACGAGAAGCTCGGGCTGCCCGGCGAGGGCGGGGTCGTGCTGCCCGTGCCCAACGGCTGGGGGCGGACCTCCCTGCGCGACTCCGAGGCCCGTTGGGGGCCGCCCGACACGGCGACCGGCGGTGGCTACTACGTCCGGGTGCAGGTCGTCGACCTCCAGCGCTCGCTGGCCCAGGCTGTGGCCGAGCGCGCGGCGGCGCTGCCGTACGACCGGCGGTTGTCATCGCTCGACATCCCGCCCGGTCAGACCGGCGACACGCTCCGGGCGACGTTCATCCTCGACGGCTGGCGCAAGCTGCAGGTCACCCGCTGGGTCAGCTTCGACGGCAACGGGGTCGACCTCGAGATCTCCGCGACCGGCCGGCGGATCGACGAGCGCGGCCTCGAGGCGCTGGTCGCCAAGATCGCGACCGAGACGTTCCGGCAGCCACCGGCCCAGCCCCGCGAGGACACCCTCAGCAGCCCGTCGGACACCTCATCGCCTGGGTCCTGACTAGAAGCCGGAGACCTCGATCCGGTCGAGGACGTCGTTGGCCGTGGCCCGGTCGTCGCTGCGGACCTGGATCCAGATGTAGCGGTTCGTGGCGACCTGCCGCACCCGCTCCACGATCACGCCGGGGCACCCGGTCGCGACCTGGGTGAGCACCGGGTCGTCGCCGATGGAGTCGGGATAGGGCTCGTCCACGTTCTCGCAGGAGGCGTGGCCGGGCAGCTCCTCGGGCAGGTCCGCCCCCTCGAGCACACCGACGAAGACGCCCTCGCCGCCCTCCGCTGCCGTGGAACCCCACCCCGGCCCGGTCCCGGCAGACAGGGACGGGAAGCGGTCGTCCTGGTCGGGCGGCGTCCACTGGCCCCTCCGGGTCTCGGCCGTCCACGACGCCGGCACCGTCACCGACAACGAGCCGGTCGCGTCGGACACCTCGACCACGCGGTCCTGCTGCCCGTGGGCGAGGTAGCCGGCGGCGGCCCCGGCGCCGAGCGCCAGCGCGGCCGCGATGCCCATCAGCACGCGTCGGCGGGTGCTCGGCCGGGGCGGGTTCGGGTCGGGCAGCGGGTCGTCGGCGGGCAGCGCGGTCGGCCGCGGGCCGGGCTGGGTCAGGTTCGGGTCGATCGGCAGCCAGGGCTGCGGCATCGACCCGTCGGCGTGCTCGCCGAGGGACTCGTCGAGCGCTTCGAGGTACGTCGTGATGTCCGGCCAGCGCTGCTCGCGGTCCGGGTCGAGGGCACGCCGTACGACGGAGTCGACCGCGTCCGGGAACTGCCGGCCGGGCCGCGACAGCCTCGGCGGCGGGCCGGGGGCCGAGGCCGCCGAAAGCGACGCGTGCCGGAACGCCGGCTCGCCGGCCAGCAGCAGGTGGGTCAGCGCCCCGAGCGCGTACTGGTCGGCCCGCGCGTCGAGCGGCTCACCCTGGGCCTGCTCGGGAGCCACGAACGACGGTGTGCCGGCGATCATCGTCAGCCGCGACGAGACGTCGAGCGCCTTGCCCAGCCCCAGGTCGGCCAGCATCGCGCGTACCGGCGCCTCCCCGTGGCGGGTGTCGAGGGTCCGGAACAGCACGTTCGCCGGCTTCACGTCCCGGTGCAGGACGCCGCGCTGGTGCAGGGCCGTCAGGCCGAGCCCGATCTGGCGCACCACCTCCAGCGCCTGCGGGGGCGTCAGCCCGTCGATCTCGAGCCGGTCGGCGAGCGTGCCCTGGTCGGCGTAGGACATGACGAGGTAGGGGCGCCCGTCGTCGAGCTCGCCGGCGTCGTAGACGGAGACGACGTGCGGAGACTCGACCTTGCGGAGGAACCGGCCCTCCTCGAGGAACCGCTGCCGCACGTGGTGGTCCTCGGTCCAGTTCTCGGCCAGCACCTTCACGGCGACAGGCGAGTCGAGCTGCTCGTCGTAGGCCAGCCACACCGTGGCGAAAGCGCCGGAGCCGATCCGCCGGCGCACGGCGTACCGACCGATCCGAGAGGGCATGGACACGACTGCATTATGGTCATGCCGACGGGGGAAGGATGCAGGGCATGAGCTGGGACACGACCACGCCGGACGACATCGACGATCTGGCGCGCCGGGCACAGACCGGCGACCGCGACGCGCTCGAGGCGCTGCTGGGCGCGGTGCGGCCGAGGGCCCTGAACGTCTGCCGGGGTGTGCTGCCCTACTCGTCGGACGCCGAGGACGCCTGCCAGGAGGCGTTGATCAACATCGCCAACAAGCTCGGCTCGTGGCACGGGCGGGGCCGGTTCACCACGTGGATGCACGCCGTGGCGGTCAACGCCGCCCGCTCGACGTACCGCCGGCTGAAGAACCAGGCCACCGCCAGCGACACCGCGCCGCGCGACAAGCCCGACCCGCGCACCACCAGCGTGATCGCCGGCACCCGGCTCGACCTGCTCGAGGCGATGGAGTCGCTCGAGCGCGACCACCCGCAGTTCGTCGAGCCGCTGCTGCTGCGTGACGTCTACGGCCTGCCGTACGACGAGATCGCACGACTGGTCGAGGCTCCCCTGGGCACGGTGAAGGCCCAGATCCACCACGGTCGCAAGCTGGTGCGACCGATGCTGCGCGGGGACGACTGACCGTGCGCCGCTCGCGGTGGCCGGTCGCGGCCACGGCGCTCGCCGCCGCACTGACCATCGCGCTCGCGGGCTGCGACGCGACCGCCAGCGACGGAGACGGCGGGCCGGGCGGCGGCAATCCACCCCCGGCCGGCGCGCTCCGGGCCGCCGTCAGCGACCCGGTCGAGGACCGGGTCTACCCCGACGTCGGCGACCCCGGGGTCGACGCCCTCCACTACGACCTGGACCTCACGTGGGACCCCGACGGCCAGCGGCTCGCCGCCCACGAGACCCTCACGTTCCGCTCGACCGAGGACGACGACGAGTTCCAGCTCGACCTCGTCTCGTGGCTGGAGGTCTCCGACGTCACCGTCGACGGCGAGCCGGTCGACCACCGCCAGGACGACAAGGACCTCGTGGTCGAGGCGGACGTCGAGCGCGACGGCCGATACGTCCTCGAGCTCGACTACACCGGCTCGCCGCGGGGCGTGGCGGCTCCCACCACGCGGCTCGACATCCCGCTGCTCGGCTGGACGACCATGCCTGACGGCGAGACGTGGACGCTGCAGGAGCCGTTCGGCGCCCACACCTGGTACGCCGTGAACGACCAGCCCGCCGACAAGGCGCTCTACGACTTCACGCTGCGGGTGCCGGAGCCGATGGAGGGCGTCGCCAACGGCGTGCGCGAGTCCAGCACGGTCAGCGACGGCCACCGGGTGACGAGGTGGCACCTGGCCGAGCCGGCGGCGGCCTACCTCGTGACGGTGGCCTTCGGGGTGTGGGAGACGGCCGAGGTCACCTCCGCGAGCGGGGTGCCGATCACGATCTACCTGCCGCCCGAGAAGTCCGCCCAGCTCGACCGGCTGGCCGAGGACACGGTCACGGCGATGGACTGGTCGGAGGACGTCCTCGGGCCCTACCCGTTCGACTCGCTCGGCTTCCTGTTCGTCGACTCGACGAGCGGGATGGAGACCCAGACCATGATCACGCTCGGCGTCCACGAGTACGCCATGTCGCTGCCCGTGCTGGTGCACGAGACGGTGCACCACTGGTGGGGCGACCAGGTCACGCCGCGAGACTGGCGCGACGTCTGGATGAGCGAGGGCATGACGACGTACCTCCAGGCGCTCTGGGAGTCCGAGAACGGCGGCCCCGCGCTGGACGCCCGGATGGCCGAGTGGGCGGCGGGCGGCACCGAGATGCGGCAGACCACCGGTCCGCCCGCGGACTACGAGCCGTCGGCGTTCGCGGAGCGGAACGTCTACTACCTTCCGGCCGTGATGTGGCACGACGTGCGTCGCCGGCTCGGTGACCAGGAGTTCTTCCGACTGGTCCGGTGGTGGCCGGCGTCCCACGACAACGAGACCGCGGGCTACGACGACATCGCAACCTGGTGGTCGGAGCAGTCCGGGGTCGACCTCGAGCGGGTGTTCCGCCGGCACCTGCTGGGCGAGAAGCAGCCCCGCACCTGAACCTCGGGCGTCAGCCCGTGGCGCAGGTGACCGTGGCCACCGTGGCTGCGGATCTGGTCTCGTCCGAGAGCCGCGAGGCCGGGACGTCCACGAACCGCAGGTCGGCGTCGAAGAGCCCGTCCTCGACCATCCGCTCAAGGCCCGCGGCGGCGATCCACTCCTCGGCCGTGCACGCGGCCTGCTCCTCGCTGAGCAAGCCCTCGCCGAGCAGCGCGTCGGCGAGGCTGCGCTCCGCGGTGCGCGCGTCGGCGGCCGTCAGCGGGCCGACCGGGTCGGTCGAGCCCGCCCTGGTCTCGGGCTCGGGCGCGGCGGGCGTGAGGGTCCTGACCGGCCGGTCGACCGACCGCGCGACCGGCTGGTCGCGGGTGACCCCCCACGCGATCGCGGCCACCACCAGCACCACGGCGACGGCCGCGACGGCGAGGACGAGGGGCGCTCGACGTACGCCGGACGGTGGGGCGGCCGGCGACAGGGTCCGAGCCTGCTGCAGGTCGTCGCGCAGCCCGGCGGCCGACGGGTAGCGATCGGACGGGTCCTTCGCCATCGCGGTCCGGAGGATTCGGTTGACGTCGGTCGCCAGCGCCGAGTCACCCGCCAGCTGGGGGATCGGCGCCTCGCGGTGCGCCCTCGCCACTTCCTGCTCCGTCGTCCCGCGGTAGGGCGCGTGGCGGCTCAGGGTCGCCCACAGCAGGCAGCCGAGGGCGTAGACGTCGCTGGCCACGCCGGCCTCGCCGCCGGTGTGCAGCTCCGGCGCCATGTAGGACGGCGTGCCGACCGTCCCCGTCCGGGCGTCGTCGGGATCCTCGGCGTGCAGCCGGCGCGAGATGCCGAAGTCGCCGAGGTAGGCCGACATCGTGGTGCCGCGCCGCCGCAGCAGGACGTTGGCAGGCTTGATGTCGCGGTGGACCATCCCGGCCGCGTGGG